>Ga0209013_10000266_pt1 | contig 45150 bp, 38 predicted proteins | sample Cruoilmetagenom2_FD_187291 | JGI IMG/M metagenome (GOLD analysis project Ga0209013, IMG submission 187291) | Oil polluted marine microbial communities from Coal Oil Point, Santa Barbara, California, USA - Sample 2 (SPAdes) (version 2) | ecosystem: Environmental > Aquatic > Marine > Oil seeps ...
TCTGTCAATGGACTTACATTACCGCAGCTATCTATTGACGCGATCGTATATTTATATATTGAGTCACAGGCGATAACTGTAGAATCAATATAGAACGTGTTATTAATACCGAATACCGTATCGAAAGCAAAATTAGATCCCTGATGCCTGTAAAGCACATAGCCTTCCACATCCTGGCTTAAGGCGGCATCCCAGCCTAACACTATATGCGGTACATCGTTGAAATAGTTAATACTAACGGAGTCAAACACTGGTTTGACAGGTTTTATCACATCCAAAAACTGCCCTCCTCTGATGTTTGACCGGGAAGTACAGCCATTGGAATTTTGGAGTTCAACCCTGAAATTCACCCATTCGTTACACACAAAAACATCCCACACAAAAGGCTCTTCTTCTTCGGATCCGATCAGATTCCAGCTGAGGTCATAGGGATCTTCCATATAAATATCATATAAACTGCCTGAACCGCCAGGCAAGGGATTACTTAATTGACTCCAGTATAAAGTTGCTTCATTAAAATCGACCGAAACAGCCATCTGCAGAAAAAGTGTTTGTAAGCTGTCTGATGAATTATTACCAGCTGTATATACAGCATCCACGTAATACGAATGAGATTGCAAATCAGCCTGAGCCCCTGCATGCACATAAGTAGTAGCACCGACAAGAACTTCACCAATTTTAACATACGTCCCTTCCAGATGATAAATATCATACCTGATCAAACCAGAAGCACTTGCCGGTGGCAACCAGTGTAGTGTAACATCTCCGTTCTGGGCAACATCAGCACAGATTAGTACCGGGGGATCCTGGCTATAGCTAACCGCTGATAAAAACCAGACAAAGAGGCCGATCAGACTAATCCTCATAAGATGTACTTATTATTTGACACTGTTTGCTTTTCCGACTACTAAAGTAATCATATCATCCGGATGAAGGTATTTATTGGCAACTTCCAGCAACTCGCCAGACGTAAATTGCAGCATTTCATTCAAACTTCTTTTGTAATACGAAAACCCTTCGCTTATTTCCCGGGCGCTTTTAAAACGCTCAGCCAAAGCAAACGGGCCGTCAAATGTGCGTAAATAAGTGCCGTAAATATAATTTTTCACCCGTATCAGCTCATCTTCATCAATTCTCACTTTCCGAAGCTGGTTCATTTCTTCAAATATTTCTGTCAATGCTGCATCTGTGTGTTGCACATTGACTTCTGTCGATACTGAAAAGTAACCGGCATGTTTGTAATTGGTAATGAAGGAACTGACACCGTAGGTATACCCCTTGTCTTCACGCAAATTTGACATAAGCCGCGAACCGAAATAACCTCCCAAAACAGTATTCAACAGCAGAAAGCTGTTGTAATCCGGATGGAGCCTGTTAATCATAGGTCGCCCCACCCTGATGGCCGATTGCATGGCATCCGGTTTTTCAATGTATTTCTCCTTATGACCAATAATCCCGGCAACCTGTATTTCCTTGTCGGTTGACGGATTTTGTTTCCAGACTACGCCCACATATTTATTTAGCAGCGATAAGATATCTCCGGGCATTTTTCCACTTACCAGCAAATAAGCATTTTTAGGGTGATAATGCCTGTTGTAAAAAGCAAAAAGGTCTTCTCTGTTCAGCAGGTCAAAGTCAGCTATTTCTAACACCTGGCCGTAAGCAGATCCTTCACCAAAAATGAGTTTATTAAATTCCAGCATAGCTTTGTACCGGACTTTTTCGCTGTTGATCAGGTACTCCTGCCGTTGCCTGTCGATATGAATGTTCAACTCTTCCTCCGGGAAATTTGCTTCAACCAATATATTGCCAATGACGGGAATTAATTGTTCTAAATGCCTGGCAAGCGTATATAATGTGATAATTGCCGAATCTTTTGTAACGGATACATCAAGATAAGCCCCAAAGAAATCAATCAGCTCCGCTATTTTTGAAGAGCTGTAATGTTTGGTGCCTTCCTTCAGTAATTTTCCAACACTCGAAGCCGTTAATCTTTTTGACTGATATACCGAACCGGCATCAACAATAACATCCAGACGAATTACATTTTCGTTACCTGCGTGGATCAAATAAACATCCAGACCGTTATCCAAAGTTTTCTTCTCCGGCTCTTCAAGAACCAGATTTATCGGCTGCCCGTGTGGCGGTATAACGTTTCTGTTTATCGTCATCTATTGTTTAATGATTAATTACTTTTAGCCCTATAAAAAAGCTTACTGGGTTTAGATTCGATAAAAATTTCATTAGCCGTATTTTGAATATCTCTCCGGGTAACAGCATGATATCTGGCAATCTCATTGTTGAGCATTTGAGCACTTCCAAGCATCTCATAGTAGCCCAGGCTCATTGCTTTGTTCAGAACCGACATCCTGCCGAACAACAAATTGGCTTCAATTTTATTGTTTATTTTTTTTAGTTCTTCTTCCAAAACCGGCTGTCTGCAAATATTGTTCAACTCTGAATAAATCAGGTTTTCAGCTTCCTGCAATGTGGCACCGTTCAATAACTTACCTGTTACGACAAACAACCCGCGGTCTATGTCACCCGTAACAAAGGCGCTAATGTCAGAAAACATTTTGGACTTTTTTACAAGATTCTGGTACATCCTTGACGAATTGCCATTGGAAAGCACATCTGAGATTAAATCCGTTCTGTAAAAATTATCCTCGGTTCGACTTGCCATATGCCAGGCCATATAAACAGCACTTTGCGGTACATTTCTGTCAACCACAAGTTCCCGCGTCTCTTCCTGATGTGGTTCCTGCGGGTAATTTCTTTCTATTTCTTCTCCACGGGGAATAGAGCCGAACCACTTTTCCGATAACTTATACATTTCTTCCGGATGCACATCACCAGCAATGGCAAGTAGGGCATTATCCGGGTTGTAAAACTTTTTATAAAATGTCTGTACCTCATTCATAGTAGCCAGTTCAATATGGCTTATATCCTTTCCGATTGTATTCCATTGATAAGGATGTTTTTTGTAGGCAAGCGGCTTCAATAACAAATAAACATCACCATAAGGCTGATTGAGGTAGTTTTGTTTGAACTCTTCCACCACTACCTGGCGTTGAATGTCAAGACTTTTTTCAGAAAAGGCCAGTGACAGCATCCTGTCAGATTCGAGCCAGAAAGCAGTTTCAATATTATTTTTCGGAATCGTCAGGTAATAATTCGTAAAATCATTATTTGTGAATGCGTTGTTTTCCCCTCCGGCTTTTTGTAACGGTTCGTCATATTTCGGAATATGCAGAGAGCCCCCAAACATCAGATGTTCAAAGAGATGAGCAAAGCCTGTTCTGTCTGGGTTTTCATCACGCGAGCCTACTTTATAGATGATGTTCATAGCTACGATCGGTGTACTCCTGTCCTGGTGAACAATCACTTTTAGGCCATTCTTTAAAATATATGAATCATACTTCAGCATAGCATACCCAAATTATCACGCAAACTTAAAGATATAACTTAAATGGAGACGATTTATTTTACATGAATCTTCTTAAAAAATACTACTTTTGTGTACTGTTTCACATCATTAATATTCACGTATAAAGAACGATCATGGAAAGAGATCAAAAAATATTTGACCTGATAAAACAGGAGAAAGACAGGCAAATGCACGGAATTGAGCTGATTGCTTCAGAGAATTTTGTCAGCGAGCAGGTTTTAGAAGCCATGGGTTCGGTAATGACTAACAAATATGCCGAAGGATACCCCGGAAAAAGATATTATGGCGGTTGCGAGGTTGTAGATCAGTCGGAACAACTGGCTATCGACCGGGCCTGCGAATTATTTGATGCTGAGTATGCCAATGTACAACCCCATTCGGGAGCACAGGCCAACATGGCTGTATTTCTGGCCTGCCTGAAACCGGGCGACACATTTATGGGACTGGACCTATCGCATGGCGGCCATCTTTCACATGGGTCGTTCGTTAATTCATCCGGTATTTTATATAACCCTATTGCCTATAAAGTAAAGGAAGATACCGGCACCATTGATTATGACGAAATGGAGCAACTAGCCCTGAAAGAAAAACCCAAAATGATCATTGCCGGAGCTTCGGCATACTCCAGGGACTGGAATTACGAACGCATGCGTAATATTGCCGACCAGATAGATGCCATATTGATGGCGGACATCGCCCATCCGGCAGGGCTGATTGCCAAAGGCATCCTGAACGACCCTATAGAGTATTGCCATATTATCACGACCACTACGCACAAAACCTTGCGTGGTCCACGTGGAGGCATGATCCTTATGGGAGAAGATTTTGAAAACCCATGGGGCCTTAAAACACCCAAAGGGGTTACAAAAATGATGTCGACAGTTTTGAATTCTGCCGTCTTTCCGGGCATACAGGGTGGTCCGCTGGAACATGTGATTGCTGCTAAAGCGGTAGCATTCGGCGAAGCGTTAACCGACAGTTATTTCGAATACATTCTGCAGGTAAAGAAAAATGCCGAGGTCATGGCCAAAGCGTTTCTCGACAGAGGCTACAAAGTAATCTCAGGAGGCACCGACAACCATCTGATGCTGATCGATTTGAGAAGCAAGTTCCCGGAGATCACCGGAAAAGTAGTGGAAAACACCTTGGTAAAAGCAGATATCACTATCAATAAAAATATGGTTCCGTTTGACAGCCGGTCTCCGTTCCAGACAAGTGGGCTAAGAGTTGGAACACCCGCCATCACCACAAGGGGCTTAAAAGAAGAACATATGGAACCAATTGTGGCACTGATTGATGAAGTGATCAGTAACATTGAAGACGAAAAAGTTCTTGAATCGGTTAAAAAACGGGTAAATGAAATGATGCGTATGTTTCCGCTTTTTGCCTATTAACCTTGTGTATGATCCATCTTTCTAATTCACTAAATATTTGTAAAATTTCAGAGCAACTAAAGTGGTTTGTAATTATTGGTAGTTTAGTACTGTTATTCCAATCATGTGCTGTCACACCTGATTTGCATGAGTCCGTACTTATCCAGGGAGTTGAACCTATTGCAGAGTTAATTAAAATTCCTGTTGGAGGTGTTGACCAATGGTTGCTGATAAGAAGCGCAAATGCTGAGAATCCTGTTTTTTTATTCTTGCATGGTGGGCCCGGTGCTGCTGAAATGCCTTTGTTAAGATATTACAATTATGGATTGGAAAGATATTTTACTGTTGTGATGTGGGACCAGAGGGGAGCAGGTAAGTCGAATACTCGTTCAGTTCCTCCTGAAAGCATTACAATGGAACAGCTACTTGACGATACACATGAAATAGTGCACTATCTGAAAACAAGATTCGGCAAGACGAAAATATTTCTTGCAGGCCATTCGCTTGGCACTGTTCTGGGGATACAAGCGATAAAAGGTCACCCGGAAGACTTTTACGCCTATGTGGGGATTGGCCAGGTTGTTGATATGAAGCGAAACGTAGAATCAGCTTACCTGCTGTCGAGCGAACTTGCCAAAGAAAAAGGAAATAAAAAAGACATAAGAATGTTTTCAGGAATGCAGATAAATGGCAGATATTCTGGAGGATCCGATCTCGAAAAAGCAATATATATGCGCGACTGGATTACGAGAAACGGAAGGATCATTTATGAGAGAAACAACATTAATAATCTTGCTAAAGTTGTATTGACAGCACCTGAATACACTATTATCGATAAACTAAAGTATATGAGCGGCTTAAATCGATCGCGAAGACTACTTTGGACTTCGGACTTATTCGAATTGAACTTTTTCAAAGAAGCTCCAGTTCTTAATGTGCCGGTTTATTTTATTTCAGGTAAATATGATTATTTAACAAGTGATGAACTTACACGCGAGTATTTTGAATTTGTTCAGGCTCCATTTAAAGAGTTAGTTGTGTTTGATTATAGTGCACATTGTGCCATTTTTGAAGAACCGTTAAAATTTAACCAGCTGATGATTAACAATGTGTTAAAACATTCTATTTCTGCCATTAACAAAGATAATAGTGTTTCCAGTCTCTCTGTAAAATAATAATTCGGATCTCTACGCAGATAGGAACAGGTTGGTCAATACAAGAAAAGACAGGACAAAGAAATTATTCCTGAGAAAGCAATAACACATAAACTGTAAAAGTAAATAGAGTTACTTTAGCACATTAATTTTTTTGTATAAATCTCAGTTTTGAAAACCCTATACATAGTACGACATGCCAAATCATCGTGGGATAACCCGACACTGGCTGACCACGACCGGCCACTTATGCAAAAAGGAATAAAAAAAACACTGAAAGTTGCACATTACATAAAAACCAAAATATCCTGCCCTGAACTCTTTTTGTCGAGCACGGCCGTCAGAGCAAAGGAAACCGCCGGAATTATAGCAAGTGAGTTGGGGTATCCGCTGGGAAAAATCAACTACAACCGGAATTTGTATCATGCCGGGCCAGATGCTATTTTCAACGAATTATATACTCTTTCCAATAACATCAATTCGGTAATGATCTTTGGCCATAATCCGGGTTTCACCTATTTTGTCAATGAGTTTCTCATTCCAACGATAGATAATTTACCTACATCAGGCATCGTATGTCTAACTTTTGATACGCATAAATGGCAGGAAATTGACACTTCCGGATTTCATGTTAACTTTGTAGTGATTCCTAAAATGCTAAAATAAATGGGAGCTATTAAAAAACAATACTTTATCAATCGCGAAGTTTCCTGGCTTCATTTCAATGAACGCGTGCTGCAGGAAGCGATGGATGAGAGCAATCCCATAATTGAACGACTCAAATTTCTCGGAATATTTTCTAACAACAGGGATGAATTTTTTAGGGTTAGAGTAGCTACTATCAAGCGGCTCGCCCTGCTTGAGAAATCAAAAAGTGAGAAATTCAAGTACAATCCGGTAAAATTGCTTAAAGAAATCGGGAAGATCGTTGAAGAGCAGGAAAAAAAGTTCACCAATACGTATATTAATATCAAGAAGGAGCTGGAAAGAAAAAATATTGTTTTCCTTGATGAGCATACGCTAAACAAGGAACAGGGACAGTTTGTGCAACAATTTTTCCGCGATGAAGTGCAGCCTTTTCTTTTCCCCATAATGCTGAATAATCTGAAAAGTCCGGATTTTCTGAGAGACAACATCATTTATCTGGCACTTGAATTGAAGGATTCGACATTGCAAAAGAAAGATGATTATGCCATCATCATTGTACCTGCAGAGCAAATTTCGCGTTTCGTACAATTACCGGACAACCACGAAAAGAAGTATATTATTTTGCTTGATGATATAATCCGTTTTGCCATTGGCACTATTTTTAACCCTTTCGGATATGACATCATCAAAGGGTATACGGTTAAATTTACGCGCGATGCCGAGCTGGATATTGATAATGATGTTTCCAAAAGCTTCATAGAATTAATCAGTGATAGTATCAAACGCCGAAAGAAAGGATTGCCGGTACGATTTGTTTATGATAAAGAAATGCCGGAACCTTTATTAAAAAAACTTATTAAAAAACTTCAGATCAGTGAAATAGACAACCTTAGGGGCGGTGGTAAATACCATAATTTCAAAGACTTCATGAACTTTCCGAAAATTGGTCCTAAAGAACTTCATTACCCAAGAACCAAGCCTCTGAATCACAAACTGCTCGCCCAGAACGAAAGCATTTTTAAAGCCATCAGCAAGCAGGATATACTGCTTCATTACCCTTATCAGTCATTCCAATACATTGTTGATCTGTTACGCGAAGCTGCCATCGACCCCAAGGTACGGGCTATTAAAATGACCTTTTACAGAGCCGCCCGCAATTCGAATGTCATCAATGCCCTGATCAATGCAGCCCGAAACGGTAAAAACGTAACCGTATTTCTGGAAATCCAGGCAAGGTTCGATGAAGAGGCCAATATTTACTGGATTAGAAAGCTGACCGAAGAGGGTGTGAAAATCATTAAAACCTTACCCGGTTTTAAAGTACACAGCAAACTGATGGTGATCAGAAGAAAAGAAAATGGGGAGAATGTTTACTATGCCAATATAAGTACGGGGAATTTCAACGAGTTGACTGCCAAAGTTTATGCCGACGACAGCCTGCTCACAGCACATCAGGGTATTGCCAAAGAAGTAAATACATTGTTTCATTTATTTGAATCACCCTACAATCCGCCAAAATTTAAACATCTTCTTGTGGCTCCCTATTACATACGGAACAGTTTTATTCGTTTGCTCAACAATGAAATAATAAATGCCAGAGAAGGCAGGGAAGCCTGGGTTATTATTAAACTAAACAACCTCACCGATCAGAAGATTGTGCGCAAATTATACACCGCATCTAAAGAAGGTGTAAAAATCCAGATCATTTGTCGTGGGATATGCATTCTTGTGCCTCAGATTAAAGGTGTTAGCGAAAATATTGAAGTCATAAGCATTGTGGATAAATTCCTTGAGCACTCGCGCCTGTTTGTGTTTAGTAACGGCGGGAACCCTGAATACTACCTGGCGTCTGCCGATTGGATGGTGCGTAATTTTGATCACCGTTTTGAGGTTGCCTATCCGGTTTATGATCAAAATCTGCAGAAAGAAATAATGGATACCCTGCAAATACAACTGGCTGACAATGTAAAGGCGAGGTACGTTAACCTGAAACAAAACAACCAATACAAAACAAGAAGATCTGATGAGGAACCTCTTGTGAGAGCACAAATAAGCATTTACGATTACCTAAAAAAAAGAAAGTATAATATCGAATGATCTACGAGCATATTCATATCGGAACCCGGGTAAATTACTCTTACTATTGTGTATTATGTAACATTGGGATATCAATCAATGGCAGATAAATGAACCTGAAATATTACTTTATTATAACTTTTTTCATACTCTCAGGCGGTTTATTGAATGGGCAGTCAAACCAGGAAGTATCAGCTGATATTTCCAATGCTCAAAGTGATCATGAAAAACTTCAGGTGTTTCTTAATCTTGCAGAAGAAACAAAATCTGTCAATCTTGAAAACGCTATCTCTTATGCCCGACAGGCCATACAATTAGCCAACATTACCGGTTCGGAAGAAGGAAGGGCAAAAGCCAATGAGATTATGGGCGACTTATTTCAAATGAATAATAATTTTCAGCCCGCCATTAACTACTACCTGATTAGTGCCAAATTGTTTCAAAGTTTAAATAATAAAGAAAAGCTGGCAGAAATCTACGGCAAACTAGGCTCTCTGACATACACCGACAACTACAACCTGGAAAATGCCATGAAGTATTATGAAGAGTCACTCAGCCTGGGCATAGAATTGAATGACCAAGAGTTAATTGCGGATGCATACAACAGAATAGGTGTCATTTTCTTCCGGCAGGAAAATTACGATGAAGCACATTATTATTTTAAAGAGGCTCTATCCATTTGGGAACGTCTTGGGTCTGAAAAAGGAATGGCTATTGCTCTGAATAATATAGGCGAATTATACCGGCTGCAAAAAAAGTATGTAACAGCTCTTGACTATTATAAACAAAGCCAATCGTTAAACAAAAAGATCAAATATAAGAATCTGATGGCAATTACACTTGAAAATATGGGACTTGTTAAGAGTGCACTTGGCCAGCAGGAAGAAGCATTCGCATATTTTGATGAAGCGTTCAAAATTTCAGAAGAAATTAATAATACGGAAAGTAAGGTGAAGCTTATGCTCACCATGGCTGAGCAATATCATAAATTTAATAATTTTGGAGAAGCTTTGAACTATTACAAAAAGGTTTATAATATTGCTACCTCATCCAATCACTGGCCACATATTGCTGATGCAGCACTCGGGATTTCGCGCACTCATGAGAAAATGAGAAACTACAAAAGTTCGTACGATTATTTCAAAATATATGCAGCATACAACGATTCTATTAATCTACAGCAAAAAAACAACCGAATCACACAGCTTCAGACGCGTTTTAAAACAGACCTACAGGAAAAGGAACTTCAGATTGCTAAAAATGAGATCGCACTTTTTGATAACGAAAGGAAATTAAACACACTAAAGCTTAACATACTTCTCCTGAGTGTATTTTTCGTACTTATTCTATCATTTCTTGTCACAAACAGATACCGCTCCAGAATAAAAAAAGAAAGACTAATTCGCCAAAAAGATGCCGAACTTCACGCAACACAAAAAGAGCTCATGGAAATTGAGCTACAGAGTAAGGATAGCGATTTAATGAACTTTGCACTACATCTTGTTCAAAAAAATGAGATGCTTCAGCACCTCCAAAAAGAGCTTAAGAAATTACCCTGTGGCAGCGACAATGAAACTACTAAAACCCTTTCGGAGTTAAATTTTGCAATTCAGCAAAACCTAAGTCTGAAAGAGGATATGGAAGAGTTTCAGCAAAAGATAGACAATTCGTATGATGATTTCTTCAGAAGATTGAGGGAGAATTTTCCAAACCTGACAAAAAATGAAGAACGACTTTGTGCTTTCTTACGTTTGAACCTCACTTCAAAGGAGATATCATCCATTAACAACACCTCTTTAAAAGCTGTCGAGATGAGCAGATACCGTCTCAGGAAAAAGATAGGATTAGCCAACAGCGAACTATTACCCGAGTACCTTCAAAATATTTAATATTACTCATGTAGTATTTGGTATAACTCTATTATGTTGTTTATTAGTTTTTTATAGATTAATTGTAGAACTACTATTATTTAGAATAATTATTTATTGTACTTTTGTAGAATTCATGTAGAAGTAATTTAACATTGTTTTTCAAATGCAAAATTTACTTTTGATTTGAGATTAACGAAAACTTACAATAAAATGGGCCCGTATGAAGAACATCTAAGCGATGCTGTTTTACTTGAGGAGTGTTTTAAGAACAACAGACAAGCACAAAATAAACTTTACGAAAAGTATGCGCCAAAACTTTTCGGAACCTGCCTTAGATATGCTAAAAACAATACCGATGCGGAAGATATCCTTCAGGAAGGATTTATCAAGATTTTTAAGTATCTGAAAGATTTCAGAAATGAAGGGTATTTGGAAGGATGGATGAGGAAGATCATGGTTACAACCGCCCTGAACTTTTATAAAAAGAAGAACTTATTGAACAAAAATATCAATTTGGAAAACGTAAATGTAGCATCTGTTGCTGAACCTGATGCCGTTTCCATGATGTCAAATGAAGAATTATTATCCTTAGTTCAACAATTACCTGATGGATACAGAATGGTATTTAACTTATATTCCATTGAGGGGTATTCACACAAAAAAATTGGGGAGATGCTGGATATTTCGATAAACACATCCAAATCTCAACTGGCCAGAGCCAGAATCTCACTACAGCATAAATTATACAATTTATCAGAACAGGAGAGAATAAGCCAGATGGTTGGATAAAAGAATCTTTTAACTTCAACTTTAATATAACAAATAATAATTTTTGACCTTATGAAAAAAATCTACTTTTTATTGATTGTATTGTTTTGCTCATCCTATGTAGTTAACGGGCAAACATATCTTACGGAAGATTTCAGTGCCGATCAAATGCCGCCAACCAGCTGGACCATTGACGGTTATAATAACCAGTGGAGCACTTCAGGCTCCGATGAAGCCGGTGGAATTCCTCCGGAAGCTAAATTTACATGGACTAACGGAAGCGGTGTTTCACGACTCATTTCTCCCGAAGTTGATCTTACAGGAGTAAGTGATGTGAATATTTCGTTTAACCACTTTTTAGATAATTATTCGAGTGGGCCAAAGATTGGTGTTGCTACGAGATCAGGTGGAGGCGACTGGCATATTGTATGGGAAGTTAATACAACCAGTAATATTGGGCCAGAAGAAAGAATTATTGCTGTAACAAATGACGATGTTGGGCAATCCGATTTTCAGTTTTGTATTTATCTGGACGGAAACTTTTACAACCTTGACTATTGGTACATTGATGATATTGAATTATATACGCCATATCCTCTTGATGCTAAATTATCTGCAATCACAACTCCGTGGTATCTGCAAGGAGTGGGCGAAGTAACAGGTGCTGTGAAGAATAGAGGGATCAATGATATTACTTCGCTTGCCGTGAGTTGGTCAGTTGACAGCGGAGACACTGCTACAACAGTTTTTGAAGGACTTTCTTTAGCCACCGGAGGCTCATATAATTTTACCTGTGAAGATCTGTTCGATTTTCCTGTTGGAGATCATATGCTCGATGTGTGGATTTCGGGTGTAAACGATGGCATAGATGATGATACGGATAACAATTTGTTGATGAAAACTATACATGTAGCCAGTTATGCTGAAGACAGAGTGCCGCTATTTGAAGAATTTACTTCTTCAACATGTGGCCCCTGCACCACTTTCAATTCAAGTTTTGTTCCGTGGAGTGATGATCATGCCGAAGAAATCACACTCGTTAAATACCAAATGAGTTGGCCTGCACCCGGCGATCCTTATTATACGGAAGAAGGGGGTGTAAGAAGAGTATATTACGGTGTAAGTTTCGTTCCTGATTTATATGGCAATGGTGCCCAGGTAGGAACAAACCTGGGAGCGGTAAACGCATTCTTCAACGAAGCTGTTCAACTACCTGGATTTGCCAGTGCAGTGGGCTCCCACACGTTTAATGGTACGGAAATAACCACAACAGTAAACTTGGCACCTTTCGCTAACTACACCAATTTCAGATTATATGTTGTTGTATTTGAATATATGACCACTGGAAACGTTGGCAACAATGGGGAAACAGAATTTCAACATGTTATGATGAAGATGATCCCTGATGCTGAAGGTACGACACTTAATTTATCAGACCGTGAGCCATATTCGTTTACACAAACTGTCGACCTGGCAGGTACCAATGTCGAGGAATGGGACGACCTTGGTGTAGCATTCATTTTCCAGGATTACGGAAGTAAGGAAGTATTTCAATCGGGCTATTCGCTTGAAGATGCTGTGTATAATACAGATGCTTCATTAAGTTATCTTTTTGTTGACGGATCGAGTGTACCCGGCTTTGACCCGACTGTTTATGATTACTATGTTGAGCTACCGGAAGGCTCTACGGAAATACCTGATGTATTAGCTATCGCAGCAGACGAAGATGCAACCGTAGTTGTTGTTCCTGCAACGGAACTTAGGGATAATACCACAACCATTGATGTATTTGCGGAAGACCATCTTACCCATGCTCGTTACACGGTAACTTTTACGGTTGCTACAGGTATTGGTGATGTAAGCGATGATCTCATAAAAATATACCCAAACCCAACAACAGGATTACTGAATATCCGGAGTGATAAAACTGCGCAAGCTACGGTATATGCAACGAGTGGCAACATCGTTGGTGAATATCAGATATTGGGAACCCGGCATTTGGATCTTTCATATTTACCAAACGGAATTTATTTCATCAGGATAAAAACGGAGGATCAAGTCACTACAAAAAAAATCTCTCTGACTAAATAGTCGTAAGACAAACAATCGTCAACCGGGCAGGGTCAACCTGTCCGGTTTTTTTGTAATATTACACACCATTTGAACTTTATTATGCGTATTGCTTATGTCCCAAACAACGACAGGTCGAAAGCTCTCAGGAAATCAATATATTTTATCTATTTCCATTATCGGAATTCTTTTTTTTATTTTTGGATTTGTCACCTGGCTTAACGCCACGCTGATCCCATACCTGCGTATTTCATGCGAATTAACTTCTTTCGAATCATACCTGGTGACGTTTGCCTTTTACATTTCCTACTTTGTGATGGCTCTACCTTCGTCCAGGGTACTGGAAAAGATAGGTTTTAAAAACGGTATGTCATTAGGATTAGGCATCATGGCAGTGGGGGCACTCATATTTATACCTGCTGCCACTACAAGAACTTACTGGTGGTTTCTGCTTGGGCTTTTTGTCCAGGGAACGGGGTTGGCCATTCTGCAAACCGCTTCCAACCCGTATGTCACTATTCTGGGGCCTATTGAAAGTGCTGCCAAAAGAATCAGTATCATGGGGGTTGCCAACAAGTTTGCCGGTATCCTCAGCCCGGTAATACTTGGTGCCATTGTGTTGAACGGTATTGATAAACTTGAACAGAAAATGGCCATGATGGATACCGTTGAAAAGGCTGCCGAACTGGATATACTGGCAACAAAAGTAATCATGCCATATACCGTAATGGCTGTTGTGCTTCTTTTCCTTGCTGTTATGGTACGATTCTCTCCCCTACCCGATGTTGATGCAGAGGAAGAAGACACAGAAGAAACGGAAAGTTCCAGAAGAACAAGTATTTTTCAGTTTCCCTATTTATGGCTGGGCGTATTAACCATCTTCCTGTATGTGGGAGCCGAAGTAGTTGCCGTTGACACACTTATTGCCTATGGAAAATCGCTTGGCTTCGAACTTTCTGAGGCCAAATTCTTTTCATCGTTTACGCTCACAGGCATGATTATCGGGTATTTTTTCGGCATTATTGCCATTCCCAAATATATTTCACAGGATAAGGCATTGAAATACTTTGCCCTGTTAGGCGTATTGTTCTCCATACTGGCCACTTTAACAAATGGTTATATTTCTGTTCTGTTCATTGCCCTGCTTGGATTTGCCAACTCGATTATGTGGCCTGCCATCTGGCCGCTGGCAATTGACGGGCTGGGGAAATTTATGAAAAAAGGTTCTGCTCTGCTGATTATGGGTATAGCCGGCGGAGCATTGATCCCGCTGTTATACGGATATCTTGCCGGTCATGTAGCTGTTGGCAGCCGGGAGGCTTATTGGATACTGGTACCCTGTTACCTGTTCATTCTGTTTTTTGCCACAACCGGGCACAAAATAGGAAAACAGGCAAATCGTTAACATCTTAATTCTTTAATATTGTGATAAAACCAACACTTTTAATACTTGCAGCAGGACTGGGAAGCCGTTACGGAGGTATAAAACAAATGGATAAAATAGGCCCTTCGGGAGAAAGTATTATTGACTATTCTATTTTCGATGCTATCCGTGCGGGATTTGATAAAGTTGTTTTTGTGCTTAATGACCGAATCTTAGAAGATTTTAAAGCTATTTATGAGCCCCGTCTGAAAAACAGGATCAAAACTGAGTATATTCTTCAGGAAATCTCTGATGTGCCAAATGGAACAAACTACAATCCTGAAAGAAAAAAGCCTTGGGGCACAGGGCATGCAGTGCTGGCGGCCAGAAATCATATCAGCGAACCTTTTGCCGTAATCAATGCCGATGATTTTTATGGTCGGGAGGCGTTTTTTTTAATATCAGGTTATCTTTCTCCGCTGGATAATAGCGAAAAGTCGTGTGCTATGATCGGTTTCCAGCTGAAGAACACCTTGTCGGACCATGGCAGTGTGTCACGGGGAATTTGCCAGATATCTAATGGTTATTTAACAGATGTTGTTGAACGCACTAAAATTTCACGAAAAAACGGCAAAATAGTCTATCGTGCTCATAACTCGGACATTGCTTTGGAAGATCAGTCAGTTGTTTCCATGAACTTCTGGGGTTTCTCACCAGTTTTTTTTAAGCAAGCTGAAGCTGAATTCAGGTCGTTCCTAAATGAAAATGCTGAAAAAACCGAGGCCGAATTTTATATTCCATATGTCATCAATAAACTGGTAAAAACCGGGGAGGCACCCTGTAAAGTATTAACAAGCAACAACAAGTGGTTTGGTGTAACTTACAAGGAAGATAAACCTGTAACGATTGAAAAAATAAATCAGCTGATTCATCGTGGATTTTATCCCGAAAATCTGTGGAAGTAAGTTTTATTATTATCTTTAATGATGATATTTTCGAAAATATGATAGAATCTGAATACGACTCAATTCGTCCTTACGTTGAAGATGAAATACCGGAAGCTTTAAAACGCATTATAGCTGACCCTACGTTTCAGAACATCCTTGACTTTTTATTTCCCGGAGAAAACCAGGAAGCACTAAAAGAAATTATTGCAAATTCGAAGACTCGGAAAGAGTTTCACACTAACTTCATGTTTCGGGTGATTTCTTCGATTGCCAAAAAAACATCAGACGAACTTACTTTTTCAGGAATTGATCGGTTACAAAAAGATGAAGGATACATATTCGTCGCCAATCACCGCGACATCATCCTCGACTCTTCGTTTCTTGCTTTGGGATTGGTAAAGAACGGTTTTACGTCATGTGAAATAACCTGGGGCGACAACCTGATGATTTCACCCTTTATTGTTGACCTGGGCAAAGTAAACGGCATGATCACCGTGTTCAGGGAAGGAAGTCCGAAAGAGATGCTAAGAAATTCGCAGATCCTTTCATCATACATACGGAAAAATGTGACGGAGCAACAACAATCTGTCTGGATAGCGCAGCGTAAAGGCAGGGCAAAAGACGGAAATGACAAAACGGATCCGAGCATTCTGAAAATGCTGAGCCTCTCAGGGCAGCCACCTCCGCCGGGCTCACTGAAAAAACTAAACATTACACCCGTTGCCATTTCTTACGAATGGGAACCATGTGATATAATGAAAGTTCGTGAATTGTATATCTCGCAACAAACAACTTATGTGAAGCAAAAAGACGAAGATCTGCAAAGCATTATCGGTGGTGTTGTGGCATATAAAGGAAGGATCCACCTTGCTGTGGGAGACACAGTCGAAAAAAAATTTGACAAGCTCGATACGTCAGTCCATAACAATCTGATCCTGGAACAGGTTGCGCATCTTATTGATAAACAAATCTATGCCAGTTATAAACTCTGGCCTTCTAATTATCTGGCTTACGATTTGCTGGAGAACACAAACAAATTTGAGAACCAATACGATGAGGCGACCATCCGAAAGTTTAACGAAAAGCTGGAAGAACTTTATAAAGCCGTGGACGGTCCGGAAGCAGACTTAAAACAACTCTTCCTGAAATTATATGCCAACCCGGTATATAACAGAGAAAAGTAAGTTAACATGTTTTTTATTGACTTTTATTGTAAGGCTGACACAAAAGGCACGACCTATCTACTGAACTCTTACAGTAGTGAATCATGGCCAGAAAGTTAATTTTTCCGATATTTCTTATTTTCACGAGCCTGCTGGTCAGAGGCCAGGGGTGTAGTGATGCAGGCGCATGTTCTGTTGATATCCTCGACTTTAATTCCGATGAGAAGAAACAAACCCGAAAAGTGACATTAAGCTTTGATCAGAGTTTTGGACTGGGAGAAAAGTTTATTTTCATCTCACAATCAACCCTTGGTGTACAGTATAAAATAACGCCATCTACACGAGCCGAACTAAGAGTACCCTATATTTTTACTTACGGAAATCTGGGATACACCTATGGTGTGGGAGACCTGATCCTATCGTTGTCTCAAGACTTTTTTAAGGAAAAAAATTTCCAGCTCACGGGCATATTTGGCAGCAGGATTAAAACCAATAATTCCGACCTCTGGTTTAACGGACTTCCATTACCGATGGCATACCAAACCAGCCTGGGCACTTACGATCTGATCGCCGGGTTGCAGTATGCGCGCATGAAATGGAACTTCTACTTCGCTTACCAACATCCGTTTGGAAGAAATGAAAACGAATACCTCGTACCCGAAAATGAAACCGACCCAAACCAACAATACTTCGAATCGGCTTATCTGAAAAGAGGTGACGACCTGTATGCACGGGTCAGGTACAACCTTAAACTGAAATCATCGGGCTCATTTATTTTCACTTTGCTGGCAATATACCGTGTCCAAAAAAGCGAAATCATTAAAAATGATGTCAACACTATTCTTGACGGAACAAACGGTTTTACATTAAACCTGGGTGCCACTTATACAAAACCCATTAAAAACGACAGGCAATTAAGTTTTCAGTTAGCCTTCCCTGTAATTGACAGGAAATACCGTGCTGACGGTCTCACAAGAAACATTGTAATCTCTGTACGTATCAGTAACTTATAAAGTCATCCGGCAAATAAAAATACCCAGCTGAAAGCTAATTCATCAAATGATTTCTATTTTAGAAGCATTATTGTAACTTTGCCGTTTTTAACAGAATTACAATTCTATCGACTGAATGATTACCCTATCAACTGAACGATTAAAACTTGACGACTATCAACATATTCTTTTCGATAATGACTCGATCGTCTTGTCGGAAAGCACGTTGAGTCTGGTTGAACAATCCTTTCTTTTTCTTAAAGAATTCTCAAACAACAAAGTTATATACGGTGTGAACACAGGTTTGGGACCTATGGCACAGTACCGGGTTAACACCGAAGACCAAATCAATCTTCAATACAACCTGATCAGGAGCCATGCGGCTGGTAGTGGCAAGCCGCTTCCTACTGTTTATGTGCGGTCAGCTATGATTTCCAGGCTTAAAAGCCTGTCGCTGGGATACTCCGGTGTACATGCTGATGCTATAAAATTATTGACAGATTTAATCAACAAAAATATTATACCTTATATTCCCGAACATGGTGGGGTTGGTGCCAGTGGGGACCTTGTTCAACTTGCTCACCTGGCACTGGTACTGATTGGTGAAGGCGAGGTGATGCAACAGGGAAAAAGAGTATCGACAGAAAAGGTTTTTAAAGAAAATAACATCTCTCCGCTACATATCCAATTACGAGAAGGCCTGGGCTTGATCAATGGAACATCAGTAATGTCGGGCATTGGTATTGTCAATACTATTTACGCCAAACGACTGATTAACTGGTCTGTACTCGCTTCCACGATGATCAACGAAATTGTTCAATCCTTTGACGATCACTTCTCGCGTGAACTCAATTCGACCAAACAACACCGCGGACAACAAATTATTGCCGATGCCATGCGTAAAACGCTCAGAGATAGCCAGCTGATCAAAAAACGTTCAGACTTGTTGTACAACGGTAAAATTGAAGAGAAAATATTTAAACAAAAGATCCAGGAATACTACTCACTCAGATGTGTCCCGCAAATCCTGGGGCCTGTTTGCGATACGCTCTACAATGTGGAAAATGTGCTGGTGAACGAACTTAATTCGGTGAACGACAATCCGGTGGTAGATATGGATACTAAAACCGTCTATCATGGCGGAAATTTCCACGGCGACTACGTTTCATTCGAAATGGACAAGTTGAAAATTGCCACCACCAAATTGTCCATGTTGGCTGAAAGGCAGATCAATTTCTTAATGAATAACAAACTTAACGAAATATTACCGCCTTTCGTTAACCTCGGCACCCTGGGGCTGAATCTGGGCCTGCAGGGAACCCAATTTACAGCTACTTCCACAGTGGCTGAAAATCAGACACTTTCCAATCCTGTTTATATACACAGTATCCCCAACAACAACGACAATCAAGATATAGTGAGCATGGGAACTAATGCAGCACTCATGGCCAAAAAGGTTATCGAAAACACATTTCAGGTACTGGCGATTGAATATCTGGCCATCATTCAGGCCATTGATTACTTATCACTGGACAGTCAATTGGCTACCGATACAAAAAAGATATTCCGGGAATTAAGGACCATCGTTCCGGTATTTACCGAAGATGCTCCACGATATACTGATCTGGAAAAGATTAAACAATATTTACAGGCATCCGCCCCAAATATTATTGACTGATGAGGTATGCATTAGTAACAGGAGGCTCAGGAGGTATAGGGAAAGCTGTTTGCCGGAAACTGGCACAAATGGGTTTTCCGGTAATCATTCATTACCATAAAAACGAAGCAATCGCCCGGGAGGTGAAAGAAGAAATTGAAACTGCCGGAAATCACGCTGAACTGATCAGTTTTGATGTAACCGATACGCAACAGGTTAAAACTACGCTTGAAGCATGGAAAGAAAAACACGAAAATGATTACATAGCTGTTCTGGTGAATAATGCCGGCATCTCAAAAGACGAATTGATGGTGTGGATGGAAAAAGAAAACTGGCGTTCGGTGATTGACACCAACCTCAACAGTTTTTACAATGTCACCTCCGGATTACTTAAAGATATGATTACAAGTAAATTCGGACGGATTATCAATATGGTTTCCCTGTCAGGACAAAAAGGATTACCCGGACAAACCAACTATGCCGCAGCCAAAGCAGGCGTGATTGGCGCTACCAAAGCGCTGGCACAGGAAGTGGGCAAAAAGAAAGTGACTGTAAATGCAGTTGCTCCGGGATATATTAGAACGGAAATGACGCAGGAACTGGACGAAAAAGAATTAAAAAGACTAATTCCCGTAAACCGTTTCGGAACACCGGAAGAAGTAGCGGAAACAGTTGGTTTTCTGGCTTCCGATGGGGCTTCGTACATCACGGGTGAAGTCATAAAAATAAACGGCGGGTTGTATACATAAGGGAGCGATAGCTATGAACAGAGTCGTGATCACGGGAACAGGAATTTACGCTACAATTGGCAAAAACAGGGAAGAAGTTACTGATTCGCTTTATCAGGGAAAATCGGGAATAGTCATCGATCCCAAGCGTACAGAATACGGATTTCGTTCGGCACTTACTGGAGCCGTGGAGCGCCCTAATTTAAAAGGAGTACTTCCCAGAAGGGAGCGTGTCGGACTTCCTGAGCAGGGAGCTTATGCTTATATGGCCACTATGGAAGCCCTCCAAAATGCCAAAATCGATGAAGATTTTCTAGCCCGGAATGAAGTCGGCATATTATATGGCAACGACAGTTCTGCTGTTCCGGTAGTTGAAGCCACTGATATTATTCGTGAAAAAAAGGGGACCATTCGTATCGGCTCAGGTTCCATCTTCCAATCGATGAACTCCACAGTAACTATGAACCTGTCAGTGATTTTAAAGTTGAAAGGCATCAATTTAACTGTGAGCGGGGCCTGTGCCAGCGGATCACACGCCATCGGGCTGGGCTATTTTTTAATTAAACAGGGATTACAGAACACCATCATTTGTGGCGGCGCCCAGGAGATCAATGCTTTTTCGATGGGCAGCTTTGATGCGCTGGGTGCTTTTTCAGTCAGGGAAGGCGAACCTTCCAAAGCTTCAAGACCTTTTGACCGTGACCGTGACGGGCTGGTGCCCAGTGGCGGAGGGGCTACAGTTATTCTCGAAAGTTACGAATCGGCTAAACAAAGAGGAGCACCGATATTAGGAGAAGTGTTGGGTTACGGATTCTCATCCAACGGAGAACATATTTCCATTCCGAATGTGGATGGTCCGGCCCGGTCGCTGGAAATGGCCTTACGTGACGCTCATCTGAATCCGGAAGATATTGATTATCTGAACGCCCACGCTACGTCCACACCGGTAGGTGATGCCAATGAAGCACAGGCAATCCACAAAGTTTTCGGAGACATCAAGGTACCTGTCAGCTCTACCAAGTCCATGACCGGGCACGAAATGTGGATGGGCGGTGCCAGCGAAATCATCTATTCGCTGATCATGGCACACAACTCGTTTATTGCTCCCAACATTAATTTTGAAAACCCGGATGAATACTCGGAAAAACTGAATATCATCAGTGAAACTACAGAGCATAAAATTGACATTTTCCTGTCTAATTCATTTGGATTCGGGGGTACTAATTCTTCTTTAGTGGTCAGGAAACTTTAAGCAGTTTCGCTATCTTTCCAAATGGAAACATCTTCTGTATTTAATTTCTCATTCCAATCTGCGATTCTTCTTTTGTTTATTTGAATTAAATAGTATTTTTGCATCACAAAAACCATCAGACCAACAATGAGCAAAGAAGATGTTGTTACGATCGTTAATGATTTTTTAATTGACGAGTTTGAATTGGAGGAAGAGCAGTTACACCCTAAGGCCAGGATGAAGGAAGACCTTGACATTGAGAGCCTTGACTTTGTTGATATTGCTGTGATTATTGAGAAGGAATTCGGCCTGAAGGTGACCAGTGAGCAGATGGTCAAGATTAAGAAACTGGAAGACTTGTATAACTTTATATTAGCACATTCTCAAAACTAATGGCTACCTGGAAAGGCCAGACCAGAGGTGGTGTAGCCGGTCACCGTTTTTTTATTTTCATTCTGAAAAACTTCGGAATTCGGTTTACTTATTTTTTCCTGCATTTTGTGGTGACTTATTTTGTCCTTTTTTCCGCCAGGTCACGTAAACCCATTTTTCAATACTTTCATGAAATTCTCGGATATGGAAAACTCAAATCCTTGCGGTATGTTTACAAAAACAACTACAAACTGGGGCAGGTGTTGATTGACAAGGTTGCCATGATGGCTGGTTTTTTCAATCAGTTCACTTTTGTCTTTGACGGGGAGGAAAATATCAGGAAGATGGCTGCTGAAGGGGGTGGATTGCTCATCGGCGCCCATGTAGGCAACTGGGAAATTGCCGGGCAGTTACTGGAACGTATTGACACCAAAGTGCATATCCTAATGCTGGAAGCAGAGCACGAAAGGATCAAACAACTACTGGATGAAGTAATGACCAAAAAAACCATGCACATCATTCCTATCAAAGATGACCTGTCGCACCTGATCCTGATGAAGAAAGCACTGCAAAACAACGAGATCATCACCATGCATGCTGACAGGTTTCTGGAAGGAGCCAAAACGGTTACGAAAACTTTTATGGGTTATCCTGCCAGATTTCCAGAAGGGCCTTTTTACCTGGCTATGAAATACAACAAACCAGTCATTTTTGTTTCCGCCGAAAAGGAAACAGCGACGCATTACCACCTTTCGGCCACCAAAACATATTATCCCGACTTGAAGAATAACACCCCAAAAGAATCCATTGAGCGGCTTCTTTATCTGTATATCTGTAATCTGGAGAAAATACTCACCAACTATCCGGAGCAGTGGTTCAATTATTACTATTTTTGGGAGCCAACAAAAAAATAAATACACAGTCAATCTGCATATCCGTATTACCCATGAACGAAGATTTTGGAAATGATAAGAAGTCGGCTTATAAAGCCAAGCTCGATGCACAAAAAATCGCTTTCGGCCCAATCATGTTTCAGGCGGCCAAAGCCTTACGCGATTTTGGAATTCTGGAATACCTGCTGGAAACCCATGACAAAGGGTCTGATACCGATACCATTGCCAAAGATCTGGACATTCCGGTCTATGGCGTAAAAGTGTTGCTCGAAGCCGGGCTGAGTTTAAAAATGGTCCGGTTGAAGGAAGGAAAATATCTATTGACAAAAACCGGCTTCTTCATCGAAAGAGATGAATTGACGCGTGTGAATATGGATTTCACACAAAACGTGAACTACCTCGGCATGTTCCATTTGGAAGATGCCATTAAAAAAGGAAAGCCCGAGGGATTGAAAGAATTTGGAGACTGGGGTACAATCTACGAAGCACTGGCGGAATTACCGGAACAGGCCAGAAAAAGCTGGTTTGCATTCGATCATTTCTATTCCGATTATGCTTTCCCCGAGGTGATGCCGCACCTGTTTGCCGACAAGCCTCAAAAAATACTCGACATCGGGGGAAACACCGGCAAATTCAGCATCTTTTGTGCGCATTACGATAAAAACATTCATCTGACCATCCTGGACCTGCCCGGACAAATAAAAGAGGCCAGGGAAAACATCCGGCGGGAAGATCTGGAAGACAGGGTCTCTACCCATGCTTTGAATCTGCTCGATAACACAATTCCGTTTCCAAAAGGCTACGATGCCATCTGGATGAGCCAGTTTCTCGATTGCTTCTCGCAGGAAGAAATTTCCAGCCTGCTGAAGCGCGCCTACGATGCCCTGGACGAAAACGGTTTACTTTACATTCTGGAAACATACTGGGACAAGCAGCAACACGAAGCATCCACGTATAGCTTACACGCCACCTCTTTATACTTTACAGCCATGGCCAACGGCAACAGCCAGATGTATCATTCCAATGATATGGTGAAACTGGTGGAAAAAGCCGACCTGTATCTTGACAAGGTAGTGGAGAATATCGGCGTGAGCCACACCCTGTTCAAATGTATGAAGAAGAAATAACGGCACCTTAGTTGAATCCCAGGATCTCCATGCTGAACTATAAAACGTTAAACATATTATTTTTCCCGGTTTTGGCAGTGTTGCTTGTGCTGAATTATTTTGAAGTAACAGGCCTGCTCCCCTATCTGATTTTAATCGCCCTTTATTTAGTAGTTCTGATTATCGGCTCTGCCCGTATCCAGCTGAATTTTTATTTCACTTCATTAAACTCAGGCGCTACTGCTAAAAAGGAAATTGCCCTCACTTTTGATGACGGGCCACATCCTGAGATCACGCTTAAAGTGCTGGAAATTTTGAAAAAACACGAAGTAAAAGCTGCTTTTTTCTGTATTGGCCGGAAAATAGAACAGTATCCGGAAATAACGGCAGCAGCATTTAAGGACGGCCACATCATCGGAAACCACAGCTATACACACAGCCCTCTTTTCGATCTTTTCCTTCCGGCAAAAATGACGGGTGAATTAAACAAAACCTCCACTATTATTTTGCACGCTACAGGCAAAAAACCACTCCTGTTCCGGCCTCCTTTCGGCGTAACCAATCCATGGTTAAAAAAAGCATTGAAAAAAACGGAACTGATTCCCGTCGGATGGAGTGTTCGCTCCCTGGACACGGTAAAAACAGCTGAAAAAGTATTGGAGAAGCTGAAGAAAGAAATGCATCCGGGGGCTGTTATTCTGCTGCACGACACACATGAAAAAATAATACCTATCTTGGACGGAATTCTGCCCTGGTTGAAGGAAAACGGTTACTGGATTACCGGGCTTGATGAACTTTTAAAAATTCAGGTTTATGAAGATAATTAAGTTAATGATATTTGGCTTCGCTTTTTTAATGCTGACTTCATTTGTCAGCTTACAGGAAGAAGGGTACAAACCGTTGTCCAACCCCGATGAATTTATCCAAAAGGTGAAAGCATATGCCACGGCAACCAACACCATCCAAAGCAATTTCAAACAGGAGAAACACCTCACCATGCTGGAGGAAGTGCTGATAAGTGAAGGCCATTTTATTTTTAAAAAGAAGAACAATGTCGTTTGGTCATACACAAGACCAACGGACTACACCATCGTTGTGCATGACGGAAAGTTCATTATCAAAGACGGGGATAAAGTGAAAGAATTCGATATTGCTTCCAACCGGATGTTTAAAGAGATCAACAACATGATTGTCACTTCGGTGAGTGGAAATTTTCTGGACAATCCCGATTTTGAAGCTTCTTATCTGGAGAATGATACGTATTACCTGGCACGGCTGGTGCCTCTGAAACCGGAAGTGCATGAGATGCTGAGTGAGATTGACATCTATTTAGACAAAAAAGACATGCAGGTGGCCAAAGTGAAATTTATGGAGCCCGGTGACGACTTCACGCTGATCACTTTCTCGGACAAAATCCTGAACGGGCCTGTCCCCGATGAAGTTTTTAATATGGCTAATTAGCTGAGATGAAGTACAGACCGGTATATACCTTGTTTTTGTCTGTCATTTTACTGACAGCCGGACTTTCTTCGTGTTCTTACAAACATTACAAAGGATTTGAACAGGTTTCCACTGAAAACACCCCTATTCCGGTTGTTTATGTTTCTTCTTTCACAAAAGCTGTGTATTCAACTAATTTTAAAATATTCGGACAGGAATTGAGCGGTATCACGATGATGAAGAAAGTACAATCGGGCAACACCATTCACGTGGTTTTTATGTCGCAGATCGGACTTAAGTTTTTCGATATCGAAATCCGGCCGGAAGACAAGGAGAACTGGTTTCACGTTAACTACATTATGGAAAGTATGAACCGGGAATTTATCATCAGCATGTTGAAAACGGATTTTATGCTGTTATTCGGACAGTATCCCAAGCATTCTGAAATAGCTGCATTCCGGCAAACCGGGAGTAATGCCACAGAAACAACAATTCGTTTTGACAAAAATGTGGCTTCGGTGTTTTCTCAACCTACCAACAACCAACCGGTGAAGATTGAACTCAGAAAAGGATGTTCCGTCAAGGCAACTATCCAGCTAACGCCAGGCAACAACTATCCTGAAAATGTAGAAATCAACAACAAGAGAGCCGGTTTGCAGTTGGAGTGGGATGAAATTCAGATGTAAAAAGCAACTAACGGTTTAAGCCCTCCTAAACGGATGGACAGGAATTCCACTTAAACCAGCACGTTCCCCGGTTGGTGTCCCACCAACCGCAACTTGTTGGTGAGGACACCAACAAGGAGGTACTCATATGGCGGCGTAGTCTGGAGACTACGCCCAAGTAGAACAAATATAAATAGAAAGTAAAAATCCCTCAGCTTAGCCTCCCGACTAAGCTGGCCGGGGTCATAATCTCCTGATCATGAACAAAGCCATTGTAAAAACCTCCCACTAATCAAATCCCATTGCACTAAGCTAAACGAAGAAAAGGATAAGGATCAAATTCCCTACATTTGCATCAGCACTTATGATACAGGAAAACCAACATACCGATCTGTTTACCGGATTAAAAGTCTGTGTTCTCATTCCAACCTATAATAACGGGAATACCATCGCGCAAGTCGTTGATGACGTGAAGAAATATACCGGAAATATCATCGTTGTTAATGACGGATCCACAGACAGCACGCAAAAAATACTGGAGAAGATTTCCGGGATTGACGTCATCGGATATACTAAAAATATTGGAAAGGGCTATGCCATCCGGCAGGGATTTAAGCGGACTTTGGAATTGGGTTACGATTATGCCATTACCATTGATGCCGACGGACAGCATTTTGCCGACGACCTGCCTAAATTCATCGAAACCTTACAGGAAAACCCAGACAGTCTGATCATCGGTTCACGCAACATTGAAGCAGAAGGCATGCCGGGCAAAAACACCTTTGCCAATAAGTTTTCCAATTTCTGGTTCAAATTCGAGACAGGCGACACCTTGCCCGACACTCAATCGGGTTACCGGCTGTACCCGGTTAAATTATACCACAGCACCCGGTTTTACACCAGAAAATATGAATTTGAGATAGAGGTATTGGTAAGGTCAGCCTGGCGAAATATTCCGATTATTCCCATTCCCGTAAAAGTCTATTATCCGCCGGAAGAAGAACGTGTGACGCACTTCAGACCATTACAGGATTTTTCCAGGATCAGTGTTTTGAACACTGTACTTGTATTGATCACTTTGTTTTATATCTGGCCAGTCAAACTCGTCCGCTATTTCACACACCACAGGTTTGTTGACATTGTCAAAGAGCAGTTGGGACAACACAATGAGAACCCCGCCAAAGTAGCTTCGGCACTGGGTTTTGGCATGTTTATGGGCATCGTACCTATCTGGGGATTTCAGATGCTGACGGCCGTATTTCTTGCCCAGTTGCTGCGGCTGAACAAGATTTTAGTCCTGGCCGCCTCCAATATATCCATACCGCCTGTCATTCCGTTTATTATCTATTTCAGCTACAAAACCGGCGGGCTGGTACTGGGCACACAGGGCACATTAACCTCAGAAACGGTGACCTTTTTGAAAGATCGCATCCTGTCAGGTCATTTTTACGAGGCATGGCACGAACTCGGATATAATCTGTATCAATACGTTGCAGGAAGTTTGGTTTTCGGTTTGGCGTTGGGACTGGCAGTTTTTATTATATCCTATTTCCTGTTAGTTTTGCTGATGCATAAAAAAGCAGGAGTTAAATCGTAATATGAGTACTTTTTTCATCTTTCTGTACCACCGGATACAAAAGCACAAAACAGTGTTCGTCCTGTTGCTGTCGGCTTTTGTCGTTGCTACAGGTTATTTTGCTTCCCGCGTTTCTTTTTCCGAAGACATCACCAATGTACTGCCGGGCAGCAAAAAGATCAGCCGGCTGAATTTTGTGCTCGACAATTCCGAATTTATGGAAAAGGTGGTATTCAACATCAGTTTGAATGACACCATGGAAAAGCCCAAGCCGGACCTGCTGTCTGCTTTTGCTGACCAACTGGCAGATTCCATCACACAACAGGAGATACCTGACCGTGTCAGAAATATTGAAAAAGCACCCGATGACTCGGAGATGATGAAACTCTACGATTTCGTGTACAACAATCTGCCGGTTTTTCTGGATTCAGCCGACTACAAAATACTGGCAGAGAAGGTAAGCGATACAGCCATACGGCAGGCGTTGGCAAGCGACTTGAGAACCCTAATGTCGCCGGTTGGATTCGGCGTTAAAAAGATGATCAAAAATGACCCGCTACACCTCACCGTGCTGGTACTGGAGAAACTAAGAATGTTTCAGGTGAGCGACAACTTCGAACTTTACAACAGCCATTTCATCACCAAAGACCACCAGAACCTACTCTTGATTATCACTCCGGCTTACACAAATAATTCGGCGGTTAACGAGGTGCTCTTCAGCGATATTGACCAACTGATCAAAACCCTAGAACAACAGGAAAAATTCCGCAACATCCATGTTAATTATTTCGGTAATGCCGTGGTAGCCCTCGGTAATGCACGGAGAATAAAAAAAGATATTGTCACTACCGTTTCGATAGCTGCTATTCTGCTGGTCATAGCTATCACATCTTTTTTCAGAAAAAAACGCACGGTACTGATTATTTTTCTACCGCTGGTTTTCGGCATTATCGTGTCGCTGGCAGTTTTCTATTTCCTGCGGTCGAACATCTCGGCAATTTCATTGGGCATCGGCTCGGTGCTGCTGGGCATTTCGGTAGATTACTCTCTACATATCTTTTCACACTACCGGAAGCACCTCAACATCGAAGTACTCTATAAAGACATCACCACCCCTATTTTGATGAGCAGTTTCACCACAGCTGCTGCTTTTATGAGTTTGTTTTTTCTGAACTCCAAAGCATTAAATGATCTGGGATTGTTTGCCGCATTAAGTATTTTGAGTGCCGCCTTCTTTTCTCTCATTGTTTTGCCGCATCTTATCCGCACTAAAGCCGCTAAACCACCCAGAGAAAATCTGCTCGATAAACTGGCTGGTTTTCACATGAAGAAAAAAAATCTCATCTGGCCCATCATCTTTCTTTTAACCGTTGCTTTTTATTTCTTTTTGGACAACGTCAGTTTTGATGCCGACATGATGAAGAACAATTACATGAGCAACCGTCTGAGAAAGGCCGAAAGAGATCTGAACCGTGTCACCAGCTTGTCTAAAAAAACGATCTATCTGGTGTCGCCGGGCAACACAGTTGATGAAGCCATCATACGTAATGAAGAGGCAAAATATCTGATTGACAGCTTAACACGGATAGGCGTTATCAAGGAATCCTCCGTCATCAACAACTTATTCAAGCCGAAAGAGGAACAAATAAAAGCCATCGAGCGATGGAAACAATTCTGGGATAGGAACGGCAAACAGGTGAAGCAAGCCCTGGAAGAAGAAGGAAATGACCTTGGATTTAAAAAGACGGCCTTTAAAAACTTTGAGCAATTTATCGATAAAGATTTTTATCCTGTCAGCATTAAACAAGCGGGACTGCTGTACAATATGCTGCTGGATAAATACATCATTAAAACAGATACGATGGCGGCTGTGATCAATGTGGTAAAAGTGGATAGTGACCCCAAAGCCATCAACCAGGTTTATCAGACTTTTGAAAAAGATCAATCCTTGTGGGTAGTGGATAAGCGACTCGTAACGAGTGAGCTGGTTAGATTGCTCAACGACAACCTGAACAAACTTGTATGGATATCGTTGTTGGTTGTTTTTATTATCCTGTTGATTGCTTACGGCCGAATCGAACTAACCATCATCACAATGATTCCTGTTCTGGTAAGCTGGATTTGGACGGTGGGCATCATGGGGCTGTTCGGCATATCATTCAATATCTTCAATGTTATCATCCTGACATTCATTTTCGGCCTGGGCATAGATTACAGTATTTTCATCATGCGGGGACTGATACAGGGCTACAAATACGGTTTAAAGGATCTCTCATCGTATAAAGTTTCTGTCCTGCTCTCCGTACTTACTACTTTGCTGGGCATCGGTGTGCTGATCTTTGCCAAACATCCGGCTTTGCGCTCCATCGCCCTGATGTCTATCATTGGCATAGCTACCGTTGTGTTTGTTACGTTTAATTTGCTGCCAGGAATCTTCCGCTGGCTGGTCAGCTATCAAAACGGGTTACGCAACCGGCCGGTTACTTTTCTGGACCTTATTTTCTCCATCATCTCGCTCCTTATTTTTTTCAGTGAAGCTTTGTTAATGAGCCTACTGGCCCTCCTACTGGAGGTTACCCCTGGAAACAGGCAAAAAAAGAAATGGTTTTTCCATGTGCTTTTCAGCAAACTTACCTGGTTCCTGATTTATTTTAACTTTCTGACACCGAAAAAAATCATTAATCCCGGCAACAAAGATTTCAACAAACCAGCCGTAGTCATCGCCAACCACCAGTCGCATGTAGATCTGATGCTGATGATGCTGTTAAGCCCAAAAATACTGATCGTTTCCAATGCTCGCAATTATTATAATCCCATTCACGGAAGAGCCATCCGTTACGCCGATTTTCTGCCCCACGATGCGGGATATGAGAAGCTGGTTGAAATGGCGGCTGAAAAAGTGAAAGAAGGGTACTCCATCATGATCTTTCCGGAAGGCCACCGGAGCAATACGGGTGTGATCAGGCGGTTTCACAAAGGTGCTTTCCAACTGGCCAACGACTTAGGTATTGAATTACTGCCAATTATTATTCACGGTCAGTATCAATGCCTGAAAAAAAGCGAGTTCTTTCTAAAACGGGGTTTCCTGGAAATAAAAATACTTCCGCGTATCGACCTGTCGAAGAAAGAGTTTGGGGTAACTGTCAAAGAACAAACCAAAAGTGTTCAGAAGTATTTCAAAAAAGAATACGATATTGTTAAACAAGAACTGGAGACCCCGGACTATTTCTACGACTACGTTGTCAAAAACTATGTATACAAAGGGCCTGTGCTTGAATGGTACACAAAAATTAAGGTACAGTTAGAAAACAAGGATAAATTCTTTGTAGATATCATCCCTGAAAAAGCTGTTATTACTGACCTGGGCTGTGGTTACGGTTATCTTGATTTTATGTTGTCGTTAACTTCAACAGAACGTGAAATCACCGCCATTGATTATGATGCCGAAAAAATTGAGATCGCCCGGCATTGTGCCATTGCTAACAAAAACATCCGGTTTCTGGCAGGTGATATCATTGAAATGGATTTCAATCCTTCGGATGTTTTTATCCTGAATGACGTATTACATTACATGCCGGAATTACTGCAGATAGAAACTATCGAAAAATGTATCGCACGCCTGAATGAGGGGGGAATGATCCTTATCAGGGATGCCGACAAAAGTTTGCAAAAAAGACACTTCGGCACGCGTATTACAGAGTTCTTCTCAACGAATATCGGATTCAACAAAACCAGATTCCAGCTTGAATTTGTGTCACGTAACATGATTATCGGAATCGCCAAAAAGCATAAATTAATACTGGATATCGTGGATCAAACCAAAAGAACTTCCAACCTTGTATATATTCTTAAAAGATAAAAAAAGGTTCCTGCTCCATGCATTCATGAATCTTCCGTTCGTATAACAACAGAACGTAGTATTTGCATTTTCTCTCTTCATTTTGTATCTTTGACGTTCTGGTTTGCGTATACCACAAACAAGCAATGTGACAAGTAAACCGGAAAAGAGAAAAACAAACAAAACATAAGTCATGAAAGCAAAATTTCTGATAACAGTATTATTGGGCCTGTTTTTTCTTACGTCTTCGTGTAAGAAAGAAGTTTTCCCCGACCGCGAAACACTTGCCGGAACATGGGTTGTAAAAGACAGCCCCAATGCCTACGTTGAATTTACTCAATGGACTGTTGATATTGTTTACGACGGCAGGCAACATTATAATTATTCGCCCTTAAACCACACCATGTATCTGTATCCGGACAAATATGACAACCCCGATAAATTCAGTACGCATGCTATTTATTACAACGAGAAGAAAGATGAGCTGCGTATTATGGATCTATTAAAGGATTTTGCCGACGGATCCGGTTACACAACTTTTAAACGGCAATAAATCACATCATTTATCCAGTCTGTTTTCATTTGGATAACCCAGGCAGAAGTTTTTATCTGCCTTTGATTCTTTTCTTATTTTTGGCACTTGCTGAATCACCTGATGGTTTCAGTGTTTTGATTTTGTAAAGATGCTGTAATGGACACTATGTACGATGTACTAATTATCGGTAGCGGGCTGGGAGGCCTTGAATGCGGAACTATCCTCAGCAAACACGGATATAATGTATGCGTCCTGGAAAAAAACTCTAAACTGGGTGGAACACTACAGGGATTTAACAGCCACGGCTGTCGTTTTGGAACAGGCATGCATTACATAGGGAGTCTTGATAAAGGGCAGGTTATTGACAAAACATTTCGTTACCTGGGAATCAGAGACCAGCTGAACATGAAAAGAATGGATCCGTTCGGGTTTGATGTGTTCCATATCGCCGGAAAAGAATATGCCTGCCCGATGGGGATGGAAGCATTTAAAGAGCAGCTATATTCCTATTTCCCCAAGGAAAACGAAGCCATATCTAAGTACGTATTGGAAATGAAACAGGCAACCGATGAGGTTGACCTGTACAACCTGCGCCCCATAAACAGCTCAATATCCGGCAACAACAAATCACTAAGTAAAGGTGTGTTTGGATTGTTAGATGCGCTTACACCCAACCGGGAGTTGCAAAACGTACTTGGCGCCCATAATTTTGCATATGCCGGGCAAAAAGAAAAAACGCCTTTTTACACGCATGCGCTCATCCAAAAGCATTTTATCGACAGTGCCTGGAAATTTGTGGATGGCAGCGAGCAGCTAACCAATCTGCTGGCCGGAAAAATACAGGAAGCCGGCGGAACAATTATCAACAAGGAAAAAGTTACCGGATTCATGCATGAGGAAGGGAAACTTACAGGTGTAAAAACTGCCAACGGTCATGCGTTCCGGGCTAAACACTTCATTGCCAACATCCATCCGGCTTTAGCAGTTCAGATGCTGGACGAAAGTCTGCTGCGTCCCTCCTACCGCAACAGGGTAGCCCGTCTGGAGAATACGATCTCGGCTTTCAGTCTGCACCTCACGCTCAAAGAAAACACATTTAAATACCGGAATAACAACTACCATTATTACAAACATCCCGATGTATGGTACACCTCCTACTATTCGGAAAAGGCCTGGCCTGAATTCTTCTATTTATTCGTCCCGGCAACTTCAGGGCAGGATAAGTATGCCAGATGCCTCAGCATACATACGTACATGAAATTCGACGAGGTGGCCCAATGGAAAGACCTGCCGTTGCGGCACCGCGGCGCAGATTACGAAGCATGGAAAACAGCCAAAGCGGAAAAACTGCTGCAACTGGTTACAGAACAGTTTCCGGAATTGAAAGGGAACGTAACCGGAATGAATGTAAGTACGCCCCTGACATTCCGCGATTACATCGGCACGCCCAATGGAGGTATCTACGGCACTTTGAAAGATTTTCATCAACCCATGGCATCTTACGTGGGGCCGAAAACAAGAATTCCCAACCTGTTTTTTACAGGCCAGAACCTAAATCTGCACGGCGCACTGGGCGTAAGCATGAGCTCCCTACTCACCTGCGGAGAATTGATTGGCCTGAATCATTTAATTGAACAAATAAATGAAGCGTAAAAAAAGACATATTTTTAGAAGGATCTTACTCATTTTGCTCTTACTCATCGTAGGATTTATTGTGTATTATCAAATTGCTACGCGTATTTTACCACCTGACATAAAAAACAAGCAGGCATTGAAGCAGGAAGTTATTCAGCGGACTAAAGACACCCGGATTATCAACAACCATAACTGGCTGCGTAAATCCAAATCAGGGTTGTGGGAGATGCGTTTGCAGGGGCAACCCTTCGACCTGGGGGTTTACAACGGAAAACTTACCGAAGACCTGATTAAAATTCAGGAACTTGCCTTTGTGGAGCAGATCAACAAAATTGTCCCATCGAAGAATTATTTAAAGTTTCTCAAATATTTCATCGGCTGGTTCAACCGCGACATTGATCAATATATTCCTCAGGAATACCTCGATGAAATATACGGCATTTCGTTTTCGTGTTCCCACGAATTTGATTACATCAGCCCGGTATATGAGCGCATGTTAAACTACCATGCTGCCCACGACATTGGGCATGCCCTGACAGATCTGGCGCTTGTGGGGTGCACTTCCTTTGCTGTCAACATGGATAGCGAAAGTAACAATTTGCTTGTCGGGCGTAATTTCGACTTTTACATCAACGATGATTTTGCCAAAAACAAAATCGTTGTTTTTGTGGAACCTGACAGCGGCTACCGTTTTATGTACGTCACCTGGGCCAGCATGATGGGCGTGGTGAGCGGCATGAATGAACAAGGCCTGACGGTCACCATCAATGCAGCAAAATCCAATATCCCAACCAAGGCGGCCATTCCTATTTCCATCCTTGCCCGCGAGATCCTGCAATATGCTTCCAATTTCAATGAAGCCATTGCCATTGCTAAAAAACGGCATACTTTTGTGTCGGAATCTTTACTGATCGGATCAGCTAACAACAATTCGGCACTTATCATTGAAAAGTCACCGACAAAAATGGGTATTTACACTACTGGTAATGATTACCTTGTTTGTTCTAATCATTACCAGAGTGAACCATTTGCCCGTGATAAGTCCAATCTGGAAAACATAGCCAATTCAGCTTCGTTTTACCGCGAGGAAAGGTGTGAGCAGTTAATCACTGAAGTTGACAGCTCATTTACCTATCGTGATGCAGCCTTCGTTTTACGCAATCCATACGGACTTAACAACCAGAATATAGGTATCGGAAACGAAAAAGCAATGGCTCAGATGATCTCGCACCACAGCGTGATCTTTGAACCAGAGAAATTGATCGTCTGGGTTTCGACACAACCGTGGCAACTAGGCGAATATGTGGCTTATGATCTGAAGAAGGTGTTTCAACTGGATACGGTTCCCGGTGAAGACACTTACCTGAATGACACCTCGCTTACTCTTCCCGGAGACCCATTCATGCAAACATCCACTTTCGATGACTTTATGCAATACCGAAAATGGAAAAAGGTAATTGCTGAATACATCAAATCAAAAGAACGAATCAATAATGAGGAAAATTTCCTCAACGATTTTGTAAAACTGAACCCCGAATACTATTACGCTTACATGTTGACCGGCGACTATTATTCCATAATCGGGAATTCTGAAAAAGCGCTGGCATACTACAGGATCGCCCTCACAAAAGAGTTAGAAACCAAGCAAAACGAAACAGAACTCCGGGAACGGATAAAAGAAGCGGAAGAAGCTATAGCATATTAGTCAATATTATTTACCTTGCTACCAAATAACCCAAACAGCAATGAAAACTGACATTTTAATAATTGGCGCCGGCCCCTCAGGCACGATGGCCGCTGCCATGATCTGGAAGGCAGGACTGGACGCTATCATCATCGAAAAAGAAAAATTCCCACGCTATGTTATTGGCGAAAGTTTACTACCCCGTTGTATGAACCTGCTTGAAGAAGGGGGCTATCTGGAAGCTGTGAAAAAACAGAACTTTCAGAAGAAGTACGGTGCTGTATTTATCCGGAAACAAAATATATGCGCCTTTAATTTCAAAGAGCAATTCACCGAAGGATGGACGTGGACATGGCAGGTGCCGAGAGACGAATTTGATAAAGCACTGGCGGATGAAGCTCAAAAGAAAGGCGTTGACATACGATACCAAACGGAAGTTACGGATATTGAATTCCTCGAAAATAAACAACTGGTATACACAAAAAATAACAAAGGAGAAGAACAAATCATCGAAGCTGAATTTGTCATCGATGCCAGCGGCTACGGCAGGGTAATTCCACGATTACTGGGTTTGGATTTACCCTCAAATCTGGAACCAAGAAGCAGCCTGTTTACGCAAATTGAAGATGCGCATCGTCCGGATGGAGATGCCGGCGACCGGATCACTATTGTAGAAGTGGAACCGGGTGTCTGGATATGGATCATTCCGTTTTCCAATGGAAAAACCTCTGTCGGAGTAGTAGCACCTCCTGAATTTTATGACAGGCATGAAGGAAATTATGAAGAAAAACTCCGGAAAATACTGGCTGAAGAGAGCAACACGGCAGACCGTTTCAAAGAAGTTCCTTTAGCTTTTGATCCGGTTTTTATTAAAAGTTATTCTATTGCCGTAAAACAACTTTTCGGTAACGGTTGGGTACTGACAGGCAATGCCAGCGAGTTTCTGGACCCGGTATTCTCTTCAGGTGTCACTTTTGCTATGGAATCGGGATGGAAAGCAGGTTTGTTAGCAGCCCGGCAGGTAAAAGGAGAAATGGTAAATTGGGAAAAAGAATATGTAGATCACATCATGCAAGGGGTGGAAACATTCCGTACGTATGTGAACGCATGGTACGATGATACGCTGCAGGCTATCTTTTTTGCCGACACGATAAGCCCGAAAATTAAAGCTCAGGTTTGCTCCGTATTGGCCGGTTACGTTTGGGATAAAAGTAATCCGTTTGTCCGTAATCACCACAAAACGATTTATACATTGGCCGACATGCTAAAAGAAGGGAAAGTGTGATTCTATCCGTTTTCAGAAACGAATAAGCGTTAAATTTGCGATCAATTAAAAATGGGCTTATGCATATACCCGATATAGAAACCAAACCGCTAACGGAAATTAAAAAGTACCAGGAAGAAAAACTGGCGGTACTCTTAAACTACCTCAACTTACATTCAAAATATTACCAGGAGCTTTTTCACAAGAACCATATCGATATAAGACAGGTAAAAACGCTGGAAGATCTGGCTAGAATCCCGGTAACCGTAAAAGATGAACTGCAAAAACGAACAGACGATTTTTTGTGCGTACCAAAAAATAGAATTGTTGACTTTATCACTACTTCGGGTACCATGGGGGAGCCGGTTACTTTTGCCATGACCGACAATGACCTCGACCGGCTGGCTTACAACGAATATATTTCGTTCTCCTGTGCCAACACAACATCTAACGATATTTTCCAGCTGATGGTGACACTCGATAAGCGATTCATGGCCGGGATGGCCTATTTTCTGGGCTTACGCAAACTTGGCGCAGGCGTTGTCCGTATCGGGCCCGGATTGCAGGAGTTACAATTTGAATCCATTCGACGTTTCTCCCCTACCGGACTGGTAACAGTACCTTCGTTCATTCCGAAACTAATCGATTATGCCGAAAAGAATGATATCGACTATAAAAATTCATCGGTAAAAAAAGCCGTGTGTATTGGCGAAGCGATCCGAAATCCCGATTTTACACTCAACACCCTCGGAAAACGTATTGCCGACAAATGGGACATCAAATTATATTCCACTTATGCCTCCACGGAAATGGGCACAGCGTTCACCGAATGTGAAGCGGGAAAAGGAGGCCATCATCATCCGGAAATGATTATCGTAGAATTCCTCGACGAGAATGACCAGCCCGTTAAGGACAATGAACCCGGTGAAGTTACGATTACGACCCTGGGCGTAGAAGGCATGCCCCTATTACGCTTCAAAACAGGGGATATCTGCTTTCATCATACTGAACCATGCTCGTGCGGCAGAACCACGATGCGGCTGGGGCCCGTAATCGGCAGGAAGCAGCAAATGATCAAATTCAAGGGAACAACACTTTATCCACCAGCTATTTACGATGCACTAAATGAAATCGAATGGATCGAAAACTACATTGTGGAAGTCTCCACGAACAATTTGGGAACTGATGAACTACTGGTAAAAATCGGCTGTAACAAACGCTATTTCAATGCGGAAAAGATCATTAAAGATCATTTCAGGGCAAAACTGCGCGTGGCACCTGAAGTAGCTTTCTTTGAACCAATCGAAATTTATCATTGGCAGATGCCGGCCAAAAACAGAAAACCTCTTATTTTTGCGGATAATAGAAAAGTCGAAAATTAAATCAGGTGATAAAAAATCTTTCTTTTTTAATACTGCTTGGTATGGTTCATCTGGCAGGTTTCAGTCAGTTATCTGAATTAACGGTCGTGATCACCGGCAATGAAAATACACGGGGCAAAATACGTATCGGCGTATTCTCCAATGCTGACGACTTCAAGTCAAAAACCAACCCTGTTGATTCGGCTTCTGTTGCACTTAATCAAGGACGTGTTTCTTATACTTTTCATAAGCTTCCGGCAAGCACATATGCCATAGCTGTTTATCATGATGAAAACAACGATAGCACGTTAAATAAAAGGCAGATGGGCATCCCTGTTGAAGGAATCGGATTTTCAAATTATACAGAATTCAAACACAAACCACCTAATTTTGACGAAGTGGCTTTTGAGCTTGGAAACGAAGATCTCACGCTGGAGATCCCGCTTTTTTATAAGAAAAAGTAAGCGGATAAACCAGTGATCAAATTCCAATTTAATTCCTATTTTTGACCAACCTAAAAACGAACAAGTGAAAAAAGTACTCATTGTTACCTATTCACAATCGGGACAATTAAATGAAATCGTTGATAATATTATACAAGCGCTTCAAAAAGACAGTCTTGTACATATCTATTACGAGAAGCTTCTCCCCGATCCGGAGTTTCCGTTCCCCTGGACAGATATCAGCTTCTGGGATGCCATGCCCGAGTCGGTAAAAATGATTCCGGCAAACATACGCCCCGTTGCATTCAATCCCTCCGAAAAATACGACCTCATAATTCTGGGTTATCCCATTTGGTTTCTGAGCCCACCCGTACCGTTGACTACCTTTTTAAAATCGGAGAAAGCCCGGAAAGTGATGAAAGACACACCTGTGGTAACGGTTATCGGTGCCCGTAACATGTGGGTAAGCGCCCAGGAAGAAATAAAAAAGATGATTTTGGAAAACGGTGGAAAGCTTGCAGGCAACATCGCTCTGCACGACCGTAACCAGAACCTCCTGAGTGTTGTCACTATCATTTACTGGATGATGACAGCAAAAAAAGACAGATATCTCGGTATCTTCCCGAAACCGGGCATCTCGGATAAAGACATCCTGAATGCCAGACAATTCGGTAAACCAGTTCACGAAGCATTAATGTCTAATAATTATACGGATCTTCAGCAAAAACTGATTGACCTTGGAGCGACAGATTTATCATTTGACGTTGTAGCCGCTGAAACGAGAGCCAAAAAGATCTTCCATGTATGGGCCGGCTTTATCAGAAAAAAAGGAGGACCGGGTGCCAGAGAGCGGATAGGCCGTTTGAAAATGTTCAAATGGTATTTATTGTTTGTTATCTTTGCCGTTTCGCCTTTGGCTTCGCTGGTTTTTTATCTGACATATCCGTTATTTTTTATCAAGATCAGAAAAAACCTGACGTATTACAAAGGGGTGGCCCTCAGATAAACTGTATGATAAATGAACGAAGTTTATATCAACAAAATATCAAAGTTTTTACCTAACAAACCGGTTTCTAATGATGAGATGGAGGAACGGTTAGGATTGATCGACGGGAATGAATCGATCAACAGAGGACTGATTTTGCGCAGCAATCAGATCAAGACAAGACACTACGCGCTTGATGAAAATGGCCAGCCTACACACACTAACATGCAACTCGCAGCCCTAGCTGTTAAAAAACTTTTCGACGATACATTTACCCTCAATGATGTGGAACTGCTAACGGCAGGCACTTCTTCTCCCGATGCCATACAGCCCTCCCATGCCCTTATGCTTCACGGTGAACTTGGAGGTGAAAACAATATGGAAGTCATGTCGGCACACGGTACATGCAACGCGGCCATTTTATCGCTCAAATATGCATATATGTCCATCAAATCAGAGCAGACGGCCAATGCTGTTTGTGTTGGATCCGAAACCTTTGGCCCGTGGATGCATGCCCGGAATTTCGAAGCGGAGATCGACAAAAGGAAAGAACTCGAGAAAAACCCTTACATCGCTTTTGAAAAAGATTTCCTGAGGTGGATGTTATCTGATGGTGCTTCAGCTTTAAAACTGGAAGACAAACCTAATGAGGAAAGCCTCTCATTGAGAATTGACTGGATTGAAGTGACCTCTTTTGCCCACGAGTTGGAAACCTGTATGTATGCCGGTGGTGAAAAAGATGAAGCCGGGACACTGAAAGGATGGAAAGAAATGAGTGAACAGGAACGGGAAGAGTTTTCTGTTTTCAGCCTGAAACAAGATGCCCGCCTGCTGCAAAATAATATTGTTGAACGAGGTGGATTATTTCTACAGAAGGTGGTCAAAAAACACAAACTAATAATCTCTGAAATAGATTATTTCCTCCCGCATTTGTCTTCCATGTTTTTCAAAAAGAAGATTTACGACCAACTGAAAAAACTCGGCATGGAAATACCTTACGGCAAATGGTTTTACAACCTTCCGAAGGTAGGAAACATTGGAGCGGCCTCGGCTTTCTTTATGATGGAAGAACTTTTTAATACATCCGGTCTAAAAAAAGGACAAAAGATACTGGTGATGATTCCCGAAAGCGCCCGCTTTTCCTATTCGTTCGTCCACCTAACAGTGGTTTAACGAATAATACAAAATCTTCGGCAGCTAGACCTAAATTTGTATTTTTGGCATTCATTAACAGGAAACAAATAGTATATGCTGGCAGGTAAATCGGAAGTAGAACAAATGATCCCTCAAAAATCACCCATGGCCATGGTGGACGGGTTAATTACCAACAACCAGAATGCAACTGTTTCGCAACTTGTAATCGATAAACAAAATATCTTTTGCAAAGACGGTTTTTTCAGGGAACCCGGATTGATTGAGAATATAGCCCAGACAACAGCTTTAAGAGCCGGATATATAGCTAAACTAAATAATGACAAGCCCGCGTTGGGGTATATAGGAGCTGTTAAGAAGATGAAGATCTATGTGTTGCCGAAAGATACAGATACGCTGCGAACCAGAATATCCGTTCAGTATGAACTATTGAATGCCACCATTATCAGAGGCGAGATTTTTGTAGGCACAGAGTTGATGGCAGAAGGCGAAATAACCATATTCAAACAAGACTAAGTATTTGATCTGATGAAAGCTAAAGAAGTACCTCAGGATGATGCCGACATGATGCGGGGAAAGTGGAAAGATCCCATTTACACATTGGACGAAGATGGAAATTATACTACGTCTTATAGCCTGGGATGGGAAGTAAAAAACGCCGTGATGCAACAAGCCTGGGATAACATCAACGAAAAGGTAGAGGAGACCAAAAGGAAGGTCATCAACGGTAAGTTGAGCCCTGTTGCTTACTATATGGAAAAGAATATTATGGATGTTTCCTTGCTGGCAAAATATATGGGTTTATGGCGGTGGACGGTTAAAAAGCATTTGAAACCAAAGCATTTTAATAAGTTGCCGCAGGAAATCATTGAGCAATATGCCGACATTTTCAACATTGCGCCTGAGTTGCTCACAAGCATTGAGGCATTAAAAACAACGGAAAACGACAAGGAATGAATTCCGAAATAAACTTTGAACACAGGCAGGCAGCGCACTGCGAAAACGGAGTGGTTTCTAACCTTCTCAGGTTTTACGGGGTTGAATTGAGCGAACCAATGGTCTTTGGCATCGGTTCCGGACTTTTTTTCTCGCACATGCCATTTTTAAAAGTGGATGGTATTCCGGTAACTTCGTTCAGGCCACTACCGGGTATAATATTCAGCAGAATAGCCAAACGTCTGCACATTCATTTTGCCCGCAAGAAATATCGGAGAAGTCCGAAAAAAGCTATGGAAGAGCTCGATAAAAATCTGGCTAAAGGTATCCCGACAGGTATGCTGGTAGGCGTATATCACCTCTCCTATTTTCCTGAGCCTTACCGTTTCCATTTTAACGCCCACAATATTATTGTTTACGGAGAAGAAAACAGTACGTACAAGATCAGCGACCCGATTATGGAAAACGTTTCGGAACTCAGCTATAAAGAACTGATGCGCGTACGTTATGCCAAAGGCGTTTTTGCCCCGAAAGGACATATGTACTGGGTGGATAAAGCGCCAGGTGCAATTGATCTGAAAGCTGCCATCCAAAAAGGCATCACTCAAACGTGCAAACACATGCTGACCATCCCCGTTCCTCTTTTCGGCGTGAAAGGAATCAGGTATATGTCGAAACAGGTGCGTAATTATCCGCGCAAACTGGGTCCAAGAAAAGCTGCACTTTTCACAGGTCAGATTGTGAGGGCGCAGGAAGAGATCGGTACCGGAGGTGCCGGATTCAGATATATGTATGCTGCTTTTCTGCAGGAAGCAGCCAAAGTAACCGACAACGACAAACTCAGGGAACTTTCGTTTAACATGACAGCTATTGGCGATATGTGGCGCGAATTTGCCACCATTACAGGGCGTATTATTAAAAACCGTAACAAAGGGGATGAAAACTACGACCGGGCAGCTGATATGCTGCTGAAAATAGCCGGTGAGGAAGAGAAATTTTATCAAAAACTACTGAAAAGCATTCAATAATGGCTTCAACCCCTATCATCGAAATACGCCAGCTCACCAAAAGGTATCATCAGTCTGATGAACCCGCTGTAAAAAAGCTGGACCTGAAGATCGGGAAAGGGGAAATTTTTGGACTTTTAGGCCCCAACGGAGCAGGAAAAACAACAACCATCTCCATCCTCTGCAGCCAGATAAATGCCGATGAAGGGGACATCTTTGTTGACGGGAAAAACCTGGCCGCCGACTCGGTACAAATTAAGAAGATCATCGGAGTTGTACCGCAGGAAATAGCTCTTTACCAAAAACTTACGGCCTATGAGAACCTCAGGTTTTTCGGTAATATGTACGGGTTGAAAGGTGAAGACCTTAAAGAACGCATCATGAGTCGGGCTGCAGCTTTCGGCCTTGAACAGAAGCTTCACCGGAAAGTGAACACTTTTTCAGGAGGAATGAAACGCAGGGTAAATTTGGTGGCAGGCATCCTGCACCGACCCCGCATCCTGATACTGGATGAGCCTACAGTAGGCATTGATGTGCAATCGAAGAATGTAATTATTGACTACTTAAAGCAGCTTAACGAAAAGGAAGAAACGACGATCGTATATACTTCCCATTTAATGGAAGAAGCGGAGCGGTTCTGCACGCACATCGCAATTCTGGATATGGGTAAGATCGTAACGGAAGGAAAACCCGAAGAACTGATCAGTGGCTATCCTTCCTGCAATAACCTGGAAGACATTTTCCTGTTACTAACAGGAAGAAGTTTGCGGGATTAAAGAATAAAAAGTCATGTGGCTAAAATTTAAAGCATCCGTCATTAAAGAATCACTCCTGCTCCTACGCGACAAAGCAGGGTTGGCGATGCTGTTCATCATGCCCATGGCACTGATCCTGATCATGTCGCTGCTTCAGGAATCGACCTTGAAAAAACTGGAAGAACGAAACACACCCGTGCTGGTCATTAATAACGACCATGACTCATTGGGAGCGCATATCGTAGCCGGACTGAATGAAACTGAATTTTTTGAATTACACCAAACCATTGACGGTAAGCCGCTGAATGTACAGCAATTAAAAAAACTGGTTACTAATGGTAAGTACCGCGTGGGTATTGTGATTGGTGAGGGAGCCTCCAACGCACTCAGAAACAAAATTAAATACGAGATTCAGCAACAATTCCCGCCTGAAGAAGGCGCATTGTTCTCTCCCCCACCTGATCCTGACAAGCCGCTTCCGAAAATAGATGTCTATTTCGATCCTATTACCCAGTCGGCCTTCAAACAGGCGGTGATGAGTGCTCTGAACGAATTCTTCTATGCCGTGGAAGCCAAAATGGTCATGGAAATATACGCCTCCATGATGAACGATATCATTGGAATTGAGTTGAAGCAGATGGCCGATTTTAAAAATATGATAGATCTGACAGAAAAAACTTCCGTAGGGAAAGAAGAAAAAGTCATCATCCCCAAACCGGCTCAACACAACGTGCCTGCCTGGACGATCTTCGCTATGTTTTTTATCGTTATTCCGCTGGCAGGAAATATCATCAAAGAACGTGAAAGCGGTATGTCGCTCAGACTGCGCACCCTCCCCGGCTCCAACCTGTCGGTAATTCTGGGTAAAGCGGGTGTATATTTTGTGGTAGGCATGCTCCAGGCAGCGAGTATGTTGCTATTGGGCATGTATATCCTCCCGTTGTTCGGCATGGCTGCCCTTACTGTCGGTCCCGGACTTCCGGCACTAATGATCATAACTATAGCCATATCCCTCGCAGCTACCGGCTACGGTATCCTTATCGGGACCGTTTCGACCACACAGGAGCAGTCTTCTATCTTCGGCTCCATTTCGGTTGTTATTCTGGCGGCCCTGGGCGGTATCTGGGTGCCCATCTTCATGATGACCGAAACAATGGTCAAGATAAGCAAACTTTCACCACTTAACTGGGGGCTGAATGCTTATTACGATATTTTCTTAAGAAACGAACCGGTTAGCGGTATACTCCATTATGCTCTGTATCTTCTGGCTTTTGCTTTGTCCTGCATCCTGGCTGCCTGGTTTTATAACCGGTATAAAAATTCCCGTTAATTTTCAATCTTTTTCCGACTCATGGGTCTTTCGTGAACTTAAGGAACCCGTTATAAAGATTAAGACTTAAAAATAAATTCATGTACATTTGCCACCAATTTTTAACATCCGGTCAATGACGAAAACACTAAAGGACAGAACAGATGTAAAAGTGCGGTTTGGCGAAGTAGATTCGATGGGCATCGTGTGGCACGGGAATTATGTAAAATACATTGAAGAAGGCCGGGAGTCATTCGGTAAAAAATATGGCATCTCTTACCTCGACATTTATGCTAATAAGGTCATGGCACCTGTTGTTCATATGAATTTTGAATTCAAACGACAAGTCTATTATGGAGATCAGTTAATTATTGAAACAGAATATGTGGACCAGGAAGCAGCGAAGATTATCTTTCATTTCAAAATATTCAGGAAATCAGACAACGAACTGGTAGCCACCGCCGAAAGCACGCAGGTATTTATTGACCTGAAGCGGGAAATGCTTCTGTATATTCCTGAATTCATTATGGAGTGGAAACGAAAGGTGGGATTGCTGAAGTAAGCGTATAAAATTTTTCCTGCTTAAGGGAAATACACATCCCATCTAAAGTATTCTGCCATTTTGCAATAAGATAAAAATACTATTTTTATTGAAAATAACTTGATCATGTCTTTGTTTGCCTACCTGCATCTAAAAATAATTAA
>Ga0209013_10000267_pt1 | contig 45137 bp, 42 predicted proteins | sample Cruoilmetagenom2_FD_187291 | JGI IMG/M metagenome (GOLD analysis project Ga0209013, IMG submission 187291) | Oil polluted marine microbial communities from Coal Oil Point, Santa Barbara, California, USA - Sample 2 (SPAdes) (version 2) | ecosystem: Environmental > Aquatic > Marine > Oil seeps ...
CTCGACGTGATCGTCGATCTGTCCGATTCACTCGGATATGACGGCAGCCTCGGTATCGGCGTCCCCGGTCTCGTTACTCGTGAAGGAGTGCTGCGGGCTGCGCCGAACTTGGATGGTGTTGCCGATTTCGAGGTGGGCCGGTTGATCTCCGAGCGCCTCGGTCGACATGTCGAGGTCGACAACGACGGGACGTGTGCTGCGGTTGCGGAGTGGAAGCTTGGCGCAGCGATGGGTACCGACAACATGATTCTCATCACGCTCGGAACGGGGATCGGTGGGGGAGTCGTGGCCAATGGTTCGCTCCTGCGCGGTCTCAATGGGTTTGCCGGTGAGTTCGGACACATGGTCGTCAATCCAAACGGGCCGCCTTGTCCTTGTGGCCGTCGCGGGTGCTGGGAGCGCTATGCATCGGGATCCGGCCTGGCGATGTTGGCCCGCGATGCAGCAGTGGGCAGAGACCTTGACACCGTGCTGCGCCACGCTGGCGGTGATCCGCAGGCAGTGCGAGGCGAACACGTTCAGTCGGCCGCGCGCGAGGGCGACCCAGAGGCCCTCGTCGTCGTCGATGAGTTCTGTCGCTGGGTGGCGCTGGGTTTGTCGAACCTCACAAATGCCTTCGATCCGGAGATGTTCGTCCTCGGCGGTGGCCTCGCCGATGGTGCAGACCTCTATCTCGATCCGATCAACAGGTGGTTTCGAGAGCTCTTGTACCAGTCGCATCTTCGCCCGTTACCGCGCGTCGAGTTTGCCTGCTGGGGGCCAGAGGCCGGAGCGGTCGGCGCTACCCTACTCCCGACACTTTCACACGCAGAACGCCCTGACGGCAGTTCTTGAATCCAGGGCAGCCATGCCAAAGGCTGAGGAGTGCCCGCAGGCTGGAACCGGAAACATGGTAAACGCGCACGGTTTCGCACAGGCCAGAGCCGGTATCGTTGAACTATATGGACTTCAGGCGCATAGAGAATCTGCCACCGTACGTGTTCTCGATCATCAATGGGCTGAAGATCGAGGCACGCCGTGAGGGCGCTGATGTTGTGGATCTCGGTTTCGGCAACCCGGACATCCCATCGCCGAAGATCGCCGTTGAGAAGCTCGTCGAGGCGGCACAAAACCCCAAGAACCATCGCTACTCGCTGAGTCGCGGCCTTCCGAAGCTTCGTGAGGCCATCGCCGGTTACTACAAGAACAAGTGGGACGTCGACCTCGATCCCGAGTTGGAAATTACCAACACGATTGGGTCCAAGGAGGGCTTCAGCCACCTCATGTGGGTGCTGTTGGACCGCGGCGACGCTGCAATTGTCCCGAGTCCGAGCTATCCGATCCACATCTACGGCCCGTTGTTTGCTGGCGCTGATCTCCGCCAGGTGCCGATGCGGTTTCTCGCAAATCCCAACGAACGTGAGCACTTCGCCGACGACTTCATGGCCAGCTTGACCACCGCCTACGACGTCGGCTGGCCCAAGCCGCGAGTGCTCGTGCTGTCATTCCCTCACAATCCAACGGGTGCCACGGTCGACTTGGCGTTCATGCAACGCGTCGTCGATTTCTGCCGCGAGCACGAGATGATCGTCGTTAACGACTTCGCTTACGCTGACGTCGGGTTCGATGGCCACCAGCCACCGAGCATTCTGCAAGCGGAGGGCGCCAAGGATTGCGCGGTTGAGCTGTACTCGATGACAAAGAGTTTTTCAATGGCGGGTTGGCGTAGCGCTTTCCTGCTGGGAAATGCTGAGGTGGTACAGGCGCTCGTCAAGCTGAAGACCTATCTCGACTATGGAATGTTCCAGCCAGTTCAAATTGCGGCAACCGTGACCATCAATGAGGCGCCGGACTTCCCCAAAGAGGTCAGCGCAACATATGAGTCGCGCTGCGACACTCTCATCGACGGTCTCGGTCGAATCGGGTGGGACATCCCGAAGCCGGGCGGAACGATGTTCGTCTGGGCGCCTATTCCGGAGCCGTATGCGGAGATGGACTCTGTTGAGTTCTGTTCGCTGATCATTCGTGACGCTGATGTCGCACTTTCGCCGGGAGTCGGGTTCGGTCCCGGTGGTGAAGGGTTTGTTCGGTTCGCGTTGATCGAGAACGAGAAGAGAATCCAGCAAGCCGTCCGGAACCTGCGCCGAGGGCTCCCGAAACTCGGCTGATCACCGTGTACGGTGCCGGGTCGTGGTCACCATTGTCCTCAGAGTCTGGATGCCGGACCGTCCCGGCGCGCTCGGGCAAATTGCTACTCGGATCGGTGCTGTGCAAGGTGACGTCCTGGCGATTGAGATTCTCGAGCAGGGGGCCGGTCGCGCGATCGATGAACTGGCGGTGTCACTTCCTGACGTCGAGTTGATCCCCCTGATGACCGCTGAGGTCGATGCCGTCGATGGCGTGGCAGTCGAGAGCACACGAATCGTCGAGGTCGACCGAACCGATGCAAACTTGTCGGCGCTGGCGCTCGGAGCAGCTGTTGCGGAGTGCCAGCGCGGGGAACGGCTCGATGTGCTGTGCGCTGGTATCCAGCGGTTCGCTGAGGCCGACTGGGTGGCAGTTCTCCGTAATGGCGAGCTCACGGCCCAGGTCGGTGAGTCTCCCGATCTCGCGTGGCTGATCGCCTATCTCGCCGGCAGCGAACACCTCGATGGGCTGGACGATTCGGCGCCGAGCGATCTGCTCTGGGCCCATATGATCAGCTCAGGGCTGACTGTTGCGGCTGGTCGTGGGCAACACCCAATTCACGCTCGTGAGCGGATTCGGTTCTCGCTCTTGGCCCGATTGGCCGACGCGCTGATGGTAGATGAGGGCTCCGCCGTTTAGCCTCCGCCCTTTGGACGTCAGTGTTCAGCCCAATCACGCGACCGTTCGACGGCGCGGAGCCATTGGGCGTGGAGCAGGTCGGCAATTGTGCGGTCCTCTGTCGGAGTGAACTCTGCTTCGAGTGCCCACTGTGCATCAACACCATCCGTGGTTGCCCAGACCCCCTCGGCCAATCCGGCCAGGTAGGCAGCGCCCAGGGCCGTCGTTTCCTGATCGACCGGGCGTTTCACAGTGACGCCCAACTGATCAGCCTGGAACTGGCACAGAAGGTCCATCACCGACGCCCCACCGTCAACGCGGAGATCGATGATCGGTGTCCCACTTGCCGCGACCATGGCGTCGACAACATCGCGGGTCTGATAGGCCATCGACTCGACGACTGCCCGGGTGATCTCGGCGCGGCCACTGCCGCGAGTGATGCCGACGATGGTTCCCCGAGCGTATGGGTCCCACCATGGCGACCCGAGACCAGCATGCGCCGGTACCACGTATACACCGCCGGTGTCGTCGATGGACGACGCGAGTGGCTCTGTCTCGGCAGCGTCTTCGATGATGTTCAGCCCGTCGCGGAGCCACTGGATAGCTGAGCCGGTGACAAAGATCGACCCCTCGAGCGCATAGTGAGTTGTGCCGTCGGCGAGTGTCCAGGCGACCGTGGTGAGCATGCCATCGTGCGGTCGCGGGCAGGTCTCGCCGACGTTGAGCAGCACAAACGATCCGGTTCCATAGGTGTTCTTGGCCATCCCGGGGGTCGTGCATGCCTGTCCGAACAATGCAGCTTGCTGATCACCTGCGACGCCACTGATCGGGATTCCGGGCGGAATGCCGGCAGCACCGGGTGTCAGACCAATTCGGCCGCTCGAGGGGACAATGTTGGCAAGCGCGGAGATCGGGACGTGCAGCATTTCGCACAACTCGGGGTCCCAGGCCAACTTCTGGATGTCACACAGCATTGTCCGGCTGGCGTTGGTGATGTCTGTCGCGAATACCGTTTCACCGCTGTGCTCGCCCTGGGCTCCGCCTGTCAGATTCCAGATGAGCCAAGAATCGATTGTCCCGATGGCAAGCTGCTCATCGACTGGTATTTCGCGATTTGCGAGAAGCCATTCCACCTTGGTTCCGGAGAAGTACGGGTCGAGTACGAGACCAGTACGTTCGCGAACCAGCGGTAGAAATCCGCCGGCAACCAATTCTTCGCACCGAGCCGCGGTGCGACGATCTTGCCAGACGATGGCGTTTCCGTACGGAACGCCTGTGGTTCGATTCCACGCGAGGACGGTTTCGCGCTGATTGGTGATCCCGATCGCGGCCACGTTGTCTTGACCCACGTCACCGATAACGCTGCTCAACGTTGCAACGACCGCCTCCCATATTTCGGTCGCATCGTGTTCGACCCATCCAGGTCGCGGAAAGTGTTGGGCGAACTCCTGGTATGACGCAACCCCGGGCGTGCCGTCGGTGAAGACGGCGCGACTACGGACTCCCGTCGTACCGGCATCGATGGCGATCACACATTGACGCGTCACGAATGAAGAATGTAGCCGTGACGAATAACGCCGAGCGCCTCGATTCAGCGTTTTCGCTTGCTGGATGACTTGGCTCGATTGGATCCACTGGAGGTTCGGCTTGTTGGAACGGGCCGGGAACCGGGACCACCGCTCGGTGATGCCTTAGGGGTGTCGTGACTCTTCTCGGCCGCTTCGGCCTTGCTCTGAGCGCGCAGCTCTTTGAGGTTCTTGCGGGTGTATCCGAACTTCGCCATCACTGCGCCGAAGGCAAGGTACAGCGGACCACTGATCAATACGCCAGCGAGCGCGCCGATCACATTGTTGTCACGGAAGAACACCAGGAAGATCGCGGACATGATTCCCGCGTAGACGACCCACTCGCGGACAAGCCGTTCCCACGGAACTGCGCGGCTATTGTCCCATCCCATACCGCCAGTCCTAGCAGTGACAGTTCGAGAGAACCAAGCGGCTCGAGGGGCCCTTGGCATTGCACCCGACCGCGCGACGCCTACGCTCACTTGTCGTGCGTGTCGGGATTCTCACAGGTGGTGGCGACTGTCCAGGTCTGAACGCTGTCATCCGGGCCGCTGTACGCAAGGGTGAACGCGCCTATGGCGATGAGTTGATTGGGTTTCTCGATGCGTGGGATGGGGTCAAGGAGCGCCGGACCACACCGTTGTCGGTCGAGTCGATGCGTGGGACCCTGCCGCGAGGCGGAACTGTGCTCGGTACTCGACGTGGTAGCCCATTTGACACTCCGGATGGGATCGAGCAGGTGAAGAGCACCCTCGGAGATTTGGCACTCGACGGGCTGATCGTGATCGGTGGCAACGGCACTTTGAGTGTCGCCAGTCTGCTCTTTTCCGAGCATGGTCTTCCGGTCATCGGCGTTCCGAAAACAATCGACAACGACATCGTGGGCACTGATGTGACCTTCGGCTTCAACACGGCTGTACAGATAGCCACCGATGCGATTGATCGCCTCCACACGACAGCTGAAAGCCATGATCGGGTGTTGGTGGTCGAGGTCATGGGCCGTCACACCGGCTGGATTGCAACTCACGCCGGAATCGCCGGCGGGGCCACTGCAGTACTGATCCCAGAGATTCCATTTGACCTCGACGAACTGTGTCAACGCCTGACGAGTCGCCACCATCGCGGTCGCTATGCGTCAATTGTCGTGGTTGCAGAAGGGGCTGTACCGAAAGAGGGCACACTCGATGTCCCTGAGCTAGAGATCGATCAATTTGGCCATGTTCGACTCGGTGGGATCGCGGCTCGCGTCGCGCACATCATTGGCGAACAGACCGGATTCGAGACGCGAGTCGTACAACTCGGTCACATTCAGCGAGGCGGCACACCGACCGCCTTTGACCGCGTCTTGGCAACGCGGTTCGGTGTCGGAGCAATTGATGCCGTGCACGAACAGCTGTGGGGCAAGATGACGGTGCTTCGTGGCGAGCACGTGGTGTACGAAGATCTCACCGTTGCTGTCGGCAAGACACGAACCGTCGACATGCAATTGGTGAACGGCGTCGCGGAGCACTTTTTCGCATGAACCTCCACTAGCTCATCAGCGACGGAGGGTTACCGGCTGGGAATGGCGGGATAGGCCGGCTGCGTTGAATCGATGAGGCCGGGATAGTCGTATACCGTCAGCGGTCTGTCTGTCAGCTCTCCATTGCCAAGGGGCCACACTCTGGGTTCGCCATCGATCCACAACTGGACGGCCTGAACGCCTGCGAGTCTGGTTGCGGTGCTGACGATCTGAGCCACGGCGAGGCCAAGCCCGTCCGAGGTCATTTCACCAAACGCATCGACCAAGTCAACTGTCAGGACCAGACCGACCGTTCGCGCTGACAGCAGTTCGAGGTCCGCAGGGAGAGCGGTGTCGAGCTGCTCATCGCGCTCTTCGGCATTCGGTCCCGCAAAAAGCGAGTTGAGCACGGCGGTGGGTGTCGTCGGAACGTCGCGCGAGACCGAACGGAGCCGCTGTGTTTCATCGATGTCCCGTTCGCCGAGCAGATAAATGGTGTTCGATCCGGCGGCCTCGCCGCCGGTCTCGCGCTCACTGAAGATGTTGCGTTGTTCTTGCGGGACGTCGCGTGGGGATGCGTCTGGCTCAATGGAACAAGCAGCGATTGTCGACATGAGGAAGGTCGCGAGGAGGATGACCCATCTGCGCATCAATTGGTCGACTCCGTTGCCATCATCTCAATGACGAAGCGTGCGCCTGATTCACTGTCCAGTCGATCTTCGACCCACACGCGCCCGCCGTGCATGCGAACATGTTCGTCCACGAGTGAGAGTCCTAATCCGGCCCCGTCGCTGCCGGTCCTGCGTCCGGCGCCGCCTCCGCGGGCGAAGCGTTCGAATACCAGCTCGCGTTCCTCTTCGGGCACGCCGGGCCCGTGATCCTCCACAACGATCACTATGTGCGAGATCGGCTCATCGTCCGGATTCGGCACATCAATCGATACCTCGGGCCCGCCGCCCCCATAGGCACGTGCATTGTCGATCAGATTGGCAATTACGCGTGCCAGACGGCGTCGATCACCGCGAATGAGTGCGAGCTCGGCACGCCGGGAGACATAAACCGGGGTGTGCGGCAACGAACTGACGGCGACCGCCTGACGTACGAACTCCGCAGCAAGGAGCTCTTCCATGTGCAGGCGAATCGCGCCCGCGTCGAAGCGTGAGATCTCGAGAAGGTCCTCGACCAGGCCCTGGAATCGCACGACGTCACCGGAGAGCAGATCCAGCGCCGTTTGGGCGCGATCCGGGATCTCGTCGCGCCTCGCCTCCATCACCTCGACCGATGCCGCGAGAGTCATCAGCGGTGATCGCAGCTCATGGCTGACGTCGGAGGCGAATCGGGCATCGCGTTCGACTCGAACCTGGAGGGCCTCCGCCATGTCGTTGAACGACTCGGTCAAGATTCGCATGTCTGGATCATCTGTCGACTCGAGCCGAGTATCCAGTCTCCCGCCGGCGATCGCCGATGCGGCCTGGGCAGCGGTGGCGACCGGACGAACCGAGCGCCGGGCCGCGAAGATCCCCACCAGCACGCCGAGGCCGGTTGTGATGGCCGTGGCCAGAATCAGTGAGAGGCGCACGCTCGACAAGGTCGAATCGGCTTCCTCGAGGCTGAACCCTTCGAAATAGGCGCCAACGCGTGGGATATCCCAGCCGACCACGACGCTGAGGCCGTCCCCCACCGTGACGATCTGGCTGGCCGACTCGCCCTTGTCGATCACCTTCGTGACAAGTTCTGGTGGGATATCCGGGTTCTGGAAAGTGGCGGCGCCACCCGTCCAGGCATTGTCGTACCAGATCAGGTAGTCGTGCACGCCGACACGCTCGAGCGAGTCTCCGGCGATCTCGGCGGTTGCCGGGAGGGAACGTAGGTCACGCTCGACGCCTTGAGCGTTGCGCCGCGAGGTGCTGATCGCTACATCGATGCGCTCGTCTACGAGGTTTGATCGTGCGAGACCGTAAGTCGTGATGGCAAGAAATAACGAGAGCAGCAGTGTCCCGATCGTCATCGTCAGCAAGATGCGCCGACGAAGGCCGAGCGCGGCTGGACGGGTGCGATTGACCAGGCGACGGATCGAGCCGCCCTCGCTCACGTCTGGAGCCGGTAACCGAGGCCACGCACGGTGACAACGTGACGCGGATTAGCTGGGTCAGCTTCAACCTTCGTGCGCAGACGTCGTACATGAACGTCGACGAGGCGTCCATCACCGAAGTAGTCGTATCCCCACACCTTGTCGAGTAGTGCCTCGCGACTGAGAACCTTTCCGGGGCTTTCAGCGAGTTCGCAGAGCAGCCGGAACTCGGTTTTGGTGAGGTGAACTTCGTCCCCATCGCGTAGGACTTTTCCTTCGTCCGGAATCAGCTCAAGGTCGCCGAAGCTCAGACGCGCATGGCCGTGGGCGCTCGGCCGGGCGCGGCGCAGCAGGGCGCGTATCCGAGCTGACAGCTCTTTCGGGGCAAATGGTTTGGTGAGATAGTCGTCCGCGCCGGCCTCCAGGCCGGCAACAACATCGTGGGTGTCGTTACGAGCCGTCACCATGACGATGGGGACATCGCTCGTGCGCCGCAACGAACGGCACAACTCGAATCCGTCGATGCCGGGCAGCATGATGTCGATCAGCACGACGTTCGGATTCGAGTGCTGGAATATCTCGATTGCCTCTTCGCCGCTCTCGGCCTCGTCTACGGCCCAACCCTCGTCTTCAAGAGCCAACTTGACCGCGGAGCGGATTCGTTCGTCGTCTTCGACGGCCAGAATGCGAGTACTCACAACACCATGATGCCGCATCTAGAGCCCCGTGGCGAACACCGTGGCACAAATGGTGTCAGGAGCCCGTGGAGTTGATCAGCGACACCAGGCCAGCATGGACCCCCGGGGCCGAGGCAAGTGTTGCCGCGGAGGATGCTGGTCCGCCGGAGAAGTCGGATGTCGTCGCTCCTGCCTCGCTGGCGATCAAGACTCCCGCAGCGAGATCCCACGAGTTCAGATGCTCTTCGTAGTAGGCGTCGAGCCGACCGCAGGCCACCATGCACAGGTCGAGCGCGGCCGATCCGAATCTGCGGATGTCGCGTACGTCTGGGAGCAGTCGAGCGACTCGCTTGGCTTGTTCCCCCCGCCGATCGGCGAGGTAGCTGAATCCGGTCCCGACGAGTGCTTTCGAAATCTGGTTCGCCGCTGAGCATCGGATCGGTGCTCCGTTGAGCGTGGAGCCGCCTCGGATTTCGGCGGAGAACAACTCACCGGCAACGGGAGCCGAGACCGCGCCAGCAATCGGCCCATCTCGGTCAACCACGGCAACAGAGGTGCACCACGTCGGAAGGTCGTAGACGAAATTCGCCGTCCCATCGATTGGATCGAGATGCCACTCGAAGCCGGAGCAGCCAACGTGATCGGCCCCTTCTTCGCCGATGATGGTGTCGTCCGGGCGTGCCCGCCGGATCATGTTGACGAGTAGTTGCTCGGCTGCCCTGTCGAAGTCGGTGACAGGATCAGTGAGACTTGATTTCGTATCGTGGGCAACGGCTTGGCCGACACCGAGCTTGCGGCGGCCGACGAGGGCCAACTGTCCTGCCTCGATTGCGAGTTGCTCAGCAAACACCCGCAGCGAATGCGGTGTCGCTGAGACGGTGACCTCCGAGTTGGCCTCGGAATCGGTCTCGAAAGAGGAGGGTGTCATCGCGGAGCGTGACCGGCCTGATCGCGGTCGGTCACCTGGCGCCACTCGCCGAGTGCGCGCATGACGAGTACCGCCACGACTGCCATTCCGATGGCGGCCGTGAGCGCTCCTATGGCCAGTCCCAACCCTTTCGCGACACCGCAGTCGCCGTCGCACTGCAGGGCGATCAGGGAGTAACCGATCATGGCTCCGGCGAGTCCGCTGAGGCAGATGGCGGCAAATGCCGCAATGCGAACGCCGACTGACGGGAGCGCCGACAGCGCGCGGTCGGTGTCTGTCGGGGGGGCCGTTTCCATTCGATAAATCGTATCTGCTGGCGAGCGTGTGTTCATTTCCGCCCTGGTCAGCCGCCCTGGGTCAGCCGCCCTGGTCAGGTAGTGCTATAACCGAGTTGCCGAGGAAACGAGCGACCGGGAACGGGAGGATGGTTGACACCGTGAACAGGACGATCCTGCATGTCGACATGGATGCGTTCTTCGTTTCTGTCGAACTGCGCAGGAGACCAGAACTGGTCGGCCAGCCAGTAGTTGTGGGTGGCACGGGGCGGCGCGGCGTTGTTGCGGCTGCGTCGTATGAGGCCCGTCGATTTGGTGTACATTCCGCCTTGCCGTCGGCAGTCGCCAAGCGACGCTGTCCGCACGCGGTATTCCTTGCGGGCGATCACGCGCTGTATGCAGAGGTCAGCGCCCAGGTCCGCGAAATATTTGATCGATACACACCCCTAGTCGAACCAATTTCGCTCGACGAAGCTTTCCTGGATGTCAGCGGCGCCATCAACCTGTTCGGGCCGGCGCTACGGATTGCCGAGAGCATCCGCTCCGATGTGCGTTCCGAACTCGAGCTCGATTGCTCGGTTGGTATAGCACCGAACAAGTTCCTTGCCAAGTTGGCCTCGGTGGAAGCGAAACCAATCGCCACGCCCGATCGAATCGAACCGGGCGCCGGAGTCGTCGTCATCGAAGCTGGAAAGGAACGGTTGTTCGTGGACCCTCTGCCGGTCGAGCGTCTCTGGGGCGTTGGGCCGGTGACGTTGGAAAAGCTCCATCGAATCGGGGTGCAACGTGTGTGCGATCTCGAAATGATCGACCGGGCGGTGCTGGTGACAAGCCTTGGTCAGGCCCAGGCGAATCACCTCATGTCGTTGGGAGTGGGCGCCGACGATCGACCTGTAGAGGTCGACCGTGAGGCAAAATCGATCAGCCATGAGCAGACCTACAGCATCGACAGGCGCACGGCAGGCGAGATGACGACCGAGTTGGTGCGGCTCGCCGACGCGGTGTCCGGGCGGATGCGGGCGGCCGGGTTAGGGGCGAGAACGTTGACATTGAAGGTCAGATTTGCCGGCTTCCACACGATCTCGAGATCGACAACGACGGACGAGTTCGTCGACCAGGCGGACACAATTGTTGATCTGCTGGGCCCGATTCTGGAATCGATCGACCCCACCCCGGGTGTGCGCTTGATCGGAGTCGCGGGCTCAAACATGGGCCGAGTGCACCATCAATTGACCTTCGACGAGGTCCCTGGCGATGCGCCAGAATGGGGTGCCAAGTCCGCGGCGATTGACGAGATCCGGGAACGATTCGGGTCTTCTGCCATCGGCCCGGCAAGCGCAGTTCGGGGCGGAGGTCTCAGAGTTGTTCGAAAAGGCGCCCAACAATGGGGGCCCGATGCAGGGTGAAGCATTCGCGTAAAGTCGGGTGTCGCGTTGAGGATCGGTCGAGAACGTGCGATGATTAGTGGGTGCCACTATCTGAGGATGAACAACGCGTCCTTCGCCAGATCGAGCAAGAGCTCGAGCAGGACCCCACCTTCTCCCAACGCGGGTACCGTGTGTCGCGTCGCCGCTCGATACTTCTAGCACTCGGCCTGCTTGTCGGCCTCGTCATCACCATCGGTGGGTTGGCGGTCAACTTCGTGGTGGCCTTTGCCGGCTTCGTGCTGGTTCTGGTGATGGCAATCATGCTCGAGTCGGAGGTTCGATTGCTTGGCCGCGAACGCCTCGGCCAGTTGCCGATCTCGGCTTGGTTGAGCGGTCGGCGCCCTGGCGTCGACGACGACGCGAACCGTTGAGTTGGTATTCCGCTCAGCCCCACTGGGTGAAGTAGCGCCGGATTCGTTCGGGCAGCGTGATGGTGTCGCGCACTGCTCGTTCGATCTGTCGACACCAGTTGCCGCAGTCGCGGATCGTGCTCGATCCGTAGCTTCCAATGATGTCGTATCCGCTCGTGCCAAGTGGGCGGTACGCGGCCTCTGTCACCACTTCGGCGAGTGATCGAATCGGCCGTGCTGCGATGGGGAACAGCTCGGCGGTTGTGGTGGCTGTCTCGAGCGGGGTATGAGAGGGTGTTTGGGCAACCCCGACATCTTCCAGCGCAATGAGTGAACGCCTCCAAAGTCTGGCAAGTTGCTGGTCGGTCGACTGACCGGTTCGCCGCAACCGCCACCAGCGAACGACCGCAGGAAGAACAAGAGCGATGCAGACCAGGAGTAGCAGAACCAGAAACTGTCCGAGCCGACTCTCATCGTGGGGGACGTCCTCGACGGCCGGACCGGAGGTGTCGGCAGCCTCTTCGGGGAGGTTTGGGGCTTGCGGGCCTTCCAAGGATTCGTTCGGGATCGTTGGGGCGGTCGCCGGCACGGCGTCTGCTTCGGCATCAGTGTCGCTGCCACTCGTGTCCTGCTCTGGATCGAGGCCTGTGTACTCCGCGGCAGGAGCGCCGCGGCCAGGCGTCGGTTCGAAGGGGACCCACCCGAGCCCGTCGAACCACACCTCGGGCCATGCATGGGCGTTCTTCCCGAGCACGGAGTAGGTGCCGCTTGAGATCTGGCTTCCGGAGGTGAATCCGACCGCAACGCGAGACGGTACGTCGATGGTGCGCATCATGGCGGCGTAGGTTCCGGCGAATTGCTCGCAGTATCCGACATGCTCGCGCAGGAAGCTCTCGATCGCGCTGTTGCCATGCCCGGACTGCACATCGAGGCTGTACTCGAATTCGTTCTGGAACCAATCCTGAAGAGTGAGCGCTGCCTCGTACGAACTCGTCGTATCGGCGGTGACCTCGGCAGCTGTATCCGCGACAACCGAGGGCAGGTTGCCCGGTATTTCGAGGTAGATCGGGTCACCAGCGTCTGTCGACGTGGCGGCGGCAAGTTCAGCCGCGGTGAATCGCGGGGAGGCTGACGTGATCACGAATTGATCCCCGGCGGCCAGGTCTTTACCGACTGTGACGAGTGTCGAGGTCTCGCGAACCCATCCGAGGTCACCTGGGCCTGACGCCTCTTGTGGGTCTGGCGCTGCTGGAACCAGTGAGCCGCCGAGGTTGACGATGCGGATCTGTTGACGAAGTTCTTCAGTGCCGGGACGTAGCTCTGATTCAATTCTCCCGACGCTTTCGAGCTTCCGTTCGGGCAGGCCCCATGTGGTGCCGTCGAACTGCGGGAGTGCCGATGATCGCCAATACGACTCGAGGTTGGCCCGGACCACGAACAATTCGGAATCAGACTGGTTGGTCAAGCGTGAACGGATGTCGACGAGAGGGCTGATCACTTCCGTCACGCCGCCACCACCTCCGCGAGTCTCGTAGATGGGTGCTGCATCAGCGCCCGGCAGCCGAGGCCCGACAAAGCCGGCGACCATCGCAATTACGATCGTGGCCGCAACTGCTGCCGGCGCGAGTAATCGGATAGGAGTGCGTCCACGTCCCACAGATGAGGGTTGGCCGGGAGCGTGGTATGCGCGCAGCACAATCGTGGCTAGGACTCCCGCTGCTACGAGCATGACCGTGAGTGGCACGCGCTGGCGATCGCTCCCCAGTGCGCCAACGAATACGAACAGGACTCCGCCGGGCACAAGCGCCTCGGCGCGGGCAAATGCGCGGAAGGCAAACACATCCGCGAGAACCACGGCGATGGCCAGCCCGATGCCGGCCAGTACGTCCCAGCCGGCGCCGAACAGGACCGGAGCTACGGCAACGCTGAATTGATCCTGGACCGCGTCCATCTCCGACCGGAAGAGCGTCCAGGTGTCGCTTGTCGGTAGGCCCCACGCAAATGTGAATCGGTAGTGGATTGCCGACAAGGTCCACGCCATGAGAAGCGCCGTCGCGGGCACGGCCAACCACGCCGATATGCGCAGGCGTCGCAGGATCAGTGAGGAACCATGGCCGACGATTACGAACACGAGCAGATTGTCGAGAAACTCCCAACCGGAGAATACGCGGGCGAAACCGAGGGCGACGGTCGCTGAGTAGAGAGCAATGGCCAGCGTGGCGATGAGGTCCAGCCCGAGGGTGGGGCCTGCTTTGGCCTTGCTCACGATGCAGCACCCACCAGATCACTCACCAGGTCTAGGCGTCCTAGCCCGGTCAGCAATTGCCACGAGCTGAGGAACTCCTCCTCTGTGCGCGCCGAGACTCCGACACCGGAGCTGGCACTCTCGTCGGTCGACACGTCGATCAACGTCAATGTCGGGTCAACCGTTGCCCGGATCGATCGCCGCCCTGCACTTCTGCGCCCTCCGCTGATGACGATCAGCAGTCCGAGCCCTTCACCAGGGTCACGATCTAGCAACCCCAGGGGGTCTGACATCGGTCTGATACGAGCGAGGATTCGCAAGGTGTTCACAGCGACGTCCGGGCCGCGAAGGTCGATCCCCCCACCGGTTAGGAAACGGGTTGTCAAGCCTGAGCGCTCGGCACTGTGGACGAGGCTGGCAGCGGCGGTGACCCCTCGTTCGAAGCCCGCGTCGTCGAGATACGAGGCGGGGAGCGCATCGAATACGACTGTGCATCTCTTCAGGCCCTCGAGCGTGTGTTGCTTGACGAGAAGGTCTTCGGATCGGGCTGAGGCCTTCCAATGGATCGAACGCGGCTCGTCGCCTTCGGCGTATTTGCGCAAAGCGTGGAACTCGCCGGGGCCAAGCCTTCGTGCCTTGTTGAGCAGATGATTCCCGAGCACGCCTTGGCCTAGATGTGGCATGTCGAGGAGAAACGCGCGGGGCGCGACCGCAACCTCGTTGACGCCGACTACCACGGTTGATGTGCGGGCCATTCCGAGTGGATCGCGAGTTTCCACGGTCAACGGGCCCAGCTCGATCACGCCCCGTACGGCGGTGGGAAGTTGGTACCCGGTCGACGAGCGGGCGCCAGCGGCCAATGAACCGACCGGAAGCCGCGCCTCGTGTTCGGGTGCGCCACTGCGATGAACCGTCTCGGACAGTTCGAAGGCCGTTGAACGGATTCGCCCGAGGTGTTGCAAGTGCAGGTCGACTCGCCCAGTATCGCCCGCGACAAGTACGGACGGATGGATCCATCGGACTGCTTCGACTTGTGGTCTGCGCAGCAGAACGAACGACAATGCCGCGATTGCTGCAACGAGAAATGCAGTACCGATCACGAACAACTCCAATACGGCGAAGACGCGCCCGATGATGAGCGACGCGGTGCCCGCGACAAGGGCCCCGACACCCTGGCGCGTCAGCACGTCGCCGATCTCATTTCGGCACCGGTACCGGAACTGCTTCGAAGATTTCAGCAATCGCGTCACGCGGCGACAGATGAGCGCCATGGTCAGCGCGCACGATGATCCTGTGGCTGAGCGTGGCGACACCGACCGCCTTGACGTCGTCGGGTGTTGCATAGTTGCGTCCACGTGCCGCAGCGTGTGCCCGGCAGGCGGCGGCGAGTTGCAAGGTTGCCCGAGGTGAGAGGCCGAGCTCGATGCCAGGGTGACGACGGCTGGCTTCAGATATGTCAACAAGATATGACTTCAACGCATCGGCGACATGCACGTCGCGGACAGCGGCGATCATCCCGCGGATTTCGGGAGCAGACACAACGGGTTGCAGAGTGCGAAGTGCGCCGTACGAGCCTTGCGCCTCGAGCATCTGTATCTCAGCCCCGCGACCCGGATACCCGATCGAGATTCGTAGCAGGAATCTGTCGAGCTGGCTTTCGGGAAGGCGGTAGGTTCCCTCCTGATCAATCGGATTCTGTGTTGCAATCACCATGAACGGCGGCTCGAGTTGCCGGCTCACTCCGTCGGCTGTGATCTGACGTTCTTCCATGGCTTCGAGTAGCGCGGACTGCGTCTTCGGTGAGGCTCGATTGATCTCGTCCGCGAGCACGATGTTGGCGAAGAGTGGTCCAGGTTCGAATAGGAACGATTCTGTCGAGCGCTTGAAGATGCTGACGCCGATCAGGTCTGCAGGAAGTAGGTCAGGGGTGAACTGGACACGTTTCCAGGAGCAGTCGATGGACGCTGCGATGGATTTGGCGAGGCTTGTCTTTCCGACTCCGGGCACGTCTTCGATCAGCAGGTGGCCTTCGGCGAGCAGGCACATGACTGCCAGCTCGATCGTTTCGGTCTTGCCGTGCAACACCTGCGCAACGTTGGAGGCAATGGCGTCAAAGAGCGCCGCGAATCCTCGTGTGGGCTCTACCTCCAGAGACAAGGGGTTGTCCGCAGAGGTGTCAACACTCTCGCTGCTGGCCGGCGCCGCTCCATCATCGCTGATTTCAGTCCCCACGAACGAGAGGGTAGACCCGCAAGTCGTTTGAGGACAGTCGGCGCTACGTTCTTTGTCGATGAGTTCTGTGGATGGGCCCACCCTCGCCGTGGTAGTGGACTCGAGCCGGCTCGCTGCCGGAATCGTTGATCAAAATGGGGAAGTGCTGATCCGCGACAGAGTCGGCACACCCAATCGTGATGTGTGGCGTTCGCTCGAGCAATTGGTTCGACGGGTGATGGCGGCGAAGCCGGGAGAGATCCCGATGCCAACCGTCGTCGGTGTGAGCAGTATCGGGCCGTTGGACCTGCAGGCAGGATCCGTGACGCCCGAGACGATGGCGGCATGGTCGAACTTTCCGCTACGTCAACACCTCGAATCCCTCACGAGTTTGCCCGTTGTTCTTGATAGCGCGGCCGGGGCGGCGGCCGAAGCGGAACGGTGGATCGGGGAGGCGGTCGGGCTCTCGAGTTACTTGACGCTGATGCTCGATCAGACCATCGAGTCCGCGTGCATCATCAACGGTGTTCGACTTCGAGGCGCGCATGGCAATGGCGGGTCACTCGCCCACTTCGCCGTTGAGTCGGGTGGGTGGCCTTGTGGTTGTGGTGCCACGGGATGCTTGAACATGTACGCCTCAATAGCCGCGATCGAAACCGAAATCAATCGTCCACTCCGCCGAGCCACCGATTCAATTGTTGAACGAACGGGGATCATGGTCGGTCGGGCGATCGCTTCGGCCGCGGCAGTTTTCGATGTGACGACTGTGTTCATTTCCGGAGGGGTCGTAGACACGTTCGGCGACCCGATGCTCGAGTCGATGCGTCGTGAGATTGGGATTCGTTCGAGGTTGGAGAGCCTTTCAGGTCTGCGTGTGCTGGAACCCTCTGGTCTTATTCAGCCACTCGTCGCGGCGGCCGCTGTGGCTCGCCTCGCCGGTCCCGATACACCCACGGATACCGCCGGGTAACCCATCTGGATTAGAATTCGCTTCTTATGCAGCCGACCTATACCGCCGACGCCGAGGCCTATCGCCAGAAGGTGCAGGCCTTTCTCGCCGAGAATCTTCCTCCCAACTGGAATGGACTTGGTGCGCTCGAGGGCGAAGCGATCACGGAGTTCGTGACCGAGTGGCGCAAGACCCTCTACGAAGCCAACTACCTCGCTCCGGGGTGGCCGCAGGTGTATGGCGGAGCGGGTCTCACTGCCACCGAGCAGGTCATCCTTGCCGAGGAGTTCACGCGTGCCGGCGTTCCGAGCGGAGGGCCGAATGACGCTTTCAGCATCCAGATGCTTGGCAACACGTTGCTCATGTGGGGCACCGACGAGCAGAAGTCGTATTACCTGCCACGCATCCTTTCCGGCGAAGACACATGGTGCCAGGGATATTCCGAGCCCGATGCCGGTTCTGATCTCGGCAATGTGGGCCTCAAGGCCGAACTCGACGGTGACGAATGGGTCCTGAACGGTCAGAAGATCTGGACCTCTGCAGGACATCTCGCCGATCACATATTCACGCTCGTTCGGACCGATCCAGATTCACCGAAGCACAAGGGCATCTCTTTCCTGCTCGTTCCGATGGATCAGCCCGGCATCGAAGTACGCCCGATAAAGATGATCTCCGGCGAGAGTGAGTTCAACGAGGTGTTCTACACCGATGCTCGGTGCCCCAAGGGTGATGTCGTCGGGGGTGTCAACAACGGGTGGGGTGTGGCGATGTCGCTCCTGGGGTTTGAACGCGGTGAGGCCGCGGCCACGGGTCCGATCAGATATCAGGGTGAGCTCGACAGGCTCATCGAACTGGCTCGTCAGCATGGGGTCGCCGACGATCCGATCATTCGGCAACGCCTTGCCTGGTGCCATTCGAAGGTGCAGATCATGAGGTACCTCGGGCAGCGAACCCTCACGCAGTTTCTCGCCGGCCACCATCCCGGCCCCGATGGCGCGATTTCCAAGCTCTACTGGAGCGAGTACCACAGGCAGGTGACCGAGCTCGCCCTTGACATCTTGGGTGCCGCTGCGCTCTGCACCGAGGGGCGTCCTCCTCCGTCAGCATTCCAGACCGACGATCCGGGGGCCCCGAACTCCTCGGCATCTTGGTTGGGGACGTTCCTCAATGCCCGTGCCGGCACGATCTACGCCGGATCATCTCAGATCCAACGCAACATCATCGGTGAGATGATCCTCGGTTTGCCCAAGGAACCCAGGGTCTGAGTCGAGTCTTGTGAGCCGGTCAATTCTTGTCGTCATGGCCCATCCGCGCTTGTGGATGACGGCCCTGCGGCAGGCCCGACGGGTTGTCCCCCCGGGGTGGTGGCGACGTCGCCCGTTCATGCCATTGCCCACGCGGGAGTACATGGAATTTCGTTTGCTCACGCAGTACGGCGATATCGCGCATCACCCGGAGCCCCGCGATGTGCTCAACTACCTGCAATGGTGCCACGACTGGGATCGGCCCGAAGTCTGAGTGATGATCGGTCGAACGATCGGCGATGCTGAGCGCCCTGGTACTCAATGCGAGCTTCGAGCCGCTGAGTGTGGTGTCAGAACAACGCGCCGCGTGTCTCGTTCTCGCCGAGAAGGCCGATGTTCTCGAAGACAATGGGCGCATGATCCATTCCGAGCGGCTCTCACTGCCGGCACCCTCGGTGATCCGGCTTCGATACATGGTGAAGGTGCCGTATGTCCGACGAGCTGCACTCTCGCGGCGCGCGATCTTCGCCCGTGATGACTACCTCTGCCAGTACTGCGGTCGGCGCGCCGACTCGATCGATCACGTCGTGCCTCGATCGAAAGGTGGTCCACACAGCTGGGAGAACGTGGCGGCCGCCTGTCGGCCGTGCAACCTCGGCAAACGTGACCGTACGCCGGACGAAGCAGGCATGCTGTTGGCTAGGCCGTGTCGCGCACCACGGGCTACTGCCTGGGTGGTGGTGTCGGTGAGCGGAGTTCCTGACACCTGGCGCGCATACCTGTCACTTGCTTCCTGAGTCTTGTGGCTGATCACTACGAACTCATTCGGTCGCGCTCGACAGCGACGGACTTTCATCAGCGTCGAGTTGCCGATCCGGCGCGGCCAGAGGTTTGGTGGCACGAGGTGACGCGTCCGGCGCTCGTCCTCGGTTCGACACAATCGCGAGATGTCGTTGACGATCAGGCCTGTCGTAGTCGCGGTATTGAAGTCGTGCGACGCCGCAGCGGTGGGGGAGCGGTATTGCTCAATCCGGGCGAAGTGAACTGGATCGACGTCATCATGCCCAGCGGAGCGCCGGGCTGGTCCCACGATGTGCATGGGCCTATGGTCTGGCTCGGAGGCCACCTCGCTGAAGCCGTTGCAGATCGGCTGTCGGGATGCGAGCCGGCGCCCGGGGCCTACGTTCAGGTACACGAGGGGAAAATGCGCACGACGCCATGGTCGTCGCTGGTGTGTTTCGACGGTCTCGGCTCGGGTGAGGTGCTGCTCGATGGCGAGAAACTCATCGGGATGAGCCAACGGCGTACCCGCGTCGTGGCCCGCTTGCAATGTTGTTGGTACTCCGGTTACGACCCGACGGCTCTCACTTCCCTGCTTGTCCCAGAGGTTAGGCCATCCGTCGCGGAGCTACGGCCTGTGGCCACGATCGCGCCGTCAGTGGCCGCCACAATCCCCGAATATCTGCTCAATCTCCTGAACGCCCGACCCAACCACCAGCGATGAGCTTCGCCGCGGACAGGTCGCGCCGAAGCTCATCGCTGCTGGGGTAAATGGGGGGAATGGTTGACGCGGGGGGAGATTGGGGGCAGAATGGGGATTGCTGGGGAAAACTCTCGCGTTCCCGGCACGGCAGGTCTGGCGCGGGGGACCGAGGCAGGAAGAACGAGGAACGCGACGCGTGTTTGTCGGGGTCTACGAGCGTCAGCTCGACGAACGGGGACGAGTGGCTCTGCCATCTACGTTCAGGGGCGAACTCGGCGAGCACTGCTATCTGTTCATCGGTGACGACGGCTGCGTCAGTATCCGCAGCGTTGCCTCGTTCGATGAACAGGCCAACGAGATGATCGAGCAGGTCAAACGGGGCGAGGCCAGCCGGAACCGTCAGAGGGCGTTCTCGTCGTCAGCGTCACAGGCGACGATCGACAAACAAGGCCGCGTCACCATCGATGCCCGCCTACGTGAACATGCCGGAATCGAGCCGCAGGCAGCGGTCATGGTCCTTGGTTCACTTGACCAGATCGAGATATGGGAGCCCGAGGCCTACCGGGTCAGCGAGGCCGCAGGGCAAGACGAGATCGCCGGAGGCGGCCGATGAGTGACGCACCCGATTCCGGTCCGCAATTCAACCACCTCCCGGTGATGCTCGATGAGATCACCGACGTCTTCAGCGATGTACCCGCCGGAGTTGTCGTCGACGCGACCCTCGGTGGTGGAGGTCACAGTGCATCGTTGCTCGCGTCGCGGCCTGATCTCGAAATACTCGGTATCGATCAGGATGCCGACGCGTTGGCGGCTGCAACAGCTCGTCTCTCGGAATTCGGTGATCGGCTGCGCACCAGTCATCGTCGGTTCGACGAACTGGGTGAGGCCATCGAGGATCACAACATCGAAGCCGTCAGTGGAGTGCTTTTCGATCTCGGCGTATCGTCGCCGCAGTTGGACCGTGGCGAACGTGGATTCTCTTATCGGCACGAGGGTCCGCTCGACATGCGAATGGATGCGGACCAGAAGTGGTCTGCATCGGATGTCGTCAACGGATATGCCGAGGCCGATCTTGCACGGACGATCCGTCGGTACGGGGACGAACGGTTTTCGTCCAGGATTGCGCGGGCGATCTGCGCGGCCCGGCCGATTCAGACCACGTCCGAACTCGCCGCGGTTGTAACCGACGCGATACCGGCAGCCGCACGCCGAACCGGAGGGCATCCTGCCAAACGAACGTTTCAAGCGATTCGTATCGAAGTGAACAATGAACTCGAGGTGCTCCCAGAAGCGATCGATCAGGCCATTGGGGCGACTGTGCCGGGTGGACGGATCGCAGTCCTCTCGTACCATTCCGGTGAAGACCGCATCGTGAAGGGCCGCTTCACGGCAGCCTCGGGAGCCTGCGAATGTCCTGACGATCTTCCCTGTGTTTGCGGAGCGATTCAGACGGTGCGGCTCGTTCGCGGTATTCCGAAGCGGCCGAGCAAGGTCGAGGAGGCCGATAATCGACGAGCCAGTTCAGCGCGCCTGAGGGTTGTCGAGAGAATCGTTCCGATCCGCAAGAGTGATGGTCAACCTGTGCGCACACGGGAAGTTGAGAGGGGAGATGGCTGATGGCAGCATTGCCACTGCTCCGTGACGTCCAACCATTCGGGAAGCCGGCCCAGCGCAAGCGTCCAGATCTTGTTGTTGTCCCGCGTCGGCGGCGATGGCCAGCGTTACTCGCTGGGTTTGTGTCGGCACTCGTCTTTGCCGGGCTGCTGGGAGCAGCCGTCTTCCATACTCAGCTTGCAGAACGTCAACTACGGATCGACCGGCTCGAACGCTCCGTCGCTGCGCAACGCGAAATGTTCGACGAACTGCGATACGAACGCGCCAGGTTGCGCTCGCCCGTACGCCTCGCGGCCGCGGCAGGTGAGATGGGAATGAGACGCGGTCGGAATGGCGAGTTTGCCGAGGTCAGTCCGCAGCAGTTGGCACGTCAGCTGGCGGCTGCCGGGGCTATAGACGACGGCGCGGTGCAGATCATCGTCGGGTCTGAGCCACTCGAACAATTTCGTGATGTGAAGTCCGTAACAGCTGGTCAGCCATGAGGGAAGCCGTGTCGTTGTGAAAAAGTCGGCAAACCGTGCCCATGGCACTTCCGCAAAGTCACGGTCTCATGGGCGAACCAGGAGTAGAAGCACATCAGCACCCAGCCGAACGAGAACTGAGCAACGCGGCCGGTCCTCGAGTCAACAGCGGCCGGCAGCGAAGCGCAAATTGAGCCGGGGGGCCAAACATCGTGCTCCGATGCGTGGTGCCCAACGAACTCGGCGACCGCGGGTGACGGCGCAGCCACCCGCGGCTCGTGCGTCTAGATTCCGAACCGGTTCACCGCGTCGTCGCCTGATCGCGGCTCTCGTGGCGATGAGCCTGGTGCTGCTCGCGATTGTGGCCCGCGTCGCCGTTCTGCAAACCACCGCGGCAGAGACGCTGCGTTCTGCGGGAGCTGAACAGTGGACGAGGTCGTACGACATTGCCGCTCAGCGCGGCACCGTCTTCGACCGTCACGGCAACGAGTTGGCGATGTCAGTTCCGGCCGTGAGCGTGTCGATCAATCCCAAGCTCATCGAGAACGGGCCGGCCACGATCCAGTTGCTCGATGATCTGCTCGAGTTGACCGACGAGAAGACGGCCGAACTGCTGGGCGAGGTCGCAAGTGGAGACCGCGGTTTCGTCTACGTCGCACGTCAGGCGGATGCCGCTCTCGGCGATCAGATCTCGTCGATGCGACTGGCCGGCGTGAATGTCGACAGGGAGAGCCGTCGGGAGATGCCCGGTGGTGATACGGGGCGCAGCGTGATCGGCAGGACGAACATCGATGGCATCGGAATCGCCGGCCTGGAATTGCAGTATGACGATGTGCTGACCGGGTCGGGTGGGAGTCGAAGTCGTGAGGTCGCGCCGAACGGCCGCTCGATTCCCGGTTCGGAGACCGTGACGCAGCAACCGATCGCCGGCGATGATCTGGTCTTGACGCTAGATCGTTCGATCCAGTTCTCGACGGAGCAGGTGTTGCTCGAGAAGGTGTCCGAAATCGGAGCGCGTGGAGCAACCGCCATCGTCATCGAAACCAAATCCGGAGAAATCCTCGGAATGGCATCGGTTCGACTGGACAGCGAGACTGGAGAGTACGGAGTCACGTCGGGCAACTTCGCGGCGGTGGATGCTTATGAGCCCGGCTCGGTTGCGAAGGTGATCACGGTCGCAAGCGCGCTGAGCGAAGGTCTTGTCACTCCTGACACGAGCTACGAAGTGCCGTGGCGCAAGCAGTACTACGACGACCTCCTGAAGGACTCCCATCAGCATCCCAACGAATGGATGTCTGTGTCGCAGATCTTGATCGAGTCGTCCAATATCGGAACAATCATGGTGCAACAGGAGATGGGCAGAGCTCTGCACCGTGACTACATGGCGGCCTTCGGGCTCGGCGAGAAGACCGCACTGGACTTCCCTGGCGAGTCGCCCGGCATTCTCAAAGAGGCCAAGGACCTGTGGGGGAGCGAACGTGTGACGGTCGCGTACGGTCAGGGCGTTTCGAGCACCTCTCTCCAACTCGCAGGAGCGATCAATACGATCGCAAACGGCGGCACATACATCTCTCCGAAACTCGTGAAGGCGACTGTCGGGCCAGATGGATCAGTCACCGAGGCGCCGTCAGCGGAGACGCGTCGTGTTGTGTCGGAAGAGGCAGCTGCCCAGACGAGGTCAATGATGAGGGCGGTTGTCTGTAGTGGTACCGCCACTCGCGCGCAGGTCGACGGATTGTCGGTGGCCGGCAAGACCGGCACGGCGTTCAAGGCCGCTGACAACGGCACATATTTCAACGAGGAAGGTGAACGGATCTACTACGCCAGCTTCGTTGGGTTCTTCCCTGCGGAGGAACCGGAAGTGACCGTGCTGGTGTCGGTCGATGAACCACCGGCTGGTACGAACGATCGATTCGGGGGCACGGCGGCCGCGCCGGTCTTCGCTGAGCTGGCCCCCACGCTGATCCACGAACTCGGAATTCGTCCTGCCGCCGGTACCACTGGCTGCGAACAGGGCTGAGTTGATCGTGACGCAGGAGGACCCGACCGGGCTCAGCTCGCTGAGTTCGCTGGCTGATTCCGGCGAAGCGGTGTCGGCTGTGACACACGACTCACGACTGGTGATGCCGGGCAGTCTGTACGCCTGTTTGCGCGGAGCGACATTTGATGGCCACGACTTTGCCGCGCAGGCCGTCTCGGCCGGTGCGACTGCGCTGCTGGTGGACCATCGGCTTGGCCGAGACGTGGTCGGCGACACCCCCCAGATAGTGGTTGATGACACCCGTCTGCGGTTGGGCCCGATCGCCGCGCGGCTTGCGGGAAATCCGAGCCAATACCTCACAACGGTCGGGATAACAGGAACTAACGGCAAGACAACGACCGCCCACCTGCTCGCTGCGATCTTCGAGACCAACGGATGGCCGACAGGTGTGGTCGGAACCCTGCATGGCCCTCGGACAACTCCTGAAGCTCCCGACTTGCAAGCCATGCTGGCCGGCTTTGTCGAAAGCGGGTCGGTTGCCGCGGTCCTCGAAGTCTCGTCTCATGCTCTGGAACTACACCGAGTCGACGGCACCGAATTCGATGCCGTCATATTCACCAATCTCGGACATGACCACCTCGACCTGCACGGAACTCCCGAACAGTACTTTCGAGCGAAGGCATCGTTGTTCGTGGCGGCATTTGCTCCGATTGGTGTGGTCAACATCGATGATCCCTACGGCCGCCTTCTCGCAGATACGGTAGCGGCAGTCGAAAATGACGGGGGCTTCCGAGTTGTCGGATACTCCTCCACTGACATCTCGGATGTCGAAATCACGGCCGGCCATCACCGATATAGGTGGCGCGACGCGATGATCGAGGTGGCGATTGGCGGAGCGTTCAACGTGTCCAACTCTCTTGCCGCGCTGACAACGGCGGTGGAGTTGGGTATCGATATCGATGTCGCCAAGGCGGGTCTGCGCTCTGTGCAGCCGGTTCCTGGGAGATTCGAAGTGGTTCGTTCAGTGGTCTCCGAAGACACTGGGTTCACGGTTGTCGTCGACTACGCACACACTCCCGACGGTCTGGTCGAGGTGCTTGCTTCGGCCCGTCAAGTGAGTGAGCCGGGTGCCTCGGTGACGATTGTGTTCGGATGTGGCGGAGATCGCGATCGAGAGAAGCGTCCCGAGATGGGAGCAGTTGCAGGTCGATTGGCGGACCGGGTGATCATCACGTCGGACAACCCGCGTAACGAGGACCCCGACGCGATCATCGATGACATCATGCGTGGCGTCGATGACAGGTACCGTGGCCGCGTCATGACGAATCCGGATCGCCGGTCGGCTATCGGCGAAGCGATCTCCGAAGCCCGGCACGGTGACGTTGTTGTCATCGCCGGCAAGGGCCACGAACAAACGCAAGATCTTGGTACAACCATCGTCGACTTCGACGACAGGGTTGTTGCCCTCGCTGTCATGGGAGACGTTGCGTGATCGCCATAATGCTCGCGGGAACAAGTGCCGTGATCGTGTCTTTGTTCGGCACGAGGTGGCTGATCCAGTTCTTCACTTCGCGCGGCCACGGACAGCCGATTCTCGGAAAGGCGGACCACGGCCCCGAGCATCACATGCTCAAACAGGGGACTCCGACAATGGGCGGACTGGCCATTGTCGTCGCTGCTCTCTTCGGTTGGCTCGTCGCTCACCTAAGACGGGGCCTGGCATTCTCGGATCAGACGATGATCGTTTGGATCGGGGTGCTCTTCATGGCCGCGATGGGGTTCCTCGACGACTTCATCAAGATCCGCAAGGGACACAATCGAGGAATCTTCTGGAAACAGAAGAACTACATCACGATGGTTGCAAGCTTCTTGATGGCGTGGTGGCTGGTTGTTGCCACCGGTATTTCCGAAACGATCTCCGCGACACGTGGCGATGCGGGCCTGGAGATTCCGACGGCGGTATGGGTGATTTGGGCCGGCCTTGTCATATGGGCAACGACCAACGCCGTCAACGTGACCGACGGACTCGATGGGCTCGCTGCCGGCTCAGCGCTGATGGGATTCGGCGCGTTCACGATCATCGCGTACTGGGCATTTCGTAATCCTGACATCTACGGCTCAGTCGTCAACCCACTCGATATCGGCGTGTTTTCCGCTGCGTTTGCAGGTGGGTGCCTCGGGTTTCTCTGGTGGAACGCAGCACCGGCTCGGATTTTCATGGGTGACGTTGGCGCCCTCGCCATCGGTGCCGCCTTGGCATTCTGTGCACTGACTCTGAACACAACTCTCCTCCTCATATTGATCTGTGGCATCAATGTGATGGAGGCGGGATCGGTTGCCATCCAGATGGGCGTCTTCAAGACATCCGGGCGAAAGAAGAGACTGTTCCGCATGTCTCCCATTCATCATCATTTCGAGTTGATCGGTTGGCCCGAGACAACTGTCATCATCCGTTTTTGGCTTATCTCGGCGATCTGCGTCGCGGTCGCGCTCGGAATATTCATCGCCGACTTCACGAACATCACTGCAGGAAACCTGTGAAGCGCGCTCTCGTCTACGGACTCGGCGTAGCCGGCGAGGCGACTGCTCGGGCTCTGCTGCGCCGCGGAGTCGAGGTCATCGCTGCCGATGACGATGCAACACCCGAGCGTCGCGCTGTAGCTGAGGACCTGAACCTCGAGTTGATCGAGAGGCCGGGTCAGCGCGACCTGGAGCTGCTCATACGATCATCCGACGTTGTCAGTCCGGCACCAGGTGTGCCGGAGACACATGAGGTGATCTTGAAGTCGCAAGAGCGTGGGGTGGAACTCATGTCGGAGATCGAGCTCGCCTACCGCTGGGAGCAGCAACGGCCAGGTAGACCACGACCAATGCTGGCCGTTACCGGCACTGACGGTAAGACCACTACAACCTTGTTGACCGTCGAAATTCTGCGCGCCGCGGGTCTGCGGAGTGTCGACGCCGGCAATACCTCGACTCCACTCGTAGACGCGATCGAACAAGACCTGGATGTCTTTGTCGTTGAATGTACGAGCTTTCGACTTGCCTGGACACCGACGTTTCGCGCGGAGGCCGCGGTCTGGCTGAATCTTGCTCCCGACCACCTCAACTGGCACCGTTCAATGGCCACTTACGAAGCGGCCAAGGCGCGAGTGTTCATCAATCAGCGCCCAGCCGACTGTGCAATCGGTTTTGTCGATGACGACGCGGTCATGGGTCAGGTCGACTTGGCGCCAGGCCGTCATGTGTCGTTCGGACTGAGTGGTGCTGACTATTACCTGAAAGATGATGAGTACCTGAAAGCTGATGGGGTCGAACGCGGAGGGATCTTGACCGGTCCTTTGGGTGCGATTGCTTCGACGATGTCGATGCGTCGCAGCCTGCCGCACGACATCACCAATGCTCTCGCCTCATCAGCTCTGGTGATGGAGAGTGGGCTCGCAGGCCCCGATGCAATCACCGAAGCGCTCACCACGTTCACCGGCCCGCCGCATCGCCTCGAACATGTCGGAACATGGGGCGAGATCGCATGGTTCAACGATTCGAAGGCGACCACCCCGCACGCCGCCGCTGCGGCGATCCACTCATTCGACCACATTGTCTTGATAGCCGGCGGGTACGACAAGGGCGTCGACCTGGCGAGCATGGCAACCGAGCCGGATCGAGTTGACAGGGTTATCGCGCTCGGAGCTACGGCACCTGCGGTTGTCGAGGCATTCGGATCGGTCGCAGAAATCGACCTCGTCGTCGACATTCCGGCCGCCATCGAGCGAGCCCGAGATGTCGCGCAACCTGGCAGCACGGTTCTGCTCTCGCCGGGTTGCGCAAGCTTTGACCAGTACAAGAGCTTCGATCTCCGCGGCGACCATTTCCGTTCACTCGTCCTGTCAGCTCACGGTGATCCCCAGCCGGACCATTCCCTACAGCAGGACATCCCTGCTTCGCCCATACCAGGAGGCTCATCATGAGTTCTGCACTCACTGTCGGTGATCGCCGTCGCGCGACGCTCGACCGTCTGCAGGGAGAGTCGACCGCCCGCAGGAGGCCGACTCGGACGACCCGCACAAGGAGTCGCCAAGCGGCGCCGAAGCGCTCGACCGATGGTGTCAGGGCTCGTCCGGCGCCCGAGGTGCTGGGGCCGCCGACCGGCACTTATTACGCAATCGTCGGTGTCGTTGTGGTGTTTGTGATGCTCGGATTGGTGATGGTGTTATCGGCTTCGGCTGTCACCGAGGCCAACCTCGGAAACTCCCCCTATCGCGTGTTCGGCCGTCAGGCGATGTGGGCAGGTCTCGGTCTTGTCGGAATGGTCATCGCAGCACGCGTGCCGTATAGCGTCTGGCGCAAGCTCGTGATCCCTCTTGGTGTCCTCGGTGTGGCCGCGATGGCTGCTCCGTTCGCGCCAGGAATCGGTGCCAGTGTGAACGGCGCTCGATCCTGGGTGCGCATCGGTGGGCTGAGTGTCCAGCCGTCGGAGTTCTTGAAGTTGGCGGTCGTCGTTCTGGCGGCTGACCTGCTTGCAAGGCGAGGCGCCGAGCTAGCCGCAAGGCGGGCGACGATCGCGCCAATCGGTTTTCTTGCCGCAGTCGGTGCGGGCCTGTGTCTCGCTCAGGGGGACCTGGGTTCGGCCGTTGTGCTCGGCGCAATAGTTCTGAGTGTTGCATGGATCGCCGGTGTGCCGCTCGTACCACTCGGGCTGATGGCAGGAGCAGCAACATCTGCCGGTCTGCTGTTCGTGATCTCGAGCCCGCGCCGACTCGACCGATTCACGGCATTTCTGAATGTGTCCGAGGAGAAGGACCACCTCGCGTACCAGACATATCAAGGGTTCTTGAGCATGGCCAACGGTGGCCTATCGGGTTCTGGAATCGGTGGGAGCAAGGGAAAACTCGGTTATCTACCGTATGCGCACAGCGACTTTATCTTCGCGGTGATAGCTGACGAGTTGGGCTTCATCGGAACGGCCGCCGTGATCGGCGGATTCATCATGCTCGTCTGGTTCGGGATCCAGACTGCGCTCGCGGCGCCTGATCGATTCGGCATGCTCCTTGCAGGAGGTGTCGCTTCCTGGTTCGGTGTGCAGGCGATCGTCAATCTCGGCGGTGTAACAGGTGTGTTACCCGTGACCGGTCTCACTCTTCCTTTCTTCTCTGCGGGCGGTAGCTCGCTGTTCGTGAGCATGACCGCGGCGGGACTGCTGTTGAGCGTCGCTCGGCGTCTCAACAGCCAGTCAGCAGTCGTGGCAGAGCCCGCGAGCCGGATCGGTCGTCCATCCAGGCGGCCATGATGCGGAGCGGCACCTACGCCGTTGTGACCGGGGGTGGCACATCCGGTCACGTGTTGCCTGCCTTGGCTGTTGCCGACGCCCTGGTTGCGGCCGGTCATCAACCCGAGACGATCCACTACATCGGCGCGCAACGTGGAATCGAAACACGGATGCTCCCGGATACCGAGTATCCGCACACCTTTCTCGATGTCGTGGGCTTCCAGCGCTCGGTGACTCGTCGGAACCTGGGTTTCGCGCCGAAGATGGTAAGAGGCACTCGGGCAGCAATAAGAATGTTCGAAGATGATCGTCCGAGTGTGGTCGTATCGGTCGGCGGCTACGCGAGCATGCCTGCCGTCTTTGCCGCGCGTCGGCTGAAGATCCCTGTTGTGGTCGTCTCATACGACCGAACTCCCGGACGGGCCAGCAGGCTCGCGGCTCGGGGCGCTGCCGCGTCTGCAGTCGCCTTCGAGAATTCACCGCTTCCTCGTGCCACTCTCACTGGTGCACCCGTTCGCCAGGCAATTCTCGAAGTCGAGCGTTCGCCGAGGAACCGCACGATGGCTCGTGAGTCGCTGGGTATCCCAGAGGATCGATTCATGATCGCCGTGATGGGCGGATCGCTCGGCTCGGGAGTTCTCAATGCGGCCGTCGCAGAGTATCTGGAGTCGCGCTCTTCTGATGAACTGCTCGCCGTACGTCAGATTGCGGGCGAACGATTTGCCGAAGACATCGAGCGTTTCGATCCAAGTGGGCACGGGGTGTTGCATCAGGTCATCTCTTACGAGTACGACATGCCGGCGGTCTACGTTGCGTGCGACTTGCTGATCGGACGGGGTGGTGCAAGCACGGTCCACGAAGTCGCGGTAACGGGTACGCCGGCAATCCTCGTTCCCTGGGCTGGATCTGCCGACAACCACCAGGTCGACAACGTGCGTTGGCTCTCCGAAGTTGGGGGAGCGGTTCTGCTCACCGAGGATCATCTGGACGATCTCGGTGTTGAGATCGAACGTTTACGTCAAGACGTGGCGGCACGTTCTGCACTGAGCGCTGCCGCCGCCGACCGAGGCAAGGTCCACAGATCGGGCGCCTTGGCCGATTTGATCGAGCGCGTGGCCGTAACATCTGATACATCGTGACGACCACCGCCGACGCTCGGCCTGCCACCCTCGATCCTCTCGCGAGCCCTGCCGAACTACCGGTGCCTCTGCCACCTCTCGATCTCTCCATTCCTCACCGACTTCATGTGGTCGGGGTCGGTGGACCTGGCATGAGTGCGATTGCAATCGCCTTGGCCGAGATGGGCCACGTGGTCTCCGGTAGTGATCTCCGCGAACATCCGGTTCTCGAAAGAGTCCGCGCCGCCAGGGTGTCGGTTTCGATCGGTCATGATCGGGCTCTGGTGCACGGGGTCGATGCGGTCACATCCTCGACGGCCATCCCGGGTCACAACATCGAACTGGAAGAGGCACGAAAGACCGGCGTCGAAGTGTTGTCGCGCGCCGGGATGCTGGCTTCGATCTGTGCCCAGGCAAAGTCCCTCGCGGTAGCGGGCACCCACGGCAAGACAACGACCACGTCAATGTTGATGTTGATCCTGGCCGAAGCCGGACTTCGCCCGAGCTTCGTCGTCGGCGGTGATGTCACCGATGTCGGAACGGGTGCCCAATGGACCAAAGGGGAATGGCTCGTGGTCGAGGCCGACGAGAGTGATGGCACACACCTCGAGCTGCCCCTCTACGGAACCATTCTGACCAATGTCGAGATCGATCACCTAGACCACTATGGGTCGTTTGCCGGGATCATCGAGAGCTTCGACAACTATCTCGCGCAGATCCGCGGGCCCAAAGTGGTGTGTGCCGACGACCCTGTGGCGGCCCTGCTTGCCAAACGGCACGGCGCGGTCACCTACGGGCTGTCGGATACGGCAGACGTCCAGGCTGTTGACATCTCTCCGACGGCCGGCTCCTTTGCCTTCGCACTACAGAAGCGCTCGATCCGCGGCGGCGAATCCGTCGTCCAGCGACTCGGCGAAATCTCATTGCCCTTGCGTGGCCTGTACAACGTGGCCAACGCAACCGGTGCCGCCGCGATGGCATTGGAGGTCGGTGTCGGGTTCGACGCGATAGCGACGGCGCTCGCGAAGTTCGGTGGGGTTGCGCGCCGATTCGACATCAAGGGTACTGACGCCGGGGCGACATTCGTCGATGACTACGCGCACTTGCCATCCGAGATCGGGGCCGTGCTGGCCGGCGCACGTGGAAGCGGCGACGGCTGGGAGCGTGTGATCGCGGTCTTCCAACCAAACCGGTTCAACCGCATTGCAGAGATGTGGTCTGAGTACCGCAGCGCGTTCGTCGACGCAGACATCGTTGTGCTGACCGACATCTTTCCGTCGGGTACGACACCTATTCCGGGCATCACGGGAAAATTGATCGTCAACGCGGTGGCCGAGGCGCACCCGGAGCAGCGGATTGTCTGGCTTCCGAGACGAGAGGACCTCGTGTCATTCGTCTCCAACGAAACGCGGCCAGGCGACGTCTGCATCTCGATGGGGTGTGGAGATATCGCTTCGTTCCCGTCTGAGGTGCTCGATGCCAGACGCAGCACGTGATGCCGTGATACGCCGCCCGCAAGACTCGGTTGACGTCGCCGTCGAAGCACTTGGTGGCACAGTCGTGGACGGTGGACTCGCGCAGTGTGATGCGCCGATCGGCCCGATGACGACGTATCGGGTGGGTGGATGCGCCGATATTTTCGTTCAACTCGCGTCCGCCAGCGATCTGGACCGTGTGGCGCTCGCCATGCGGTCATCTGGACTCCCGCTACTCGTACTCGGTCGGGGCTCGAATTTGCTTGTTGCCGATCGTGGATTTCGCGGAATTGTGGTGTCTGTCGCCGGTCTGACGGAGACCCTCGAGATCGACGCTGCATCCTCGGTTGTCGCCTCATCTGCGGGCGTGCTTCTTCCGGTGCTTGCTCGCAAGACTGCTGCTGCCGGCCTCACCGGATTCGAGTGGGCGGTCGGAGTTCCCGGCTCGATTGGCGGCGCGGTCCGCATGAACGCTGGGGGTCACGGTTCTGATATGGCCGCGTCGCTCATTGACGTGACCGTCGCCGACCTCGACTCGCAAAACGGCAATGTCACTCAGATACTGCGCGTTGACGAGATAGGACTGCGGTTTCGCGGCAGCGCACTTGGTCCGAATGTCGTGGTCCTCAGTGCACGATTGCAGTTGGCGCGGGGCGACCGCGAGGCCGCTGAGCGCGAGATCAGCGAAATCGTGGCGTGGCGTCGGGCCAATCAGCCAGGTGGACAGAACGCCGGTTCGGTGTTCGTGAATCCTGTTCCTGGAGAAGTCAGTGCCGGTGCATTGATCGATGCCGCCGGTCTTCGGGGGCTGCGCGTCGGTACGGCGGTGGTTTCCGAAAAGCACGCCAACTTCATTCAAGCCGCGGAAGGAGGCTCGGCGGATGACGTGCAATCTCTGATGCGTCTCGTTCGGGACCGGGTGGAGGCGACCAGCGGGTACGCCCTACGTAGCGAGATTCGACTCGTCGGATTCGAGGACGAATGATTTCCCGCAGACGAAAGGCTGGTCGATCAGAGGAGCTTGCGGATTCTGTCGAAACAACTGAGGCCGGTACGGACAGCGCGACCGACGAACCGGTCGCCGACGACGTTGTGCTCGATGAACTTCTGCGGGCGTTCAGCTCCGACGATGATTCCGACGATGATTCCGACGATGATTCCGAAGATGATTCCGAAGATGATTCCGAAGATGATTCCGAAGATGATTCCGAAGATGATTCCGATGAGGAATCAGAGGGTCCCGCCGAGCGCGCCACGATCGCCATCGGGAGTTCTGACGACCTACCGGACGCCGTCTATCTGGACGACGAACTCGACCGCGATGCAGCGGCTGAAGGCACCGTATTCATCGACGACGACGGCAGTAGCGATGCGATTCTGCCCAAAGATGCGACGTCGCAAGGCATCGAGCCGCGTCTCCGTCAGCGGCGAATCGGCGTCCGTCGTGCTGAAAGCAGGCGACGACTCCGTTGGGTCTTCATCGCGGTTGGGGTGCTCTTGGTGCTAGTTGCCGGCCTTGCCGTTCTCGGGTCGTCGCTGTTCTCCGTCGATGACATCTCGGTCAGCGGCAATGTGTACACCGATCCCGACGCGCTGGATTTGGTTTTCGACGACCTTCGTGGAACACCGGTCCTGCTCGTTGACACCGACGAGGCAGAGGAGTTGATCGAGGAGATCCCTTGGGTCGCTGATGCCCGGGTCAGAACGGAGTTTCCGGATCGGGTGACGATCGAAATCCGTGAGCGGGCCCCTGTGGCAGCAATGCTCGGATCGGACAATCTCTCGCGAGTTCTCGACAAGGATGGCCGGGTACTCGATGTCGTCGAGGGGCAACCGGTTGCGCTCGTTTGGATTTCCGGTCCTGGCACCTTGGACCTGACTCCGGGGGAATTTTCGTCGATTGGCTACGCATCGGCTGCTTCCCTCGTCACCAGGTTGACGCCCACGATTCGCAGCCGGGTCGATTCGATGCTGGTGACACCCGATGGTTCGGATCTCGTGCTGATCCTGACCAGCGAGAACGGCCTGATAGAGGTGCGATTCGGCTCCGCGATCGGCGACAACGCGCAGATCGAAAAGCTCGTACGGCTCGAGCGAAAACTCGAAGACCTAGGCGACGAATCAGTCGAGGTGATCGATGTCTCGACGTCGGAAGTGACCATCCGCTGAGGTCAGCGCAGTAGCGTCCCCATTCTCATCGTCCAGACCTGGCACTATGTTCCACAGCAATGTCCTGGCACGCGCTGGGCTGAAACGAATCTACTCATGCAACTATCTCACTGGAGGACCCACTGATGGTCGGCGCTCCGCAGAACTATCTTGCCGTAATCAAGGTTGTCGGCGTCGGCGGCGGCGGCGTCAATGCCGTCAACCGAATGATCGATGCCGGTCTCAAAGGTGTCGAATTCACCGCCGTGAATACTGATGCCCAGGCCTTGCTCATGAGCGATGCCGATGTCAAGCTCGACATCGGGCGAGATCTGACTCGCGGCCTGGGAGCCGGTAGTGATCCCGAGGTGGGGCGATCCGCTGCCGAGTCGCATCATGACGAGATCGAGGAAATGGTGCGCGGTGCCGACATGGTGTTCATCACCGCTGGTGAAGGCGGTGGCACCGGAACCGGGGCCGCACCCGTGATTGCCGAGATCGCCAGAGAAGCTGGTGCCTTGACAATCGGGGTCGTCACACGCCCATTTTCTTTCGAAGGTCGACGTCGTGCGGTACAAGCCGACAACGGGGTGCAGAAACTCAAAGACAAGGTCGACACGTTGATCGTCATTCCGAACGATCGGCTTTTGACAGTTGCCAACGACAAGACGAGTGTGCTCAATGCATTCAAGATGGCCGACGAGGTTCTGCTTCAGGGCGTCTCCGGGATCACTGGATTGATCACGACTCCTGGATTGATCAACACTGACTTCGCCGACGTGAAGATGGTGCTGTCCAACGCGGGATCAGCCCTGATGGGTATTGGCCAGGCGAGCGGCGACGAGCGTGCGGTTTCGGCAGCGAAGGCCGCCATCTCGAGTCCGCTACTCGAGTCGGCGATTGACGGTGCCCGTGGTGTGCTGCTGAATATCACAGGCCCGTCCGGTATGGGACTTTTCGAGATGAATGCGGCAGCCGAGATCATCCACGGTGTCGCACATCCGGACGCAAACATCATCTTCGGCACGGTCATCGACGACGAAATGGGAGACGAGGTCCGCATCACGGTCATCGCAGCAGGATTTGACGGCGTTGACGATCGGCCCGGCCCAGGGACCCTGGGAGACGCCGAAGACGGTGGACCGAGAACGACACCGACGCGAATCACCGAACTGTTCGGCGCCGACGACGAGCCCGATCCGCTCGCCGATGATGATGACGACTTCGACGTCCCGTCGTTCCTGAAGTAGCCAACTGAGCTGCCGCCCACGTCGTGGAGGAGCTTCTGCGGCGTGCTGTAGGCGATCGGTTGGCGGTCGTGATCGCCACGGAACGTGTAGACGGTGACCTACACCCCAAGCACGTCGCGCCGGCGCTGCTGGGAGCGCGGCAAGCGGCAATTACGGGACACACGTGGACAATGCTCGACCAGGTACACGGGGTGCGGTGTCACCACTGCGTTTCAGCCGCAGTCAGCCCGCGGGTCGTCGCCGTCGGCGACGTTCTGGTGACCGCGGAGCCGGATGTACCCCTTGCGATCTGGGCCGCAGACTGTGCGCCCGTCGCCCTCTTCGGCTTCTCTGGCACCACGGTTGCCCTGCACGCCGGATGGCGAGGTCTCGCGGCGGGGGTTGTCGACATCGGTGTCATTGAGATGCATGCCCGAGGTGATCGTGCGGCTCTCGCCGTGCTGGGGCCGACGGTTCATCCCTGTTGCTACGAGTTCAGCGAACGGGACCTGAGACTGGTTGCATCCGGTACGGGCCTTTCCCCTGAGGCGATCTCGGGTCAGACACGGGCAGGCCGACTGGCGCTCGACGTTCCTGCCGTCGTGATCGGAGCTCTTGGCCGGTATGGGGTAGACGTTGAGGTCTCCGCAGGGTGTACCGGATGTGGCGACCGCTGGTTTTCGCATCGAGTACGCGGTGACGTCGCGAGGCACGCGGTCGTGGCATGGACCGAGTTGCGAACGTAGGGCATGCTTGGAAGTGACGGAGGTAAAGATGTGAGCCACCCAACTGATGTAGATGTAGCAACGCGTTTGGGCGCGCTGCGCCGGGAAGTGGATGGTGTCGAGCGAGCATGGGACCATCGTGTCGAAATTGTTGCGGTCACGAAGGGATTCGCTTCTTGGGCCATCGAGTCTGCAGTAGCGGCCGGCTGTAGATCTGTCGGTGAGAACTACGCCCAAGAGCTCATCTCCAAGCGCGAAGTGATCGAGACCCTTCGTCCAGAGGTTCATTTCATCGGACGGCTGCAGTCCAACAAAGTTCGGCAGCTGGTTGGTCTCGTAGACGTGTGGGCGAGTCTCGACCGAGGTTCGATAATTGACGAGGTGGCAAAACGAGCAGAAGGTGCCCGTGTCCTGATCCAGGTCAATACAACGGGGGAGGAGGCCAAGGGCGGATGCCTCCCGACCGATTTGGCGACTCTGGTGGCTCGGGCACAAGAGACTGGACTGTGCTTGGACGGGCTGATGACCGTGGGTCCCACCGGTGAGCCACCAGAGGCAGCGCGCCCCGGATTTCGCCTCGTCCGGAATCTGGTAGACGAGTACGGGCTTTCTGTTTGTTCGATGGGGATGACGGCAGACGCACATATCGCCATCGAAGAGGGCTCGACCGAAATCCGCGTTGGAACGGCCATCTTCGGTCGGCGGCCCGTCAAGGGTTGATTCGATGATCGCCCAGTCTCGCCCTGTCCACCTCGTCGGCGCCGTACTCCGATAGTCTGCGGCCCGCAGGAGGATTGCATGTCACTCTGGAAACGGTCCATGGACTACCTGGGTCTTGGTCCTGATGACGCATACGACGATTACGACGGCTACGACGAACCGGAACCCGCACCGCGCCAGACGCGCGCGCCTCGCGAACCAGATTCACGTAGCCAGGGTGGTTGGGAGCCGGAAGGCGAGCCGACCGTGCGGACGGTGTCCGGGAAACCGAGCTTCCCATCGCGTGATTTCGACGCCTCGCCAGCCCGACGGCCGGGCGCCGGTTCTGGCGGCGGGCAACCGAACAACGGTCGTCAGGACGATTCAGGCGTGAACGTTCGCCCAACTCAAACGCAACAGCAACAGCCCGCTCTGCGAAGCGTTCCGGGAGGATCCATGGAGCCCCATACGGTGCGACCGCGTCGATTCGATCAGGCACAAGAAGTTGCTGACAAGTTCAAAGATGGTCAGCCCGTCATCATGAACATCGAGGGGACCGAACGCGATGTCGCCAGGAGGCTCATCGATTTTGCAAGCGGAATTTGCTACGCCCTCGACGGGTCTATGGAGAAGGTCGCGACCGGTGTCTACCTCTTGAAACCACCGCAACCCCGATACGACGAGTACGACGACTAGCCCAGGGCAGTGTAGGACGGAAGGATTGACATGGAAATGAACCCGCAGCGAGTACGCAGCGCCGAGTTCAAGACGGTTCGTAAGGGAGCCGATCCGGACGAGGTTCGGGTATTCCTCAGCGACGTCGCCGACGAACTCGAGAGGGCTCAGAATCAGTCGACGGCGATGGAGGCTCGAGCGCGGGCCGCGGTGGCGCGACTGCAGGAACTCTCCGAGGGCGGTGCGCAGCCGGTCGACACCGTGGTTCGTGAACAAGTCGAAGCGTCGGCGGACGAGGCCGACACGATCAGCCGGACGCTGCTGCTTGCGCAACGCACGGCTGACACCACTGTTGCCGAGGCCCGAACGGAGGCAGCACGGATCTTGGCAGTCTCGAGTGATGAGGCTGCGGCCACTCTCGATTCGACGCGTGAAATGTCCGCTCTTCTGCTGGCCGAAGCGCGTGAGGAAGCGCGGGGTGTCGGCGAAGCGGAACGCATTGCAATCGCTGGTGAGGTCGACGCGCTGATGGCGCGTCGTGATTTCCTCGAGTCAGATGTGGATCATCTCGAGACGTTTCTCGTTGATCAGCGAGCGCGAGTCCGTGACGCGGCAACATCGCTCATGGATGTCGCTGAGCGGGTGCCTGGCGGCCTCGGCGACATCCGGCGCCCGTTGTTGTCTGCATCGGACGATGAAGTCGTGACCGATGACGATGAAGTCGCGTCGGGTGAGGTCGCATTTGATGATGGTGTCGCAGACTCTGAGATCGCGCAGGCTGAAGCTGCGATGACCCAGGCCGAAACTGAGCAAGCTGAGATAGAGCAAGCTGAGATAGAGCAAGCTGAGATAGAGCATGCTGAGATAGAGCAAGCCGAGACAGAGCAGGCCGAAAGCGCGATGGTGCAAACCGAGACGAAGAGCGATGCCATCGGCATTGCTGGCGAAAGTGTCGGCCCTGATCTCGACGCCGACATTGCCAGCGTTGTGGCCGAGATCGCCGAAGGTGAGCAAGCAGCTGTCGAGGGTGAAGGATGGTTGCAGTCGCCCGCTGAAAAGTCCGTGCCGGACGACGAGGAGTTTCGCTTCTCATTCGAGAACGACGGTCGCTGACGGCCCGAATTTCTTGCGTCACCAGGTCGGCGCCGGTCGATAGCATCGTGGGGTGTCATATCCCAACGTCGACCCCAGGCCGAACTTCCCGCAACTCGAAGAGGCGATCCTCGCGAAGTGGGCAGAGGAAGACACTTTCCAAGCCTCGGTCGACCTGCGACCGGCGGGTGAGCACGGTGACAATGAGTTCGTCTTCTACGACGGCCCACCATTCGCCAACGGGCTTCCGCACTACGGCCATCTTCTGACCGGATACGTCAAGGACGCTATTCCTCGTTATCAGACGATGCTCGGACACCGAGTCGAGCGAAGGTTCGGCTGGGATTGCCACGGCTTGCCCGCCGAGGTCAAGGCTGAACAAGAGTTGGGTATCTCCGGCCATCCAGAGATCGCCGAGTTCGGCATCGACAAGTTCAACGACGCCTGCCGGACGAGCGTTCTCCAGTACACCGACGACTGGCGCGACTACGTCACTCGTCAGGCGCGATGGGTCGACTTCGACAACGATTACAAGACGCTCGACCTCTCCTACATGGAGAGCGTCATGTGGGCGTTCAAGACCTTGTGGGACAAAGGTCTCATCTACGAGGGTTATCGCGTGCTGGCGTACTGCTGGCGCTGCGAGACTCCACTCAGCAACTCTGAGACCCGGTTGGACGACACATACCGTGACCGTCAGGACCCCGCGTTGACTGTTGGATTCGAGCTCGAATCAGGCGAGAGGATACTCGCATGGACAACCACTCCATGGACGCTTCCTTCCAACCTCGCTCTCGCTGTCGGTCCTGACATCGAATACGCCGTTGTGGAACTCGAAGGGACCCGATACATCATCGCTGATGCGTTGCTCGGCTCGTACGAAGCTGAACTCGGGGAAGCAGAACGCGTGGGGACACTGCTCGGGTCCGCACTCGTTGGCCGCCGGTATCGACCCCTTTTCGAGTTCTTTGTCGACACGCCGAATGCGTTTCAGGTGCTGTCCGCTGACTTCGTCTCGATCGAAGATGGAACCGGCATCGTGCATATGGCGCCTGGCTTCGGCGAAGACGACCAGATCGCGTGTAATGCCATCGATATTCCGACGCTGTGCCCGATGGACGAGCACGGCCGTTACACCGCTGAGATCGAACCGTGGGCTGGTATCCACGTCTTTGAGGCCAATCCGTTGATCATCCGTGAGCTCAAAGAGCGTGGAGTGGTCCTGCGGCATGCCACGTACGACCACTCATACCCCCATTGCTGGAGGTGTGCTCAGCCTCTGGTGTACCGGGCCATTTCATCCTGGTTCGTACGCGTGACAGAGTTCCGGGACCGGATGGTCGAGCTCAACCAGGACATCACTTGGCAGCCCGCACATATCAAGGAAGGCAGTTTCGGCAAGTGGTTGGAGAATGCCCGCGATTGGTCGATCAGCCGGAATCGTTTCTGGGGCTCACCCATTCCGGTCTGGCAGTCGGACGGCCCGTCCTACCCACGAACTGACGTCTACGGTTCTATCGAGCAACTCGAAGCCGATTTCGGCATCGAGGTGACAGACCTCCATCGTCCGAATGTCGATGATCTTGTTCGGCCGAACCCGGACGATCCGACGGGCAAGTCGATGATGCGCCGCGTGCCCGAAGTGCTCGATTGTTGGTTCGAGTCGGGATCCATGCCGTTCGCCCAGGTTCACTACCCGTTCGAAAACGCCGACTGGTTCGAGCACCATCATCCCGGCGACTTCATCGTCGAATACATCGGACAGACGCGGGGTTGGTTCTACACCCTGCATGTGCTGGCGACGGCGCTATTCGACCGACCCGCCTTTGCGAGTTGTGTCAGTCACGGCAACGTGCTTGGTGACGACGGCCGGAAGATGTCGAAGAGCCTCAACAATTACCCCGATCCAATGATGATGTTCGACACCTATGGTGCCGACGCGATGCGGTGGTATTTGTTGTCGTCGCCGATCCTCAGGGGCTCCGATTCGATGGTTACCGAGTCTGGCATGCGCGACACGGTGCGTCATGTACTGCTGCCTCTCTGGAACTCTTGGTATTTCCTGACCTTGTACGCGAACGCCGCCGACTACGAGGGCAAGTTCCGGACCGATTCGGAGAACGTGCTCGACCAGTACATCCTGGCCAAGACTCGCGATCTGATCGGCGAACTCACTGTGGCGATGGATGCTTATGACCTGTTCGGAGCTTGCCGGAGGGTTCGTGAATACCTCGATGTATTGACCAACTGGTACGTCCGCCGCAGCCGTAGTCGGTTCTGGGCAGGTGACTCGGCGGCGATCGACACGATGCACACGGTGATGTCGGTCTTGGTGCGACTCACCGCGCCGCTTCTTCCATTGATCTCCGAAGCCATCAACGACGGGCTGAACACCGGTCAACGAGCCGCCGGCGCGAGCGTGCACCTGGATGATTGGCCGACAGTTGACGAGTTGCCTGACAATGCAGAGCTCGTGGCGACGATGGATCTGGTTCGCGATGTGTGTTCGGCCACCCTGTCGGTGCGCAAGGCCCACCAGCGACGGGTGCGACTTCCGCTCCGCGCCCTGGTAGTTGCGACTCCAGGGGCAGATCGTCTCGCAGACTTTGTCGATGTGATTGCCGAGGAAGTGAATGTTCGGCGCGTCGAACTAACTGACGATGTTGCGTCGGTTGCCACTGAACGGCTGCAACTGGTTCCAGCGAAGCTCGGACCTCGCCTGGGTAAAGATGTCCAGCATGTGATCAAGGCGCACAAGTCGGGCGACTGGTCAGTCGTCGATGGTGTCGTCACCGTGGGCGGCCACGAACTGCTCGAAGGCGAGTACACGCTCGAACTGGTTGCCGAAGACGACAAGGCGAGCGCGGGGCTCGGCAACGGTGCCGGGGTGGTGGCTCTGGACGTCGACGTCACGGAGGAACTGGAAATCGAGGGCAGAGCTCGCGATCTTGTGCGCCTGGTTCAGCAGGCGCGCCGTGACGCGGAGCTCGACGTATCGGATCGAATCGAACTCGAGATCACGGCATCCGAGCAGTGGATCGAGGCCGCGCTTGCCCACGAAAGCCTGATCTCTGGCGAGACATTGGCGACGAAACTCTGCACGAATGTGGCCGAAAGCGACGAAACCAACGAGCCGACAATTGCTGTAACTCGCGTCCAACTTGCGTGATCTTCTCGTTACTCGATCCGCGGTAGTCGTCGGTCGCGTACCTATTCCGCTAGAGTCCGGCGCTCACACCGCCCTACTCAGACCGCTTGGAGGAGCGCACATGGCCGCAGCGAAGAAGACAAGTTCCACCAAGAAGGCGACGTCGAAGAAGCCGGCTGCCAAGAGGCCGGCTGCCAAGAAGGCTCCGGCTAAGAAGGCTCCGGCGAAGAAGACCGCGGCGAAGAAGACCGCGGCGAAGAAGCGGGCTGCCAAGAAGGCTCCGGCTAAGAAGGCTCCGGCTAAGAAAGCTCCGGCTAAGAAAGCTCCGGCGAAGAAGACCGCGGCGAAGAAGACCGCGGCGAAGAAGCCGGCTGCCAAGAAGTCGGCCGCGAAGAAGCCGGCTTCCAAGAAGGCTCCGGCTAAGAGGGCCGCGGCGAAGAAAACGACTTCGAAGAAGAAAGTTGCTCGTCAGGCGTCAACCAACGAGACGCCGTCATTGCTGTCGAACGCTCGATTCGAGCGTGTCGAGATTCCCAAACCACGCGGCAAGACCAAGGATGGCATCTCGTACACGAAGGACTTCGATGTGAAGTTCCTCAAGTTGCAGCGATCCGAATTACTTGCCCGGCGAGGAGCCGAGATTGCTCGCGCGACGCGGCTCGAAGATGAGGCCACAAGCCTGACCGAGGACGGCGAAATGGGCGACGTCCAGTTTGACGACGAGGGCGGCGAGGGCGACACGATGGTGGTCCAGCGTGACCTCGATCGTTTGATCTCCACACAGTCTCGCCAGACGATCCTCGACATTGATGCGGCTCTGCTTCGCATCAAGAATGGAACCTACGGTTTCTCCGAGGTATCGGGCCTTCCGATTCAGCGTGAGCGTTTGGAAGCGATCCCCGAGACGACCGTGATGGCGGCCGAGAAGGTCAGCGGCGCCGGGCCGCGCTGAGCGCAGCCACCAGGGGCTGAGCAGTCGCAGCGATGGTTAGCGCTTGGCGGATGCCCGTCGCGATTGCCGCCGGTGTGGTCCTCGTCGATCAGCTCACAAAGCATTGGGCCGTCACAACACTCAGTGATGGCGAGACCATCCACGTGTTCTGGACGCTTCAGTTCAATCTGGCATTCAACAACGGGATGGCCTTCAGCCAAGGCAGAGGACTTGGTCCCCTGATTGCGATCGTCGCTACTGCTGTGATCATCTGGCTGCTCATCTCGCTTCGGACTGAGTCGAGCCGAATGAGTACCGTCGGGATGGGGCTTCTGATCGGCGGAGCGGCCGGAAACCTGCTCGATCGACTTTTTCGCGGTGACCGGTGGCTCAGCGGTGGCGTCGTCGACTTCATCGACTTCCAGTGGTTTCCGATTTTCAATGTGGCTGACATCGCGGTCAACGTCGGCGCGGGCTTGCTCATCTTGAACAGTGTGTTGGCGAGCCGACACACAGACCAGCGTTCAGAACAGACCGCGTCGTCGACGCAAGAGCCGGAATCGGCATGATCACCGAGGTTCTTCCCTCAGCGCTCGACGGTCAGCGCCTCGATCGCGTCGTTGCCCTCATCGGAGATCTCAGCAGGTCAGCCGCCGCGCAGACGATCAAGGCGGGCGGAGTCGAGGTCGATGGAGAGCCTGCGATCTCCGGCAAGGTCCGGTTGACCGAGGGGCAGACGGTGCGGGTCGACCCTGCTGCGTTCCCGGCTCCGGATCTGCCGAGTCCTGAATCAGATGTTGAATTCGGAGTCATCTACGAAGACGACGCGATCATTGTCGTCGACAAGCCCGCCGGGCTGGTCGTCCATCCGGGCGCCGGCAACCTCGACGGCACGCTTGTCAGCGGCCTTCTCGCGCGTTATGCCGACATCGAGGGTGTCGGGGACGATCCAGTCCGTCCCGGAATAGTCCATCGACTCGATGCCGGCAGTTCAGGTCTACTCGTGGTGGCCCGCACTGATGATGCTGCAGATGTGCTGATCGCACAGTTCTCCGATCACAGCGCCACTCGTCGCTACGACGCTTTGGTGTGGGGCGTCCCAGAGGCGCCACACGGCATCATCGACGCTCCCGTGGGCCGCAGTAAATCCGATCCTCTCAAGATGGCCGTTGTTGCCAACGGGCGCCCCGCACGGACCGATTACCGGGTGGTTGGGTCGTACACGAGCCCCGCCCTCGTCTCCAGACTCGAATGTCGCCTGGAAACGGGTCGTACGCACCAGATCAGGGTCCATCTGTCGTCGATCAATCATCCTCTCGTCGGCGACCCCATCTACGGCCAGCGACGGCCCAACCTCGGTTTGACTCGACCGTTCCTGCATGCTGCGGAACTCGCATTCGATCACCCGACGACTGGAGAGCGGGTGACCTTCACGAGTCCGCTCGCAACTGATCTGCAGGAGTGGCTGGACAAGGCCGAAGCCTGACGGGTCTCAGGGCCAGGGGGCGTCGCCGCGCGCGATGTCGGCTATTCCGGCCAGGGTGTAGCCCTCGAGATATGCCCGCATGTAGTCACCAGCCTGATTCCAGATTCCGAGCAGAACGCATTGGCCTTCGTGATCGCACGCCCCGTCCTCGTGCGGTTCACCGAAATCGCCGAGGCTGATCGGACCGTCAACTGCGGACACGATCTCCGACAGACGAATCTGCTCTGCCGGACGAGCGAGGATGTACCCGCCACCAACTCCACGCTTCGATCGGACGAGGCCGGCGCCCTTGAGCGCGAGCAGGATCTGTTCGAGATAAGGCTGAGGAAGACCCGTTCTCTCTGCGATGTCCCGCACGGACGTGGGGCCAATCTGTTCCGCGTGCAGCGCAAGTGACAGCAAGGCACGACAGGCATAGTCCCCTCGGGTCGATATACGCACGATCGAAAGGGTAGTGAATAGCACGGCCTCGGACATCCTCGGTGGTTGTGTCGGAGCGATTGACGTGGTGGACTGCCTCCGTGATTACGAATGGCGGTGGGCCGATTGTTCCCGATTATGCAGGCGCCAACGTTCGCGGGATCATTCCGGCGCTGTTGGGTCCGGCGTCCTGGTCCAGCGGCCTGCCCGACTGGATCCCCGAGCCAGTGGCAGAAGCAGAGCAGGTGGTGTTGTTGCTTCTTGACGGGCTCGGCTGGGATCAGTTCCAGGATCATCTCGATCTGATGCCCACGCTCGCAGGGATGATCGGCGGTTCGATACAAACGGTCGCGCCGACAACGACTGCAACTGCGTTGACATCAATCGTCACTGGTCTGACACCAGCAGAACACGGTTTGATCGGGTATCGGATGGCGTTGGGCGGCGAGGTCATGAACGTGCTGCGCTGGTCTGTCGGTGATCAGTTGGTGCGTCGGTCGCATCCACCGGCCGACGTCCAGCCCTACGACTCGTTTCTCGGACATGAGATACCGGTGATCAGCGTTGCTGAACTCGAGAGCTCGGCATTCAGCGAAGCCCATCTGCGAGGTGGTCGCCCGGTGGGGTGGAGGGCAATCTCGTCGATCGCTGTCGAAGCTCGTCACCAGATCGAGTCGGGGGAGCGGTTCGTGTACTGCTACTACCCGTACATCGACAAGATCGCTCATGAACGCGGCTTTGGTCCGTACTACGAGGCCGAACTCAGCGCGGCCGATGCGTTGGTCGGCGACATGTTGGCTGCGCTCCCGTCCGGAACAGTTCTATTGGTCACGTCCGATCATGGTCAGGTCGATGTCGGAGATCGCATCGTGTACCCCTCAGACGAACTGCTGGCTACAGTCACTCTGCAGTCGGGCGAAGGGCGATTCCGCTGGTTGCACAGTGCGCGCGGAGCAACT
>Ga0209013_10000268_pt1 | contig 45127 bp, 37 predicted proteins | sample Cruoilmetagenom2_FD_187291 | JGI IMG/M metagenome (GOLD analysis project Ga0209013, IMG submission 187291) | Oil polluted marine microbial communities from Coal Oil Point, Santa Barbara, California, USA - Sample 2 (SPAdes) (version 2) | ecosystem: Environmental > Aquatic > Marine > Oil seeps ...
AAATTTGTCATGAGAGAAAGTTTTTTTGTTGTGCAACTCAAAGATAATTTGAGATACTTAAATTCTTTCTCTCTTTTTTAATCGTTTAGGACGCGATTGCTTTTTAGCTTTCAAAAAGAATAACGAAGCAATTTATAATTTAAGCGATAATAAACAGAATGAATTTTGCCAGATATTAATGATTGCTTATAGTTGATAATTAACTTGTAAAGTGATAGTATATAGTAATATTACGGAGATGTATCGTTTCATTTATCTTTATAAATGATGATTCTTCTTAAAATAATTGTGCATTCCTTTCAAAGATTGAATCACAAGTACTATTTTTGCAAAAAATTTATTAACAATTATGGGAAGAGCATTTGAATTTAGAAAAGCGCGCAAATTTAAGCGTTGGGATAAGATGGCCAAAGCCTTTACCCGAATCGGGAAAGATATTGTAATAGCAATAAAAGAAGGTGGCCCTGACCCGGTAACTAATTCTCGATTGCGTGCGGTAATCCAAAATGCAAAAGCAGTCAACATGCCTAAGGACAATGTTGAGAGAGCCATAAAACGTGCAACGTCAAAAGATCAAAAAGACTATAAAGAACTTGTTTATGAGGGCTATGCTCCACATGGAATTGCTGTGTTCGTAGAAACAGCTACCGATAATCATAACAGAACTGTGGCGAATGTGCGTAGTTATTTCAATAAGACTAATGGTAGTTTGGGTACTGCAGGTAGTGTTGAATTTATGTTTGAGCACAAATGTCACTTCAAAATTGAAAATACAGGTCAGGATATAGAGGAGTTAGAACTTGAGGTTATTGATCTTGGTGTTGATGAGGTGTTTGAAGATGAGGATGGTATCATGTTATATGGTGCTTTTTCTGATTTCGGAAGAATTCAATCTTATTTAGAGGATAATAATGTTACAGTTATTTCATCAGGATTTGAAAGAATCCCAATGGATACTAAAGAACTTACCGAGGAAGAAGTTGCTGATGTAGATAAATTGCTGGAGAAGTTAGAGGAGGATGATGATGTGCAAAATGTTTACCACAATATGGCCTGATATTTCAATATTTTAAAATATTTGTAATGATACAAAGTCTGATCCTTTTTTCTGGATCAGACTTTTTTATTTTTCTTTATTTCAGATAAAGAAAAACAGGTCTTTTAATGATTTTTACACTTTTTTAAACATCAATAAATGTTGATGGTGCAAGGGGTTTTAGAGATGGTCGAAGATGTGGGGTTTTGTATCTTGAGAGTTTTTGTTATATTTAGATATGTAGATTCAAAAAAAAGTTTTATTCACACCTATGAAACGTCCAATTAAATTTTTATTCATCGAAACTATATTTATAGAATGAAAATTAATATGGTAAGTTCCATACGGTAATAAAAAGACAATTATTAGCCTATGAAATTTAATTATTTAAAATTCGAGAAAAAAGGTAGAATTGGAATTCTAACCTTTACTCGTCCTGATGCTTTGAATGCCCTAAATGAGAGTGTATTTAAGGAATTGTCAAATTTCCTTGATGCTGATTTCACTAAAAGCATTAGAGTTCTTATCCTTACAGGAGAAGGTAAAGCTTTTGTTGCTGGAGCTGATATCAAAGCCTTTCAAACCTATTCCTCCCAAAATGCTTATGAGTTTGCTGAATTAGGTAAGCTTTTGTTTGATAGGATTTCGAATTTGGAAATTCCAGTTATTGCTGCCATAAATGGATTTGCTCTTGGGGGAGGATTGGAATTGGCATTGTGCTGCGATATTCGAATTGCGAGCGAGAGAACAAAATTGGGATTGCCAGAAGTGAATTTGGGTTTGATACCTGGTTTTAACGGAACCCAGCGACTTTCACGACAGATAGGAGCAGGGAATGCCATGTATATGATGATGCAAGGGGAAGGGATTTCGGCCCAGGAAGCATATCAACTTGGTGTTGTTCAGAAGCTTGCATTACCTGAAGAAGTTCTTCCTACTGCAATACAATTAGCAGAGAGAATTGCGTCTAAGAGCCCTCGGTCACTAAGCCTGATTAAGGAAATGGTTGGAAAAGGAATGGAAATGAGCTTGAAAGATGCAGGCGAAATGGAATCTCGAGCATTTGGAAACCTGTTTAAGGAAGATCAAAAGGAGCGAATAGAAGGAGTTTCAGCCTTTCTGGAGAAGCGACAACCTAATTGGGAATAATCAAAATTTACGGGAAAATACATCATGAATAATTATGATGTATGGGGATGTGCTGAGGATTATTTGAAGGAACTCAAATGGAAGAGTTACATCCTTTTATATTTAAGAATAATCAAAAAACAAAACTGAAAATGGATTCAATCCGAAAAATGGAAAATGTAAGCGTGCTTGGAGCAGCAGGCAAAATGGGAAGTGGAATATTAGTACTTCTATCTCTTGAAATGGGGAAAATTAAAATTGGTAGGAAAGAGCAAGGTGATTTTGTGTTAAATGCGATAGATGTATCTCCCAATGCATTATCAAACTTGATGAAATATGTTGAATCTCAATTGCTAAAGTATGCGGAAAAAAATATTGTAGAATTGAGAGATTGGTATCAAAGCCGAGAAGATCTAATTGATAATGAAGAAATAATCCGTCAGTATGTTGCAGATGTAATGGCTATGATTCAAACCACTACTCGTTTGGAAACAGCTTACGATTCTGACATGATTTTTGAAGCCATAAAGGAGGATAAATCTCTGAAGGTTAAACTTTTTTCTCAGATTAAACAAAATAATGCCAAAGGATGGTTTTTAACGAATACATCTTCTGTTCCAATTGGTGAAATTGATCATGAAGCTGGTTTAAATGGAGATATAATAGGTTATCATTTTTATAATCCACCAGTGATTCAAAAATTATTGGAAATTATCAAATCTGAAAAAACTAATGACGATTTGCATGCTTTTGCAGTTGATTTAGCAAAATCAATGCGAAAAATTGTGGTGCCATCGAAGGATGTGGCTGGTTTTATTGGAAATGGTCACTTTATGAGAGATGCACTTTATGCTTTAGATCAAGCTCAAAAAATTGCTCAGGAAGAATCATGGTCTAAGGCATTTTATATGGTTGATACGATCAGTAGAGACTTATTGGTTCGTCCGATGGGGATTTTTCAATTACTTGACTATGTTGGAATAGATGTGACTCGATTTATTTTGGATAGTATGCAACCTTCATTTCCGAATGAAAATTTGACGCATGAAGTGTTGAATCAACTGATCGAAAAGGATGTTAAAGGGGGACAGTTTGCAGATGGTTCTCAGAAGAATGGAATATTTACATATGAAAGGGGCAGAATTAAAGAAGTTTATGACTTGTCTGAAGGTAAATATCTCCCAGTTTCTGAGATAGAAAAGGAATGTAAATTCAAAATGGGTGTTTTGCCAAGTACGAAACTTGCCTGGAAAACTGTGGTGCGTGATAAAAAGAAGGCGGACTTGTTACAAGAATTTTTTAAAGAGCTTCATCAGATTGATAGTTTTGCCACGAATTTGGCTGTTGACTATGGTGAAAATTCAAAAGCAATTGCTCAAATGTTGGTTGATACTAATGTAGCGGAATCAGCAAAGGATGTAAATACGGTTTTGGAGACAGGTTTTTTCCATGCTTATGGACCAATAAATGAATATTTTTAATCGGTTAATCTGAGTAAAATGAAAAAATTACGCAAAAAAGTATACATGCTAGCCGGTTACAACACTATTTCTATGGGAACCGGTCGTAAGGAGTTTAATCCTCGAAAGTCTAGACCTGGCATGGAGTATTATATTGAGGAGGCTGGGCAAGCAACACTTAAAGACATTGGTGGTGCGAATAATGTGGATGAGGGAGTAATTGGTAATTTTATGGCTGCTCGTTTTAATAATCAAGCAAACCTTCCTGCTTTTCTACCAATGATTGATCCTGCACTAAAGTATAAACCTTCGATTAGTGTAGAAGGAGCTTGTGCATCAGGAGGATTAGCATTGGCTTCGGGTATAAAATCAATACTTGCAGAAACTGCTGATGTTGTTTTGGCTTTAGGATTTGAGGTACAAAATACAGTTAAAGCAATGTATGGAGCAGATATTCTTGCTGGCGCAGGATGGCAAAAGATGCGTAAAAAGGGTCATGCTTATTTTTTTCCAGGAACTTTTAGCGATCGTGCAGGAGCTTATTACGAGAAGTACGGAAAGGAACTTACACGCAAAGCTATGGCTAAGTGGTATTGCAATGCCATTGAGAATGCGCGTTTGTGCGAAACAGCTCAGGAATTTCAGAATACAAATCCAGATTTGGTATCAACTGCAAATACACCTTTAAATCCAAAACGATTTGTAGAGCATTTAAATGTATTTGATTGTTCTAAAGTATCGGATGGTGCTTCATCAATTGCTATTGTTTCTGAAGATGGATTGAAGAGAATTGGAGTGCCAGTAAGTGATGCAATTGAAGTAATTGGTTTTGCACAAGTAGCTGAAGATATAACACAAGCTCCTGAAGATCTGACAAGTTTATCTACCATGAAAAAGGCTGCTGAAAAAGCAATTGAGATGGCCGGTATAAGCTTGGATCAAATTGGTACAGTGGAATTGCATGATTGTTTTTCTATTGCTGGGATCATGGCCATAGAGGCTATTGGATTCGCTCAAAAGGGAAAAGGCTGCGAATTTGTGTTGCAAGGTAATACATCCAGAAATGGATTAATACCTACAAACACAACTGGTGGTTTGATTGGATGGGGACATCCTACCGGTGCAACTGGCGTGCATCAGGCAGTTACTATTTGGGAACAATTGACTGGAAAAGCTGGTGCAGCGCAAATAAATATGCGAAAAGAAAAGCCTTTTGCAATGTCGGTGAATATGGGAGGAGATGATAAAACATTGGTTGCAATTATTTATCGAAGGGGAAATAATATTAACGAAGAATAAAGTAAAATGAATTAGTAGAGATAATAGAATTCATTTTGTTTTTAATAATACTGATCGGAGGTTTTATCCTTTAAAAGCTCTGATCATACTTTATGTTTTACATTAATCACACCTAAAAAAAGAACTATGAATTTTGAATTTACCGAAGAACAATTAATGATACGAGATGCAGCTCGAGATTTTGCTCAACGCGAGCTGCTGCCTGGTGTTATTGAAAGAGATGATAAAGCAATCTATCCAACTGAACAGGTGAAACGTCTGGCAGATCTTGGATTTTTAGGAATGCTCGTTGATACAAAGTATGATGGAGGTGGAATGGACACTATATCGTATGTTTTGGCGATGGAAGAAATCTCAAAAATTGAATCTTCAGTTTCGGTCATTATGTCGGTAAATAATTCATTAGTTTGTTGGGGAGTGGAAAAATATGGAACAGAAGAGCAGAAAGAAAAATATTTAAAACCAATGGCTAGAGGAGAGAAAATCGGTGCATTTCTCCTATCGGAACCGGAAGCAGGTTCTGATGCGACCTCTCAAAGAACCACGGCAATTGATATGGGAGATCATTACTTGGTAAATGGAACGAAGAATTGGATTACAAATGGAAAATCAGCATCAACTTATGTTCTAATAGCACAAACTCATGCTGAATTAAAACATAGAGGAATCAATGCTCTACTTGTAGAATCAGATTCCGAGGGTATTTCAGTAGGTCCTCATGAAAATAAAATGGGAATGAGAGCTTCTGACACACATTCTGTGATGTTTAATAATGTCAAGATTCCTAAAGAAAACAGATTGGGAGAAGAAGGATTTGGCTTTAAATTGGCAATGAAATCTTTAGAAGGTGGGAGAATCGGTATTGCTTCTCAGGCATTAGGTATTGCTTCCGGAGCATATGAATTGGCATTGAAATATGCTCAGGAAAGAAAAGCATTTGGAAAAGAAATAATAAATCATCAAAGCATAGCTTTTAAATTGGCTGATATGGCGGTAGAAATTGAAGCTGCTCGTTATTTCTGTCTGAAAGCTGCATGGCTAAAGGATCAGGGAAAACCTTACGGTCAGGCAAGTGCCATGGCTAAATTATATGCTGCTGAAACGGCAATGAAAGTGACTACGGAAGCAGTACAAATTCATGGTGGATATGGTTATGTGAAGGAATATCATGTGGAGAGATTAATGAGAGAAGCCAAATTGACTCAAATTTATGAAGGAACTTCTGAAATCCAAAAAATCATTATTTCCAGAGGTCTGATGGATTGAAAATCTTGAATAGTTTAGTTCGTTGATTTGGATTAAGTTATTTGTTGTCAGTGAAATATAATCCAGATCATTATAATTGAATTATTGATAAAGAATATTGCAATATTGAATTAAATACTTCTAATCACAAAAGTGTGATATTTACTTAATGTATGAAAAGCTTGAGATAGTAACTGTATAAAATTAGAATCTTATGAAAATATTAGTCTGTATTAGTAATGTTCCTGATACTACCACAAAAGTAAAGTTTAAGGAGGATAATACCTTATTCGATGATTCTGGGATACAATGGATTATTAATCCATGGGATGAGTTGGCCTTGACTAGAGCTCTCGAGCTTAAAGAAGATGTTGGCAATTCAGTGGATGAGGTTTGTGTTATTAATGTTGGTGGCTCATTAACGGAAGCTACCTTAAGAAAATCATTGGCGATTGGTGCTGATAAGGCAATTCGAATTGATGCTTGTGCATCGGATGCTTACCATGTAGCAGGACAAATAGCTGAATACTTAAAAGAAAACCCATACGACATTGTGTTTAGTGGCATTGAATCAAGCGATTATAATGGCTCTTCTGTAGGTGCGATGATAGCCGAATTCATGAATTATCCTGGTATTTCTTCTGTGACAAATGTTAGTTTGGACGACAATGATATTCTGTTATCGAGAGCCATTCCTGGAGGTAAACAAGTTGTAAAAACAGAAACCCCATTTGTGGCAATTGTCCAAAAGGGAATTACAAAAGAACCACGCATTCCTTCAATGAGAGGGATTATGATGGCGCGAAAAAAACCTTTGGAAGTTAAGTCTGCAGGAGAATTACCTGTTTTAACACAAACTGTGAAATTTGAGTTGCCAAAGGAAAAGGGAGCATGTAAAATGATCGATCCGGAGCATGTGGAGCAGTTAGTGACTTTATTAAAAAATGAAGCAAAAGTCTTGTAGATATAGCTCCCATTAAGCATTGAATTTATAACGAATTTTAATTGAAAGCCTATGTCAGTAGTAGCATTTGCCAAAAACTGGAATGGAAAATTTAAAAATTCCAGCTACGAATTGGTATCCTATACAAAAGAGCTAGCCAATCAGATGCAAACAAATTTAGTTATTGTTTCCATTGGAGAAATAACTGAAGAAGAATTAAAAAAATTAGCGCAATTTGGAGCAGATAGGATTGTTTCTGTGAATGACCCTCAAATGAATGTGCTTACTAGTAGAGTCTATGCAGAAGTTATTGCTCAGATTGCCAAAAAGGAGCATGCTGAGCTTGTTGTTATGACAGATAATAATAGTGGAAAAGCCATCGCTCCAAGAGTATCTGTAAAACTCCAAGCTGGTATGGTTACAGCGGTGCAGGAATTACCTATTTCGATAGAGCCATTTGTAGTGAAAAAACAAGTGTTTTCGGGAAAAGCTTTTACGCATGTTCAGGTTAATTCAGCAATAAGAGTTTTGACACTAGCAAAGAACTGCTTTGGACTAGTGGAAAACCCAGTGGAATGTATTCTTGAGATATTTCAACCTGAGATGAATACTGATCTATTTAAGATTAAGATTGTTAGTGAAGAGGAACAAAAAAATAAAATTATTCTTACGGATGCTGACTTTGTTGTATCTGCAGGACGCGGCATGAGAAGTCCTGACAATTGGGGGCCTGTTGAAGATTTAGCTGAGGTTATAGGAGCAGCGACAGCTTGTTCGCGACCGGTATCTGATGAAGGTTGGCGCGGACATGAAGAACATGTTGGTCAAACTGGGAAGGTAATTGCGCCTAATCTATATATTGCAGCTGGAATATCCGGAGCAATTCAGCATGTCGCTGGGATCAGCCGAAGTAAATGTATTGTTGCTATTAATACTGATCCTGAAGCTCCAATATTTAGTGTTGCTAATTATGGTATTTTGGGAGATGTAATGGATGTTTTACCTAGATTGACAGAAGCATTTAAAAATTCTAACACCTAAACCTATTTTAAATATCCTGAATCATGATAAAACAAATTCTGTTTAGTATATCTCTACTTATTACGCTTGGTGTATTTGTCTGGTCAGTGAGACGATTGTGGTCTTTTTTTAAGCTGACCAAACCAGCCTATCCAATTAAAAATATTACCGCTAGAATTTCCCATACGATGAATGTTGCTCTTGGACAGAGCAAGATTTTTAGGAAGCCAGTAATTGGTTTTATGCATGCCATTGTTTTTTGGGGATTTCTCGTTATCACATTGGGTAGTATTGAAATAGTTGTAGATGGAATTTTCGGAACGGAAAGATCTTTTGCTTTAACAGGTTGGTTTTATGATGTTGTTATTGCTTCGGGAGATGTATTTGCTTTATTGATAATTGCATTTATTAAAATATTTTTACTGCGCAGAATGTTTATGAAAATTAAGCGTTTTTCCGGAGTTGAAATGACTGCAAAAGCGAATTGGGATGCCCAAATATCTCTTTATTTTATTGGTTTTTTGATGGTTTCTTTGCTTGCATATAATATGGGATATGTGAGTAATCATTCTGATGGATATGAAGGTATATATCCTGTTTCTGCAACATTGGTGCAATTAACAGGAATAAACTTTGGTTGGCTTCAGGAACCTGGTTGGTGGGTTCATATTTTACTTATCTTCTGTTTTGCCAATTATCTGCCATATTCCAAGCATTTCCATGTTTTCTTATCTGTGCCAAATGTCTTTTTGGCCAATCTGGAGCCTTTAACCAAGTATTCAAATTTGGCAAGTATTACTCGCGAGGTAAAATTAATGTTAGATCCGAATGCGGCATACAATGAGAATGAAGAGGTGGCTCGTTTCGGCGTTAAAGATGTGCAGGATGTGAGCTGGAAGAATTATATGGATTCCTTGTCTTGCACGCAATGCGGTAGATGTACAGATGTTTGTCCTGCAAATATTACCGGAAAATTATTATCTCCAAGAAAAATTTTTGTTGATCTGCGTCATCGAATGAATGAAATTGGTCCACGTGCAGTTCATGGTAAAGTAGATGAAAAATCTCTTCTGAGAGATTATATTACGGAAGAGGAATTATGGGCTTGTACTACATGTAATGCCTGTGCACAGGAATGTCCGATTGATATTAGCCATCCAAACCTAATTATGGATATGAGAAGGTATTTAGTGATGGAGGAAGCTGCTGCTCCGGCAGGATTAAATACCATGTTCACGAATATAGAAAATAATGGTGCTCCCTGGCAATTTTCTCCTGAGGATAGATTAAAATGGACAGAATAGATTTAATTTATTGAGCCTTGTTGGTTAGTGATTTAGTGGCTTGAGGTGAAGTGATTGATGAGATATTGTAAGTAGATTTCAGGAAGTAAATAAATATCATCAAGGAATGAAATTGATGATGGAATGATAAATATTCTAAGTATAACAGATAATGACAAAGAATACTAAAATTAATGTTCCCGTAATGGCAGAAGTTGTTGCCGATGGTGGAAAACCAGAATATTTGTATTGGGTAGGCTGTGCTGGTGCTTTTGATGATAGATATCAGAAAGTTGCTAGAGCCTTTTCCAAAATTTTAAATCACCTGGGGGTTAGTTATGCTGTTTTAGGAAAAGAGGAGAGCTGCACAGGTGACGCTGCGAAACGTGCAGGGAACGAAATGCTGTTTCAAATGCAGGCAATGCAAAATATTGAAGTGCTGAATGCTTATGAAGTGAAAAAGATAATTTGTACCTGCCCTCATTGTTATAATACTTTAAAAAATGAATACCCAGATCTTGGAGGTAATTATGAGGTCATTAATTACACAGTTTTTTTGAATGAAATGATTCAGGCCGGAAAGTTAAAATTGGAGAATAATCCATTTAAAGGGGAAACAATTACCTATCACGACCCTTGTTATTTAGGTAGAGGAAATAAAATATACGAGGCTCCCCGAAATGTGGTTAAAGCGGTATTTGGGGAAGTCAAAGAGATGAAAAGATCTAGAAGTTTTGGTTTATGCTGTGGTGCCGGTGGTGCTCAAATGTTTAAAGAAGCAGAAAAAGGTAATAAGGAAGTTAATATTGAGCGTACAGAGGAAATAATTGATCGAAAAGTTGATAAAGTTGCTTCTGCTTGTCCTTTTTGTATGACCATGCTTACTGATGGAATTAAATTAAAGAATAAAGAGAACGAATTACAGAATCTGGATATAGCCGAAATCATTGAAAGAGCCTTAGAATTGTAAAATTTTGATATGAATACAAATACTGCTTATCAACTTAAGAATTCAGTACGAATTGTAACTGCCACTTCACTTTTTGATGGGCATGATGCTTCAATTAATATTATGCGCCGAATTATTCAGACTTCTGGAGCAGAGGTAATTCATTTGGGGCACAATCGTTCTGCCGAAGAAATTGTGAACTGTGCAATTCAGGAAGACGCTCAAGCTATTGCTATTAGTTCCTATCAAGGTGGTCATTTGGAGTTTTTTAAATATATATACGATCTGCTTCAGCAGAAAAATGCGGGTCATATTAAGATATTTGGCGGCGGCGGTGGTGTTATTTTACCAGCAGAAATTAAAGAATTAGAGGAATATGGAATTGCAGGTTTATATTCTCCGGATGATGGTCGGAATCTTGGTTTACAAGGAATGATTAATGAGGTGTTAGAAAAATCGGATTATTCACTAAATCAAATTGAGCTTCCTAAAGCATCTGAAATTACAACAGATCATGTAAATTTATTATCCCGCTTAATAAGTTTGGCAGAACAAGATCATCTTCAGGAATCAGACTTGTTTCTAAAGCTGAGAAATCAATCAAAGATTAGTACAATCCCCGTGATTGGGATTACTGGTACTGGAGGGGCAGGGAAATCGTCGCTTAGTGATGAGTTGATTCGCCGATTTCAAATTGATTATCCAAATTTAAAGATTGCAATACTCTCTGTTGATCCTTCCAGAAAAAAAAATGGTGGAGCCTTACTCGGCGATCGTATCCGAATGAATTCCATCAATAATCCAAATATTTATTTGCGGTCATTTGCCACACGTCGAGCAAATTTGGCGCTGTCTAAACATGTAGGTGATGCTTTAATTTTATTTAAATCGGCCGGATTTGATTGCATTTTTCTGGAGAGTTCCGGTATTGGACAATCCGATACTGAAATTGTCGATCACAGTGATGTTAAATTATATGTAATGACTCCTGATTTTGGCGCTGCGACGCAATTAGAGAAAATTGACATGCTTGACTTTGCTGATCTTATTGCGATTAACAAATCTGATAAGTATGGTGCACAGGATGCTTTACGCGACGTGAAAAAGCAATATCAGCGAAATCATTTATTGTGGGATACCGAAGTAGAGGAAATGCCTGTTTACGGAACGGTTGCATCACAATTTAATGATCATGGGGTGAATGTTTTGTATCATAAGCTGGTTCAATTTATCAAAGAATCAACGAAAGCAAATGTCTTTAAGAATGGTGATAAGCCATTATTGGATGCGGTGGACAAAATTGAAATTGTACCGCCATCGCGAGTTCGTTATTTGTCTGAAATATCGGCAACAGTCCGAAAATATAATAAAAAGGCAGAGGAGCAAGCTGAAATAGCAGATCAGATATATTCCCTGACCAGATCATTAGAATTGATTACAGAATCGGAGGCTCATTCAAGTTTAAAGCGTAAGCTCGAATCCTTAAAGAAAGACTTCAAATATCAGGCTATTATCGATGGCTGGAAAGAGAAGCAATTGAAGTATAAAAATGATCAGTACAGTTATAAGGTAAGAAATAAGGAAGTTTGCGTAAAGACTTTCATCGAAACAATGTCGCACAGTCGGATATCTAAGATTGCATTACCAAAATACAGAAGTTGGGGAGATATTGTGAAGTGGAATTTAATGGAAAATGTTCCAGGTGAATTTCCATATGCCGCAGGTGTTTTTCCTTTTAAACGGGAAGGCGAAGATCCTATTAGAATGTTTGCAGGAGAAGGTTCCCCGGAAAGAACTAATAAACGTTTTCATTATTTGGCTGCCGGACAACCAGCAGTACGCTTATCTACAGCTTTTGATTCTGTTACACTTTATGGTGCCGATCCGGATTATCGTCCCGATATCTATGGAAAAGTTGGTAACTCCGGAGTATCAATAGCAAGCTTAGATGACGCAAAGAAGTTATACAGTGGATTTGATTTGTGTGATCCTAAAACATCGGTTTCGATGACCATTAATGGGCCTGCGCCAATGATGGTTGCCTATTTCATGAATGTTGCAATCGATCAGCAATGTGAGAAGTATGTCTTTGAAAATGGACTTTTGGATGAGGTGAATCAAAAGATTGCGCAAATATATGCCGGCAAGCAAAGGATTACTTATCAAGGGGATCTGCCAAAGGAAAATAATGGTTTAGGACTGTTATTACTTGGGCTTACCGGAGATCAGGTATTACCTAAGAAAGTGTATGACAAGATTAAAGCGGAAACCATTTGTAAGATTAGAGGAACTGTTCAGGCCGATATGCTAAAGGAAGATCAAGCTCAGAATACTTGCATTTTTTCTATTGATTTTGCGCTGAAGATGATGGGGGATATTCAGCAATATTTTATAGATCATCAGGTACGTAATTTTTACTCTGTTTCTATTTCCGGCTATCATATTGCAGAAGCGGGAGCTAATCCGATTACTCAATTGGCATTTACCTTGTCTAATGGTTTTACCTTGGTTGAATACTATATATCCAGAGGAATGCATGTGGATGAATTTGCACCAAATCTATCCTTCTTCTTTTCCAATGGAATGGATCCGGAATATACCGTTATTGGTAGAGTAGCCAGAATTATTTGGGCAAAGGCTATGAAGTTCCTGTACAAAGCAAATAGTCGCTCTCAGAAATTGAAATATCATATTCAGACTTCCGGGAGATCCTTACATGCACAGGAAATTGAGTTTAACGATATCAGAACAACTTTGCAAGCCCTGACAGGTATTTATGATAATTGTAATTCTCTACATACTAATGCTTACGATGAGGCAATTACAACGCCAACAGAAGAATCGGTTCGCAGGGCAATGGCGATTCAGCTTATTATTAATAAGGAATTTGGCTTGGTGAAGAATGAAAACCCATTGCAGGGTTCTTTTATATTGGATGAGCTCACTGATTTGGTTGAAGAGGCCGTAATGCAGGAATTTGATCGTCTGACCGAAAGAGGTGGAGTTTTAGGAGCCATGGAAACGATGTATCAGCGTGGTAAAATTCAATCGGAGTCGATGTATTATGAGGGATTGAAGCATAGTGGCAGCTTATCGATAGTTGGTGTGAATACCTTTCTAAATTCTCAAGGTTCCCCAACTGTGCAACCCAAAGAGGTAATCCGATCTGATGAATCAGAAAAAGAACATCAGGTGAAGTTTAAAGAGCTGCTACAGGAAAATCAGAAAGAAAAAGCTGGTATGGCTTTGCAAAACTTAAAGGATACTGCTCTGAATAATCAGAATATATTTGCTGTTCTCATGGAGGTATGTAAATACTGTACGTTGGGACAAATTACCAACGCACTTTACGAAGTCGGCGGCCAATATCGCAGAAATATGTAACTATTTCCGGGAATGCACGCTTCTATTTTTCTACTAAAACTAAAATAATACAGATTTGAATCAATTAGAATCAAAAATAAAAGTGCAATCGGCGGATTTTCTTGAAAACAGGAAGTCCTATGAAGCATTGATGTCTATGTATCATCAGCGATTACAATCTATTATGGATGGCGTTGATCAGAAAGCTAAGGATAGACATTTGAAACGTGGAAAATTGCTGGTACGCGACAGAATAGAACTACTCTTGGATAAGAATACTCCTTTTTTGGAGCTGTCGGCGATGGCTGCTTACGATCAATATGAAAATCAGTTTCCTTCTGCTGGAATTGTGACGGGAATTGGAGTTATTCATGGACGAGAATGCGTAATAATAGCCAATGATGCTACTGTAAAGGGTGGTACTTACATCAAGGAAACCATTAAAAAGCATATACGAGCACAGGAAATAGCCATGGAAAATCATTTGCCATGTATTTATATGGTGGATTCGGGTGGTGTTTTTCTGCCTGAGCAATCGAAAGTATTCCCCGACAAATACGATTTTGGCAGGTTCTTCTTTAATCAGTCGAAGATGTCGGCCAGAGGGATTCCGCAAATCTCCCTGGTAATGGGTTCGTGTACTGCTGGAGGTGCCTATGTGCCTGCAATGAGCGATGAAACGATTATTGTGAAAGGACAGGGAACCATTTTTATTGGCGGACCTCCATTGGTGAAAGCAGCAACAGGCGAAGAGGTTACTGCAGAAGAATTGGGAGGTGCAGAAGTGCATACCAGTATTTCCGGAGTAGCAGATCATTTGGCACAAGACGATCGACATGCGATACAGATTTGTCGTGATATTTTCGAATCTATGCCGAAAGTGAAAAAGTATGAGTTGGAACGTACCGAAGTTCGCGAACCGCTTTATCCTGCCAAAGAATTGTATGGTTTGGCTCCTTTGGATTTAAAAAAACCTATTGATGCGAGGGAAATCATCATGCGAATTGTTGATGGCAGCTCTTTTCAGGAATTTAAAGAAAGATACGCACCAACTATCGTGACTGGATTTGCCAAAATAATGGGATATCCGGTAGGGATTATCGCCAATAATGGCATCATCTTTTCCGAAACATCACTTAAAGCAGCTCATTTTATTGAGTTATGCAGTTTTCGGAAGATACCATTGATATTCCTGCAGAATATTACTGGTTTTATGGTAGGGAAAGAGTACGAACACAAAGGAATTGCTCGCGATGGTGCTAAAATGGTACATGCGGTTGCCAATGCTCAGATTCCCAAGTTTACTGTAATTGTTGGTGGATCGTTTGGTGCCGGGAATTATGCCATGGCTGGTCGGGCTTACGAGCCTCGCTTATTGTTTATGTGGCCTAATGCCAAGATTTCGGTAATGGGCGGAGAGCAGGCTGCCGGTGTGCTGGTACAGGTGAAGGAACAACAATTACAGAAAAGAGGTTTGGAATTCCCGGAAGAGGAACAAACAAAATTGAAGGAAAATATCCTGGAGAAATATGAACGCGAAGGTTCTGCATACTACAGCACTTCTCGTCTTTGGGACGATGGTATTATCGATCCAATGGATACGCGAAAGGTGTTGGCGATGGGTATTGCAGCTTCTCTCAATAAGGAATACGGAGCGCCGGAATTTGGCATCTTCCGCATGTAATTTTAATAATCTATCCGAGTAAGAAAATGAAAGAATATCAAACTATAACTTTTAGTATAGAAAATAAGATAGGTACAATTTGCTTGAATCGTCCGGAAATTCACAATGCCTTTAATGAGGTGATGATAGCCGATATACTGCATTGTTTTGGCAAAATAGATCAGATGGATTACCAAACTTTACGAGTGGTATTGCTTAAAGGAAAAGGGAAATCCTTTTGTGCCGGAGCTGATCTGAATTGGATGAAAGGAGTTGCTAATTATTCCTATCAGGAAAATTATCAGGAGAGTTTTAAGCTGTCGCAATGCTTTAATGCCATTTATGCATGTAAGTTTCCTACCATAACACTCGTGCATGGAGCAGCTATCGGAGGAGCGAACGGACTGCTTGCGGCTTGCGATTTTGTGCTGGCACATAAGCAAACCGTGTTCTCGCTTAGCGAAGTGAAAATTGGAATTGTACCTGCTTGTATTTCTCCTTATGTAGTAAAGCGAGTGGGTGAATATAAATCGAAGGAATTGATGCTTACCGGCATGCGATTTAGAGGAAAGGAAGCGCAAAAAGCAGGATTGGTGAACTGGTCGGGAGGACAGAAAAAACTGGATGCTAAATTAGAGGATTTGATATCTAAATTAAAGACAAGCGGTCCGATTGCTGTTTCTACCTGCAAACAGCTGCTGTACGATGTGAAAAATGCGTGGAATCATGAGCAGGCGATGGAAAATACAGCCCGAATGATTGCAGAACTCAGACAATCAGCGGAAGGACAGGAGGGAATGAGTTCTTTTCTGGAAAAACGCAAACCCAATTGGATAGATAAAACGGATTAATAGGAGGTGCTGGATAGGCGCCACAAATGAAAATAATTACATGTACTACAAACGAATATTGATAGCGAATCGTGGCGAAATTGCCCTTAGAATCATGCGCACAGCAAAAGATCTGGGCATTCAAAGCATTGCATTATATACCGAACTTGATCGGGAGGCGGAACATGTGAAGTTGGCAGATGAGGCTTTTCCTTTAAAGGGAAACGATTTGCAGCAAACCTATCTAAATGCCGGTCAGATTGTGGAGATCGCAAAAAGAGCCATGGCAGATGCCATTCATCCCGGTTACGGTTTTTTGGCTGAGAATGCAGCTTTTGCTCAATTATGCCAGCAGGCTAATATCGATTTTATTGGTCCGGATGCGGCGGCAATTACCCTTATGGGAAACAAAGTGAATGCCCGCGAATTTGCCAAATCAATTGGCGTTCCGGTACTCGAAGGTGTTACGGGTGACATCGGAGATCTCTCTAAAGCATGCAATAAAATGACCTTTCCTCTTCTGATTAAAGCTGCCGCTGGTGGTGGTGGAAAAGGAATGCGTATTGTCCGCGCCCAGGAAGAATTGCAGCAGGCTTTGGAATCTACATCCCGCGAAGCAACTACTTATTTTGGTGACGGAACGGTTTTAGTGGAAAAATACATCGAAAATCCCCGACATATCGAAGTGCAGATTTTGGCCGATCAGCAAGGAAATGTTGTCCATCTATACGAACGCGAATGCTCCATTCAACGCAGGTTTCAGAAAGTGATTGAGGAAGCTCCATCGCCTACGCTAAACGCTGCCTTACGGGAAAAAATGGGGCAGACGGCTGTTCTTCTTGCCCAAAAAATGCACTACAGGAGTGCCGGCACGGTGGAATTTCTGGTTGATGAGGATTTGAATTTCTACTTTTTGGAGATGAATACGCGAATTCAGGTGGAACATCCGGTAACGGAAATGATAACCGGAATAGATTTGGTAGCACAACAACTGGCAATTGCTTCGGGAAGATCTTTGAATTTGGTGCAAGCGGATATCCCCATGAAGGGACATGCCATTGAGGCCAGAATATATGCCGAAGATCCCGAAAAGGATTTTATTCCTTCGCCCGGAGATATTAGCTTTTACAAGGCTCCCAAAACTTTTGCCCATCGCTTACGCGTGGATTCGGCAATTTCGGGACCCTGTACCATTTATCCGGATTACGATCCCATGATTGCCAAATTAGTGGTGTGGGACGAGAATCGTGATTTGGCGATGGAACAACTGCATTGTGCATTGCACGAGTACGAAATTCACGGAATCAAGAATAATATCCTTTATCTGCAAGCACTTTTAAATACCGATGCGTTTAAGGAGAATCGCATTTCTACACATTTCTGTCAGGATTTTGCCGAGGAGTTAAGGGAAAGAATGCAAGCCGAACGAGAAGAAATTCCGGAAGCACTTTTTCAGATTAGCTTCACGCTATTTGAACTGCATCGACAAAAGGCGGAATCTGTTTGGGAGGAGATTGGTTATTGGAGACAACAAGGAAAGAAACTTCGGATATTGGATGGAGAATTATTTGATGTGGATATTTTATGTGAGCACCCTTGCCAAATCAGCATCAATCAGCAGCTTTATCAACTCGAAAATGTACAGATTCAGGATAATAAAATAACCTTGGAATACGAAGGTGTGAGATATCGCTTTTACCGATCTAAAAACCAGGCGGGAAAGAGTTTTGTGAGCTGCCAGGGCTTGGTGCATGAGATGGAACGCTGGTCCGAAATTCAATCTAAAGGAAAGGTAAATGCTTCCGCTGATAATGCTGATGGTCGTATTCTCTCGCCAATGCCGGGTAAGGTAGTGAAGATTGAAGCTGAAATAGGACAAATGATAAGCAAAGGCGATGTGCTGATTATTGTGGAAGCCATGAAGATGGAAAATAATATACTCGCGCCCTTCGATGCTAAAATTGAAGCTGTAATGGTGGAAGAAGGCGAACAAGTGAAAAATGAAATGGAGCTTATGCTTTTAGTAAAGCGATAAGGCGCGAAAGTCTCCCGCTGGCGGCAGCAGGCTTCCGCGGGCTCGCGAAAGTCTCCCGCTGAGGGCAGCGAGCTTCCGCGGATCTGCGAAAGCTTCCTGACGAGCGCAGCGGGTTTTCGCGAAGCAATATTAGGGTCTTGCATATAGCAGCCTACTTTAGCAGTGAAATAGCAACTAAATATTAATTCAACAGATATGAGAAACAAAATCAGAATTGCAAATGCAGGCGGTTTTTGGGGTGATGATCTCGATGTATTACGCAGGCAACTCGAAGGTGGATCGGTCGATTATATTTCTTCCGATTTTCTTGCCGAGGTAACGATGAGTATTCTTCGCAAACAACAGCTCAAGAACGAGTCGCTGGGATATGTAACCGATTTTGTGGATCAAATTGTTGATGTGGCCGATCTGATGAAACAGAAAGGAGTGCGCATGATTACCAATGCCGGTGGTATTAATCCTATTGGCTGCGCACGAAAAATCTTATCCGAATTAAGTAAGAAAGGCATTAGCCTTAAAATTGCTGTGGTGGATGGCGATAATATCATCGATAGGATTGACGAATTTTATCCGGCTGCAGCCGATTTTAAAAATATGGATACCAGCGAAAGCTTTGAGCTTATCTCTCAAAATATCCAAAGTGCTAATATCTACTTGGGCGTTCCTCCGCTATTGAAAGCCCTGGAAAGTGGTGCCGACCTAATTTTGGCTGGCAGGGTTACCGATACTTCGGTTACCATGGCACCCATGATTTATGAATTGGGTTGGGAATTGGACGATTGGGATAAGCTGGCTGCCGGACTGATTGCTGGTCATATTATTGAATGTGGCGCTCAATCTACAGGAGGTAACTTTACCGATTGGCAAAAGGTAGATCGATGGGATAATATGGGATATCCAATCGTGGAAATGGATAAAAACGGAGCATTTACGGTTTATAAACATGAAAATACAGGTGGACTGATTAGTGTGGATACAATTCGTGAGCAATTGGTGTACGAAATGGGTAATCCGGCTCAGTATATCAGTCCGGATGTGGTGGCCGATTTTAGCCATCTGCAATTGGAGCAGCTTGGTTTCAATCGGGTGAGCGTGAAAAATGCCAAAGGTTATCCTTCAACGCCTTATTTAAAGGTTTCTATGGCTTTCGAGGATGGCTATAAAGCTACCAGCTCCATAGTGATTAGCGGTGGAAGAGTGCTAAATAAGGCACAGGAATTTGAGAAAATATTCTGGCAGCGTTTACATACGGATTATCTGAAAAAGAATACCGAGTTTGTCGGATATAATGCTTGTCACCAACATCTGGCAGAGCATATTGATCCCAACGAAATATTATTGCGCTTGTCGGTTTACGATACCGATACCGAGAAAATCAAGAAATTCTCCATGAGCATTGCTCCGCTTATTTTGAGCGGACCTCCGGGGGTAGCTGTAACTGGTGGAAGAGCCCGCATGCAGCAGGTAATTACTTATTGGCCTACGCTGATACCTAAGTCTGCTATCATATCTAAAGTTCATGTGTTGGATGATAAAGGGGAAATACAGCAGCAATACGACATTGCATCTGTCTTGGGTAAGGAAGAAGAGATGAAGAGCATTTCAAACCGGGTGGCAAACTCGCTAAGTAATGCTTTCGCCGATGAAAAAATGATTTCCGTTCCCCTGCGCAAAATATGTTTGGCACGATCAGGAGATAAAGGCGATACGGTAAATATTGGCGTTTTGGCTCGCTCTAAAGAACTTTACGGCTTTATAAAAACCGCACTTACAGCGGAGGTGGTAAGCAAAATGTTTACTGGTATATGCAAAGGAAAGGTTACTCGATTCGAAATCGACAATCTGATGGCGCTTAATTTTCTGTTGGAGGAATCTTTAGATGGAGGTGGAACCAAATCGCTGATGATTGATGCACAAGGTAAAACTGCAGCTTCGGCTCTCCTCAATCAGGAGATGCTGGTTCCGGAAGCAATTCTTACATCGGTTTTGCAAGCCAAATCGTAAAAAAATGAAACGAAAACAGTAGCATGGATTGGGATAATCCCCGATTAATGCTACCTTAAATGCACTATAAATGGTGAATCGGAGTGTTTGCACTCTTTGAGATTAATCACACAAATTTAAATCTAACTAAAATATATGTTTCCATATTTAAACGAAGAACATGATATTATAAGAAAGGCGGTTCGCGATTTTGCGGAACGTGAAATTAAACCTTTGGCACAGGAGCTGGACGAAAAGGCTGAATTTTCTGTCGATTTAACCAGGAAAATGGGAGAGATGGGCTTATTCGGAATGTTTCTGCCCGAAAAATACGGAGGGCAAAATACGGGTTATCTATCCTATATCATTGCTGTAGAAGAAATCGCTCGTGTGGATGGTTCGCATGCTGCAACATTGGCGGCGCACAATTCTTTGGGGATCGGACCTTTGTACCAGTTTGGGACGGAGGCTCAAAAAATGAAGTATTTACCTGGCTTATGTACTGGGAATCAACTTTGGGCTTTTGGCTTAACTGAACCCGATGCAGGCTCCGATTCTCGTGGTTCTAAAACCTTTGCCAAGGATAATGGCATCAACTGGGAAATTAATGGCTCAAAGATATTTATCACGAATGGTTCCAATGATTTATGTGCGGGCGTAACGGTACAAGCAGTTACTGCTATGAATGGAGAAGATAAGGAGTTTACTACTTTTATTGTGGAGAAAGATACTCCTGGCTGGTCGTCCCGGGCAATGCACGGTAAGATGATGTGGCGTTCCTCCGATACTGCTGAAATGTTTTTTGATACTTGTTGTATCCCTAAAGAGAATATGTTGGGAAACAGAGGGACAGGATCTAAAATAATGCTGCAAACTCTGGATTCGGGTAGATTGTCTATAGCCGCCATGGGACTAGGATTGGCACAGGGAGCCTACGAAATGGCACTAAGCTATTCCAAGGAACGCAAGCAATTTGGAAAGCCTATCTCTAAATTTCAAGCTATATCTTTTAAACTAGCCGATATGGCTTTGAAGATTGAATTGGCTCGTAATTTATTGTACAAAACCTGTTGGTTAAAGGATAACGGAAAAGAATTTGCAAAGGAAGCCGCAATGTCTAAATTATATTGCTCTGAAATCGCTAAAGAGGTTGCTGATGAAGCAGTACAAATTCATGGTGGTTACGGATTAATGAAGGAATATCCAATCGAACGGTTTTACCGTGATCAACGATTATTGCAAATTGGTGAGGGAACCTCCGAAATACAGCGTTTGGTGATCTCCAGATATATTGGCTGTTAATTTTTTTGGAGAGCGCATTATGCATTCTCATTTGATATCAGAGATTAGACTAAAAGAATCATAAACTTACTAAAAACATATACGATGAGTAAAGAACTGATACTTGCCTTAAATCCTCGAATGCACTTCACAAGAATTGCTGTGTATAGAATGAATTCTCCTGTTTTTTTAAAAAAGATTAATCACAACGAGGAGGAGTTGGAAGCGCATGCTTGTTTTTGTGATCAGGCAGAATTGCGATCTAAAATTATTTTAGAAGAACTAGAAGCTAATGATATAAATCTGGAAGATATAACGATTGTAATTGGTAGAGGTGGTTTGCTAAAGCCTGTTAAATCTGGTGTTTATTTGGTAAATGAGGCTATGCTCCATGATCTTTCTGATTGCGAACTTGGGAATGATGTGGTAAATCTTGGTGGACTTTTGGCGTATAAAATTGCGACTAGTATTGATAATGCAAAAGCCTATGTGGCCGATCCTGTTGTGGTAGATGAATTAGAAGATATTGCAAGAATTACAGGTGTTCCTGAATTAGAGAGGAAATCTGTTTTTCATGCCTTAAATCACAAGATTACCGCGCGCAAATATGCTAAGAGTATATATAAAAAGTATGAAGATTTAAATCTAATTGTTGCACATCTGGGAGGTGGAATTAGTATTGGTGCGCATTGTAAAGGCAAAGTGGTTGATTCCAATCAGGCATATGATGGAGATGGTCCTTTTTCACCAATTCGCAGTGGTAATTTACCTATGGGCGATATGATCCGTCTTTGCTATTCTGGAAAATATACGCAGGAAGAAATGCTAAAACGACAAACAGGTGAAGGTGGATTATATGCACATTTTAACACTTATAGTGGATATGAAATCTGTAAAAGGCGAGATGCCGGCGATCAGAAAGCACAGGAAGTGTTAGCAGCAATGGCTTATCAGGTTGCTAAATCAATTGGATCCATGTATCCTGTATTTGAAGGCGAAGAAGTGGATGCTATTTTGATTACCGGTGGCATGGCTAAGGATGAAAAATTTGTTGGAGACATCAAAAAACGTGTTGAAAAAATAGCAACTATTGCCGTATATCCTGGTGCTGAGGTCTTGGGTGCACTTAGTTATTACGGTCGTATGTTATTACGAAAGGAAACAGAGGTTTTAGAATATAAGTAATTTCAAATAGAATTAGTATTTTCATGAAAAGCGCAGACTATCCCTTATTAGTCTGCGCTTTTTGTATAGCATTTATTCTTAAAAAGTTTGAAATTATAAGGATGCAGGAAAGGTTATTCGTTTAGTTATAAAATCTACTATCGATTAATAACGAAATGATATAGGAAAATATCGATATTAAAAGCATAATTCTCGTTTATTAATCATCACAAACCTCTTTTTTCTCTTTTACATATCTCGTTGATCTATTATTGATAAGATTTTCACATTCCTATATATTTAAGGATAGTAAAAGATTGTACTCTTAATATAGCGGAAATAACTATCAAATATTAACCTATCTTATCGATTATGAAAAAAGCTCGCTTATTCTTTCAACTTATTGGAATTGTTGTTTTTACCATTTCTTTATTCATGGTCAGTTGTACTAAAGAAGGACCAATGGGACCTGCTGGAGAAGATGGAACAGATGGCAACTCAACTTGTTTAGCTTGCCATTCTGGAGAAATCAAATCTAACATTGAAGCACAATTCGCTATGTCAGTACATAGTAGTGGTATAAATGCAGTTGACTATGCTGGTGGACGTTCCTATTGTGCGGAGTGCCATTCTCACCAAGGTTTTGTTCAGTTTGCTAATACTGGAGAAGTAATTGGTGATATTACAAATCCTACTGCATGGGAATGTGCAACCTGTCATGGCTTACATGAAACAATGGAAGTTACTGATTATGCCTTAAGACTTAACGACCCTATAAATCCGATATTTGATTCGGAAACTACTATGGATTTAGGAGGAAACTCAAATTTATGTGCTAATTGTCATCAATCCAGAAGAGCTGAGCCTAACGTTACAAATCCCGGGGAAGAAACATTCTTTATCTCAAGTACTCATTATGGACCTCATCATGGCGCGCAAGCAAACGTGGTTGCTGGTGTTGGTTTTGCTGAAATTTCTGGTTCAGTGGCCTATCCAGAAGCTGGTTCATCTAAGCATCTGGAATTAGCTTCATGTACTGGTTGCCATATGGCAGAATTTGCAGATGGTGAAGGAGGGCATACTTGGAATCCTTCTTTAAATGCATGTAATACTTGTCACGAAGCAACCAATGAAGATTTCAATTATGGTGGTGTAAGAACAGATGTTGAGACAAAGCTTGAAACACTTAGAGATGAATTGGTTCGTTTAGGTGTTGTTGTCTGGGTTGAAGAAGATGAAGCTTATGAGCCTGTTGTTGGAACTTATCCAATGATACAAGCCCGGGCATTTTTCAATTGGGTTGGTCTTGAAGAAGATCGTAGTTTTGGTACTCATAATCCTAAATATATTGATGCTTTATTACAAAATACAATTGAAGCCATACAAGCTGAACCTACTCCAGGATCTTAATTTATTATAATAAGAATAAGGAAAAAGTTGTTTAATCATAGATTAAACAACTTTTTTTATATGAATTATATCCTCATTAATATAATAATAGATTGATATAGTATGAATATATAAAGCTTTGTTTTTCTCTTCCTTATGGATGTTTCTTTTGTTCTTTGCAGAAATACAAACTTATTATTACCCTTTAATTTTAGTGTTTATAGTGTAGATTTCTGCAATTAAATAAACTTTAGAAAGTAAACAGACTATCTAATTTTTTTGCAAATAAAAAAACAAGCCACTCTTACTAAATAAAGTCCCAAACTTCACTGGTAGCCTATGTTTTGTAGAGACTGTTATTATGTCATATGCATTTACGAAATGATTCATGACTATAAAGTGAAGGAGTTCGTTATCCGGAATATATTGAAGCATGTTTAAATGAATCTATAACAATATTTAATTAATTTTTACTTGGAGGATTTGCCAATTGTAGGTAATTAACAAATTCTGTTGCTCCAACATACCATATATCCTTATTGTTAGATAACCTTTTTAATAAATTTTCAATGTATTTCCAATTGTTATTTTCAATATTTTGATCGAATTCCCAGCTGTGTCCCCAAATTAAAAGCAGCATTGACTTACCTGAATTATCAGATAAAAATTGATCTATATCCTGTTTGGCTTTTGAATGATGCGAGGTAGGATTCCATACTAGAAAATTGTTTGGAATAGAAAAAGTATGAGAATCATCTACAGTTCTGGCATTAGTAATACCGGCCTGTTTTAAAATTGAAATTACTTCATTATTATAGTCTCCAAATGGATAAGCAAAGCTCATAACATCTTTTTTCGTAAAGGTTTTAAGAAGTTTGATGTCGGTATTTATTTCTTTCCTTATTTCATCATTACTAATATTTGTAAGATGTGGATGAGTTAATGTATGAGAAGCTACTTCATGATTTTTATATAAGTCTTTCAATTCAGATGCTGTAATGTATTTGCCTTCTTTTCCTGTGAATTGTTTTAACCATGGAGCGCTTTTACCAAATAAGCCAGAATTCAAATTAAAAGTACCCACTAAACCATACTTATTCAGTAATTGAACAAATCTTCGATCTTGAGTTAAACCATCATCATAGCTTAGAATTACGGCTTTAGTTTTTCCTTGAGGAAATGTAAATGGTTTGCATGAGCATTTACTGTTTATTTGTTGAGCAATTATATTGTTTAAATTCGTTAGTAAAAATAAATTTAAGATTAGAAAGAAGATTGTTTTCATCTGTTTATTGTTTTCTTGTTAAGGTCAGATGGAAGTAGCAAGTAAATTTAATGATTCCAAAGCGTGTAATTTTAACTATAAAATTTACATGTTCTGTTTATGGTATCGGGTTGAGAATTCAATTGCAATTTATAAAGAATGTTTTTAATTAAACGTAATGGATCTCTTATAGTAGGTTTTAGAATGAACAATGATATTTTATAAGTGTGAATTTATAGCATAAAAAAACCGAACAATTTTGTCCGGCTTGATATGATAATAAACATTTTAGTGCCAACCAGTAATCATACTTTTAAAATTTCTGGAAATAGGTTCTGCGAAAGTGCAAACATATAAATGAATAAAAAGGAAAATAGATAATATAAAACCAAAAAATACATGAAAAAGCGCTGTAAGTAGTAATCCGCTAACACCTAGAACTACTGCTGGAATTATTTCGGGAAATAACATCGACCATCCGCTAATCATAATTAACGGATAGCCTATATACATTGCGAACACATAGGACACCTTTTGTAAGGGATTAAATTTACTTTTTACTGTAATAGGGAATGGAGGGTTTTGTTTCTGAAACATACCAAATAGATAAAACCGAATCTGCTTGATTAATCGTTGATATAATCCTTTTCGTTCTATAATATATTGTTTCCCATTACTGAAGTATAGATTACCTAAGATAAATAGAAAGTAATTAATACTAATTAAAATTCCACTAATATTATGTAATTGAACAGCAAGTTCAAATTGAACTAAAAAGGTATTGTCTGGTATAGAATATTGCATACTAATTCCACTAATCAAAAGTGTTATGAAAAACACAGCATTTAACCAGTGCCATATGCGAACCCAAAGAGGATATAAATAGAGTTTATCTGTTGACATCTTATTAATGTTTAAATATTCGAAAAAAACTATGGATTACGATTCCTAAAATTAGTAATCCGAATAGGATAATGCTTATTGAGTTAAGATATTGATTTCGATTTGCTCCAATAACATAGGAGTTATTTATTATTACAGCATTTAAATATCCGCTTTCTCTTCTGGATTCCCTGCTCTGGAATTTATAAAGACTTGCCATTAAATGCGAATCTTTAGAATGACAAGAAGTGCAATTTCTAACTGCATTAGATTTTGGCATTACTACATGGCTGATTAATAAACTATCGTTTTGTTGCGTATGACATTCTATACACCTAACATTTCTAAAGTGTAACTCTTGATTTGGTAGCCATGAGTGGGTTTTTAGAATATCAATATTGTCTCTTTCTGTAAGCAATTCGTATTTACTAACATGTGCATGACAGCTTAAACAAATAGTGTTATCATATAATATTGTTTCCGAAATCTTTTTTCCAAAACGAGCTTGAGTTTTATACGTATGAGGATTGTGACAACTCCAGCAAGTAAACGCATCAGGAGAACGTTGATAATGCATACTTTTGTAAAATGCTGTTTCAATATCCTCAAAATGAAATTTTGCATATTTTGGATCTCCTCCATGACAATCCATGCAAACATACATTAATTCCATTCGAAGATTTCCGGGATGAGGAAAAGTTTCATATTCGGGGGAATGACAATCTGTGCATTTAAATTTACCATGATTTGATTGTGCAAATGTGATGGAGTCTATTAATTTATTGGTGCACATTGCTTCTTTTACCTCAATATTGTAGTCTGCATTAGTATATTTATAGGTTTTATGACTGTGGCATTTTAGACAAGAGTAATTCTGGTCGGGTATTGAGTCTGCAAAAGCACTTGGGAGTTGAATGAGTGATATTAAAGACAGCCAAATAATTTTCCTTGTTAGGTTTCTGATTTTAGGAGGGATTTTTTGCCAGTCATTGATCAAGGTTTCCATAAATATTGAGTTTTAGGTAATAATAATTGAAAGTCTATTCAATTTTACAGATAATGATATTCCTGTTCTTTTAATTTTATAATTAAAAAATGGGTGTAATTTTATTTAATTACGCCCAAATTTAAATATGTTTCAAATTTTATTTCTTCAATGCCCTCATGTAGTTTACAACAGCCCATCTGTCTTTTTTATTTGGAATTTTGTTTTGATAACTTGGCATTTCATCTCTTCCTTTTACAGTAATGTATAACAATTCACCATCTGTAAATTTATGAAATTCAGTGCAAGAAAAATCACCGGGAAAGGTCTTTAGACGAGCTGCTTTTGGACCATCACCCATTCCTGTATTTCCATGACAAGAACGACAATGTTTCATGTAAATCATCTTCCCTTTATTTATACTTGCCTTATCATTCGCCAACGGATTTTCCATGTTTTTAAATTCTGCTGGAATATTCCAAGCTGCAGGTTTCTTTTGTTGTATGCCTACAAATGCAAACGCAATAATCGCTATCGTAATTATTGCAAAAATTTTAATTGTCTTCATATTAACTATTTTATCTATTGAAATATTAGAACCTTACCAAAATATTAAACCCAAATAAGAAATCTCCATCTGCAATTTTATTTTGGTTGTATAATATATTTCTTTGTGGAGTTATTCCATTATAATTTGTAATAAACACTTGAAATACGTGAGTACTAGTGCCAATTTCCGCGCCAAAAGTTAAATTTGCTTCAGGATCGGTAACTTCTGATTTTAAGTATTCTCTCATACTATCAATATTTAATGGCTGAGTATAGTTAAAAAACATAGATAATGATGAAGTTACCTTGGCTCTACCAGAAAGATCTAATGCAAATTTATCGTGTTCAGCAAAATCTAGTGTTTTATTAAAATGAGTAAAACTTGGCGCAAATTGTAATGAAAAAGTCTCATTGAATTTGTGAGCAATGATAATTTGAGAAAAATAACCTAAACGATCAGAGAATTTATAGTTCTTACCAAAATATGCTTTATCTAATGAATTAACAGATAAATTACCATATAAAGCAACTGATACCGGCATGGAGTTCGATTCCGTTTGATTAAAAATGCGGTATTTACCTTGAAATTCTTGTAATTTAAAATCTTTAGTATAACCGTATCCGAGCATGAAATCTTTGGTAATACCATAATTAAATCCCATTCTAATATTAGAAGTGGCATATATACCAAATACATCTTCCAAACCATTCTCCATAAGCCCAAATCGGTGCTGAATATGAAGTTCAAACTCGCCAGCGAATGGAGTTTCAATGGTTTGCGTTTCTCCTAATAAACCTGTTTCAAATGTTCCTGAAACAGGATCATTTGTAAACTCATCCTCTTGTGCTAAAGCATGAGAAGATGTTCCTAGGCAAAGCAAAAGAATTAATAAACTTGGTAATAAACTTGGTAATAAACTTGATAAAGTTAATTTTATTGGCTTTTGAGTAAATGCTTTTGATGTTTTCATAGTTTTAGTGTATTAGTTGTCTTTAGCACCTCGTTTTATCCATTCCAGAATCCATTGCTTTTCTTCTGATGATGCCCTTGCACCGTGCGAATCGCTTTGAAGTTTTTGATATAAATCACTATTTTCCGGATCTGTTGTATCCAAATAATCACCACTAAGTAAAGAGTTATAAGCATTCTCTGATCTTAAATCCGGACTAGTAGTACCGTTGTGGCAATCAACACAGTTCGAAGTAAAAATTGGAAGAATATCATTACTAAAACTCATTTCCTGGTCAGGGGGTATTACTATTTGTTTTACTTCAATTACATCATATTCGCAGGAAGAAAAGCAAAAAACAGCCAATAAAACCATTGAAAGATATACGAACTTTCTCTTTTGCATAGTATTAAGATTTAGGTTTAAGTTTGATGTTACTGGGTAGTTTCGTTATATATTGCCCATCTTTCTAAAGATAAAAATTTGCAATTAGCACAATGTATCTTATCTGACGAGATTTCTTTTATGGAAAAAAGGAATTTGTCTATTTCAGATCGATATTTATCAACGTTTTTCTAGGCTTATATCATTAATATTTATATATTTAGTATTCATACTGTGAAAAATTTTATTAAGAAAGTAACAGAATTCTTATATATCTAGTTTTGTCTCAATTTTTTTGAATAGTTTTTATTAAGTTTTGAATTAAAAATCGTTATCTCTACTATTATGGCTAAATTTGTTAAAACGGATCATTGTAAAAATTGTGTTGATTGCAATATGCGAATCCCCTTATTTCGTTTACTTTCTAATAGAGAAATCGAGGATTTAAATACTCGTCGGTTTGAAGTGAAATTTAAATCTGGTGAAACTATCTTTAAACAGGGAACTTCAGCAACACACCTTTTAATATTAACTTCTGGAATTGCTAAACTTTACATAGAAGGAATTCAGGATAAGCAGTTGATAATAAGAATTATTCGACCATGGGAGGTTGTCGGTCAAGCTTCATTATATTTTGATAATCGTCATCATTATTCTATTGCTGCTTTAGATGAGGTGACTGCATGCTTTATCGAGATTGAATCGTTTAAAAAAGTTATTAGAAGTAACTCCGATTTTGCGGAGGAGTTTATAAAAATGAGTACACAGAAAGGTGTTTTTTCTTTCGAGAAAATGGTTAGTCTTTCGCAGAAACAAATGCACGGTAGAATTGCGGATGGGTTAATTTATTTATCCGATAAAATATATGAAAATCATGAATTTTCAATTCATCTTTCCAGACAGGATATCGCAGATATGACAGGAATGTCTAAGGATAGTGCGATTCGTATTCTTAAAGAACTTCATAATGAAAACATCATATCCTTGGACGGACGAAATATTAAGATTATTGATTTTAAACATCTGGAGCGAATTAGTGAAACCGGTTGATGTTAGTAAGAGAGGGTTTCCCTCTCTTTTATTGAAAACACCTAAAAGGAATTTATTACGATATTCTTAATCATGTTTTTATGTAGCTCCTAGCAACTCTTTACTTGTTTTCTCAGTTTTATTCCCTTATTTACTCAAATAATTTTAGTGCCTTAAAATACTTTAATTTTAGTAATTGGAATTTTCCTTTTGACTTAAAATTTTCCCCAGTGAACAATTTCTTCTAAAGGTTTTCTCCATTTTACGAATAATATTTTTTCAGCAGAATACCCTAAAGAAAGAATGGCAATAGGTTCAATATGTGAAGGTAGCTAAAAATAGCTGCGGCATTTTTCCACCAAAAAATTACAAATCTAACAATTACCTAAACCCAATTCAGTAGCTTTTAGAGTCATGTGATCAATAGCAATTGCTGCATCTATATCGCAATGATCTTTTTCATCTTCTTTTCTTTTCTACGCCTGTTTATGGTCGCCACAAATAATAATGTAAACAGGTGCTTCCTTAAACCAATCTCGATGATATACTTCTGAGAAATTATCGTGATTTTTATGCTTTTGAATTACTAAAAAATACCAACGTTGTTTATTTACAGTAGAACGGGCGTATTGTCCTGCTTCTAAAATTTGCAAGAGTATATCCTTTCCAACTTCTTCTTTTTAATAAGTTTTGACTGAATATCGGTTACGGATAATTTGTGTAAGGTTTATAGATTTAAATTTTAGTACAGAAATGCTAAATAATTTGTAGAGGATAAATAGTAAAGAATAATAATTGTATCAAAATCAGAAAGAGCTGAATTGATCCAGAACAATTTGTTAACTTTGCGACCTTAATTTAAACCAAAAATTTTATGAATAAAGACCTGAAGCGAAATCTGATGTACCAGTATCTTATGTTATTGGTTATTGCTGCTACGGCTGGTCATCAGGGATGGAGAACTTTGTTTAATAATTTTGCTGTAGATGATGTTGGAATTAACGGATTTCAGGTTGGCGTAATTCAATCAGTAAGAGAAATTCCTGGTTTTTTAGCTCTCTTTGTTGTGTATTTATTATTGGTAATTAAAGAGCACAGATTATCGACAATTGCAGTATTATTTGTTGGTATTGGAGTTGCATTAACAGGATTTTTTCCAAGTTTTTGGGGATTAATATTTACAACATTATTGATGTCGGTTGGTTTTCATTATTTTGAAACAACTAATAAATCGTTAACCTTACAGTATTTTTCTTTAAATCAATCACCTATAGTATTTGCAAAACAGAAAAGCTGGACTGCAATGGCAAATATTGGAATGGGTGCTTTGATATTTATTGGAGCACAGTTTATATCTGTTCAGACAAGTTTTGTTTTTATTGGATCGGCAGTGTTTTGTGTCGGAATTATTGCTTTTTTCTTAAATCCTGTTGAAAAAGATATTCCTCTTCAAAATAAGGGCATGGTACTTAGGAAAAAATATTGGCTATTTTATGTGCTTAATTTTTTAAGCGGTGCACGTCGTCAGGTTTTTGTAGTATTTGCTGTATTTATGATGGTTGAAAAATATCATTATACAGTTAAGGATATTGCAATTTTATTTGTGATTAATAATATCATCACCTATTTTATTTCTCCATATATAGCGAAAGGAATTAATCGTTTGGGCGAAAGGAAAATGCTTAGCATGGAGTATTTTAGTTTGATTTTTGTATTTCTTGGTTATGCTTGGATTGATAATGCTTGGATTGTAGCCGCTTTATATATTATAGATCATATCTTCTTTGGATTTTCAATGGGGATTAATACTTATTTTCAGAAAACTGGGGATTCAAAAGATATTGCACCATCTATGGCGGTTGGCTTTACTATCAATCATATATCTGCTGTTGTGATTCCTGTTTTAGGAGGTTTGCTTTGGATGATTGATAAACAAATACCATTTATTGCAGGTTCTTTTGTTAGTATAATTTCTCTCGGGTTCGTGCAATTAATGAAGACTAAAAAACAATTAATTAAGGAGTAGAAAATGATGATTTAATATGATACAGAATATTGAGAAGATATATAAATCTCTTATAGAGGAATATAATAATGGAATTCAAGGAAATGATATAGATTTAATTCAACGATTTTTGAATAATGAAGCTGTTGAATCATTAAAAGAAAATACTGGATTTTATTTGGAAATATTACAACTAAGAGCTGCTGCTTTTTCTTTATTTGGAAAACTTAATGAGGCTAGTGAAGAATATCGTAAGGGATATTCATACTGTTCGAATAATGGAAAATGGATTTATGGATTAAACTGGGCATTGCAATTTATGGCCGAATATTCCTTTAATCGAGGAGAGGAGAAAATATATGAAGCTATGGAGAATGGAATAGCTGTATTAAATCAAGCCTTTTTAGATTTACCTGAAAATAAATATCAGGAATTTTATCGTTTAAGCTTAACTAATGTAAAGGCTTTTATGCTTATTTCTGTTGGCAAGAGAGAGGAGGCATTGAAGACTTATGATGAGTTTAAATTTACTCCAATTCCTATTCCAGAGTATAATGATAAGGAGTCTTTGCAGATGCTATTTGCAAATTATACAAAGGGTTTAGCTGTTGCTATTGAACTAAAAAACTTACGCCTATTGATGAATTTATTAAAAGTTATTTCCATCGATGACCAGGTTTTGAATAATCAGAATAACGTATTTAGCTTGTTTTATGAAACATTGGTCAGTTCTTTTGATATGAGAACTGAGTTCATTACTGAGTTTAACGCAATATTTAAAATTAAGGATGCACTGCAAAGTGTTTTTCCAAATTTCTCTAAATTTTTAGGTTTGATAGGGGAGCAGGACTTCGATAAGTTAGATGTGTTTTTTCAAGAATTTAAGTAAGGATAGGAGAGATGGAATCTAATTGTTATTGCGGTAAAAAGGAAAACTTTATAGATTGTTGTGGAGCTATTCATATTGGAAAAGCTAAAGCCAATACAGCAGAAGAACTAATGAGAAGTAGATATGCAGCATTTGTCACGGCAAATGTGGATTATATATTGTCGACTTATGCTAATGCTACTCGTCCAATTGGTGAAAGGCAAAATATTCTATCATGGACAAAATCAATTGAGTGGTTGGGATTAGAAGTGGTGCACACAAAGAAAGGCAATATTAATGATCTTACGGGTTACGTGGAATTTAAAGCTACATATCTGGAGGATGGTATCAGAAAAGCGTTGCATGAAAAATCATTTTTCCAGAAAGAAAAAGGTAATTGGGTGTATGTGTCAGGAGAACACCCAGATAATAATTCTATTAAAAAATCATTGAGTAGAAATGATTTATGTTATTGTGGAAGTGGCAAGAAATTTAAAAAATGTTGCTATGGAAAAGCCTAAAGGACAAGGGAAATCATTAATGATTCCCCATATTTTTTAGTACTGAAAATGTTTTGTCGATATCCACATCATTTACCACTAATGTAAATTCATTGGTAGTCGATACAACTTCTTGTATATTAATTCCAGCCCACGCAATACTCTTAAGTATAAAATAATAAAATCCAAGCTGTTGACTATTGCTTGATGGTAGTTTTAATGTTACAGATGATAAGCTTTCACTCTTACTAATTAAGTATTCTCCGGCAAATGTTTCTTCAACTTTTTCTTTTAAGGATTTTGAAACTACAAGATTTGACTCAAACACACCTTGTACCATAGTATAGAAAAACTCCTGATTTGGACCAATTGATTTTAGTAATTCAGTATGTTTTTCAATTAATGTATTTGAATTTTTATAAGTGAAATCTGCTAATTGAGATCTTACAATAATATCGCCCACATTGGTAATAACCTCTTTCAATCCTGGATCAATTTTCACCTCCAGACTTGGAGCTAGCCGATTAAGTGCCATTATAATTGCACCTATTTTAACAGGTTTTTTAACGTTTTGTTCTACCTGACTTTGAATTTTACGAGCTAAAGAGGAAATATTTATTAGGCCTTCCACTAAAGCTTCTGTCAAAAAAGGTTGAGTGCTAATTATTTTTTCTACGACTTGCGGAATTGTTACCATATTTTAAGGAATCTGTTTGAAAACAACACAAAGATGTTAAAAAAATAACAAAAGATAAGGTTTGTGGTTCTATTTTTGATAGATTTAGAAATTTAAAAGTAACTTATAAAAATGATTAATATAAATTTAGGTTTTTCTTATCTCAACAAAGAACCTATTGTTTGATTAATAGATTTGATGAATACAAGAATAACAATATGGTTAAGAAATAAGTCTTTTAACTAAGGGTTTAAAAAAGGATGAAAGATTTTATAGTAAGTCAATATTATTTTTTATTAAAGCTATATTACAAATTGATTGCCTAAATAGTTCTATTATCTCCATCTTAATCCTATTTTTAGAATTCACTAAATTGTAAAACATGTAAAATAAGTGAAACTTAATGATCCATATCTAGTACAATAGTCTAGATTTAATGATATAAGTAATAGTTGTACAGAGTACATGTGATAAGGGGTATGATAGCATTCGTTTTAATTTAATAAGATACTATTTTCCTATTTGGAAATAATAATTGACCACTACTATAGATGAATAAAGATTTACTTTTTGCTTTAATTCAAAATCCTAATTTAATACCAGGAATTTACAATTACTGCGACGGTTGGTGTGAGCGTTGTAAATTTACTCGCAATTGCCTTAATTTTAAAATGATGGAAGAAGGTGTGCCTGATTTAGAAGATACCGAATCAGAAGCATCTTCTGCAATGGAAAATTTGGATGAAATGTTCCAATTAAGTATGGAATTATTACATCAGGCTGCAAAAGATTTAGGAATGGAACTTCCCGAAAAATCACTGAATTTTGATCAAAATGAAGAAGAGAAAAAAGATGAATTAATTTTTAAGAGTCAGATAATGCGGCAAGCTGATAAGTATTCTGAGTTAGTAGATACATGGTTTTCGGATTTTGAATCTTTGCTGTATATAGATATGAATACCCTAAAAGAGGTATTCGATTTTACCGATGAAGAGGATATGACAAAAGAGGAATTTAAGATTTTTAATGTGTCCGAAATTATTCGTTGGTATCAATTTATTATTCCTAGTAAGCTTTTTAGATCTCTGAGGAGTAAAGTAAATATGGAAGAGACTGGGAATGAATTCTATAAGCATGATTGTATCGCATCAGCAAAAGTTGCATTAGTTTCTATTGATAAATCAATTGATGCATGGAGTTCGTTGTTGCAATATTTCCCACAAAATGAGGATGGAATGTTGCCAATATTGTTATTATTATCAGGCATGAAAACTTTGGTGGAAGATATTTTTCCTGAGTCCCGTGATTTTATTCGTCCTGGATTTGATATATAAATAATGAGGAAAGAATTGTTAGAATTTGAAAGAATTGTGAATTTATTGATACCTGAAGAAGGAGTAGTTTTGGGTAAAATGATGAGTTCACCTGGTATCCAATATAATGGAAAAGTATTTGCTTTTTTATATAAAGAGAAAATGTGTTTTAAGTTAGGTGCTTCAAATACTCTTGAAAATCTTGGTGTGTTGTATGAATTTCTAAATCCTTTTAAAATAAAATCTCCGTTAAAAGATTGGTTTGTAGTTAGGAGTGGAGTTTGCCGCTAATTGGGAACTGTTAGCTAAAGAAGCCTTAGATCGAATGAAGATGCAATTGAAGTAATTAGAAGGTATAAATTAAATAAAAACAAAAAAGTCGGAAACCACCCCGACTTTTTTACTATTCACTTTTTTAACCCTATTCACTACTAAATGAAAAAACTACTTTTCTCTTTTGTATGTTACAAACATAGAGCTTAAACCGGTTAATTGGTGCAAATAAGTGTTAAAGAAGTTTAAAAGTTTTATATATTGAAATCAGATTGTAACAAAGTCACTTTATTCAACCGACGAATTACAAGTATTTAGTTGTTATATTGGACAGGTAATTAAGATTAGTGGTATTTTGCTTAGATACAAAAGGAAGCAAATATTGAATTCGCTTATAGAATTAGGAAGTGTCTATTCTATAGTAGTAAAAAATTGATAAATGAAAATCAAAACAAAGTTCAATTCCGCCATAGCAAAAAAGCTTAATGCAGATCAATATGGGGTGAGTAAATATATAATGGCATTATTAAAAAAAGGGCCGATTCGAAATCAAGATTCTGTAAGTGTTGAAAAGCTTCAAAAGGCTCATCTGGAGAATATTAGTAGATTATCAAAAGAAGGTAAACTGCTTCTTACTGGTCCCTTTCTGGAAGATGATGACCTTCGAGGTATTTATATTTTTAATGTTGAGACCATTGAAGAGGCAAAATCTTTGGCCGAAAGTGATCCTGCAATTAAAGCAGGACGTTTAGTAATGGAATTTTATCCTTGGTATGGCACGGCAGCTTTAAAACAATTGAGTGAACTTCATGAAAGTATTTCCAAATTAGATATCGCAAAATAGTTTCTGATCACTGCTGATTTTAGTAAATTATTTTCTTTAAGAAATAATATTTGTAATATGTGGTAAGCCTTTTTAGTTTTCTAAATTTGTATTGATAAAAAATTTAAGCATTGAATATTTCTTTAATTTCTGGTCACTCTTTCTGGTGGATATTGCTTTTTATTCTAATGTCATTTGGATTAGTATATTGGCAATATTTTTATAAAAACACATTTAAAAAAGAATTGTCTAAACTGCGCCTGATTCTACTGGCAAGTTTGCGATTTTTGGTTGTCTTTTTTATGTTGTTGCTCTTTTTGCAACCAAGCATAAAAAACAAATCTTATATTGCCCATAAACCAACATTAATTTTTGTTCAGGATAATTCAAAATCTATTTTATACAATAGAGATTCTTCTTATTATATAGATAAGTATCCTTTAAAGGTGGGCACCTTGTTGCAAGAGCTAAAATCAAAATATGATGTTCTTAAAATTGGATTTGGGAATGATGTGCAACCATTATTAAATTGGAATTACAATGCTACAACAACGAATTATTCTAAGTTATTTGATTTCTTAAAAAGTAATTATTCAAATTTGCCTGATGTTCAGGTTTTACTAGCTAGTGATGGTATTTATAATTCTGGAGGAAATCCAAGATACCAGTTAGAAGACCTGAATTTTCCGATTCATACACTTCAACTTGGGGATACGGCTGAAATGGCAGATGTTCTTATTTCCTCAGTTAAGAGTAATAAAATAGGATTTGTAAACACTAGTTTTCCTGTTAGGGTTGGAATAAAAGCTACAAATTTAAAAAATGAAAAGTTTGCGATTACAATCAAAAAAGGGAACAAGCTTTTAATACAAGATGAAGTAACAGCTGATCAAAATCTTTTCTATATGGAAAAGGATTATATGCTTAGCACTACTGAAAAAGGATTACAAAAATTCGATGTGTTTGTTAGATCTAAAGCAAAAGAGCATTCCTATAAAAATAATAAGACTGATTTTGTTGTTGATATTTTAAATACAAAAAGGAATATTGCTATTTGCTATGATCAGTATCATCCGGATATCGCAGCATTAAGATCCGCTATTGAAGCAAATAGAAATTTTGCAGTTCAATTAATAAATGTTTCCAAAGAACGTCCTCAATTAAATAATGTTAATTTATTGGTGTTCTATCAAATTCCATCACTAAAAAACTCTTACAAGGGGTGGTTTCAAAATATATTACGCAAAAATATTCCTAGTCTTTTTGTTATTGGAGCTAATTCCAATTTGAATATTTTGAATCAGGCTAATTTAGGAATTAAACTGCTTGGTTTTCATGGCGATTTTCAAAAGAGCATTTATCAGAAAAATGATAAATTTTCTTTGTTTGAATTGGAAGATGAACAGGAAATTAATTTAGAGAATTTGCCTCCTTTATTAACCCCAATGGTAGATTATCAATTTCAATCTGAAAATTATATTCTAGCCTACCAGAAAATTAAAAATATTCCTACTAAAATGCCTTTAATAGCCTTTAATACTAAAGGAAATAAGAAAATTGCATGGATTTTTGGAGAAGGATTTTGGCTTTGGAAACTTTATTCTTATCGATTGAATAATACGCATGAATATTTTAATGGCTTAATGAATAAAATAATTCAATATCTGGCTATAAATTCAAATAGAGATAGGCTGATAATAAAGCATGCTAAAGATTTTTATGAAGGAGATAATGTTAATATTGAAGCAGAGCTGTATAATAAAAGTTATCAGCTCGATAACAAAGATAAACTTGAATTAATATTAATCAACAAGGATGATAAAACATTTCATTATCCTTTTCAGAAGAGTGGAATGATATATAAATTATCAATACCATTTTTGGAGGCAGGAAAATATAATTATCAAGTGTTGACAGGAGAAAAAGATAATTTACGGCAGAAAGGAGCGTTTATCGTACGAACCAATAATATAGAATCTAATAATCTTCAAGCTGAAAGCAGAGTGCTTCAGCAAATTTCGAAAGGAACAAGAGGAAAGTACTTTAAAGACAGGGATTTGAGTGCAGTTTATACTTTTTTAAAGAATAATGAAAATGTAAAACCTATACTTGAAGAGAAGATTTCCTTAAAGAGTATTATTAATCTTTTATTTATAATGATTTTTATTATCATATTGATGATATTGGAATGGTTTTTGAAAAAGTATTGGTTGGGATTCTAAATTAAGCATAAATCAAAATGAACAAATATTACACTTCATTTGAAAAGATAATTAAACATGTAGCTTACTATATGGTTTTCTTGTTTATACTTTCTAGTTGTCAAACAACTGCAACTTTTACTTTTCAAGGTTTACAAGCTCCTGCAGTTATTTTACCTTCAGATGTAAGAACAATCGGTTTTGTCGATCGGAATTTAAATTTTAATATCGATTCTATTTCTAAATATTACCGATTAAATGATTTGGTTTTAAAGGATTCTATTAATTACGATACCGTATTGGCTGATAATTGTTATTTAGGCTTGAAAGAAAATATGTCTGATTTAGTCGCTATTGATACAATAAATATGTTGCGATTGCCACATCAGCAATTTACAGGGAAGCGTTCTTATTTCCCATTAACATGGGATAAGGTGGATAGTTTATGTAAGCAAACAGGGTCGGATATTTTAATATGTTTAGAGGATTTACAAGTATTTAATAAGTATACAGTTGTGAGTGAAGAAACAGTATATGGACTTACTGATATCAACTATTTTGTGGTTTGGAGAATATATGATCCTTTATTACAAAAGAATGAGGATGAGCGAGCGATAGTAGATAGTCTGTTCACTGAAGTTGAATCCTATTCTTATAAAGCAGTAGTAGAGGAATTGCTTCCCAAAAGAAAAGATATTATGCGTGATGTATCCTATGATATTGGTAGTAACTACGCAAAGCTTTTGTCACCTCAATGGATTGATATGACAAGAAATTATTTTGTAGTAGGGGATAAGCGTTTTGCTATAGCTGAATATTACTTGCAAAATAGGAATTGGGACAAAACAATTGATGTTTGGCAGCAAATAGTCAAAGATTCTGATACTAAATTAGCTGCCAGAGTTAGTTATAATCTGGCTGTTGCTTTTGAACAAAAGGAAGATTTCAAAACGGCTAACGAATGGATACTAAAATCTATTTCGAATTATAAGAAATTAAAAACCTTACCAAAAGAATTCGAAATAGTTAAAGCTTATGCAATTTCATTAAGTGATAGGACAAAAAATAATGAGAAGTTAGATTTATTCTTTGGTAAAGAACAGAAAAAATAGAATTGTAAGCTTCAATTTAGTTTAGGATTATTAATTTTGATCTGTTTTTTAAAAAATATGTATAATGACTTCAACAAATCTGTTTTATATTATTATAGGAATCCTTCTTGTCGATTTTATAGTTGAACGAGTTTTGGATCTATTAAATCTTAGAAATTGGTCTCCTCGATTACCGGAGAACTTAAAGGGAATATACGAAGAAGATAAATATATTAAGTCCCAAAACTATCAAAAGGATAGATTTAAAATTTCCCTTCTTTCATCAAGTATCAGTTTTTTGCTTACGCTATCGATGATAATTTTTGGTGGTTTTGCATTATTGGACGAAGTATTAAGGAATTATACTGAAAACCCAATAGAACTGGCACTTCTGTTCTTTGGAGTTATCATGTTGATATCAAGTATTATCGGTTTACCATTTCAATATTATTCTACTTTCGTGATAGAAGAAAAGTACGGTTTCAATCGAACCACACTTAAAACTTTCATTTTTGATAAATTGAAAGGTGGCGTATTAGGAATTATTATTGGTGGTGGATTTTTAGCAGTATTAATTTGGATCTATTTGCAAACGACAGATAATTTTTGGTGGATGGCATGGGCTGTTATTTCAGGATTTATGATTTTCATGACCATGTTTTATTCTACTCTTATTGTTCCTGTTTTCAATAAGCAAAAACCTTTAGAAGATGGTGAATTAAAAGAGGAAATTAAGCAATTTTCAAATCAGGTGGGATTTAAATTAGATAATGTCTACGTGATGGATGGTTCAAAAAGATCATCAAAGGGTAATGCTTATTTTAGTGGTTTAGGCAGTAAGAAACGAATTGTTTTGTTCGATACTTTAATAAGTGAATTATCAACATCCGAAATTGTTGCTGTACTTGCTCATGAAATAGGACATTATAAAAAGAAGCATACTTTGAGCGGAATCATTATCTCTTTATTACAAACAGGTCTAATGCTTTATATCTTTTCGATTTTTATCGATAATCCGGCATTATCAGAAGCGCTGGGAGCACAAAAACATGGATTTCATCTTGGTTTAATAGTATTTGGAATTCTCTATTCCCCAATTTTAACGCTTATTGGTCTGATCATGAATGTATGGTCACGGAAAAATGAATATCAAGCAGATGAATTTGCCAACAATAATTATAATGGAAAAGCTTTAGGCGATGCATTGATTAAACTTTCTGTTAGTTCCTTGAGTAATCTCACACCACATAAAGCTTACGTATTTTTTTATTATTCGCACCCAACTCTTTTGCAAAGGTTAAAAGCCATAAATTTTGGAATGAAATAACTGATAAGGTATTTTCTTATGCAAGAAAATAGATGAGTTTTTGAAAATTATCATTTAAAAAATCGCTTAAACAATACTAAATGCAAGCAGAAATTATTACGATAGGGGATGAAATTCTAATTGGACAAATAGTGGATACCAATTCTGCGTGGATGGCAAAAGAATTGAATAAGATTGGTATCAGCATTACTAAAATTTCAAGCATATCAGATCAGCAGTCTGAAATTGTGGCAGCTCTTAACAATGCACAGGAAAGGGTTTCTCTAGTATTTATCACAGGAGGTTTAGGACCAACGAATGATGATATTACCAAAAAAACCTTATCGGATTATTATGGTATGTCTTTGATTCAGGATGATGAATTATTTGAGAAAATAAAATTACGATTAGAGAAGTATCGCATTCCGATGAATCGATTTAACAGGGAGCAAGCACTTATACCTGATAAAGCTAAAATTATTCCTAATAATTTTGGTACAGCACCGTGTATGTGGTTTGAAAGAGATGGGAAAGTTGCAATATCGATGCCAGGTGTTCCTTTTGAAATGAAGGGTATCATGGAAAATGAAATTATACCTGAATTAAGAGAAAGGTATCATACTTCTTCTATATTTCACAAAACGATAATGGTTCAGGGAATTGGAGAATCGGTTCTGGCTGAAATGTTGAGTGAATGGGAGGCTAATTTGCCACAAAGTATAAAACTTGCATATCTACCTTCTCCCGGACAAGTTCGTTTGCGATTGAGTACCAATGGGGTGAATAAACAAATTCTGAAAATGGAAATAGAAAGGCAGGTTGCGGCACTACAAGAAATTGTTCCGAAAAATATATTTAGCCTGGAAGATTTGCCAATGGAATCTGTGGTGTCCGAGCTATTAATAAAAAAGGGATGTTCTGTTGGTACTGCGGAAAGTTGCACAGGAGGATATATTGCTCATTTATTTACTTCTCATGCAGGTAGTTCTACTTATTTTAAAGGAAGCATCGTTTCGTATTCTAATGAGGTGAAGCAAAATTTGCTTAAGGTTAAGGAGTCTGATTTAATAACCCATGGGGCAGTTAGCAAACAGGTTGTTGAGCAAATGGCAATTGGTGCCAGAAAAACATTGAATGTGGATTATGCTATTGCCACATCGGGTATTGCTGGACCAGATGGAGGAACGGAGGATAAGCCGGTTGGCACAGTTTGGATTGCTGTGGCTAGTGAAACGGATGTTATTACCGAAAAATTGGAACTATATAAAATTCGTGAACGGAATATTCGTGCCGCAAGTTTAAAAGCACTTAATCTTCTTAGAATACAGCTTTTGAATTAAGAAATTCAAAAGCCAAAATATTACCAAAAGCTTTCTATTAGTAGAAGGCTTTTTTTATTCTACGGCTTTTATTGATTGTTAGATATTATTTAAAGTGTTAACTTTCAGTTATTATAAATAAAATCAAATCGTATATAGATATTTTGCCATACCTTAAACATGTAGATATTTGGATATGTGTATAAAACTGTATAGTTTTGACCCAAAATTTAACTAAATCAATAATAAAACATGCGAAAATTAGTCTATTTGCTGATCTGTATTTTGTTCCTTGGGAATTCCTTTCAGGGAAATGCTCAAAATTCAGAAGTGGTATTAAGCTTGCAGGATGCATTGACAAAAACTGTAGAAAATAATTGGCAAATTAATAAGGCGAAGCAGCAAGGAAAAGCTGCTAAGGCAGAATTTAGGGAAACAAATTCCATTTTTCTACCAAATTTAAAATTGTCTCATACTGGAATTTCAACCAATGATCCACTTTCGGCCTTTGGTTTTAAATTAAAGCAGGAAATTACGCAGCAATCCGATTTCAATCCTTTATTATTGAATGATCCGGAGCATATTGAAAATTTTGCAACAAAAATTGAAGTGCAACAGCCTATCATCAATTTAGATGGTTTGTATGGCAGAAAGGCTGCTAATGCAAAACTTCAAGCAGTAGATTTTACCACAGAGAGAACTATCAATTTCACCAAGTTCGAAGTAAAGAAAGCTTATTATCAGCTTGAATTAGCAAATGAAGCGGTGAAAGTTCTAAGTAAATCAAAAGAAGTAGCTCAATCGGCGCAAGAACTTACAGAGAATAATTTAAAGCAAGGATATGTGAAGGATGCAGATTTATTAGCTGCAAAGGTTCGTGTTCTGGAACTCAATACGCAATTATCTGATGCCAAAAATAATAAAAAGCAAGCTGGTGAGTATTTAGCTTATTTACTTGGTATGGATATCAATACGCAAATCAGTACAAGTGATCATTTGGAGAAGCAATCTAATTTGCTTATTGGAATGAGTAAGGTAGAAGATACAGGTTCCCGGTCTGATTTAATGGCATACAAGAAAGGAATTGAAGCAAGAGAGAATGTATTGAAATCTCAAAAAATGCAATTCCTACCACGATTAAATGCATTTGGTGCGTATGAATGGAATGATGATCATTTATTTGGGACATCAGCTAATAATTATATGATTGGAGCGAGTTTATCGTGGAATTTATTTAGTGGCTACAAGAATGTTGGAAAGGTTCAGAAAGCCAAAGCTGAACTCAAAATCTCCAAATTAAATTTATCGGAATATGAAGCTAGAAATAACATGGAGATTCAGGGTGCTAAACGAAATTTAAAATTAGCATTTGATAGAATTGAATTGACCAAGTTAGCGAAGGAACAATCGGAAGAAGCGCTTAGAATTAGAGAAAACAGATACAAGCAAGGTCTGGAGAAAACAACCGATCTGCTTTATTCCGAATCTATCTCATTGGCTCGCAGTTTGGATTATATTAATGCTTTATACAGATATCATGTTGCAGTATTCCAATTGGAATTATTGCTGGAAAAAGACTTACAATAACTAAAATCAACACAGATAATATGCACTCGAAAAAACTATTGATGTTAGGACTTATGATTGCGGGATTCATTGGCTTGCAATCATGCGGTAATAATACTGCAACAAAACAGGCTCAGTCAGCAAAATTGAATGTTAAGTTGGGTACCGTGAAAATGGAGAATCAACCTGAAATATTGAGTTTCTCTGGAAAATTAGAGGCGACAACTCATTCCAATTTGAGTACACGTTTAATGGGGCAGATTGCCAAATATTACGTGGAGATTGGACAAAGCGTGAAGAAAGATCAGCTTTTGGTTCAAATTCATGATAACGACATATTAGCAAAAAAGGCTCAGATAAAAGCCAATATGCAGGAGGCAGAAGCTGCATTCAAAAGTGCAGAGAAGGATTATAAGCGATATACAGCTTTATTCGAGCAGAAGAGTGCCTCTCAGAAAGAGCTGGACGATATTACTACACATTATAATATGGCAAAAGCAAGAGTAGAAGCTGTTAAACAGATGGAAGCAGAAGTATCTGAAATGCTTCGGTATGCAACTATCCGAGCGCCTTATAGCGGTACTATTACCAGAAAATATATGAATGAAGGTGATTTGGCAACACCAGGAATGCCTTTGATTGCTATGGAACAGGCAAATCAGTTTAAAGTTATTGCTCGTATTCCGGAAACGGATATCGCAAAAATAAAAAAGAATGATTTGGTAAAAGTGCAGATTCGAGCATTAGGAAATACGACCATCGATGGAGTGGTAACTGAGGTAAATCCTTCTGCCTTATATACAGGCAACCAGTTTGAGGCTAAAGTAATTTTAAATCCTAATGCGCAACAAAAGCAAAATCTTTTTAGTGGAATGTATGCAAAGGTATTAATGGAAAAAGGCGGTAGTCCAAGAATTTTATTACCTAAAAAAGCATTGATTCAGAAAGGACAATTGACTGGAGTATATACCCTAAGTCAAATGAACACCGCCATTTTGAGATGGGTGAGAACAGGAAAAAGTATTGGCGATAAAATCGAAATACTATCAGGCTTAAATGATGGTGAAAAATA
>Ga0209013_10000269_pt1 | contig 45113 bp, 32 predicted proteins | sample Cruoilmetagenom2_FD_187291 | JGI IMG/M metagenome (GOLD analysis project Ga0209013, IMG submission 187291) | Oil polluted marine microbial communities from Coal Oil Point, Santa Barbara, California, USA - Sample 2 (SPAdes) (version 2) | ecosystem: Environmental > Aquatic > Marine > Oil seeps ...
ATTAGATATTCAATTAGAGGCAACAGCATGGTATCAACCCCAAGCAGAAAATTTGGGACATTTACATCAGACAAAGGGTCAAAATTATTTGGACAGAGTCTTAAAGCCCGCAATCCGATCAGCAACAAGAAGTGTTGTTGGAAGGTATACTCCGGACCAGATCTACTCTTCTAAAAGAGATGCAATACAAAGTGAGATATTTGATGAGACAAAAAAAATAGTTGAAGATCAGTATGTTCAACTTAATGATGTTCTTGTTCGTGATGTGACGCTACCAGCAGCTATTAAGGATGCAATTGAAAGAAAACTCGGACAAGAGCAAGAATCTTTGGAATACGAGTTTAGATTGGAAAAAGCCAGCAAGGAAGCAGAGAAACAAAGAATTGAAGCACAAGGTAAGGCGGATGCAAATAGAATTCTAAGTGCATCATTAACGGATAAGATCTTACAGGATAAAGGAATTGAAGCCACATTAAAATTGGCACAATCGCCAAATTCAAAAGTGGTAATAATTGGAAGTGGTAAGGACGGTATGCCAATAATACTTGGAAATAACTGATCTATTAAATAAATAAAAAAACCGGCCTAGGCCGGTTTTTTTATTATCATTTTATTTAAAAGTATCGTTTATATGAATTATTTCACGGGTAACCTCCCCGTTTTTAATTGCTCGATAATTCTCATAACATTCTAAAACAGCTTCTGTTATTTGCAGATCACTGGCCCTATTGATAAAATTAGATGAGTAATTACACTGGGAGAGTAAGTCATTAAGCTCTTTTCTACTCATATCCAAAAAATCCATCATAATTTCTCTATTGTACTTCTGTTCCATCATACCTCTCATTTGATCTCCTTCTTTCAATTTACGTAATCGATCTAACTCCTTGGGTTTCTTTCCTAGTTTTTTGTACCAAAAATCGACCGGACTAAAGATGTCACTCAGTCCGGAATTATAATTTCCTCGTGCGCTTCCAATTTCATAGGCTTGAGGAAGCCCCTTGATATGAATCCGACTATATACATCTTCTGGAACATTTTTTGCATCAACCACCAATACTCCAATTAAATTATGGGATTTAATAGTTACTTCATCAATATTCAGAACCTTTTCATGTATGGCTATTTCAAGTTCATTGCCTTTTAATAGATCTCTGGTTATTTTTAGCTTAACAGACTGATAACCAATATATGAAATAAATATAGTATCGTTGGCACTGGTTGGAATTTCGAACTGTCCATCTGTATTGGTTATTGTGCCAATAATTGCATTCAAGTTAACAATATGCGCACTCTGTAGAGGTAAATTATCGTTAATGCTAATAACTCTTCCTTTCAACAATACTTCTTTTGTATTTTGTTTAATGGTATCCTCCCTCTTAACATCTTCCTGAGAAAACAGATGAAATGTCAGCCCTAAAAAAAATATTGTGATAACAATTTTTTGCATTTGGCAATTATACTAATAATTAAGGAATTGTAAGTATAAATTTTTGTGAAAATTATAATAGGTCTGAATTACAGAGTATCAATTTAAGAAATACAAACAATCAAGCTATTGCTCGTTTTAAAGGCTAGTACATGTGTTTCTAATTTGTATTAATTGAGACAAATGTATCAAAAGTAACAATGTTTATTTCAGGTAAACTGTTCTAGAAGTTCGAGCACTTTCTTTAGCAGCTTCCAAAATTTCCATAACTATCATGTTGTTTTCCAAAGATGTTGGGTCATAAACCTCCTTTTTGATTGTTCCTCTAACCATCGCGGAAAAATAAGAAAAAGGGTTATCTAAAGGTTTATTGAGCGCATTTATTATTTCGTTGGTTTCCGATTTATCATTTTTTAATCGTAACCTCATATCAGAACCATTGGTGGCAATTAAATATCCTGTTTGTCCATAAACCTCCATGTCTTTTCTGCTAAATGGCCAGTTCCATGATGCCTGAATAATTCCCTGGGTATTCTCGTATTGCAAAAGAATAGTGGCATCATCATCTACCTTTGGATATAAATTGGGTTTAATTTGTTGCGTAATTGCTTTAACCGAAATGGGTCTTTTTCCCTTCATTAACCAGGTAATTAAATTGGCGCCATAACATCCGAAATCCATTAATGCTCCACCGCCATTTTGTACCGGATCGAGAAGCCAATCCAAAAATTCTTTATTGACTCCAATTTCAATGGGCCCTTCATGACCATCATTTACCAAAATTTTTCTTAGATCTCCAATTGCATCCTCTTGCACCATATCATAAATTCTATGATTAGTTCCGTACCAGGTTGTTTCATAGTTGGTTAATAGATATATCCCATTCTTATCTGCAAGGTCTTTCATTTTCCTTGCATGCTCCAAACTGACGGCCAATGGCTTTTCAACCATGACATGTATACCTAAGGGCGCACATTTTTCAACTACTTCCAGATGTTCATATATACTACCAAAAGCTGTAACAGCTTCGGGTTTAGTTTTGCTGATCATTTCATCCATCGTATCAAAAACCAATTCCATATTCATTTGATATTGATCCATATATCGTTTCGCAAGATCTTTATTAGATTCAACAATACCTACAATTTCCACATCATCATATTTATTACCCAACAACCAATGAACATGGCTATGTGACAGCCCGACAATTCCAATTTTAAGTGCATTATTTTCTTGAGCATTGGCGATAAGTGAGAAAATAATCATGAATAGTGAAAAGTATACCTTCATAGTTCTGAGATTGATTTGGACAAATATAATCTTTTAGGGGAAGAAGCTAATTGTCAAAATCGCTAAGTATTATATTGCTCGATAACAAAAAGTGAGTGTTCGGACATAAATTCTTTTGTTTCATCCTATATCCTTTTAAGTCTTTCAATTTATATAGTACATTGTTCCAAAATAAAGTATTGCATGTCCCTATCAAACTCTATAGTTCTAGTCTTTTTCATATTTTCAGTTCCGTTATTCGGTCAGTCGAAATATACAATTAAGGGTTCTGTAAGAGACAGTAATAAAAATGTACTGCCATTTTCAAACTTGCTACTACTAAAACAAAGTGATTCTTCATTTGTAAAAGGTGTGGTTTCTAATGAAAACGGAATCTACGAATTCGAGCTTGTAGAACAGGGCTCTTATATTATTCTAAGCAGTATGATTGGTTATCAATCTGCTTATTCAAAATTAATTAGAGTAGAAAATGATTTTCAATTAGAAATTCAATTACTAGATCAGGGGGAGACACTTAAAGAAGTTATTGTAAAAGTTGATAAACCATTATACGAACAAAAAATAGACAGGCTCGTCATCAATGTGGAAAATAGTATTGTTTCTGCGGGAGGGTCTGCTTTAGAAATCTTAGAACGATCACCCGGGGTAATTGTAAACAGGCAGAATAGTTCTATTTCAGTGGTTGGTAAAGACGGTGTTCAAATTATGATCAATGGTAAAATGAGCTATGTTCCGGTCTCTTCACTAATACAAGTATTGGATGGCATGAGAGCCGATAATATTGAATCCATTGAATTGATTACAACACCTCCTGCAAACCTGGATGCAGAAGGAAATGCCGGGTTTATCAATATAATCACTAAAAAAAATAGTGATCTGGGTTTCAACGGGGCTTATTCCTTATCTGCTGGATACGGAACATATCCTATAACATCTGATAATATTAATTTCAATTATCGAAAGAACAAGATCAATTTTTATGGCAATTACTCCTTTTCCATTAACGAAAATGATCAAATGTTTTTTACCAGCAGAGAATATCTTGATACAGATGATTTGATCTATTCGGAAACAACCTCATATAGAGTAGGTAAGCAGCGCAATCATGATCTTCGTTTGGGTCTTGATTATGAAATATCCGAACAAACCATAATGGGGATATTGTTGAATGGTTATGACAATAAATGGTCTATGGATGCTTTTAATGAAAGTTTTGATTCTGAAAATGGCATTCCTACTTCTTATGTTGACCTAGCTCTGGATGAAATAAATTATTGGAAGCATTTTGGCGCAAATTTTAATGTTATGCATAAGTTTAAGACGGAAAAATTCATTTCCTTCGATTTAAATTATTTACAATACGACAATGACAATCCAACAAATTATTTAAATACATATTATGATGATGAGCAAAATTTTCTTTATGAGGAAATGACTAGAAGTGGAAAAACTACTCCTCTTAGGACTTGGGTTAGTAACTTTGATTATAGCAATGTAATAAATGATAAAATTAAGATTGAAACGGGACTTAAGGGAACCTTCAGTACTTTTGAAAATGACGTATTTGTGGATAATTTCGAAAATAATGAATGGGTAGAAGATCCAACCCTAACCGACAAGAGTAATTTTGATGAGAATATATTAGCAGTCTATGGCTCTTTCGATTATAATTTTAGTAAAAAGATGATCTTGAAATTTGGTTTACGCTATGAATATACAGATTCACAGTTGGATACCGAATCCGAGGGAAATGTTGTTGACAGACAATATAGTGAGTTATTTCCGAGCCTGTTCCTAAATAGAAAATTTAATGATGACCTGAGCATGACTTTATCGTACTCCAGAAGAATAACGAGACCAACGTTTAGAGAATTAGCACCATTTGTGATTTTATTCGACCCCAATACATTTATTTCCGGGAATCCCGCTTTGCAACCAGCAATTTCCAATTCGATCAAATATGATCTTAATTTCAAATCCTATTTGCTGTCACTTCAGTACACAAATCAAGATGGCACCATTGTTAGATTCCAGGAGCATCTTGATGAGGACACCGGCAGGCTTATTTTTCAGTCAGAAAATTTAGATTTTACAAAGACTTTCTCTGTTACCTTCGGTTTCCCAATAAATGTAAGCGACTGGTGGCGAATGCAATATAATTTTATTTTTGTTGGGCAAAATATTGGAGCAATTTATGATTCTGATCCTGTGGAACTCTCTATAGGATATGTTCAGGCAAACACAACTCAAACATTTACCTTTTTGGATGATTACACTGCTGAATTGACTGGATATTATAAAAGTCCCAGCTATTCTGGCACATCTAAGATGGATGCTCTCTATAGGGTGAATTTTGGTGTTCAAAAGAAATTTGATGAAAAATGGGGTACACTTCGGTTTGCTATAGATGATTTGTTTGATTCTTATAAATTGGAAATGGGTACTGATCTGCCTGATCAAAACCTCAAAACACATAATATATTTGATTTTGCAGGCAGAACCTTTAAACTTACCTATTCAAGGTCCTTTGGCAATAATAAGGTTAAATCATCTAGAGACAGGAAAACTGGTGCAGAAGAAGAGAGAAATAGAGCAAACTAATTTATTGAAATATTGGTAAAGCAGCCTAAAAAAGTAATAAAACTCCTTTTTTTCTTATTGTAATCAACTTCACTAGAAAAGCATATTTGTAATATCTTCCTCACTAATCATTGGGTTTGCACCTTCTCTACCTGCAACCAATGATCCAATGGCACATGCATAATCAATTGCTATTTGCGGATCTTCTTTATTTAGTAATTTGCTAATTAAAGCTGCTAAAAAAGAATCGCCCGAACCAACTGTATCGATCACCTTTACACTTATCCCATTATTATAATAGAAAGTGCTGTTCAAGTAGAGCACAGCTCCATCCGGGCCACGGGTTACACATATCTGATTTGTGTTAGTCAATTTAGCTATTGCTTTTATGTTGTCTTCTAATGAATTGCATTTCAGCTTATTAAATTCTAATAATTCAATAATTTCTTCATCGTTAAATTTAATGAAATTCGATACATTCATTAGATCTAAAAGAACTTTATTCGTATAATTAGGCGCGCGGAGATTGACATCGAATACACTAAATTTTGAATGCTTTACCAATTCATATAGTGTTGTTCTCGATACGCTATCTCTACAAGACAAACTACCAAAAACAAAAACATCTGCAGTTGATACAAGCCCTTGTAGAGCAGGGGTCATTTCAATTTTATCCCAGGCAACAGGATGATTTATCTCATAGGTAGCAGACCCGTCTTGATCTAACAATACCGTTACCTTTCCAGTCTCATGTGTTGCATCTCTTTGAATATAGTCTGTAGATACATCGTTTTCCTGTATATAATTGACTAAACGAGTACCATTGCTATCTTCACCAACTTTACTAATGATCTTCGTGTTTATCCCCAAGCTTTGCAAGCGCAAAGCTACATTGAGGGGTGCACCACCGATTTTCTTATGTGTTGGAAATACATCCCATAAGACCTCACCAAAACAAACTGCGTTAAAACCCATTTATTCCTTAACTAATTTCTTTTTTAAATCTTCCAAAGAAAGTCCTTTGGTCTCTGGCATTAAGAATAATGCAAATAGCAATTGCAATACCATCATGCCTGCAAAAAATGCAAATATCGGCCAGGGATTATCTTTGAATATCCCTGCTTTCTCATCTAAAAATACTGGTGTTAACAGGGTAATCAATGCCGCAAGAACCCAATGTACCCCACATCCAAAGGAATTACCCTGTGCACGGACCTGATTTGGGAATATTTCTGAAATAAACACCCATATAACAGCACCTTGCCCTATTGCATGTGAAGCGACAAAAGTAACAATAAATGTTAGTAGAATAATATCACTAGCGCCTGTTTTAAAGGCCCAGGCAACGGTAAGTAAACTCACGATATAGCCTATAGATCCAATGATCAATAGCTGCCTTCTTCCTAATTTATCTATCAATTGCATACCGATAATTGTAAATACCAAATTTGCAAAACCGATCAAAATTGAAGCCAATAGTCCATTGCTAATTCCGGCTTTTTCTAATATTTCCGGAGCATAGTATAATAAGAAGTTGATTCCTGACATTTGATTGAAAAACGCTATTAAAAACGCCAATAACAATGGGAAACTATACATTCTCGAAAAAACACTTTTGCCTGCTTTGACTGTTTTGTTCAGCTCAGCTTTAATTTCGTTTACGTGTCTTGTTGCATCTTCCTCATTATACATCATTTTTAAGACTCTTAAGGCACCCGCATCATCCCCTTTTTTCAAGACTAACCATCTTGGACTATTTGGAACACCTAATACCATTACAGAGTAAATAAAGGCCGGGATAGCCTCCACACCAAGCATCCAGCGCCAATCATTTGCTCCACCAAACCCATCTAAAAAATAATTAGAAAAATAGGCGATAAATATCCCGAAAACGATATTGAACTGATATAACGCAACCAATTTACCTCTATTCTCTGAATTGGAAATTTCTGCTATATACATAGGCGCAACAACAGAGGACGCACCAACTCCAACACCACCAATGAATCTAAAAAAGGAAAATGAATATTGTCCTGGTGCCAAAGCAGAACCTAAAGCCGATATTAGAAATAATATCCCAATCCAAAAGAGTGTTTTCTTACGACCAAATTTATCTGCTGGGAGCCCACCTAATAAAGCTCCGATTACGGTTCCCCATAGAGCCATTGACATGATAAAAGTACCATGAAAAAGAGGCGTAGTATTCCACAATTCCTTTATTGGTTCATTTGCTCCAGAAATAACAACAGTGTCAAATCCAAACAAAAAACCCGCAACTGCAACCACTACAGACCAATACCTTGTATTATTCATTCTGATAATTTTTAATTAGTAAGGCATAAAGAAACAAATTATATTTTAGAGTTCTATATAAATTGATTAGTAACTAGACAATGAACTTTATATTAATAAAAAATATCCTAATCAAATAACCACTGTAACAAACCTTAGACCAAGCTCTCGAATATTTTATACTCTTCGAATGGCAGGCTCTGTCGAATTAAAGGGTTTAGCGATGTTTTTAGAGCCATATAGTCTCTCTTTGCAAGAAAACGGTCTATGCCCTCAAAAAATAATATCATGCAGTACAGAGCAGGTATAAGGCAAAATTTAATTACATTAAAACACCTCTAATACTAGTAACAGATCGCGTTGACTTATCAAAACATCTATTTTATGCGGTTTTCATTTACAAAAGCATTTAGTATTTACGAAAACCAAAAAAATAGCAGAAGAAGAGTTAGTTTACACAAAGTTTCAATCAAAGTTTCTTATATTTGGAGAAGGTATATTCTTAAAATAAGAAAACATTAAAGACTTAAATATATAGTATCGATAAAGAATTATATTAATCTGTATAATAACATATTATAAAATAATAGAATTAGATGACGCACGAATTTAAGAAATTAATTCAGGCTTATTTAAGCGCCAGTAAGATAGGACTAAAATCGGTGATCGCTACAGTTGTTGCCTTGAAAGGATCTTCCTATCGCAGGCCGGGAGTTCGTATGTTGCTCAACTCAAATGGCCAGATGGTTGGTGCAGTTAGCGGCGGATGTGTTGAAAAGGAAATTTTGAAGCAATCTGCCTCGGTCTTCACCACAGGGATCCCTAAAATGATGACTTATGATGGAAGGTATAAATTGGGTTGTGAAGGGCTTTTATATATCTTGATAGAACCTTTTGATCCCGGTATGGAAATGATGACTTCTTTTGAAAAAACTTTAAAAGACAAACAAGACTTTGAGATTACAAGTTACTTTTCTAAAACCGTAAATAGCAGTGAGAGTTGGGGATCAACAATATCTTTTGCCGATAAAAAGGATTATACTTTTAATAAAAAAGTTCAGAATAAAATAATAACTAATGGCGGTCTAGAACAATTCATTCAAAAATTAGAGCCGTGTTTTAAATTAATTATTATTGGAGCAGAACACGATGCAGTGCAGCTGACTCAATTTGCATCGCTCTTAGGCTGGGAAGTAATTGTAGTTACCAGCCCATCAGATCCGCAGAATCTGGGAGATTTCCCCGGAGCTAATAAGTTATTGGCAATTTCCCCGGAATCCGTAGATATTAGTGAACTAAATAAAAATTCAGCCGTGGTGTTGATGACACATAGCTACGTAAAAGATCTAAAATTTCTAAATATTCTCAAGGATTCAAGTCCCATATATCTCGGATTATTGGGCCCTGCCAAACGACGGGAAAGACTGCTTAATGAGTTTATAGAAAGCAACCCATCAGTCAGGGAGGAATTTTTTGATATTATTTACGGACCTACAGGACTTAATATTGGGGCAGAAACCCCTCAGGAAATTTCATTATCCATATGTTCAGAAATACTTTCAGTAATACGAAAACAAGTACCCAAACCACTGAAAGACAAGGTCGGGAAGATTCATTTGAACATTTCCTTATAATTGATGAAAGTTAAGCAGCCCAAGATCGCAATGGTTATTCTGGCAGCAGGAGAATCGAAGCGCATGAGAACGATTAAGCAGGTTTTACCCTGGAAGAAAACTACATTATTAGGGCATATAATTGATGAAGGCCTAAATTCAAATATAGATGAAGTTTTCGTTGTGCTTGGTGCGAATTCAGAATCTATATTAAAAAAAATTGATCCAACTAACATAACTATAATTAAGAATCGAAACTGGCAGGAAGGCATGGGCACCTCAATAGCTTGTGCCATGCATTATTTTACGAATAAGTCTCTTCACTTTGATGCTGCTTTGATCGCATTATCTGATCAACCTTTAATTGACTCAAAACACTTTAATATGTTGATTAGTAATCTTTTTGATGACAATATAAATATAGTAGCTACACAAATTAAAAATAGAATAGGAGTACCGGCTGTTTTTGACTCGAAATATTTTGATGCACTTTCAAAATTAAACAAAGATTATGGAGCAAGAAAAATATTAAGCAGTAGTTCGGATGATATTCTAAGCATAAATACTGAAGAGAGGACAGCGGATATTGACACTATGGAAGCTTATAGATTTTTATATGACAAATATGGTTTGGAATGACATATTGAAAATCAAAATGCCATTATAAATTGATCATTTAATGTTATATTTATTTACGATATTTACTAAAATTTATAAAACTTTTATTTTCAAACCTTGAAAATATTAAATCAATTAATTTACCATGGATAAAAAATCATCTAATCGAAGAGATTTTGTAAAAAAAACCATAGCAATTACGGCGGGCATTTCCATAATCCCTAGGCATGTGATGGGAGGAACGAACTTTCTAGCACCAAGTGATCAACTTACAAAAGCGGTTATAGGAGTAGGAGGTATGGGGCAAGGGCATTTAACCTATGAAGGCACCAAACTACTGGCCATTTGTGATGTAGATAGTAATCATTTATCAAATACCCTCAAAAAAGTTGGTAATGATGTTAAGGGTTATCATGATTTTCGTGAAGTATTACAAAGACCGGATATTGATATAATTCACATAGCAACACCTCCACATTGGCATGGAATCATGTCTGTTATGGCTGCAGAAGCAGGAAAGGATGTTTGGTGCGAAAAACCTATGACAAGAACTATTGGCGAAGGAAAGAGAGTGGTAGAAGCGATGAAAGTTCACGGGAAAATGTTTAGATTAAATACCTGGTTCCGATTCAAGTCTAATTTTTACGGCATGGGAACTCCTGTTAAGAAAATAAAAAAAGTAGTTGAAAGTGGGGCTTTAGGCTGGCCGTTAAAGGTTACAATTAGCGGTGTCACAGGATTCAACTGGAAATTCTATTGGGTTGGAAAAGAAAATTTGATGCCACAGGCTGTTCCAAGTAATCTGGATTATAATATGTGGCTGGGACCAGCACCCGAAAAGCCTTATAATATACATAGAACACATGCAACATTCAGAGGGTACTGGGATTATGATGGTGGTGGTTTAGGAGATATGGGGCAGCATTATATTGATCCTGTGCAATATTTCTTAGGTAAGGATAATACCAGTCCGGTAAAAGTTGAAGTAGATGCACCTGAGCAGCATTATGATGCTGTTGGAACCTGGAGAAAAATTACATACACCTACGCTGATGGTTGTCAAATTATCTTGGATGGGGAGAATAAAGATAAAGGCGCAGCTTATATTGAGGGCCCTGACGGTAAAATATTCAATGGTTTTAAATCTACAATACCAAATATAGAAGGGTTAATAGATACTTTACCTGATCCGGCAGAACAAATAAGTGTTTTTTCTGATTCTGTAAGGACCAGGCAAAAATTTGCTTTAAATGAAGAAAACGGACATCGCTCCGCCACAGTCGTAAACATGGGGGTAATAGCACTTCAACTTGGAAGGACATTGGAATACGACCCTGTAAAACAAGAGTTTATTAACGATGAAGAAGCAAATAGATTAATTGATCAACCTATGAGAAGTTCCTGGGCTTACTAAAACTAATGAATAAAAAATGAAAAACATAATAATAACATTTGGCACATTTCTTTTAATTCTTTGTGCCATACCGACCGTTAATGGCCAAATTAACAGAACCTTAGAGACTAAGGTAGCTGATATTCTGGCACAATTACCTGTGAAATCTATGGATCAGACCGGTCCTTTGATGCAAAATATCATTGATCTTGAAGCTGAAGGAATTCTTCAATTTTGCGATATGTTGGTTCCTCCTGGCACAGGAGACGATACACAAGTACGATTTGCCATGCATAGTTTGGCCGTCTACATTGGTGGAAAAGAAGATGTTGTAACTGTTAACATTGTAGAAAATACCTATATTAAAGCCATTGAAAAAACATCGGATAAAGAAATAAAATCTTTTTTAATTCGTCGTTTAGCGTTTTGCGGTACGAATACAAGTGTAAACTATTTAAGTAAATTTCTATCTGATGATAATTTATTTGAACCAGCTCTGGCTACCATGACCTTTATTGGAACCCAGGAAGCTGCGGAATCAATTTTTAAAGCGGCAAAAGATGCCGATATAAAGTTGCAGGCTGCATTTGTTGATGCCTTAGGAGTTTTGAAATATGAACCTTCAGTAGATCTGCTCCAAGAACTATCCAATAATGATTCTGTTATTATTCGTCAGAAATCCTTAATGGCTTTAGCTGAAATTGCTATGGAGCGATCAGAACAAACCATTTTAAATGCTACAAAAAAAGCTAATTTTAACATTGACGACAATAAAGCAATCCTTTCCTATATTCGATATGGCAACAGGCTGAATCAAAAAGGGATGAACGATCTAAGTATTCGAGTTGCTAAAAACCTATTAAAATATTGTAATTCTGAATCTCAGTTACATTTTAGGACTGCCGGAATAGATCTTTTAAGTGAGAATATGCGTCCTGATTTTACAAAAACTTTTATTAAAGAATCTCAAAATTCAAATAATGCATACCGAGGAGCCGTGTTATTAGCTGCCTCTCAAAACATGACAAGCGAAGATGTTGGCAAATGGCTAAAAGCTTATAAAAAATCATCTTCTGATCCAAAACCTCAGATCATAAGGATGCTTAGCACAAGAGACGAAGCCGAAATTTATGAGAAATGTATTTTGGTCGCTCTAAGTGACACGGACACCAAAGTAAGAATAGCAGGGATAAAGGCTTTGGCGTTTCAAGATAAATCAAAGGCCCTACCGCAATTGATAGAATCTTTGAAACAGACAACTTCAATAGATGAATACGCGGCCATCGAAAGTACTTTATTGAGAATCTGTGCTTCAGAGGATAATGATTTTCTTTCAAAGAATATCACAAACATGAATGATAGTGGAAAAGTAGTATTGATAAATGTACTGTCAGCGCGCAATGCTAAGGAACAATTTAATGATATCGTAGCATTTGCTGAGAATAGCAATGATACTGTAACAGAAGCTGTATTTAGTGCCTTACCATCAATATCAACCAGCGTCAATCTTCCAAAACTTTTTGAACTGTTGAATAGTGCAACAAAATCACAAAACATTAAAAATGCTCAAGACGCTATTATTAAAGCTGTTGACTCGTCCACTACGAACAATTCAAAGTTGATCATTGACGCGTTTAATTCCAGTGCTGAAAAGGGAAAAATTTTGCCAATATTACCGGTATTGAGCGATCAGGAGTCTTTGGATCTGGTTATGGAGGTTTTAAAATCAGGGTCTCATGATGAAAAATTAATTGCGATTGAGACATTGACCAACTGGAGAACTAATGATGCCTTGCCTATTTTATTTCAAATAGCAAGCAGTTCAAGCAATAGCGAATTACATGCAAAAGCTTATTCTAATTATTTATCTCTGATCATAAATGGATCTTTTCACGATGATCAAAAATTACTTTTGATCAAAAAGTTAATGCCTTATAGCAAATCTATAGACGAAGATAAAGAATTGATCAGAAGTACACGGAATATTAAAACCTTCTTATCGCTTGTTTTTGTTTCGAACTATTTAGATAAAAGTGGTTTAGAATCAACTGCGGCTAATACAGCGATTAGAATAGCACTTCCTTCTCCGGGCAAAAAAGATGGATTGAGTGGGAAAATTGTTCGAGATATCGTCTCTAGGAGCGTGGACAATCTATCCGGACAAGACAGTCAGTATATTAAGATCGATGTAAAGGAATTTCTTGACAATATGTCCAATGAAGTAGGGTTTGTTTCCATTTTTAACGGAAATGATCTGACCGGTTGGGAAGGATTGGTAAAAAATCCAATAGAAAGAAGTAAAATGTCAAAAAGAACATTGGATAAAGCACAGTCTAAGGCAAATGAACAAATGCTGAAGGACTGGTTTGTGAAAGAAGGGGTCATTGGTTTTAAAGGTGAAGGGTATAATAATATCTGTACTATAAAGGATTATGGTGACTTTGAGATGATAGTTGATTGGAAAATTACCAATGGTGGAGATAGTGGAATTTATCTCAGAGGGACTCCTCAAGTGCAAATCTGGGACATCGCCCGTGTTGATTCGGGAGCGGAAGTAGGATCAGGAGGACTCTACAATAATCAAAAGAACGAAAGTATTCCATTAACTGTGGCGGACAACCCAATAAATGATTGGAACACTTTCCGGATAAAAATGGTAGGAGAGCGGGTAACTGTTCACTTAAATGGTGTATTAGTAACAAATAATGTTATTCTTGAAAACTACTGGGATAGAAAACTTCCAATCTTTTCGAAAGAAGCAATTGAGTTACAAGCACATGGAGAGGATCTCGGATTTAGAAATATTTATGTACGTGAGATCAATTCAGGTAGCGAATTCTTAACCGAAGAGGAGAAAAAAGAAGGTTACCAATCACTCTTCAATGGAAAAGATCTTGATCAGTGGATTGGCAATAAAGTGGATTATTATGCGGAAAATAATGAACTCCTTGCCCGACCTTCACAAGGAGGACACGGAAATTTATTTACCGCAGAAGAGTATTCCGATTTCATTTTCAGATTTGAATTCAAACTAACTTCCGGAGCAAATAACGGATTAGGGATCCATGCTCCATTGGAAGGTGATGTTGCTTATGACGGAAAGGAGATACAGATCCTTGATAATACTGCCAGCATCTATGCAAACCTTAAAGAATATCAATACCACGGCTCTGTATACGGTGTAATTGAAGCAAAAAGAGGTTTCTTAAAACCTTTGGGTGAATGGAATTATGAGGAAGTTATGGTAAAAGGTGATCAAATTAAAGTCACATTGAACGGAACAGTCATATTGGAAGGAAATATGAGGGAAGCATCAAAAAATGGTACACTTGATCACAAGGATCATCCGGGGCTTAATAGAAATAAAGGGCATATAGGCTTCTTAGGACACGGTTCGGAATTAGAATTTAGAAATATAAGAATTAAAGATTTAAGTAAATAAACAATTAAATATAAAGAAATGAAAAAAATAATAATTGCCTCTATTTTGATAATTACATTGAGCATACCTAACATGCAAGCACAAGGAAAGTCTCTTTTTAATGGTAAAGATCTGTCGGGATGGACAATCTATGGTACTGAAAAATGGTACGTAGAAGATGGATTACTTGTCTGTGAAAGCGGACAGGATGAGGAATATGGCTATTTAGGCACAAAAAAGCACTATAAAAACTTTGAATTGAATCTTGATTTCAAACAAGAAGCAGACGGAAATAGTGGCGTTTTTGTTAGATCGACTATTGAAGGCGTCAAAATTAGTGGTTGGCAAGTAGAAGTTGCCCCAAAAAAAAATCAAACTACCGGTGGAGTATATGAGTCTTACGGCAGAGGATGGCTGATTAAACCGGATCCTGAAAAGGCAAAAGTTCATAAGGATGAAGATTGGAATCATTTAAAGATCATATTAGTTGATGATACGATAACCACTTGGCTGAATGGCGTTCAAATGATCGAGCTGACAGATGAAAAAATTGGTGAAGGGAAGGGGTCTATTGCACTTCAAATCCATAGCGGAGGAGGAATAAAGGTGAAATGGAAAAATATTAATCTAAAGAAACTTTAGGTTAACTTAAATCAATTTTTACGAATGAAGTTTATTATTAGTATTGGGTTAATCTTGGCTTTGTTCATGGGATGCGGTCAATCAAAACAGAATGATCTGCTGGATTCGACAAGTTTTGAAATAGGGATCATATCCGATTGTCAATATTGCTATTGTGATTCAAGGGGGGAGAGACATTATAAAAAATCGCCTCAAAGGCTAATTGAGGCTGTTCATCTTCTCAATCAAAAAGATTTAAAATACACCATCCATTTAGGGGATTTTATCGATAGAAATTTTAGTAGTTATGATACGCTTATTCCTATTTGGAATAAATTAAACTCAAAAAAATACCATGTTCTGGGAAATCATGACTTTTTAGTTGCCGATTCGTTGAAAATCAAGATCTTTAATAAATTAGAAATAAAAGACCGCTATTATAGCTTTACACAGGATAATTGGCGTTTTATTGTATTGGACGGCAATGATCTGAGCTTTCATGGGGCTCTGAGTGAGATTAAAAAGCAACAAACAGATTCCATATACAAATTTTTTAAAAAGGACAGTGTACCTCATGTAAAAAAAGGGAATGGAGCTCTTAGTAAAGAGCAATTGCACTGGGTTAGATCTGAGTTGGAAATTGCGAAAAAGAATGAGGAAAATGTTGGGTTCTATTGTCATTTCCCGGCATTGCCTTTTGATGCATCCCACAATTTGTGGAATAGAGAAGACCTGTTAGAGCTTATTTCAGAATACAGCTGTGTAAAACTATTTTTTAATGGACATAATCATGAAGGCGGGTATGTGGAAAAGAGCGGAGTTCATTACTTAACTTATAAGGCGATGGTAAATAGCGATGACAAATCCTCCTTTGCCACGGCTTTATTTACAAAAGATTCTGTTCTGATTGAGGGCTATGGAAGAGAAGTTTCCAGAGGGTTAAAAATAAATTAACTCTTCATCTTATTCTTAAGATATATTAATTTAAACTATTTAATGACAGTATATTAAAATAACATTTAATTCGGATAATAGGGTTTTAGAATTTTACCTTCATCACTTAACAAACTCTTTATTTCTTCCGATTTTAATACTTCAGATGCCAACATTTCGACATCGTCGACATATAGTTTACTCTGAATCAATCGGATTCCATGGCTATAATCTACATAATTTTCACTATGACCGGCATAGATCGGTTGAATATTTTTACCAGTAGGGTAATGCCAACCATATATAATTACAGGCGCAGGTTCAGGAGATCTATAAATTAAATTACTGATGATAACATCCTTTTTATTTCCACTGACCAGGCTTCCTAAAGTATCCTTTGCGATATTGATTTGACGTTGGGTCCACACTTCAGAATTATGTTGTTTAAAAACAGGAACCGTCCTCATTTTATCAGTGGGAGGGATAGGTTGAGGTTCCATTTTAAGTGTGGAAGCTTCCCAAATTTGATCTACCATTCTTCGTGTTGGAAGAAAACAATCTAAGTCATCTGCGATCTTTTGACCTAAACCAGGAGTCATCGGACATAAAAAGTAATCATCATCGCTACCTAGGGCCAGGTAATCAGGTAATGTATAATAACTTATATATCTTAAGCTCCCATTAATGGACATTCTGGAGGAAACCCTGACCATATTTCTCAGAAAATCCGGAATGTTTCCTTTTTTTACCTCCTTGTAGATATAATCTTCTCTTTCCTCCAGGCTTAAATCGGTAATATTCTGAATAATTTGTGTACCCTTCAGAGCATTGCTAGCTCTTGGTAATATATTTAATTTATTAGTTAATGGATAACCATAGTCCTTGAATTCATCAATTGGAGATTCAATTTCTTCATTCACTAAATTTTTAGTCGTGCAATTTATTAGACCAATAAACAAGCATCCTAAAATGATGATACGTCTCAGCAAGATCATATGTTTAATTTAATAAGTATTGAGGAATAAATATAAAGAATAAAATAGCATTTATTTTACGTAATGGAAGAACATTTTTTTCAATGCCCTAACTAGAGGGTCTATCCTGATATATTATCAGTAGCGCAGCAATTGACGAATCAAGAGCTTCTGCTTTGTATAAAAAATAAGGAAATAAATGTCCTTAATCTTAATAGGACTGACTATCTTTAAACTGACATTAATTTTTTAATCATCTTTCGTGAAACATAAAAAAGTTACCATAAAGGATCTTGCCAAAATTCTTAACATTTCTATATCCACCGTCTCTAAAGCTATGAATGATAGCCATGAAATAAGTGAACTAACAAAAGAAAAGGTTAGGAAAGCTGCAGAAAAATATAATTATTACCCTAATTTAATGGCAGCGGGTTTACACTCCAAATCTACTAAAACCATTGGGGTTGTCATTCCAAATATCCTGAATTATTTTTTTGTGAATGCGCTGTCGGGGATTGAAAAAGAAACGAGGCAGAGAGGCTATAGAATCATTAGTTGTATTTCGAATGAATCATACGATATTGAAGAGGAGAGTATTGAAATGCTGTCAAAAGGATATGTCGACGGTATTATTCTTTCTCTTTCTATTGGGACACAAAAGCTAAAAAAGTACAAACATATTCAAGCGGTTATAAAAAAGAATCTGCCTGTTGTTCTCTTTGACAGAGTTTCAAAGGAAATAAATTGTGATAAAATCGTGTCTGATGATTATCAAGGAGCATACAATTCAACATCATTTCTAATTGAAAACAAATGTAAAAATATTGCTCTTTTCACTACTCATAAAGACTTAAACGTTGTAAAGCAGAGAAAAAAAGGATATATGGATGCCATTGAAAATGCAGATATGAAAAACAATAAACTTATCGCCAATTTTCAATACAAACATTCCTCAGAGGAGGCAATAAAAAAATTTCTAGAGCTACATAAGGTAGATGCTGTCTTTGTGGTGGATGAATTACTCGCAATTAAGACTATTAAAGTAGCTAAAGAATTAAAGTTAGGTATACCCAATGATATTCAGGTTATTGGCTATGCCGATGGAGAATTGTCCAAGGAATATAGCCCGTCCGTGTCAGTAGTAAACCTTCATGCAAAAGACATTGGTCGAGCTACAGCAAAAAAAATGATCGAACGTTTAGCGAAAAAAGACGAATTGAGAACTAAAATGGGAAAAACTACTGTGGTACATTCAACTTTGATTCAACGCGAAAGTACTTTAAATAGAAAAGAATAATTAAGGAAAGTGCACCACAAATAGAGAAACCAATAAATAATGGGAGGGCGGTATCGTCAACAAATCTGCCTATATAAGTACTTATAGGAACGGCCATCAAGGTTGAAACGAATCCTGTGATAGCTGCACCGATACCTGCAATATGACCTATAGGCTGCATAGCCAAGGCTCTTAAATTTCCGAATAAAAATCCTACTGCAAAAAACTGAAATCCAAAGAAGGTGAGTAGAACCACAACACTGGGGTTAGGACTGGAAAAGTATATTATAACGTAAACCAATGAAACACCAAAATATACCACTAAAGCCATCGAAACCAATTTTTGCATGCCGTATTTAAGAACAAGTGTACCGTTTAAAAACGTGGCTATTCCAACTGAAATTGCAAGTCCGGCGAAAATATATGGGAATTCATCGGCCATATTGTATTGAAAGGCAAATATTTGCTGTGCTGAACTCAAATAAACTAAAAATGAAGCAGTTATAAATCCTGATATGATCGTATATCCTATGGTAGTTTTATATTTTATCAATTCCTTTAGACCATTAGAAAAAATATGAGGAGTAAATTTGACACGGTTCACTTTTATCAATGTTTCGGCCTGTCTTCTCCAAAACCAAACAGACACGGCCAAACCAAATAAAATTTGTACATAAAAAATAGCCTGCCAATTGTATCTATCAAGAATAAATTTACCCAAGGCCGGTGCTATAATTGGCACCAAGAGAAAAACTACGGTAATGAACGACATTATCCTCGCCATATAATCACCACTATAAATATCTCTGATCATGGCTATACTGATCGTTCTTGGTGCTGAAAGGGCAATACCCTGTAAAATTCTCCCCGCAATCATGGTTTCCAGGTTTTCAGCAAAGACACAGATAAGACTAGCTATTACAAAGAGGCCAAAACCCATATAAACCACAGGTTTTCTTCCGAAACTATCGGAAATCGGTCCAAATAACAACGGACCAACGCCCAAACCTAAAAAGATCATGGTTATTAGTAACTGATTGTCCACAATTCGTTTTGTTCCAATAGTTTCGCCTATAATATCAAGAGCGGGCAGTAAAGCATCTATAGCCAAAGCTACGATTGACATCAGGGAAGCCATTAAAATAACAAATTCTTTGGAGGAGGTACTCTTTTTTGTCATTAGGCAAAAATAAACTAATTCTATTTAGAAATCTTAACAAATACTTAAGATAAAATAATACTTGATTCAATATTTTTGATTCAAATGAAATATATGATGAGTACCACTTTGATTGCTAAATTGTTAATCTTTTCTCTACTAATTATTTCCTGTTCATCGAGTGAAATCAAGGACCCACTTGATAAATATGAAGATTCAGAAATTGCTGTTAAGTTGTTTCCGGGAAATATTTCGATTGACGGTATTCAATGGAACAATTTCTTCGCCAAAAACAATCAAGAAATGTTTTATTGTCAGCAGCTACCAGGTAGGGCTCAATTGGTCTCACGAGTATTTGATGGTAAGAAATACACAAGTCCAAAACCAATTGCTTTTGACACTATTTATAATTATTCAGATCCCTTTGTCAATCCAAGCGGGAACCATTTAATATTCATGTCTAATAAGCCATATGAGTTCAAAAAAGATAGTTTAACCAGTGACTTTCAATTATGGCAATCGAATAAAAAGGATGGTGCTTGGACTGAGCCTGAAATAGTATTTACAACTGAGACCGGAGTGGGCTATCCGTGTCGAACCAATGACGGAACTTTGTTTTATAGTCTGCGACCGAAAGATGGTAGTAGAAATTCCAACATCTATTATTCGGCATTTCAGGATGGTCAATATGGACCGCCGATAAAGTTACCGGAAGAAATAAACACTATTGACAAGTTTGAAGGAGATGCCTTTATTGCTATGGATAAGAGCTTTATAATTTTTGCTAGTTTTGACCGAGATGATAATATGGGGTTTTCGGATCTCTATATTTCATTTAATAAGGGTAATAATAAATGGACGAAGTCTAAAAGCCTTGGTATGTCCATAAATTCAGCTGGTTATGATGGCAGCCCTTTCGTAACTCAGGATGGGAAGTATTTGGTATTTACTAGTAGTAGAAACAGTCCTGGAGAAAATGGTTTTTTCAATCATTACATCGTACGGTTTGATGCATCAAGTTACAAATAGCTGTTCTATGAATGCATTGGGTTAAGATATTTATAAACATGAATTACTATTAGTTAAGATATTTATATGATTTTAGTTTTTTGTCCAATTGAGTACAATAAGTAAAAACAGAAGATGTAAGTAAGGTTAACTAGTATTGAAATTCACTGTTATTTTTTAAAACAATGAGAAAAATTTTCAGATAATCATTGAGGAGAAGGTTAGGAATAGATATATGCTATTTAACATAATATTAATTATAGTACAAATGTATTGTTTATTGTTTATTGCAGTTTATCCATTTGATAGCTATAATTAGCCTTGATGTAAAATTGCGGCGCGAAACGCTTATTGTTATATAAAATCAAATTACTGTTGTAATTAATTTTAAACTCAATTCCCAGCCGCTTTGCCCACGCCAAAATAAAAGCTACTTTTTAGTTTACTTAAAATTCTCTTATTTGAAGAAATATATGTGATAAAAAAATTTACGCGATTACTCACGTCGCAAATATTGTTTTAGACGTGTTCGTGAATGCTGCGCATTTCTCGTGGATTGCCAAAAGAGTATAAAATTTAAGAAAAATAAATTTCTATACACTCGTTATATATAATCTTCGTATTGAAGTTTCCTTTTCTTCTTTCATTATCTTTAGTCTTGAAACAAAAGAAACAAAAATTCAAGGCTGCATATAATTTTGGAAACAACCTGCCGGCAGGCAGGCAGGCAGGCAGGCAGGTTAACGGCTCATTCGCTATATTTTAGATTATTTGACGTTAAGAAAATGTACAGTGTACATTTTTAGTTAAATACACATAGAACCTTAAATCTACTTTAGTGTTGTATCCAAATAAAATCATCCACTGGATAATTCGTATTTGTATAACCTAAAATATGAACGCTCATTTCTCCTATTGTTTTAGTCAAAATTTTATGAAGCCGATTAAACACATCCTTTAAAACTTTAAAATAGTTTGCACTCACCTATTTTGTATAATTCCAAATCGGCAAAGAAATACTGCTTTGACCACTAAAAGTTATCTTTAATGGAATTTTAGCATCTTTTACACTTTCTATATTCACATCTTTACCTGTTCCGTAATTTATTTGTGCATTATTGTTTTTATTGACATTCACAACGATTACAATTCTACTTCCCTTTCCTAACTTTTTACTGATTAATTTAGAATTATTGAATGAAATCTGGTTTTTTTGATTTGGAGTTAGCAAATTTCTTTTTTCTCTATCTTTTGTAAAACTCGCGCGACCAATATAATAGCTTAAATGAAAATACTTTTTTTCTGGAGTTAGTTGATATACAATTACTGAATAATCAACATCTTTTTTATTTATAGAGAATTCCAGATTACCCAAAAAAGAACCATTTATAACTATATCTTCTTTTATTGGTTCGGATTTAAACACCAAACCATCTTCTAAATCGATTATTTCTCGTTCTAAAGGCCATGGATAATATTCAGTATTATTCATACTTTCTCTATCTTTAAAATCAACAGACATTTGAATCTCTGAATTATTTTGTTTCGGTTTTAAGGCATAAAAATCTTTGATTTTATCAGCACTTAAATGATACGTCAACGTATCATTAGTCATGGCATTTAAACTAGGCTCATGCATCCAAGTGTCAGTATCCATTACTTGGAAGTTCACTTTATCTTTTAAAATACTTGGTTTTTCTTTTCCATTTAAAATGTAATCAAACCATTGATAAAGAATATCTTCTTCAATATTTATCAATGCTGTATTATCTAATTTGTAATTTCTTAGCCTTTCTTCTGGTTTCGTTTGAGCAGTCCAATGGTCGTAAGGTCCAACTAATAAGTAATGATTTGGATTTTTTACGTATTTATGATGCTCATTGTAATAATACATCGCGCCTCTTTGTGAATCATCATAATAACCAGTAATTGTTAAAATAGGAATATCAATTTTAGCAAACTCTTGTTTGTACGGAATCATTTTTTTCCAAAAATCATCATAACTTGGATGTTGCATATATTTATTCCACAATGTATTTACTTGCCCATCTAAACTATCTAGCTTATTAAATGCTACTCCAGTTTTATACCATGTATTTTTTAGGGCATTCCAACGATTAAAATCTTGTGAAGCTTTAAAATCTAAAAAATTATTATTGGTAACATAAAAATTCCAAGAATACGAATAATTGTGTAACACATTGTTTTCCATCGGATAATCAATTCCTGGAGCAATTGCTACCATTGGCACAATTGTTTTTAATGCTGGATGCACTTTGTGTTTCATAGAAGCCCATTGTGTAAAACCATTGTAACTCCCACCAAACATGGCTACTTTTTGATTTGACCAAGACTGTTTACTAATCCAATCAATTACTTCATAAACATCTGTATTTTCATATTCAAGAGGTATTATTTCGCTTTTACTCAATCTTTTTCCTCTTGTATTAGCAATAACTCCAATATATCCTTTAGATGCTGATAACATGGCAGTAGCTTCATTGGTTCCTGCGTAAATAGAAGAAACTAATATTGCAGATTTTTTAGTTGCAGATTTTCCTTTTTGTTGAACTAATACAATTGAAATTTCTGCACCATCTTTCATCGAAATTACAATAGTATCATTTAAAGCATATCTACGTTTATGATCTTCTTTTATTTCCTCAAAGAAAATAGCTCTAGTTGATGCGTATACTGTTTTTAAAAAATACTTTTTGATTAAATTTTGAGCTACGTCATTTGAAATTTCTTTAGATGTAATATTATTATAGGTATCATTAAAATTTGAAATAAAATAATCGGTTCCATCTCTAAGGATTAATGTTTTCTCTAAATTTATAACGTATAAATCTTTAGATTTTATTAAGTAATTTTTATAAGAATTTTTAAATGTTTCTTCAAAGCTCTTAGAAAGTATTGCTTCGACATAATGTAGATACAAATCTAAATAGACGCTTTCTTCTCTAGGTGTTTCTTTTATTCTCTTTTTAATAATACGTAATGCATCACTATAGTTACCTCTAATTAACTGGAACTTAAACAAGTCTAATTCTGATAAATTTTGAGTTTCACATACTGTTGCCAATTGCTTTATTTGATTTGCAAGTGCTACTGAATCTGAAATTTTCAACTTCTTAAATGGTAATTCTTGCCCAAAAGAAGCAACACTATTTGCAATTAGAAATATTAATAGAACTGATTTTTTCATTGTTTTGCGTTTGAAAATTGATAGCAACCTATACTATTTCTCATTTGGGTTTTCGTACTTGATTAACTCTTCATTATACAAAAAGTCATCTTGAGTTTGAGTCATTTTTATAAAGTTTTTTATTTCTGGAGCGTATAACCAGACTTCATCCGTTTGTGCGTTGTATCCTCTAGAATTTGAAACGGTTCCCTTGTATTCTATGGTGTACGCCATAAATGTTCCTGCTCCTACTGTTTCTTCTTTGTATGATAATACTTTTGCATCTTGACTTTGTGTTCCTGTAGTGCCATCTTGACTTGTCCAGTTTTTTTCATATCTCCAAGTTTCACCAACTTTTAAAGGCCATTTGTATCTTGGTGTTTTACTTTCTTCCGGTTTTACAATGTTTGATAGTGGAATTGTATCTTTTCCAACTGTCATACCTAAAGCACCATCTATATGTACTATTTCTCTTGCGTCTTCTCCTTCTGAACGTACTTCGCCTTCCGTTGTTACGCCTTTATATTTCCAAACCCATTTCTCTCCAACAGAATAATCGGTTAAGGTTGGTTGGTCTGCTAATGAAACATTGTTTTCACTACAAGATATCAACAATGAAATTAGAACTAGATATACGATTTTTAATGTTTCAAATACTACTTTTAAATAATTCATAATATGACTTTTAAATTAATTATAGCACAAAGTAAAGGCGTATGTTCCGGTCAAAAAAGGAAAAGTACATGAGCGTAAATAAATGTAAATAAACGTTATAAAATTAAACGATTATTGCTTTATAAACTATTCCAGTTTTTAAACTTAACAGATTGTCTGCTAGACACTTCTATCTTTTCACCTGTAGTTAATATAATTTGTAATTTATTATTGAAGTATGGATGAATCTCTTTAATGTAGTTTATATTAATCATTTGACTTCGATTAACACGGAAAAAGACTTTAGGGTCTAATTTCTCTGCTAGTAAATTTAAAGAACGCTTTATCATCGCTTTATTCGAGCCAAAATAAAGACGTGCATAGTTTTCTAGGGACTCAATAAAATGAATATCCTTTAGCGGAATAAAATGACAATTCTCACCATCTTTTATAAATATCTTTTGATGCATTGGTAAAGTTGTCGGCTCTAATGTTACCCTTTTAGATAATTCTATTTTTACCTTTTCAATAGTTTTAGAAAAACGTTCATCTCTTAAAGGTTTTACTAAATAATCCAACGCATTCATCTCAAAAGCTTTTACAGCATATTGATCATAAGCAGTAGTAAAAACAACATCTGGTACATTTGTTAATTCCTCCAATAAATCAAATCCAGATTTACCAGGCATGTGAATATCCAAAAATAAAATATCTGGTTGCAATTCTTCAATTAAAGATATGGCCTCATCTACATGACTTGCTTCACCAATAATTTCAAACTCTTGATGTTTTTCTAATGCACGTTTTACTTCTTCTCTCGCTAAACGTTCGTCATCAATGATTATGGTTTTATATCTTTTCATCTTCTATATGCATTGGAATTATTATTTCTGCAACTACACAGTCATTTTCTTTCGCTGTTAAACTAAAACTAGCCTTACCTTTATATTGAATTTCTAGGCGTTTTTTTAAGTTTTTTAAACCTAATCCAACACTTTTATGTTGGTTAATTACTCCAGGGGGGTTCTCAACTGTAATATAAATATTACCATCCTGTTTATTAATTTTCAAGAAAACAACACCACCTCCAACTTTTAAGTCGATTCCATGTTTAATGGCATTTTCAACTAACAACTGAATACTTAATGTGGGAATCTTATAATTAATGAGGTCATCGTCAATATTGGTTTTTAGTTGCAGTCGTTCTTCAAAACGCATTTTTTCTAATTCAATATAATCATAAACTAAAGCAAGTTCATTTTTAATAGATATTAAACCTTTGTCTTTTTCATATAATGATGAACGCAATAAATCTGATAATAAATCAATTGCTCTTCTTGCAACGCTAGGATTTTCGATTACCAATGATTTAATAGAGTTTAAGGAGTTGAATAAGAAATGTGGATTTAATTGAGCCGATAAATTATCTAATTGAGCTTGTTTAGCTATTAAAGATAATTGAGCATTTTCTTTAGCCGTAACAATTTCTTTTTGATAGTAATGATACAAGTGATACGCCAATATCCAAATAGACATTAGTCGAAATCCTGTAAGTAAAATTGGATCCCAGTAAATGATGGCTTCAAAGAAATTTTTATCCTCGCCTGCAATAAAAGTCCAGTACGCATACCATTTTAAATTGTTTATTAATACATATAAAACAGCTAATAAAATTATAGTAGGTACTAAACGGATTAGTAATTTTTTTATGGGTAAACTACTCCATTTTGCTTTTAAGGCAAATCGTCTGTACATATGTGTTAAAAATATTCCTATAGAAATGTCTAATACATAATTTAACAAGGTATAAAAAATGCCGTAATTATCTCTTGTATAAACTGTATAAGCCCAATAAACTGAAACGATACTCCATCCAATTAATTGACATTTCCAATAAAGAGAAATTGTAGTATTACTATTATTTGTTTTTCTGCTGATTTCCATTCTTAGACAAAGCAACGAAATACTTTTAAATAGTGAAAGGAAAAGTACAGGAACGTAAGATATGAGGTTTAAATGTTATTTATAAAAATTATATTCCATTCCACACACATCATGCTTCCCTCCTATGTCGTCGCATAAAAATGTTCCATTGACACAGTAGTATTAACTTTTAAGAAGAAACTTCAAAAGAATATGTTGGATGAATGCCCTCCTACCACCAGGCTCCTTCACTAAAAAGATCTATTAGACCTTTTTTATACGCTCGGCCCTGCTTTTACCCAAAGCTCAAGTTACATAACGCGGTACATTATAGAAACATAACGGTACTGATTTTATGTTAAAGGAAATCGACTTTAGGAGATTCATGAACTCCCTTAAAAAACAATAAGAATAGCGTGAACTAAATTACGGCTCATTAACTTGTATCCTTATTTGATAGCTATAATTATATTATGTCAAATATCCAGAGTGTTCCTAGTGTCATGTCAATACTCTAGTTTCGGGTAAAGATGTTTTAACTTTATCCGTGCATTTTCATTTTTAAATCTCCAATTTATTATTAGAAACTGTTTCGTTTAACCGAACACCAAAGAATGCCGCAATTATCAAAAACACTCCTCCAAATAATATAGCATTAACAGCATTATTATTTAAGATATTTTTAATGATAAAGCCAAATGTAATTGTTTGTATTAGCATAGGTATAACGATCATCATATTTACTATTCCCATGTAAACACCACGCCGTTGTTCGGGAATTATCTTAGAAACCATTGCATATGGAATTCCCATCATAGCAGCCCAACCAATACCAAATAAAACCATAGGTAATAGCAAAAGATATTCATCTTTTATAAAAGGCATTACTAACATGGCAATACCTGCAAGGAATAGACTTGAGACATAAACCATTTTAGAACCATACTTTTTTGCAAAAGGAACCAAAGCTAACGCTACAACCATTGTTACCAAATTATAAGTACCATTCATAAGACCAGTTTGAGCTAAGGCTTGTTCTGAAAGCAACTGAATGTTTTGAGCAAAAGATATATCGACACTACTTATTATGTCTCCAGCTTTATGTGCCTGCATAATACCTTCAAATTTTTCGGTATCCTCATTACTAATCCCAAATAAACTTTTTCTTAACATAGGTGTTATAAATTGCCAATAAATAAATAAGGCATACCATTGAAAAAAGTAAACTGCAAATAATCTCCACATAAATTTCGGCATATCTTTAATGGCACTAAAAATCTCTGTAAAGGGCTCTGTAGCTCTCTGAAAAAAGGAATGTTCTCGCTTTTCTTTTAAAAGTTGATGAAGTTCATCATCTGATGGCGGAATTTCAGGAGTTTTTATTACAGACCAGAGTATGGTTGAAATAGAAGCAAATGCTCCTAAAAAAAATGAATAATAAACCCATTTAGGTATGGACGTGACCGTTTCTGCTGCTGTACTAAATAAATCAGTGGTTTCTGCAGGATCACTAAACCAATCTTGAAATAGAAACAGTGAAAAATTTGCAATAGTAATGCCAGCTCCAACAAATAAACTTTGCATTTGGTAGCCATAAGTTAATTGGCTGTCAGGAAGTTTATCTCCTACAAAAGCTCTGTAAGGCTCCATGGCTGTGTTATTGGCTGCATCTAAAATCCATAATAATCCAACAGCAAACCATAAACTAGGACTAAAAGGAAATGCAAGTAAAGACAAACTACCAAGAATAGCACCAATTAAAAAGAAGGGTTTTCGTCTTCCTCCCCACTTAGGTAACCATGTTTTATCTGAAACAGCACCAATAATGGGTTGAATTAGTAATCCCGTTACTGGCCCCGCAAGATTTAATAATGGCAATTCATCAGGAGAAGCTCCAAGAAATGAAAAGATAGGGTTTATTGCTGTTTGCTGTAACCCAAAGCTAAATTGAATTCCTAAAAATCCAATATTCATATTCCATATTTGCCAAAAGGATAAGGAAGGTTTTTTTATTTTCATCTATAAATATTTTTCTAAAAATAGGTATTTTTTCATTAGTGTCCACTTAAAATCAGTTGATTGTCAACTGGTTATAATCTTGTTCTTTGAAATTAGCGTAGTAAATATCTGTAAACAGTTCATTTACATGTGTTTTGTCTCACAGAGAGATGCCTAAAATCTGTAGAACTTTATATGTTGAACGCTCTAATTTTAGATCATGACCTACAATTGCAACAAGACAATAAGCAATTATTGCAGTGTAAATATGTATTCTAACAGCATTTTTAGACGTTCCCCAAAGGGATTTTACTTTTAAATGTTGTTTGATCCATTTAAAAAATAGCTCAACTTGCTAGTATGCTCCAACCTCATATGAAATAAAATCCATATCGTTGACATCATGGACAATTGCCCCTGTAATACGTGTAAAAACCAAAATTCTGTATTTAGATTCCCGTTTCATGCCTTCGGCAGATAAATTCACGGGAATGATAATTTCGATGGAGACCCCGAGGAATTCTATTCGATTAAAGCACTAAATCTTCTTCTTTTCCTTTGTGACTAAAAGAAATTGTATAAGATAAATTATTAAAATCAACATTAAATTTTGTCCATTCTTCTCCATTTTTCCAGTTAATAATGAGCGATTTTTGAGAAGTAGATTTTAAAGAGAAAACTCCGTTAAAAGCGGGATGAGAATTTCTAAATTTGATAAGTTTTAATAATTTTTGTACAACAGGTCTTTTGATGGCATTATCTAATTCCCCATTTGAGAAATAATGCCTATTAATATCTCTGCCTACTTTAGTTTTAGCCAATAATTCCATGTCATTAGGCTCTGCTAGTAATCCTGTATAATAAACTTGCGGAACTCCAGGAACAAAAAATTGAATAGCACGTGCCAAAAGGTAATAATTTTCATTTTGCGCTAGAGCATCGAAATAAGTACAGTTTACTTGATAAAGATCTAGATTAGAGGCTGCTTCCCCAGTGGCTTGTCGGCTTTGTCCTTTACTATTTTCGTGAATTTGTTCCACCAATGCATCAATATCCTCTTCGGGTAGTAATCCTGATTTTCCTTCAGAACCTCCTACATCTATTACACCAATTCCGTCATGTGTATCTAAAACGGTAATAGCATTTCGAGGACTTATTTCAAGCCAATTTTTTAAATATTCTGAAGTATGGTTAAAAATAGCATGAAGCACAAGAGGAGGTAAAGCAAAATCATAAACCCAATCTACTTGTTTCGCAATTTCAATTTGTTTTTTATAATAGGAATGAATTTCAACTAAAACTTCCATCCCATATGCAGATGCTTTTTCCCTAAACCATTCAATAAAATCAAAAGTTTCTGGAATCATAAAGCATGTTGTTCCTGCTTTTTTAATGGCATAACCTGCAGCATCTAGTCGTATCATTTTTATACCCGACTCATAAAATTGATGAAGTATAGAATTTAGATAATCTTTGCCTACCTCACTTAGCACATTTATATCAATTTGATTGGAAGAGAAAGTAGTCCAGAGCCTTTTCTTAGAACCATCACTTAATAAAATATCTATAAAAGGGAGACCTGGACGCGGGCGATAAATTTTCGACAATTCCTTTTCACTCACATCCTTTGTGAAAACTTTATCTACTGTTAAAAACAAATCAGAATATGCTGATTTTTCTCCATGTTTCAAATAATCGAGAAATTGTGATGATTGAGCAGATATGTGGTTAACAATAATATCCCCCATAATATTAGTTACTTTACTCAGAGATTGAATATCCTTCCATGAGCCAATACGAGAATCAACTTGGGTGTGGTCAATAGGATCAAAACCTGCGTCTATTCCATCCGTAGGATAAAAAAAAGGCAATAAATGTACGCCACCAAATACTCCTTTTAATTCTCCATCGAATAAGGTCTGTAAAGATTTTAAACCTTCATCTGATAGGCGATCAACATAAGTTATGAGCTGTACCTGATTCTTCACTTTTATTTTTATAAAATTTATCCAAATATATAGAAAATGGAAAAACTATTATAAAACAAAATACTTAAATTACTTAACGTGAATATTGAATAAAAAAAGAGGTGTATTATTTGTAAAGAGTAAACTATACGTTGAGGTGTCGTTTTATTTTTTGCCATGTGTGCGTTATTTATAATACGGTAATAACCACGTTCCCTTTTTTATGACCTTTATCAACATATCTATGAGCCTCTACTATTTGATTCATCAGGTAGCGTTTGTCTATTACCGATTTTAGCTTGCCTTTCTCGCAGAGTTCTTTGAGAAAGTTGAGGTCTTCAACTTTCAACTTAAAGTTGTTTGACAAAGACAGAACATTGACATAAATTCCTGATTTTGTCAGAGATTTTTTTCGCTTTGTAAATGGTATCTTACCTACCGCATCAAAAATGATATCATAAGTATCATCGCTTTGAGAAAAGTCTTCTTTAGTATAATCAATTAACTTATCAGCTCCCAGAGATTTCACCATATCCAAATTTGCAGTACTGCACACTCCAACAACTTTTGCCCCAAAATGTTTGGCAAGCTGTACCGCAAAAGTACCAACACTACCAGACGCCCCGTAAATTACGACCTTTTGCCCCTCTTTTATATTTGCTTTTCTGAGATTAAGCAGAGCAGTTAATCCACTGCTCTCCTATCGTCGTTACGTACAAAGCTTGTTACTTTGGTTCCAAAGTAACAAGCTTTGTAGTAGAAGTGTTTTTTTCTAGAAAACTTTATGTCAAGTTAAAATTGCATTGAAAATTTTGCACAATTAAAACTCAATTATATAATTTAAAGTTATTTAACTCATTTCATTTATAAACCGAACAGGTTATCTGTAAAATTCTCATCAGACCTGGTCCCAAAAGGATCTATAGAAATGTACTTTGGCAACTCTTTTACAACGATCTTAATTACTGTTTCTTCTTTGTTAATCGTATTGGATTGATAATATAGAATGGAACTGTTGTCTTTCACATTTGATGGATGCGTATTAAAAACTCCGATTTTAATAGGTTCGTTAATAGCAATCGGTTTGATTTCTCCAGTATCTAACGTTTCAAAACGTTTCGCTTTTACTTTAACCGAAATCTCATAAGTTCCGTTGGCTAATGCTGCATAAGAACTTTCTTCAATTCCTAAATCGTACGTAATTACTTTTTTAAACCAATCATCAATTAAGGGGTGATACTCTTCTGGCGTTACTTTATAAACTGCATCTAAAAATTCAATAGAATTGGCTTCTAACTTGTTAATGTTACGATGTTTGTTTGTTATGGTTTTCAAGACATGATTTACTCGCTTCTCTCCTATTAAATCTCTTAATGCCAACATTACAGTCAAAGCTTTTCCATAAGATATATAGCTTTGACTTGTTACCATATAAACGGGAGGTTCAAGTTCGCTTGCAAAAGACCTTCCTGCAAAATATCGACTTCTAGAGTTTTCGCTCAACGTTAATAATGCTCTTTTTCCGTACATTTTTTCTAGTACAACGGCTTCTGTATATTTTGCAAAACCCTCTACTAATAATGAACCTCCTGCTACAGGTTTAGCAGATAATGTATGTCCCCACCATTGATGTGCAACTTCATGAATTGTTCTTTTTGCAACCAGATCGAAAGTTTCTTCATTACTTTGATCAGCCAAATACAATCTGTCTTCTACCATAGATATCATCCCTGGATGTGCAAATCCACCAAAGGGCCAATGCGCAGGAATTTCTGCAATTCTGATATGATCAAAATTATATGCACCAAAGTTTTCTTGACAATAATCTAACGTTTGCTTTATGCTGTTTTCAACGTCATCAATGTTAAAATGATGCTTTGCGTCGTAATATTGTTCTATTGAAATTTCGTTATGCATTGTTTTCTGAGTTACATACTTTGCTGAAAAATAAGCAATTACTGGTAAGATCTTATCCTTTGATTTATAATGATAATAATTTCTTTCATTTTCAGACCACTCTTTAATTAATCTTCCTGAACTTAATGCAGTTTGATCTTTGGCTGTAGAAACAATTGTTTCAAACCTAATTTTTTCATTTTTGACGCCTTCAGAAACAATATGTGATGCCAAATTAAGATCTTCAACTCTTTCGGGTAAATTTCTTTTTTGACGTTCAATACTATTAGTTATTTCTAATCCAGAACCATAGCCTAAAACAGGTTCAAAACCTCTATGATTAATATAGCTTCCATTTTTTACAATTGAATTATCTTCATTATATCCTATTAATGACTTCTTTAATTCATACCTGAATTTTACAGAATCATTTGGCTGTAATGCTTTTTTGAACTGAAATAAATACGTCCTAAATAGACTGTCATGTTTTACTAAATCTGCATTTTCTATGGCTATATTTTCTAACGGAATTCTTTCGTGAATAAAAACTTCTGACAATGGTTTCTCACTTTTGTTTTTCAATATATAATTAGCTTTCACAGTATAATTTCTCTCATTTGGATAGATTGCCACTTCTGTTTTTCTAGATGTAACATACAATCTTTCTATGCTTTCATACTTTTTAAATTTTCGTTCATAGTTTTCTCTAAAATCTAAATTATCATTACTGGTTTCATAATCAGATACAATATTTACATTGTAAAAAACCAAACTTCCTGCTCCAATAAATAATAGGATAAAAAAGGTGAATGCTAATTTCTGTAATTTTGACCAACCGTATTTAAGCTGTTTTAATTTCACTGAAAAGGTCGCAACAATACCTCTGTTCCAAATTTTAAATGAAATTAAGACTAATAACATTCCTAATGCAAACCAATACACTGCTAAGTGATCAAATAAACCGGAAACCCCGTTGAAGCCATCCATATTATTAAAACCTACTCTTGGCATAAAACCAATACTTGTTAATGGATGCTCTAAACCAAACATATCTGCTTTTAAACTTAGTATAACAATGAGTCCAAAAATTCCCATTCCCATATATTTATTCTTCACCAAACTATGTACAAAGAAGGCAATCGTACAAAATATAGCCAGTTGTAATCCATAATGATAATATAATGAAGCATATACACCAAATTCAAAGTTTGTGTAGTCTAAACTGATTTGAAATGCCATGCACATTAAAATTCCAATTGTAATTAAAATAATGGGTAATAATAACAATGCACTGAATTTTGATAAAAAGAAAACCCAATTTTTAACTGGAGTAGCATCAACAATAAGATTAAAGTTTAAGCTACGCTCTTTCCAAACTATTTCTGAACTATAGAACACAATTAAAATCAAACTAAAAAGGGTTAATGGGTTCACAATTAAATCTATCAATTGATTAGTGAAAGGATATACACTCACACCATATTGACCACCACTTATAACTGTTGAATATAATTCTGCGAACACAATAAATAACCACATTAATAACACTGCTATAAAAGGCAGGCTCCTAAAAATGCTTTTCAACTCAACTTTTAACAATGCTAATAAAGCCTGTCTTTGCGCTTTAAAATTGTAGAATCCTTTTATTGGCTTATATGCCAATACTTGTTGTTTGTATATTATTTTTTTCGATTCTTTTTTAACTTTTTTAGTGATTTTTCTGAATGAAAATAGTTTATAGGTTACCAAAAGAAAACCAATAGAAATAAGGATCCAAAAAATTCTATTCATTAAGAATAATCCTGACAAGGAAAGTAATTGCATATTCTTTTGAAAAGGAGTCCAATATTGAGTTTGCTCAAAAAATGCAGCGATTCCGAATGGATCTGCAATTGCAGCCATCGCCATGCTTTCTGGAGAAGCCGGAACTGCTTGTGCCATTAATGGCGAATTTAAAAAGATAGAACTTACAAAATACAACATGTAAATAAATACAGCACTTACATAGGTTGCGGTACTATTTTTAGTTAATGTACTTATAGAGAATATTATTGTTGAGCAGATAAAAATGTTCGGGATTACGATATACAGCAAAGGTTGAACATACGTCATTAACTGAAAATCTGCGATTCTTTCTGTATTTAAATTAGAAGTGTTAATTCCCAAAAAATATCCAATAAGAAAAGGCGAAAATGCAAGAACACTAAAAATAAATGTTCCTAAAAAATGGCTCCAAAAGTAGTGACTCTTTTTAATTGAAGAGCTATAAATTAAGCTCTCCATATTGTGTTGTTTGTCCCTAAGCATAGCGCTTATTGCAAAAAACATTGTTATAAAGACACTTGCTAAAGTAAGAATATTAGTATAAAAATACACTTGATATACCGCATTAAAATTAACGCCTGTAGGAGCAAAACCTTGTCTACCTATAAATACACCCATCGCTAAAAACAACAATGCAAATATTGGAAATGCTCTCTGTTTTAGTTGATAAAAAACTTCGAATTGAAATAATTTCTTAAACATAACTTAGGCTTATTTTGTGGTTTGATTAAACAATGTCGTGAAATAATAGTCTTCTAAATTTGGAGCTATCGTATCAAACCCAGCTTCTGGTTTACTTTCTGATAACACTCTAATTTGCGTTTCTCCGGATACCAGCTTTGTAGAGATTACATCAAAGGCTTTTTTATAAATATCAATATCTGTTTTAGGGATGATTTTTGTCCAAATTTTTCCTTCAATGCTCGCGACCAATTCTCTTGGATTACCTTCTGAAATGATTTCCCCATTAGCAAGTATTGCCATTTTAGGACATAAATTCTTTACATCTTCTACTATATGTGTAGATAAAATAACAATTACGCTCTCCCCTATTTCGCTTAATAAATTTAAAAAGCGATTGCTCTCTTCCGGGTCCAAACCAGCAGTGGGTTCATCTACGATGATCAATTGTGGATTTGCCAATAAAGCTTGTGCAATTCCAAAGCGTTGACGCATTCCTCCAGAAAAAGTATACACAGATTTTTTTCTATGTTGGTATAAGTTTACTTGTTGCAATAAGGCAGTTACTTGTTCTTTACGTTCTTTTTTATCTAAAATTCCTTTTAATACTGCTAAATGATTCAGCAATTTTTCTGCTGAAATTTTTGGATACACGCCAAATTCTTGAGGTAAATAACCCAAATTTTCCCTTACATATTGAGGTTTCGAAACAATATCAACATCGTTAAAAGTGATGCTTCCTTCACTCGGTTCTTGTAAGGAAGCAATGGTTCGCATTAAAGAGGATTTTCCTGCACCGTTGGCACCTAATAACCCAAACATACCGTTGGTGATTCTTATAGATATACCATTAATGGCTTTCACGCCATTTGGATAGGTTTTATTTAGATTGTTAATTTGTAAAGTATTCATATCGATTATTTAATTGGTGTTTAACTTAATTGGTCTTATTTGAAGCGTCTTCTGATGTTCCATTTATAACCAATTGTATTCTGATTTTTGTGTGTTTTTGAAGTACTGTATACTGTTTTCATAATTATTCTTTTTAATGTTCGAGGCAAACATATGAGCATTGTTCAGGCTACTCAAGTAAATATGACAAAGAGGATAAAAATGGAGTTACATTATTGTATTATCCGTTCGAATTGAATTCATCCAAAAAATGAGTTGGTTCATATCAATTATCACACTGTCTGTCCAATAAGTTGCCAAGACCGGATAACATATTTACTTTTGTAGTATGATTGAGTTTCTAAAAAAATACAAAGCGTTTTTCATTGGACTTATTATAATAGTCCCAATTTTCTACTTATTAGATGCTGTTGGTTTAATTATTTTACCAGAAGAAAGACGTCCCTTAGAATTTATTTCTTACACCATTTTTTGGGGCTTGGCAATTGCTTTACCTATTCATAATTATCACTATTTAAAAAGGAAAAAGAAGATCGTAATTAATGTACTTAGTTTACTTGTACTCTTTTTTATTGCATTGGTTATTGATTCTACCATGAAGATGCCAGACAATCCAATAACTTTCATTCTTTTATTGGTGTTTTGGATTGGTTTAGTCTATTTGTTGATTCCTTCTTTTATTAAAAAATATTGGAAATTAATTGTACTTATTTATGGGCCACTACTTTTATATTTTCTTTACTTAAGATTGTTTTCTGGGAATTTAGAAGCCTATTTAGAAATTAAAGAAGATTTTCCTTTTTTTATATTCTTTTTACCAATTCCAGTATTATTTCTTATTTGGATTTTTGAACAATGGAAATGGCTACAAAACCTAAAGGCGGAAAAATCAAAGTCCGAATTAGAAATGTTGCAAGCTCAAATTAATCCACATTTCTTTTTTAATACATTGAATAATCTTTATGCGTTGACCATTAAAAATTCGGATAAAGCACCAGAAGTCATTTTAAAATTATCTGATATGATGCGCTATACTATTTATGAAGGGAAAAAAGATGTAGTTCCTATAAAAGAAGAGATTAAGTATCTTTCTAATTATATTGAATTGCATAAAATAAGGTATCGAAATAAAGTAGATATACAATTCAACCAAGATATTGACAGCGGCATTGAAATTGCTCCATTATTATTTATTATTTTTCTGGAAAACGCTTTTAAACACGGACTTGAAAAAAATCATGATACTGGATATATTCACATGAATTTAGAAGGGAACTCTCAGCAAATTCATTTTAGGATTGAAAATAATTTTAATTTGGAGAAAAAAGAGGATGCTTCGGGAATTGGGTTAACTAATTTAAAAAGACGTTTGGATTTAACGTACCCAAATAACTATGAATTAAATATTACCGCCGAAAATAATGTATATTCTGCCGACCTTAAAATTAACCTAAAATGATCAAGTATATTATTGTTGATGATGAACCTTTAGCGCATGATGTTATAGAATCATTTTGCGAATTATTACCGCATTTAAGCTTAGAAAGACACTGTTACAACGCTATGGAAGCGATGCAGTATTTAAATAACAATGCAGTAGATTTTATGTTTTTGGATATTAATATGCCAAAGCTAACAGGCTTTGAATTCTTAAAGACTCTCACCAATCCACCTAAAATTATTGTTACTACTGCTTATAAAGAACATGCTTTGGAAGGCTATGAACTAAACGTTTCTGATTATATACTAAAACCATTTAGTTTTGATCGCTTAGTCAAAGCCATTAATAAAGCCATTAGTGACGTGGCAAAAAATGCGAAAACTACTATTTCAATGGACTCAAGTCCTGTTAAATCTAGATTATTTTTAAAAGGTGATAAAAAATATCATCAAATTCATTTAGATGATATCTTATATATAGAAGCATATGGTAATTATTCTAAAGTGTTTCTAAAAAATGAAATGATTGTGAGTCATGAAAAAATATCCTCTTTTGAATCGCTAATTCCTCAAGAAAACTTTTTACGTGTTCATAAATCGTTTATCATAGCTATTGATAAGATAAAATTGATTGAAGGAAATAGAATTAATATTGAAAATCACAAAATCCCAATTGGTCAGACCTATAAAAGCAGTATTAATAAGCTGTATAACAATTAATTACCACTTCCTACACCTGCCTACCAACGGGCAGGCATCCCTCTACTCTCCTATCATCGCTTCGTAAAAAGAGTGTTTACTCGGTCCACTCCATTTGTGAAGTAGGAACTCGTGAATCAAAGATGTTTTCCTTATCAAATCCACAAGAATATAACCATGTCGTATCTTTGATTTCATTAAATTGCAGAAGAAATATCTGTACAATTACCCATAATATTAATTCTGAGCGATTTTAATCGATTAGAATTTTTACAGGAGAAAATTAATGTTGCCTTATTTCAGTACGAGACACTTGATCATAAAAAAAGCCCATCAATATTGATGGGCTTTATACAAACTTGAAGTATATGTTTTAGATAACTTTTACGTTCACTGCATTTAATCCTTTGTTGCCTTCTTGTAGATCAAATTCAACTTCATCGCCTTCACGAATTTCGTCTATCAATCCAGAAATGTGTACAAAATGATCTTTTTCAACTCCTTCTTCAGTGATAAATCCAAATCCTTTAGACTCATTGAAAAATTTTACTGTTCCTTTACTCATTGTAATGTAATTAAATTTATAATATTTATTGATTTGCAAAAGTAATGCTATTTTTTTGACATACAATACATTAATTGACTTAATTTCAATTTATTATAAATATAGTCGTATGGTACACCATTGTAAATCATTATAACTGATGCCCAACCACATCAGTATGGCGAGAAAAAAGTTTGTTTACCTGCTATTGTGACAATGTCTCTTCTACCTACGACGTGAGTTTGAAAAGCTTCATTTTACTTTGCTAGCCATCTTTTCTAAGCACTTCTAAAGGCGGGCTTTTTAGTACACTTCTGATATTGCTTAATCCGATTAGCAAGACCAAGGCAGTTATACCTGGCAAAAACACTAAAAAAGGAATCATTGAAGGCACAAAAGGTTCTTTAAACAGTAAAGCGCCTAACAATTGACTGGAAATCAAGGACAACAAAATTCCTATAAGGCTACCAAGTATTCCCAAATAAAGATATTCAAGTGCGATTATTCGTAAAATCTGTTTACTCTTGGCTCCAAGCGTTCGTAATAATACACTCTCTTTAATACGCTGGTATTTACTTGTGCGGACCGAACCGATAAGTACAATGATACCTGTGAGAATACTAAAAAAAGCCATGAAATTAATAACCCACGAAATCTTATCCAGTATATTTTCGATGATGGTTGACATTTGTCTCAGATCTAAAACAGATACATTTGGAAATTTTTTCACCAAATCACGTTGTAACAAGGCGGAACTACTATCATTTGGAACATAGGTTGTTAAGACATGAAATTGAGGAGCATCTTCTAATACGCCTCTGGGGAAAACAATACTAAAATTCATTTGCATACGTGCCCAATCTACTTTTCTAATACTACCTACCATCGTTTCCATCAAAACGCCCTGCACGTTAAAAATGATTTGATCGCCAATACCTACTTTGGCATTTTGGGCAAGGTCCTCTGAGATAGAAATCATAATGGGCTCTCCGGATGTTAACTCTGGAACCCATGTACCTTCTACAAGTTCTTCTGAAGTGATCAAGGAGTCACGATAGGTCGTTCTGAATTCATGATTCAATACCCATTCGTTGATTTTTGAGCTACTGTCTTTTCGAATATCATTAGCGAGTTTTCCCTTAATACTATGCATTCTCATGGTAATAAGAGAGATGTTATCTATTACCGTTAAATCTTTTTGTGTAATGTTATTCGCTACTGCTTCTCTTTGCCCGGGTTGGACGTCCAATAGGATGATATTCGCATTTTCTGCATTATTCTCTAATGCAGTTTTTGCTAATAATATATCTTTTGTAAAATATAAAGTACTGATCAGGAATGTCCCTAAACCTATAGCTAATATCAGAACCATGGTTTGATTATTTGGACGAAACAGGTTTAGCAAACTTTGACGTGCCGTAAAACCCCAAGACAAAGGGAAATATTTCTTTATCGCCTTCATAAATATGGCTGCAATACCTGCCAGAATCGAAAAAGTGATCAAAACTCCGAGTACAAACGAGAGCGCAAAAAGAAAGTCTCTTAAAAGCCAAAATGAAAATAAAAAGATAAAAAGTAAAATAGCGGCAAATGTGAATGCTTGAGCTTTTCTGGGTTTTATTGTATTTTCCTGACTAACACGCAGTACTTCTAAAGGAGAAACATACCAGGTACTGAGCAAGGGCAATAATGCAAATAATACCGACATTAAAACACCAAGCAATAGCCCCATGATAATAGGCTGTGGCGTGATTGAAATTTGAACTTCAAAAGGTAAAAACTCCTGTAGAATTAGTGGAAAGGCCTGTTGGAGTACTATTCCGATAGCTGTACCCAAAAATCCTCCTAAAAAACCCATCCCGGTAATTTGTATCAAATAGATTAAAAAAGTCTGTTTTCTTGTTGCTCCCAAACATTTTAGAACCGCCACATCGGCTAATTTTTCTTTTATATATATGTGTACAGAACTGGCAATACCTATACAACCTAGCAAAAGTGCAATAAATGCCGCCAGATTCAAAAACCTGCTTACGTTTGCATAACTGCGTCCCAGCCGCTGACTGGTACTTGTATGTGTATCGAGATCAGCATTTTCAGCATCTAAAATAGGGTCGAGATTTTTATCCAATAGCTCCAAGTCCATCGCAGGCGGAGCAATAAAAAAATACTGGTATTCCTTTCGGCTTCCTATCTGTAAAAGTTCGGTTTGTTCAATAAAACGAAAAGGTATGACCACTGTTGGAGATACGGAAGCAGATATCGCGGTAGACCCTGGAATAGATTTTAAGGACCCTAGAATCGGCAAGGTCAGCTTTCCTAATTTAATAGAATCGCCTGGATTTAATTCAAATTGTAACATCGTTGTAGCGTCCACCAAGGCCCCTCCCGATTCTTGATATATTGAGGCCGCCGAGAGTGGTTCGGTATCCAGTGTTCCATAAAAAGGAAAGTCACCTTCTATTCCCCGTACATGTACGAATTTGGTTTCACCATTTTTAGGAAATGCGGCCATCGATGAAAAATTTACTTCTGAAGCATCTGCCCCTAAGGAGTCAATAATCGCTCGTACTTTATCATTAGGGATTTGCCTGCTGTCAATAATAAAATCGGCACCCATTAAGGTCTTGGACTGCCGCTTGATATTCTGCTTTAGATTTTCACTAAACAATTGAATGGAAACTACAGCTGCAATGCCAAGAATAATAGAAGCCATAAAAAGAAGTAACCTTGAACTACTTGCCCTACCGTCACGCCATGCCATTTTAAACAACCATGATGTACCTACGTTTGCATTTGATGTATTCCTGCTCAAAATGATCGTGTTCTTTCGTTGGTTATGAGCTTTCCTCCTTTTAATCTAAGAATTTGCTGTGTTCTATTTGCCAGATCTAAATCGTGGGAAATAATCACCAATGTAGTTCCTGCTGCCTGGTTTAATTCAAAAAGGAGTTGTATTACCTTTTCACCTGTTTCCTCATCCAGATTACCGGTAGGTTCGTCGGCAAATAAGATAGATGGTGTATTTGAAAACGCTCTGGCCAAAGCTACACGTTGCTGCTCTCCGCCTGACAATTGCGAAGGATAGTGATGAAATCGGTCTACGAGCCCCACCTTATCCAGTAATTCCATGCCAACCTTAGCTGCATTTTTTGCTCCTTGTAACTCTAAAGGCACAACTACGTTCTCCAGCGCAGTAAGTGTAGGGAGTAATTGAAAGTTTTGAAAAATAAAACCTACCTCTTTATTTCTCAATTGTGCACGCTCATCTTCATTTAAATCTTGCATTTTATGACCACATAATTCAACAATTCCCGAATCAGGGTGGTCTAAACCGGCACACAAGCCTAGTAGAGTTGTTTTCCCGCTTCCTGAGGGGCCTACAATTGAAAAGGTATCTCCTTTTTCAATTTCAAAAGAGATATCATGCAAGACGGTTATTTTTTTTGAACCACTTGTATATGTTTTCTCAAGCTCGTGAATCTTTAATATCTTTGGCATACTATTATTTAATTTATTCTATAAAAATACAGAAAAAGCAAAATAAGCAAATGATTTCAAATTTATACGGTAACCAAAGGCAGATTTTCTTAAAGTTTTGTTATTTTATATTTTCTTTATTGCTACTCTCTTGTGTTGGAGAAACTTCCAAAATAGAAAAAAATGAGCAATTAGAAACCATAGAAACTCAAAGTACTAATGCTACAAAGAACCGCTCTAAGAAAATTCTATGCTTTGGCGATAGCCTTACAGCCGGGTATGGACTTGATGACATAAATGATGCTTTTCCTGCCATTATACAATCTATGATAGATTCTTTAGGCCTGGATTACACGGTTGTCAATTCTGGACTAAGTGGAGAGACCAGTGCTGGTGGAAGAAGCCGTATAAAATGGGTGCTCAAACAAAAAATTGATGTCTTTGTATTAGAATTAGGTGCCAATGATGGTTTACGTGGCGTTCCATTACAAGAAACTCACGAGAACCTGCAGGCAATTATTGACGAAGTACATGTCAAAGAGCCTGATGCTACTATTATTCTTGCCGGAATGCAACTTCCCCCCAATATGGGACCAGCTTATACTACGGAGTTCAGTTCTATTTTTTATGAGTTGGCAGAAAAAAATGAGCTTGAATTAATTCCGTTTATATTGAAAGATGTGGGAGGTATTCCTGAATTAAATCAAGATGATGGTATTCACCCTACTATTGAAGGGCAAAAGATCGTAGCAAGCAATGTATGGGCCATTTTAAAAAAGGTGATAGATTAAAATAGAAAATCAGTCAACCAGGTTTTTAGTCCTTATTTATAACAAAAAATGAGTTTCAAATGTAGAAAAGAATATATTTTGAATTGGTTTATAGTGAAATGACAGCTTTTTTTAGCCTTGCTACCCGCAGTAATTCCCACCCACGTCAGATCTGATAAACTTGTTTACGCTCTCCACGCCATTTTTCTCTTACTTTAATTTTTTATTTTTAAACCCTTGAATCAAAAGGTATCTTTCTTCGCTAAATATGATTTGAAAGCTAGAACCAGGAAGTTTATTCTAGTAATCATTTTTATATATAGTTAAGTTATCGAATAGAAAGAATTATTTACACTCTTTAATTTAAATACATCTGTAGCATCAATATCGTGTCCATATACCCATGTGCAAAAATTAATACCCAGATTCTCTTTTTAAGATATAGGTAGCTCCCCCCTAAAACCAATCCCATAAAGCTGGTTTGAACTATTCCCATTATTCCCCAGCTATAATGAGCTAATCCAAAAATTATGGCACTAACAATGACAACCAAAATTTTTCCTTTTTTACTATTTAATCCCAATTCAGAAATACGGTTTATTAAAAAGGCCCTGTAAATGACTTCTTCTCCGAAAGATGCAACTATATATACACCGCCAAGCGTTAGAAAAAGCATCCAAATGTTATCTTTTAAGTAATCATAACTACTCATATCTGAACTTTCAGGGATACCTGTAATATTTGCCATTATTATAGAGCCTATAACGAAACCCGCTAAGGCTAAAATGAATACTAAAATGGATTGTAAAAATGTTTTCAATCCGATCTTCCAAGTGACTTTCTTAAAACTGAATCCAAAATGTTCTAAGCCTTCTCCTCTTAACTTTATCCCTGTAAAGACTATTATAAGCATCATAATATTAGCAGTCCATATTATAGCTTGATTATATAAAAGGTCAGAAGATTCATTAGAGCCGAATGCCTTTATAAATAGAAATGCAATTAGAAAAACTAAAATTATTTCTACAGTTTTAGCTAACTTATTTGTTTTTAATAATTGGCCTAACTTATTAAATATGAGATTGTCTGATTCTTTTTTGAAGTGATTTTCTAATTGCATAATATATTGTTTTGTATGATTTACAATACAATAGTATAACATTCAATAGGCAGAATAGACCTAAATCAGGAAGTCGAACCCTTTTGTAAAGAGTTTCTAAATTGAGTTGGAGTTAGATTCGTGAATTTTTTAAAAGCAGTATTAAATGAAGATTTAGAATTAAAACCTGAATCGTACATCACTTCTTGAATGGTCAGTTTTTTATTTGCTTGTTTTTTAAACAAAATTTTTGCTGCTTCTACTCTAAATCTATTTACAAAATCGAAAAAATTACATGAATAACCTTCATTTATTACTTGTGACAAAATTTTAGATGACATATCTAATTCATCCGACAAATCATTAATAGTCAGTTCGCTATCTAAATATCTTTCTTTCTCTTTCATATAGTTCCCCAAGCTATTCATGAATATTTTAAGATCTGTTTGAGATAAACTTGATCCAGCATATTTTTCTTTCTCCTTAAAATTGGTCTGGGTAATAGCACCGCTTTTATCAGAGGATTGATTTAACATCTTTAGCAATATAGAATTGATAAAATAAAACATAAATAGAATCATTAACAGTAATGTGCTTAATAATCCGTTCTTAACTCCAACAAAAGGCAATATGGAGTGAATTAATGATAATGAAAACAATATAATAAAACTGTTCAGTATAAATTTTAGAAGCTTAAAATTATCTTGATTAAATGTTGAATATATATCCATCACCTTTCCTATAACTTTATTTACTTCTTTTTTCGACCTAAATAAATAATAAAATATGTGAATTAAAATTAAAATCTCACCCATACGAAAATATAGTGGGATATCCTGATTATTAATTTGATCTTTAGCTTGGATGATAGATTCAGCATCAACAAATAAAATGATTCCAATCACCAAACAAACAGAAATCACAAAAGGTATAAAATGAACAAGACTTTTCTTTTGCAATCTATAATTTTTAAATAAAACGGATTGCGTAAAAAGATATAGTAAGGGGCCATATGCAAACATAAATGTATCATCAATAAAAAATAGTTGAGGGGCTATTAATTCAACCTTGAAGACTATCAAATAAAGATTAAATACAACTATTGATATCATCAAAAAAACAGTAGCAAGGAGTCTGTTGCTTAAGATTTTTCCTTTTCTATTTTGAAATAAAAAAAGTGAGACAAATAAAAATTGAAAACACAATACAGAAAACAATATTTTCAACAAATTAATGTCCATGAAGTATTTAAATTTTAATGATTGGTGTAAATCTATTAAAATATATAAACATTGCTTAATTAGAACAGTCAGAAATATTTGACTCCCCTATTCTATTTCTGAAGCCTGTGAGTATTTAATTTGCTCTTTAAGTTCATTTATTTCTTTTCTTAAACTATTAATCTTAGATTGATTTTCATCAAATCTTTTATCAA
>Ga0209013_10000270_pt1 | contig 45089 bp, 50 predicted proteins | sample Cruoilmetagenom2_FD_187291 | JGI IMG/M metagenome (GOLD analysis project Ga0209013, IMG submission 187291) | Oil polluted marine microbial communities from Coal Oil Point, Santa Barbara, California, USA - Sample 2 (SPAdes) (version 2) | ecosystem: Environmental > Aquatic > Marine > Oil seeps ...
CACCGATTCTACGTTTTTATTGCCAAGGAAACTGACACCATCAATATCCTTCTTGTTCTCGGCAACTTCATCGATGTCCTTCTTCAACGCGGTGACCCGTGCCGATTTCTGTTTCTGAGTCTCTTCCTTAACCAGCTCCAGCCAATCAGGAACAGGTTTCAATGGTTTCGGTGTAATGACGAATCCGTGACGAGGGTTGCCCGGCTTATGCAGCGTTTTGTTCATGTAGCCGGGCGCTATTACCTTGTATCGTGGCATTTCAAATCCCCTTAAAAAGAGTGAGGGGGTGGCAGCACCACCCCCTCAAATCACTTACGCGCCTGTGACGTTGGTTTGGTTGCCCATAGTAATACCGGCGGAGATCTTACCCGCAGTGGCGTTAGAACCTGTCACGGTATAGTGAGCACCCAGATACCGCTCAGAGATATCATTGGGCAGGAAGTCAAGACTGACCTGCTTACCTGCTACCAGATCGGCAACAGGAATGGTCTGAGAGCTAATAACGGTGCCCAACGCAGTCGTCGCGCCGGTAGCTAGACTGATCGTCAAGCTGGTCAACGTGGCGAAGTCCTCAGTCACCTGGAACAGCACCGGGATTTTCGTCCCTTTACCGATGTCCTGGTTGAGAGGTGCGACGGCACCGTAAGGGGTCCCCGGCACGCCGAGGTCTTTGACGTTTTCTGAGTCTGCTGTAGCAGTGATTGCCTGGTGAACAGAAAACTCTGATTCTGCTGATAAAATCATTTTATGATCCTCAATTAATTAGAAGGAAGTCGCAACCTGTTAGGTTACGCGCGCCTCAGTGTTGAGCAGTGAGTCGCTTTCCCGGATTGGAATGCCACGGTAGGTCAGAACTTCCTGCCCTTGGATCTCCATTGGTTTAAGGCGAATGAAGCTATCACTGGCGCCGGCATTGGTGGACAACGCATCAAGCGCTTCCATCACGTCGCGGTTACAGTAGATAGACAAGCTACCACCGGGGATACGACGGCTCTGCAGTTTCCAGTACGCTTTACGCATGAAATCAAACAATGCCACCGAACCGGCCTGCATGTCCGACACATCAACATTAGCAACGCGTGATACATACCGCCAATCTTTCACAGCCAGACCAACATGCCAGGTGAACTTCTCTTCCTTACCGTAGTAAGCGTTACTGGAACTATCGAGCAACCGCTGACGGCCCATGTCTTCCCGTTGAACACCAGCTTGAGTGCCTTTAGGGTAGAGCAGTTGAGTCTGATTATCGCCCCAACCCACGAACCAGATCGACGCGTTATCTGAGCCAGTACCACCGGCATCGATGATCTGATTACCATTGGCAGCACTGAGATCGTCGAATCGTGGTGCTAGTCCCATAAACTCTTCAGGGTCTGAGGCAGTGTTACCGTAGAAGATCTTACTTGAGACCTCCTGATTCATCGCTTCCAGATACGCCATCGCCTCTGATAGACGCACAGCGCCCTCATTGGTGGACAGGTCCAGGATACGCTCATCGATGGTGCTGAGCCCTTCCACAAACCCGGTGGTATCTTCGACCTGAGATTGACGGCCCTTGTCGTTCGGGATACCCTGGTACAGCTTGCCCCATGTCACGGCGGGCAGGCCAGCTCGCACGGTATGAAGGTGGGTAGTGCCTTTATTACACTCCACCGCGATAGCATCATCGAGGACAGGATTCATCTCTTTCAGGATCTCAATGATCTGAACGAACTGACCCTTACCATCTTGCTGCTTGTATAAGTCGATCAAGTCGACATAGCTTGCGCCTAAAGTAGCCATTCATTTAGCCTCTAAAATTATGCGGTTTTCGCCGCTGGGTAGAGAATAGACACTCGATCCGCAGGAGTGTTGCCGGGGGCATTAGTGCCTTCACCGGGTACATCCTCGCGGGTCAACTTGCCTACCCTGAACATAAACCGAATCATCTCAGGGTGGTTACCCACACCGTGATCAGTCAGCAATTGCTTCAGCTCTGGTGTCCCGAACTTGTCCACAGCAGTTCGAGCGATGGCGACGTTCTCATCGAACTTGTCACCACCGATCTCATTGTCGCTTCGAGAGTCGGTCTGCCATTGCGTCATCATCTGGTTAAACGCTTCTACTTGATTCTCAGCACCTGTCTTATTCTGTGCCGCCTGGAAGTCAACCAACTTCTGCGCCTGATCTTGCGTCAATCCCAGCTCTTTAAAGATGGGACTGACCAAATCGATCATCGCCGTGTCTGGCTCTACCCCTTCAGGCATAGCAAAATCAGCATAGGTGTCTGGAGCACCAGCGTCACCAGTTCCTTCACTCGTAAGAGTAGTTTCACCCTCACCAGTTCCTTCACTCGTAAGAGTAGTTTCACCCTCACCAGTTCCTTCAACGACAGGAGTGTTCACCTGTTCGTTAGGTAATTCTTCACCCTCAGCGGGTGCAACTGCTACATCGTTATCCATTGTAATTCTCCGTGATCATTTTCAGGTAGTCTCCTGGTGATGCCTCTTTCAGTTCTAACTCAAGCCATAGGCCGTGGCTTCTCTTGCCAGCGTTGTATGAGTGCATATTGGCGTCGGCAGTAAAAGTATTATAAAACAATCTAGTATGAGTCAGACAGTGCCAGACAAAATCCCTGCCACCGCGCGTGCTCAACTGCTGTTTCATCATTAACAGTTGTGAAGCTCTATCTACGGTTACCTCGCTCATGCTAACCCCGCGTTACGCATCATCGCAGTGAGTCCGTTCTCGCCTTGCGTGTTTATCTCCGAAGCATCCTTTGCGGTAGCTGCCATCTGCTGGTTTTCCTCAGCTGCCTGAGCTTGTGCCGCTGCCTGAGCTTCCTGTTGCTGGATCTGTTGGACCTCTTCATCACCGCGTACCACTTTAGGATCGACTCCCAGAGCATCAGCGAAATCATCGACCGCTTGTAGTGCGTCAATTTTATGGCGCGCATCCGGCCATATCTGTGCGACCTGACCAGCGAACCCGGTGAGTCTCTCCAGATTACCGGTAGCAACCAAACGCTGCGCTTGTGCCAATACCGACACGTATTCAACATCCATATCAGTGCCCTGCAGCGCTTCAGGTGGTTCAGGTAACACCCCGTTCTTCTCAAGAATGTTATACGTACGGTCGATCAACCCATCCAGTAACTCGGTGTGTAACCGCTCAAGCACCGGACCAAGCATCAACAACTTCTCTTCGTGTTTCTCTGCGACCTCTCGTGCTGTGATCTGACGACGATCACTGTTCGACAACATCAAGAACAGATCCTCGTAGAACGCCTTGCTGATGCGCCCCTCCGCGTCACGGATCTCCTCCTTGATAACGCCGATCTCAGGTCGGTAGTTACCGTAGATAGAGGATAGGGTTGCACCAGGGTCATCGGTCCAGACGATATCCCCTGCTCTGGCCTGAGCACCCCCCATCTTGGTCTTGAGTGATGAAGGTCCTTGTAGTGGAGGTGACACCAGCTTATCGATCGCCTGGTACTTCCGCTTCTCCGCCAGTTGCAACGCCTTAACATCTCCCAGCGCAATCATGCCGGGGCAATCCGTGGCATAGATATCTTCTGCTGTCACATCCCACCGTGGGGATAGTATGGGGAAGTCATCAAACCCGGACTCACGCAAGAACCCGCTATCGCCATTCTTCTTGGCCTGCCTGCTGTTCTCGTAGTAGACCGACCTGAACCGCTTGTCCTTCGCTAGTGGACTGATCTGGTCTCGATCATCGTTAGGTTCGACACCATGAACCACAGTCACCCATGCCTCGGTGTTGCCTGACTCCCACATGTGCTGTACTGCGGTACTGCAGTTGTCAATCCCGAACTGCTTTACACACTGAGCCACTGTGATGTCGTACTCACGATAAAACGAATCGATCTGATTCTTGCCATCAGCGGCCAACACATACCCGCCAACAGTATATGGTCGGCACCAGATAACGTTCTCGAAATCCTCGAACACACCCATCGAAGCGGTGCCGAATACCCCTAACTCACCGTATAGCGTGTGCAGGGAGTTGTATGTATTCGATGAGCTGAACACCTTGTACATGATCATCTGCACCTGATGCAGCCATTTTTTGACTGCTGTGTTCTCATCGAGATCGCTATCACCGGATGACAACCTGAACCATGGTCGAGCTGGTGACGTGATCCCGGCCATCATCCCCGACGCCAAGGTACGCACCGCCAACCGGCTAGTGTTATTGATCTGCTTGGTGTTGCGCTGATGGCCTTTGTTGCGGTCCGATGTTAAGAACCGTCCACGATGCGCCAGATGATAATCGGATAACTCCTGGTACACGGGAATAAACGATGAGCGTTCACTCTCCATCGCTTTAAATCGTTTCCGGTAACTAGATATATTAGCCATTTCTCACCCGATAAAACATCACAGTTAATAGAACAATCGTGTCAGTGGTGGTTGCGTTAATCCACACACCGGGGTCGATCTTCAGGTTTAACCCCGTTAGTGAAAAGTTAGACGCCCTGGTCAGCTGAGGTCGCAGTATCTCGTTAATAGGCGTCACACTGTCATGTGCGTCAGCTGTGAAGATGTCCACATCTGCCGGGGTGGTATTGCTTACATCCTTGTCAGCGCTGACGATGATATCGGTGACCACAATGAAGTGATCACTCACTGGTGCCATGAAGTTAAACGCGACACCTATGGTATCCATCGCCATCGTGATGGGAGAACTGTACTCTAGAGGTGCAACCACAAGCTGCCCAAACGGAGTGACATTCACTCGAATATCGTTGAGCTTACCCACCAGGCTAGCGTTAATGCTCAAAGAGAGAGTACCCCCAGCGTGACATCAAGAGTGATCAGTCCTGTGCCTGCTACGCGCTTGAATGCGACCGCATCCCCTTGTGGAATGATGATCCCTCCTACCACCGAGACAAGGTACTCAGTGTCGGCCACTGCTGCCTCCGCGAATCCAAGGTGACCTAGTTTAGTAAGTCCCGTGATGTCAGTGTCGAACTTGGCCTCCATCGTGGGGGACAGCGGGCTGCTCATGTTTAAGTTGGTGACTTCTGCATCGGTCCCCGTCACATAAACCGGGTCACCAGTGACGCTCTCAATCATGAGTTTAGTCGGCACAGATGATGACAGTTTGAAATGGTTAAACCCGATGTCAGTTGTGCCGGTGTTCTTGATGTAAAAGAAATAATCATCTGCTGCTGCTGGGGTCACTTGCATGAACACCGATGACAGCAGCCCCGCGAACAGAAGCGTTTCCTCCAGGTTCTGACTCACCGCGTGGGTCATCAACCTGTTTGTGGGATCAACATCTGCGATTAATCCGTCCGCACCAGTAATCTGCATCAGGTTAACTCCCTGTGAATTGGCACCTGTATTTGAACATTCATGCTGATATTGTCGGCACCCGGTTTAATCCCCATCGAGAAGGACGATCCAGGAGCCAGAACTATTGGCCTACCGGGGAATTCCCTCAGCGTGACTCCTTCAGGGATCAGTGCTGGTGCAGCAGAGGTCCCACCAGACACCGTGCTACCCGTTGAGCCAATCTTGAAATCCCCCGTCAGCTTCTTAGAACTACCGAAGTTGAGATTGGCAGGGGTGAAGTCGGTCCCAGCGGTAATCAGTGTGCCGCCGGTCGGGTTTATTGTGAACTGCATCAACAAATCCCCTATACCGAACGTGGCACCGAACGTGCCAGAAAGCACATCAATAACCCATTGAACTTCCTCATTGTTCTTAATGTAAATAATATGGGAGTACCCAGAGCCAGTTAGACTCACCGTGCCTGTCGTAGCGAGAAACGCCCCACCCAGTAGCGCCTCAACAACGCCTTGCGGCTCACTGCTTGCCGCCACCTCTAGCTGGTTTCGAGTGTTAACTCGCGATCCGCGTTGTGTCAGCGCGTCCACCAGGTTAGTCAATCCGCTCATGTATCCGCTCCCGTTACCGTCGTCTCGAACGCCACTTCAAATCGTAAATTGAGCAATCGCAGCTCATCGATGACCGCTAGTTGGTCGATCCACAACCGAGACAGCTGTGAATTCATTGCTGCAGCAAACTCTTCAATCGTGTCAATCGGGTTATCCGTACTGGCACCAAACTCAGTTACCGATAGGGATGCTGTGTCAGTCATCGCCAGCACCCAAACGTTCACATCCAACGACGGCACATGAAATATCGGGTCACTTCCGTTGAGGATGTGAAACGCTGTGTTAGATAGCGCAGGCTTAGTATCGTTGAACACGATACGCACACTATCACGATGCGCCTGCAACAGCAGCGGGTTCAGATCCACGTTGACCCTCACATACTGGGTCACATCTAGCACCGCGCTACCCGTGGACACTATTCGCCCAGAAGGTTTTTCGTGGCGGTTGCACCAGCGTTAGTCACACCACGCGAGCTGGTCAGGATAGTGCTGCGCTCGCTACCACCGGATGCCGCACGCTTGCGCTTCCTGTCTAAATCGCCGCCGCCCTGCCCTGCTGCCTCATCCGGCAGCCTGGGAGCCTCTGGTGGAGGTGGAGGCGGCTTAGGTGCTTTCTTTTTACTACCACACATATGATCACCCTCTTACGTATAAATGCGTTATTGTAACAGATCCATCGCATCCAACGGGTTATAGTCCTTTTCACTGATATCTCTGTTACCAGGTATCGCATCCAGATGTCCTCGCTGCACCTCCAGTTTAGGCACCTCATACGCGAACGTTAATGCTAACGCGTCATACCAGTCGGGTGACTTGCCAATGCGTTTCTTGACCATATCCTTTGGCTCAATCTTCAACCGCGTGCGCTTGTCGAACAGATAATCCCTGTTGATTAGCTCTCTCTCCAGCATCTCATCATCCACGAGAGCGCCGCCATTGAGGATCCATGTTCTGAATCGAAACGCCATTTCAGATGCTTTATCTGCGAACTTCTTCTCATCGTCCGCCTTCCACCCGAATCCCACATCAACGCAGTGATATCCCAGCTGCCTCAGCCGATCCCCAATGGGACCGCCCATCGCCCCCACGTCGAGGAACGTTACATTGGGTTTGTGCCGGTCCAGCAGCATCGTAATCTTGGCCACCACGTTCATCGAGTCACGAGAGGTCTCACCGCTGATGCGATACGTCTGGTCAGACTTAGCATCATGGCCACGCCTGAAAACGATCATACAGTCGTCATCACCGCCACGCGCAAGGTCAACCCCACATACCAGTGGGTCATCGCCTAGATAGTGTCCTGGACCCCTCTCCATCGCTTCCTTGATGGCATCGCCTGGTATGTACTGCATCTCCGACGCACTGGGGAACTGACCACGTACACGTACCTTGAAGAAATCAGAATCTTCACCGTAGTCCTCGGCCCATTCCTGAATCAAGTTCTTGTTGGTCATCTTGCATGTACGGCTGTCTATCTGGCGAGTGACCCACCGGTTGCTGTTGCGGTAGAACGCATCATGGAACTCGCCACTCTTTCGAGTAGGGTTACCGAAGAGGAAATGCATTGGCTCCCCATCAGTCTGGCCACCACGCGCCACCTCGTAGATGACATCCGGCACAGCCGATGCCTCATCGAACAGGAACCACGGCGTAGACTCTGCTGCGTGCAAGCCTGCAAATGCCTCTGAGTTCTCTTCTCTACACGTTTGAGCATCCACCCGCCACTCCGCAGGCAGTCCCTTGTGAGCCAGGCTGGTAGCGGTCCACTCGAACCAGTGGCCAGTGATGCATCGGCGATGCCATTTTGCCAGCTCAGACCACGTTTTAGTTTTCAGCTGCTCCCCGGTGTTCGCGGTGACCACACCCTTCGACCGGGGTCGTGTGCTCATGATGAATAGTGCGATCCACGAGCTTAGGGCGCTGTTATGAGTGACGATGAAGTCGTTAGCCAGATACAGATGATCGGCTGCTGCCACCTCAATGCACATGCCGTATTTCATACCGATTGGCTCAATGGAGTCTATCCACCGCTTAGTATAGCGCGACTCTACCTTGTCGCCGAGCATCTTCCGCTTATATGTATGGGTGAAGGGGTTCCATGTGCCGCCAAAGTTGATGGTACAGCGGTGACAATCTTTCATGGGTTCAGATCGCACACCGTCCTTAACGTAGAACGTTTTCTTCGGTGTAGGGCACATCATCGCCTTGCCACCGAGCGAGCGCACCATCCAGATCAAATCCTCTACCAGGTGCTTGGAGGTGCTGCTATAACCGATGCTACCGGCTTTAGTGACCTCACCATCAGTGTCGAGCATACCGGCCACCAGATCACGTCTCACAGCCTCTGAGTTGTATTTGTACACATCCGCAATGAACTTGGTGTCACAGGTGACAGGAGCCATGCCGCAGTCCTTGAGCGCGGTATACAGGCCGGGGAGGGTGGCGCTTGCGAACCCCGTCTCCAAAAAAAGGTTAGTTTCCGTGTTGGGGTGGTATTTCATTCTCCCCCATATCTCAGGCCGTGATGAACCGATGACACCTGATATGCTTGATCCATCCCCCAACCACACACCAACACGATACGCATCGTAATGCATGCCGTTGTACGCAAACTGCACTGGGTCGCATGTGGGAATCTCCCATTGCCGCGCCATCGCTTTACCATTGGGACGCTTGACCCCCGCCTCCAATAGCTCCTGCGTCTCCATGACGCGCCACTTGTCGATGCCCTTACGCCGTTCCTGTCGGCCCTTGACTGCCCACTCATGCTCACCGGCGACATCGGTGGAACTGCCGTCATCGAATGTCACCTTGTAGAACTGCTTCCTGCATCCGCGAGTTCCGGTGATTCGCGTGGGTGTCCCATCCTTACCGAACACATAATCTCCGACCTTCAAATCGCCCCATTTAATATCTTCCATACCTATCGCCTCTTGGTTGTTTGAGGCGGAAACTATTACACGTTTTGCGTCTTGACACAACCTTTCTGCTTTCCCGGTGCCATGTCCTGAAGCAGTGGCAAATCGGATAGGTACCGTAGGAGTAAAGCCGTCGAACCCCCTGTCCCGGATCTCATGTCCCCACTCAATCAGGAACTCTTTTTGCCATTCATCGGGTCCTGCCTGCCCTGACAGCTCGTCCACGCCCCAATCGAAGGCGAACATGACCCAACCATAGGGGTCACCGTAGAAGTCCCCCATAGCGTCCAGCAGAGAGATCTCAACCCCGAGCGCATCGGTAGTCATAGAAACGACACCTCATCATCGTCACCGGGTGAGGACAGCCTGGCTCGACCGCGTTGTATCCGCGCTGCCGCATCATCGGGGGTCAGCATGTTGACATCGTGTTTAGCTGATGCCAGTCCATCAACCAGCTTGTGCTTGTTCATCTCCGACAGAACGCGTGTGCTGACTCCCAGGTCACCCGCCTGTCGAGCCAGTAGGTGGTTGTCGGCCAGTTCAAGCAGTATCCACTCAGCGTCGATGTCAGAGCTTGCCAGACGACGCAGCAGGATCTTCTCGATCGCTTCCTTAACATTGTCTCGCTCCAACAGCCGTATCGCAATGGCATTACCGAATCCAACTCGCTCGGCAGCTCTACCGGGGTTGAAGTCCTTGGTGTACTCAATGACGAACGAGAGTTCTCTGTCATTCATCGCGGGCAATCCGTCAACCTTTATTTTTCGCATAGTCATCAACCGAAATGAAAAACAGTGTACCACGGCCCTTTTTACCGGGTTGAAAACACCCCCTATTTGACCGGTTGGGAAGAGACTGTGTTCATTCATGTTGTGTTCATTCATGTTGTGTTTATCCGTGTTTCCTTGGCGGTTTTTGCGTTTTCCGATTACATTCAAGGTTTTTTTCACTAGTGCGAAAAACTCCCGAACCAATTTTTCAGACCCCTAAATCCACGCGAATCTTCTAATAGGTATACTGGTATTGGGTTACAGAGGTTTTTTCGGCAAAACGTCACAAATAAACACAGTGCCTCTAAGTCAAGCCCAGTAAGGGTTAGAGTGAGTTATCCACAATTTTGAAAACCACCAAGGACACAGTACGAAGCATTTTTTTTTCGCTCCTAAGTCGTTGATCTACGGTAACATTCAGAAACTGTGTCCTTGGTGGTTTACGTTCGCCTTTATTTGTTGTACATTTGCACAACATAACAATTGTCTCAAGTTGTTACACCACCAGCCGTCACAAAATCACGAACCGTCACAACATTTCTCAGCACAAAAAAGAAAAAATTGGACATATTTCGATAAGGTGTTGTACACTTGTGTAACACCACATTCACACCAGGAGATTCAGCATGTTTTTTTATAAAATCGACCCCCAGAGCAAACTGTTCGCCCACCTTGAAGCCGCAATCGAGGTCGCATTCAAAGAAGCTGACAACTACTGGGCCCGCCGCAACATCAGCGCAGCTCGTGCAGTCCTGCAGGTCGCTGACGTTAAGAACGCGGTTAAGAACGGTATCCTCACCGAAGCCAGGGTAACCAAAGGGACCCACCAACTAGGTCTTATATTAAAGAGTATGTCATGAAGGTCGGTGACATCTACGGTATGCGGCAAGTCCTCTCCATCAACAACGACCGGAGCGTCAACACCCGGTGTGATGGAGACTACAGCCCCTCTTGCTTGAAGAATGCCCCCACCCGTCCAGCGGTATTGATTAACTCCACGGTATGTATAAAGTGTAGGTACACTACCAGCTATAATAAAAGCCCCCGGCCACGCCGGACCGTTAAGAAACTGAGGGAAACAACCATGAAGCCAGACAGATCCTTAATGCTCATCGCGCTAAGTGCAATACAGATCGAGATCGCCGAGGTAACCGACCGGATGATCAACACTCAAAGCGAAAGCAAACGCAAGATGTACTTAGCTGAAGTATCCAATGCAGTCACCCGGTATAACCACATCAAAGGATTACTCGAATGAACGTTATCACTAGCTACTATCAATGCAGCGCCTGTGCGTACGACTGGGCAGTTGACTGGGACGGCGACGACACATCCACCGGTGATATCGCCGATGAATGCCCTGAGTGCGGTCACAAGCCGGTACAACCCTACGAATGGGAGGAGGAGGTTAATGGATAACGAACAGCTATTAAAAGAGAACGCCAAGCTCAAAGAGCTGTGCCAATCGAACCACGACCACGCCTGTGAACTGCTCGCCATGCTAGACGAGGTGAAAAAAGACCGCGGGGTCATGGATAACGCTTTAAGTTACTGTCTATTTTTCGCCGCTGGCATAGTCACGGCACTATTGGTGATGCAATGAAAACAGCAATATTTGAACGCAGCACAAGCGCAGCTCGCCCATCAGTGATCGTCCTGTACCTGGGACCCGGTGATATCCGCGAGCTATCCATCAACCAGGCTCAGCACCTGTATGAGTCGATCGACATGCAGCTCAGTCACATGGTAGTCATTGTCACTACCGGTGAAGGCGATACCCGCACGATGTCGATACCCGATGCCAAGCACCTGCACCAGTCGCTTGAGGCGGCGTTAACCGACGAACGGGAGTACCGGGGTGGATGATTTATTTTAAATAATTTCAAATAACTCTTGCTTTGTTTAAATAGTTGGTTATAATGATCACATCAACACTGGAGAAAAACGAAATGAATGGCACTAAACAGATGGCAACCAGAATCGTAAACGCAGAAGAATCCTTTATCAGCTCTGTGATGGATCAGTTTGACAAAACCTACGAAGAATCAGAAAAAGTTTTAGCAGTTTTCAAAAAAGCAAAGGCAGTAAGAATTGACCCTGTTGGTGGGCAGTTTAGACTTACATCTGGATTGTTTTGGGAAGCTGATGTTATCAATAACGCATTATCGTCATAAGAATGACCCCATCACAACAAGCAAAAAGCGTGGGGCTTAAGAACCTCACGCAAGTTAGTAAGATTACAGGCGTTAGCCTTAACACACTCATAAACTGGCACAGGGACAAACCAGAGCTGTTTTTGGTTGTTCTTCTTGGATGCCTTGTGAGATTGGAGACATAACAATGGATGACATGGATACACTCGAACAGTACGTGAAGATGTTAGAAAACCGAGTCGCATGGCTCACCAAGATGGAGGATAGCAGGGTCACTGCCCACATCATAAACGCTACAATTTTTTTCTGTCTAGGTGCGGGAATCGCCCGCGCCTTTGGATAACCCAGGAGAACCACCAATGAAAAACGCAACTTTAATAGTTCTAGCCATGTTCACCGGTAGCGCAATGGCAGAGTACGACACGCCACAATCTTCGTCTTCTAGCTATGCTGCTGCTTTAGCTGCACAAGGCCAGGCACAACGGCAATCAATGGCTCAGACAGCCACAGGCGGGAACGCATCGGTGGTAAACGACCACCGGTCATCGGTATCGTTTAAGGATCGAGTGGCTCCGCCTACCCCAAGAACAGCGACCAATTGCATAAACGGCGTGTGCCGTGCGACGCCAGTTTTCACCATAAACGGCGGCCACGATGAAGGCATGGGATCGGTTATAGGGTTTGGCGTCTCGGTTCCATTCGGCGGCGGCGGTAAGGCAACAGCCAGGGCGCTAGCCTACGCTGCTAAAAAGCAGGAAGAAGAGCATGTCATGGCCATAGAGGCGCACCAAGCTGAAATGGCGAGCATGTGCATGGTTCTCCATACGGTGCTAAAGGTTAAAACCGAGACTAACGCAGAGCTGTTCGACCGCTGCGCCGGCTTCGAGCACCACAAAGGCGCCATTGTTTCACACAGCGGCCACGGCGATCCTCGCCAGGTTTCACCGCATTAATTGGAGATCGACCAAATGCCGATAATTAATATGGACGAATTGCACGAGACGACTAACAAACTGGAAGGGCCCACCATGCATCATAGAAAAAAGACAGCGGCCGATCTGGAAAGCGACCACAATGATTTAAGGTCTCTTTTGCATCTAGCAGATCACTTCATCCATGAATATAGCAGACACTACAACACGACGTTACTGACAAATACCCCAGAAGCAAGTGATGTTGATGATGTGATTTTAAAACACAATCACAGGCGCAACATTTATATACAGCTAGCCGATAAAGAATCGGCAATAATCCTCGCGCTGGAGGAATGGCGCGCCAAGGAGCAGCAACCATGAACGAAGCCGGAGTAATCATCACACAATTCATAGTTCTTATGCAGCAGCAGGGGGTGTGGCCGTGTCATTTAATCCCCGGTGAAGAGCCACAACCGATGGCAGTCGAAGCCCTTGCCTCAATGAAGAACGAATATCTGGAGATCCACCATGAATAAGACCACATTAATGTTACGACAGGAAATCAGGCAGCTGCAGGATGAGAAGACCAAACTTCAAACCACCTGCATCGACTTGAGAGCTGACATCTACCTGAAGGAAAGAATGGTTAAGTACCACCGCCGCAACACTGAGGAAGCGAATCAGCGGATGAGCACCCACATCGCGAAAGAGCGCCGCACAACTATATACCTGGTTGTACTCGCCGTCGTAGCTTGCGGTGCCACTTTCATGTAAAAACAGGAGTCAATTTATGGCTGACCAAACCGTGAAGTATAAGTTAACGAATAAAGTTGCACAACCATAGGAGATACCACCATGTTAAAACTAAACCACCCAGAACAGAAAGGCACCAAGTACGACACTTCAACATGGGAGCGCTATGGCAAATTCTCCGTTGTGCCTGAAGGTATGTACCCATTAACGGCTGTCAATTATGTCATCGTGGGGGAGTCGGTGAGCATTGGTGACGATGCAGCCATTGGTGCCCGCGCAGCCATTGGTGACGGCGTATACATTGACAGTCATGCAGCCATCGGTGACGACGTATGCATTGGTGACAATGCAACTATCGGGGGTTACGCAACTATTGGTGACTTTGTAACCATCGGCAGAGAGACAACTATTGGTGACTTTGCAACTATTGGTCACTTTGCAACCATCGGCAGAGAGACAACTATTGGGTATCATGCAATCGTCGGTACCCGCGCAACCATCGATGACTGTGCAGTCATCGGTAGATCGGTGAGAATCGGTGACTTCGCAACCATCGGTGACTGGGCAATCTATATAGCTGATATTGGTCATGCTGACGGCTACCGCAAAACCCTGTGCGACTTGGACGGCATAGCCTACATTGGCGCAGGCTGCCGGTGGTTCTGTCTTCAAGATGCCTTGAATCACTGGAGCAACCACCAAGAAGACCGCAGAGCTACTATGGCATTGATGCAGTCGGCCAAAGCGCTGGCAGACCTGCACGGCCTTAAATACAAATAGGAGACACCACCATGCTAAAACTAAATTTTCCAGAACAGAAAGGCACCAAGTTCGATACTTCAACATGGGAGCAGGACGGCTGGCCTTCCGTTGTGCCAGACGATATGCCTCCATTAACGGCTCGCCAGCTTATTTACGTCGGGGATAACGCAACCATCGGTGAAGGCGCAACCATCGGCGACCGCGTACATATTGCAAATGACGTAACCAACAAGCGCAAATAGGAGACACCACTATGATTACGATATCCACCCGATCATTCACTGCAGGCTCACACCTCAACGATCTCCGGGGGATCTTCGCGGCACTGTCACCGATCAATATTGAGGTCATGTACTGCTGCGACAGTAACGCGTGCTATGAACTCAGTACCCTGGATGAGAGCCGGGAGGTTATCGGTACGTTCTCAAGGGTGATATCCGATGACGACAACAACCGATGGGTGCTCGCCTTCAGTAATCCCGCCGGGCATAGGGTGTATACTAATCTGCTGCGCGAGTTTTGCGGAGTTGATGAGATCCATAATGATTACCCCCAATAAAAAACCCGACCCCTTGTGAGGGTCGGGCTCGGAGTACCACCATGAAAAAGCCACCACAGCTCGGAGCGTATAGTACCACATGATACATAATGAGTCATTCCTGTCCGCAATTTTCGGTGAAGACCTTCCATACGTTCATGTGACCGACTTCGTCGAAGATCCATCCAACATACCACCCGATCGTCATCTGATCGCATGGCGCGGTGACTGGTACTCTCGGTACAAGTTCAACCCTGAGCCATCGAACCAGTATTTCACCATCTCGATATTCGAGCCGGATGAGAAGGGGACCGCCAGACGACGTAAGGCGTTGTTTCTGCGGACCCGGTGCATAGTGCTCGATGACGTAGTTGAGAAGCTCAGCATGGACGCGGTGAACTTGATGCCCCCTCCATCGTGGGTGATGGTGACCTCTACCGGGTCAGAGCAATGGGGTTACATACTCGACGAACCCTGTCACGACCGGGGCAAGGTGGAGAACCTGCTCGACGGTCTGGTGGCCAACGGTCTGGCGCCTGCGGGTAAGGATCCGGGAATGAAAGGCGTTACCCGGTACGTTCGGTTACCTGATGGGGTCAACACCAAGCAGGCCAAGCTGGTTGACGATCGTCCATACGATTGTCAGATAACAACATGGGAGCCAGACCGCCGGACATCGATGGCACAACTAGCGGCACCGTTCCATGTCGACCTGGACAAGCCACGCAAAGAAGCTCGCATTGATGGTGCAGGGGATATTCCTGATCACCCGCTACTGCAGATCCCTGACATCCTGACGGTCAAGGCGGTCCGATCTGAAGGCAGGTTCGAGGTAGAGTGTCCGTGGATCGATGACCACACCGGTGGAGCCGATGACGGTGCCGCCATATTCACAAATAAGGACGGCACTATTGGTTTCAAGTGCCATCACGGTAGTTGCGAGAACCGTAACCAGGGAGATCTGGTCCGGTGGTTAGACGACCAGCAAGCCGGTTTCAGCATGAGCATGAAGCAATGGCAGCTGGCACTGATAGCAAAGCAGATGGGAGCGCCTCCGACCGCCCCTCCTGTTACTGCGCCCGCCGGTAGCGCCATCAATAACCCCCCACCATCGACACCGAGCGTATCGGACACCATCAACGGCATGATCTCGTCACTGATAACCATGAACCCCAGCTCTGATGAAGCACGGGCACACGCGGCGACGGTGTTGAAGGTGATCGATGGTGAGTCTGCGATCGACCAGAACCAGTGGCACAAGATGATGTGCGATGCCATGAGGTGGAGTAAAAAGGATCTATCGACCATCCTTAAAGAGCTGAAAGTTGAATGGTATGGTGGCCGCAATGAGGATCCATCGTTCTGCTCTAGTTTTGTCTATGTTCACCAACAAGGGAAGTTCTACGACCGTAAGACCAACGTGTTCTATTCTCCCGCCAACTTTCAAGATGCGTTCATGGACAAGGACGCCGAGGCGAGGATCAATGCATTGCAAAACGGCTTGGTACCGAAAGTAATTAAGCTAGACTTCGCCCCTAAAATGCCGCTCATATTTGAACGCGAAGGGGTGCTTTACGGTAACACCTACGAGACACCAACCCACCGGCCAGGGGTGCCAGGTGATGTGTCCAGGTGGCTGGACCATTGGGACCAGATGGGATGGGCTGAACACCGTGATCACATGCTGAAGTGGATGGCCTACACCATGCGCCACCCTGAGAAGAAGATAAACCACATGCTCCTCCTGGGAGGCGCGGAAGGTACCGGTAAAGATTACTTACTGCACCCTCTGATCGAGTACATGGGTGATTACTGTGCGGTGATCAGCGGCGATGAGTTGATCGGTAGCTTTCACGACCACCTGGTCAACTGTAAGTACCTACACATCAATGAAGCGGAGCTGTTCGACCATCGTGAGGCGATGGCAGTAAGCGCTAAAATTAAGCCTCTGGCGGCGGCACCCCCGAACACCCTGCGAGTTAATCCCAAAGGACTGACACCATTCAAAATTAGCAACATCGTTAACCTAACAATGACAACTAACAGTCCGACACCACTCCGACTCGATGGTGCCAGCAGGCGGATCTATGCTATGTGGACCCATCTAATAGTTCGTGACGACGGCGGTGAAGGGGACATGCTACCGATATGGTCTCAATACTGGGACGACCGGTGGAGTTGGATGAACGATCAAGGCGGGCAGGATGCGTGTATATGGTATCTGCTTAACGAAGTGGACATCAGTGATTTCAAACCCGGTACGGCTCCCCCCATGACCACCTTCTTGCGTGAAATTACCGATGCGTCCAAGAGTCCCGTAGTGTTGACCCTGGAGACCTTCATCCGCCGTCGCATATCCGCGTTTCACAGTGACCTGTTGACCGTGTCCGATATGGTAGAGGCGATCAAGGCATCCGCGTTCACCCACTCGGACTCAATCATTGCGGAGATGGCGTGGATGACTCCCATTAAAATATCGAAAGCATTGAAAACCATGTCTAGTGTGCGACCGATGAGAGCGTATAAATCCAAAGCCGAAGCAAGGGTGTGGGTCCTCCGGTGCCCTGAACGATACGAAAAAATGGGGTCAGCGGAACTATACGACACCTATAAGAAACAATTGAAGCAAGCTAAGGAACATTTGCCGCTAAAAGTTGTGAAGTAGTAGTTGTATTGTTGTACATCAGTTGATACAATTTGCTCCCCGACAACAGGAGATTAAAATGGTAACACCGTGCGACATGACCATCGCTTTCCGAGGATACGCCGAGGACTGGGAAGGCTTTGACTACCAGTGTTCTATTATCGGTAGAACGCGTCCCCAAATGCTCCGCGAACTCATGCGGGCATTCGCTGATGGTCGAATCACCATCGAACCCACGACTGCACAACAAGCAGCACACGAAGGACTATATCTCAATGATTGAAAAAACTCTTGAAAGAATCGCCACAGCTCTCGAAGCTATCGCCAACCACATGGAACCCATGGCAATACCAATAGTAGAAGCAGTAATCGAATCCATCGAACCACCTGCGGCACCAATCGAACCACCTGCTGTAGAGGCACCACCCCATGTAGCGCCGGTGCCCCCTTCAGCTCCGTTGTCCATGGAAGAGTTCAACGCCGCGCTAGTGGTAGAGTTCAAGCGGTTGGGGAGTGATCGCGGACCCATTGACGCAGCGTTTAAAATCGCAGGCGTGGCCGGTGTGAGTGACATGTCTCCCAGTGACTACAATTCATTCCTTGAGAATATCCAAGCGTTACCTGGCGCATGAGTGCTCACGCACGCCTTGGTCCATCGAATCACCGATGGCCTAACTGCCCCGGGTCAGTGAGAGAGGAGGCCGCCTACCCAGATGTAGCGGGGGCTGCTGCCATAGACGGTACCGGGTCTCATCTGCTGCTGGAACTATGTTTGCAAAACAGTGTACGTGCTGACGCATACGAGTCTCAGGTCATCGGTGAAGGTCATGAAGACGCACCGATGGGATGGTTCGTCGACAAGGACCGTGCGATAAGAGTTCAGATGTGTCTTGACTACCTGGTTCGTCGTGTCGATGAGCTGAAGCATGAGTTCGGTGATGATGCAGTCATCGCCATCGAGTCGGAGAGCTTGTCCAACCCGGGGCAGCGTGCGGGCAGAGACGACTGGTGGGGTACGGTTGATATAACAGTCACCGTCACCGTTGATGGTAAGGTGATGTTCATTGAAGTCATCGATTATAAAGACGGGAGGATGTGGGTAAACGTCAGCGGCAACTCACAGCTTCAATCGTATCTGATCGGTAAAGTTAATGTGGCGGCATTCGATGACCGGATTGGTGGCAGGATCACTATTGTTCAGCCTAAAACCCGCACACCGGTTCGGTACGAGTTTATCTACTCATCGGATCTGATCGAAGTTGAGCGAGGGCTGGTAGCAGCAGCAGCGGCAACGGATGACCCCAATGCTCCCCTGATACCCGATGACAAGTTAGGTAAAGGACACTGCCACTGGTGCAGTCATAAAACCAACTGTGACGCGTTGGTTCAATCATTATCCAAAGGAATAGCAACCATGAAAGAGACCGATATGGAGTTGTTCTCATCGCTAGAAACAGCGGTGGCAACTCTCAGTGAAATGCCTGGCGAACAGCTGGGACGGCTTGCCGATACAAAGCAAGCGGTGGAGAAGATCTACGAAAAGATTCAAGTTGAAATTGAGCTGCGACTGGTACGTGGCGATGATGTCCCAGGATGGGACATGGGAGAGGGTCGAGGATCTCAGGTCTGGGCTATGGAGGATGATGAAGTAGAAAAAGCCCTGCGCTCTCGACGGTTTCTCAAGAGTCAGATTTTCCCATCCAAACTAATATCGCCAGCTCAAGCGCTCAAACGTGAAGGGCTGACCGAAACACAGATTAAAAAAATGAAAGAGGAGTTGATCGTTTTCAAAGCAGGGGCCCAACGTCCTGTCCAAGTACCGCGGGAGACGCAAGATCCATCAGTCATGTTTATGGATGCTGTCGAACCCGAAGTAAGTTTTCTTTAAAATTAGGAGTTAATCACCATGGCACAACATTTAGTTTATGGCGTAATCTCGTACCCCCATTTATTCGAGCCTCACACCAGTAATCCGAAGTATCCTAAGCGGTACAGCATTGACATAATGCTGCCCCCGGGGGATCCTCAAATAGCGATATTGCAAACGGACATTGACCAGTCATGGGCTAATAAATCCCCGTCTGATCCTAACAAAAACGTGTATTGCTTGTCCCCCTACGACGACCGTAAGGACAATAATAGCTATGACCCCCGGTTCGCCGGGTGGACAGTGTTCACCGCTAACGCCAAGGACACCTCTCAACCGGTTGTCGTGGACAAAGGCGGCATCCCCGTCCTTAACCGCAGTGATGTATTCGCGGGTGGAATGGCGTGGGTCCATGCGAGCATATTCGCTATTGATAATGGGGTGACCGCTGCGATTAATGGAGTGAAAGTCGCTGGCGTCGTGGGACCGGTAGGCCGCCTTGATGGTAAGCCTACGGTAGAGCAGATGTTTGCTGATACCAGTGTGCCTGCCGATGCGCCAGCGCCTCCCGCACCCATGGCAGCGCCAGCGCCTCCTCCCCCTCCTACAGCGCCAGTGCATCAGATGACTGACGCCGCGCAGGGCACCTACGAGCAGTACGTAGCACAGGGATGGACCGCCAATCAGATGATTGATGCTGGCCTCCTCGTGCCACCGGGGGCATCCCCCTCGTTCTGATTAACCGGCCCCCTGGCAACGGGGGGCCTTTCATTAAGGTTAAAGCTTATGACACCTGATTTTATATTCGGTGTGACGCCGGGTGATGTCGTCTACGATATAGAGACATACCCTAACGTTTTCACCATGAAAGCACTACACCACACCACCCGGAAACGCTGGACGTTCGAGGTCAGTGAGCGTCGTAACGACCTGGATCTGATTGTTCAGTTCATGAACACGCTAGCAGCCAATCAATGCCGAATGGTTGGTTTCAATAACATCGGTTTCGATTACCCGGTCATCCACATGATTCACCAGACTGGTGGCGCGTGGATCACTGTTGAGAACATCTACGAAAAAGCAATGGGGATCATCCAAGGTAATCGGGCTGTTCATACGGTGTGGGAGTCTGGCGGGGTTGTTCATGCGGTGTGGGAGTCTGACTGGGCTGTCCCCCAGGTAGATCTATTCAAGATCCATCACTTTGACAACATGGCAAGGTCAACCAGTCTGAAAGCTCTGGAGTTCGCCATGCGGATGCCCCGCATAGAAGATCTACCGTTCCCAGTCGGTAAGCCACTGACCCCTGACCAGATTGATCCGCTGCTCGAGTACAACGAGTACGATGTCGATGCTACCGATGACTTCCTGACCGAGACTAAAGAGATGCTGGCGTTCAGGGAAGAGCTTGCTAAGGACTACGGCGACGACGCGTTCATCAACTACAACGACACCAAAATAGGTAAACAGATTTTCATCCGCCGCCTTGAAGGTCACACCCCTGGGTCATGCTATCAACGCATCAATGGTCGCCGTGAGCCGGTCCAGACGATCAGGCAAAACATTAAACTCAATGATGTGATACTACCTATGGTTAAGTTCACGCATCCAGAAACCAATCGGATCTTGGACTATTTTCAGCAGCAGGTGATCACCGAAACCAAAGGTGTGTTTAAAAATGTGAGTTGCTCCATCAACGGATTCCAACTCGATTTCGGTACGGGAGGGTTACACGGGTCAATCAGTAACACAACGGTCACCAGTGATGATGAGTGGATCATAGAAGATTGGGATGTTGCCAGTTACTACCCGAACCTCGCAATCCAGAATAACTTGCGACCTGACCACCTCGGCGACCTGTTCTGTCACATCTACGCTGACATGTATGAGCAGCGTAAACAGCATGCCAAAGGGTCCACGCAGAATGCTGCGTTGAAGCTCGGTCTCAACGGTAGTTATGGTGACAGCAACAACCAGTATAGTCCGCTGTTCGATCCGCAGTTCACGATGGCAATCACCATCAATGGGCAGCTGTTATTGTGCATGTTGATCGAAGCGCTGATGGTTGATCAATCGGTGAAGATGGTGCAAGTGAACACCGACGGACTGACCATCAAGTACCCGCGCGAGATACAACCATGGGTGCATCTCGTCACCAAGTGGTGGGAAGGTGTCACCCGGCTGACACTGGAAGTTGCTGAATATAAATCGATGTATATCCGTGATGTGAATAATTACATCGCTGTCTATACCGATGGCTCGATTAAACGCAAAGGTGCGTACGAGCACAACAAGGAATGGCATCAGGACCCTGGTGCTCTAATCGTACCTATCGCAGCGGAGAAGGTCCTTGTCAACGGCGAGGATGTCAGAGAAGTTATCTGCAGCCACCCTGACCCCTATGACTTCATGCTCAGGGGCAAGGCACCAGGTGGGTCACACCTACGATGGGGAACCATTCGACAGCAGAAGTTATGCCGGTATTACATCAGCACCGATGGTGATTACCTCGAAAAAGTCATGCCACCTAAAGGCCCGCCTGGAGAGTACAAGCGTGCCAACAGCCTGACCGATGATTACTATAATAGTGTGATGGCTGAGATTGGTAATGGTGTATGGGATGAACGGATCCACACCAAAAACAAAAGCGTGTATGAGACCAGAGTGACCGGATTACACACCGTCAATACTGTTCAGATGGCGAATAACATGAATGAGATGACGTTCGGTGATATCGATTACGAGTGGTACATCGCTGAGACTGTGAAACTGACAAGTCCTATTATGAGTAACGTGATATGAGCACTTACTGATGGGTGTCCGAGAGAATAAAGTGGAGACGTACCTGACCGATGAGGTCAGGAAACTGGGAGGCGATACCCGTAAGTGGGTGTGCCCTGACCACAGCGGTGTGCCCGATAGAATTGTGGGGGTACCGGGGATCTCCCCTGTATTCGTTGAAGTGAAGACCGTGGACGGCCAGTTACTACCAAGCCAGATACGAGAACTCCCACGACTCAGAGATGGTATGGGCCTTGAGGTGGTCACGGTATACGGACACTATCAAGTTGATCTCCTGATCATAGAACTAAAGGAACGATTAAATAATGCTTAACCCTGGCGACCTGTACGACTACCAAAAAGAGGCGGTGCTCCACCAGCTGTACAACCCTGAGACAATGCTCTGGTTGCAAATGGGCCTGGGCAAAGAGCAACCGAACTCCGAACCATTGCTGACCCCCGACGGGTGGCGACCCCTCGGTGACATCGTACCCGGTGATAGTGTCATCGGTGCTAACGGTGAGCCGACCGAAGTGCTGAGAGTGTACCCGCAAGGGGATAAAGAAGTGGTCACTATTACCTTCGGTGACGGCACGTTCGCCCGGTGCGGGTGGGACCATCTATGGAACGTTAAGACGAACCACGATGTGATGTCAGGGAAACCGTGGAGGGTGATGACTACACGCGCAATCGTTGATTCAGGGTTGGACCAAGGTAGTAACAGTAAATACCTGATACCAATCTGTAAGCCGGTGACCTACTCCCATCGCGACCTACCGGTGGATCCTTACTTACTGGGGGTCATCCTTGGCGACGGCACCGTATCAGAGGCGAGCGGCATAGTCATCTGCACCGATACCGAAATCGTGACTAAATGTGGAGCGTCATCTATCAAGCTGCATGAGACCTCTGCATATACCAGCTATGGGTACATCTCCCAAATCAAACAGCACATGCGTGATCTTAATTTGATGGGTAAGCGTAGCTGGGAAAAGCATTTACCGGGAGAATACCTGCGAGCATCAATCAACCAACGGTTGTCGGTGTTACAGGGGTTACTAGACACCGACGGATCCCCCATGAAATCGGGAGGAGTGGAGTTCTGTTCCACCAGTGAGGATCTTGCGGACGCGGTGGTTGACCTGACCCAATCGCTCGGAGGGATCGCTCGCAAATCAGGTCCCAGGGTTACCCGTCATCAGGGTGGGCTAGGGCACCCGTCGTTCAGGGTTAATGTCAAACTGCCGCTAGATTTCATCCCGTTCACCTTAGCTCGAAAATTGGTACGATGGGTCCGCCCTACGAAGTACCAACCACATCGCCGCATACGGTCTATCAAGGTGACCGGCCACGAAGCGTCCACCTGCATCAGTGTTGCTGCTCCTGATAATTTATACCTGACCCGTAACCATGTGGTCACTCACAATACCCCGATCACCCTGACAACCATTGTGGACCGTATGCGCGCCGGTCAAGTACAAAAGACCTTGGTGTTCGGTCCATTGAGAGTTATCCACGCAGTGTGGGAGAGAGAAGCCCGTAAGTGGGATCACACCCGGCACCTACGATTCAGTGTGGTCCACGGCAATAAAGCTAAACGACACCGTGCGCTGTTCCTGGACGCAGACGTATACCTGACCAACTATGAGAACATGAATTGGATCGCAGAATATTTAGACCACTATTACACCCAGCAAAACAAGCCGTTACCGTTCCAAATGGTTGTCTACGATGAAGTCTCTAAACTCAAGAACGCCACATCGTTGAGAATGAAAGGGGGCAACCGCGACCGTAAAAACAAACGCGGAGAATACACCCCGGTGAAGTACACCGGTTGGAGAAAGATCATACCTCACATCCCATACCGCACGGGGTTAACTGGCACCCCCGCAAGCAATGGTTATCTGGATCTTCACGGGCAATACCTCGCGGTGGATAACGGTGATCGTTTAGGGACCGGGATCACTCGGTTCAAAGATTTGTATTTTGAGTCTGACTATAACGGGTGGACTTATACTCCCACTGAAACCGGTCGTGCGATGATCGAACAGCGTATCCATGACATCACAATTAAAATGGATACCAAGGACTATTTGACGCTACCGCCTACTACTTATACCAACATGATGGTGGATCTGCCGCCGAAAGCACGCAAGGCATACGATCAGATTGAAGCGGACATGTTCACCCAGCTGGACTCAGGCAACGCGATCGAGCTGTTTACTAAAAACACTATCTCGAATAAATGCCTGCAATTCTGCAACGGCGGTGTTTACCTTGTCGCGGGAGAGTCCGAGTGGGAAGCAGTTCACGACGCCAAGCTGGAAGCGCTGGACGAAGTGATCGAGGAGGCAGCCGGTCAGCCGGTGCTATGCGGTTACTCGTTTAAATCAGACGCTGCCAGGATCATGGCCAGATATAAGCGGATGCACCCGGTTAACTTAACCGCCATGCCAGCGAGTAAGACTCCAGGAATCATCGATAAGTGGAACCGGGGCGAGATTAAACTCCTGATCGGCCACCCTGCTTCTATCGGCCACGGTGTCGATGGTCTGCAGGATAGCGGGAGCATCCTTGCATGGTTTGGTCTACCGTGGTCATTAGAGCATTACCTGCAGATGAACCAACGACTAGACCGCAACGGACAGAAACATCCGGTATCAGTCATCAGGATACTCTGTAACAATACAGTCGACCTGGCGGTAGCGGATGCACTGGAACGCAAGGCAGATGATGAGGATGGACTCAAGTCCGCACTAGAACGCTACCGTAAAGGGATCACCACCAATGACCTTGAGGTCAACTTTTATTAATAGTTGCGTACCGGCGACAGGCGCATTGTGGCGGTGCCGGTTAGCTGCACCCTGATGGGCATCATCGATAAAACCATAGTGCCGTCACTGTCTGCAGAAAAAGTGCCCTCAATCATGTCCTGGAAGTTGCCATCACCGTCGCCTATCTCCATGGTAATGGTGCCGGTGCCGACATTGGCGCGGTATTGGTACTCACCGGATTTAGGGGTTATCGCCACGTTATGCTGCATGTTTAAGTTCATCGTATAGTCCTTGGCGTTAGTGATCCTGACATAATAGTGCCCGGTATTATACTACTTGTGTCTGTTATTGGTATGGCAAACGCAGCAGGATCAACTAAATTAGCCTGCTCTGCTTCTATATATTCTTGGGGCAAGACAAATTTTCCGCCCCTAACTTCCCCCATTCGACCTTCGTATCTTCTATACGAATCATTATTATAGTAAGCACCAATCCTAAAAGCAGCGTCTCCTACAATTCCGGTCGTGTTGTTGAGCGTCACGTCTGATACTTCTACAACGCCATGAACATAACTACGCACGTAAGGAGCAGCCCTGTCCCATACTGCGTGCATTAGCGTCGTCTCACCAGCTGTAACGCCTGACCCAGCCAGCTCATCGGCGGTGACTGTTTCTAAGACTTTAAAACGGCCATTTGATTGAAACTGAACATAATTCTGAGACGTTCCACTATCCCAATTCCCAAACAGAGCGGTGTTTGACGAAACAACATCGGCATTCTGCAGGCACGACATAGTAACGTCGGCCAAATCCAAAGCGCTTATTGACCCTGAGATTGTCAACGCATGTAGCAACGATGAGAACTCAAGCCAGCTTGCCCCGTAAGGGTGCCCCGCAGTTGTTCCAGAGATTGAAGTCCCTGTGGTAAGGCTGGCATTGTAACCGTTCCCTGTAACGTCCTCGAATTCGCCCGCAGTACCATTACCGCTTGCCTCTGTTAGTGGGAGAACGAACTCCCAGTCTTGGTAGACTTCGTTATAACCGAAGGCCGCCCCCGGCGCTGGTTGTGTCTCCCCTGCCATGTTGTACCAGATATAGAACTCATTATCGGAAACGTCGCTTAGCGTAGGCAGATATACCTTTATCTCGCAATCCCGCAATGCTTCTATGGGATTAGTTACGAACCGTCTAACATGGCAAGCAAGTCTTGTGGCCCCTAAATCATCAGACGAAAATCTTATATCTCCGCCACCATTTAACGCCGAGTGACTACTGCCGTTAGCGACCTCGTTTAAAAGGTTGTCGAGCGTTATTGTCACGACAAACCCTGTCAAGGCAGCGTTTATCTTGCTGCTAGGGATGGTGATTTTATGGCTTCGCCAGCCAACGGGGAACGCCATCAGAGCTTCGCCTTTATTGCATCTTTGAAGTGCTTTGTCGATCGCAACGGCAGCCCTGCCTCGATTCTCAGCGAGTTGATTTCATCAAATAGAACCCATGCAACTGCCGTTTGTAAATCACACGGGTCATCTATCTGTGTAACCACTGAGTCCTTCCATGCGTCGTTGATCGCTTCGCGGTGAAGTACGGAAACCATAATCACAGCCCTACCATTTCACAGACCCAACGCCAGCTATTAGTCCGGCAAATGTCGTCAATGGTTTGAAAGTTCAGAGGTGCCGCCGGTCGAGCCGGTCCAGTGGACGTAACCTTCCACTCGATCGGCAGTATCGGCTCGTAAGGCACACTGTCTAAACCGCCTGCGCCTTTAACCACTACCGTCGCATAGACGATGTGCGTGGTTTCTTCGTTCATCAGGTCGAACACCAACTCTAGCTCGGTAGCATCATCGATCACGTCGCCAGTATCCGGCTCAAAAACGACCATCTTGGTGACCGGCGGATTAGGGAAGTCCTCGAACTTGGTGACCGGTTTATCCAGCGTGAAGTAATAGTCGTACCCAATAATAGTCCCCCGGTCTAACGGGTTACCCCTAGTGTCAAGCGCGGGTGGGTCGACTTTCAGCGTAAACGATCTCATCTCTGCGTAAGACACGACCGGTATCAGTAGCATTAATGTGATTAACCATTTTTTCATTTTTTCATTTCCTTAAGTTTGGTTTCGTATTTGTAGATTCGCCGCTCCAATCGGTGCGCCGCCCATCGAAATAGAAGCTGTTTAATAATTACCCACATATCTAATTACCGTAGAACCACTTCCCAACATCGAAGCCTGGGCATGTTTTCCGCGTGTCCAGATCACGATGACCAACGACCTCTGCTTCTGGGTATATTTTTAGCCATTCGTTGAGCTGTATACGCAGTGCGGCAAGCTGGTTCATGGTCGCATCGCCACCCATACCGATAAGACAGACGCCAAGCGAGTCGCTGTTATTGCCTTGCCCGTCTCGGTCGAAGTCCCTAACGTGCGCGCCTTGCCAATATATCGGGCGGCCTTGTTGAACCTCACCATCTTCGAGAATAACGGAATTGTACCCAATGCCAGACCATCCATTTTGAACGTGCCATCGGTGAATGGTTGAGGCATCGTCGCCGCGCCCCTGCGGGCTATCGCTGCAATGTGCTACCAGATATTTTATTTCCATGCTCCCCAGCCTCCTAATCTAACCGCTGCCCACATTCCTCTACGCCTGAACGACGCCACGCCGTCTTGCTTCATAGCAAGGTCAAATTGCTTGTCGGCCCATTGTCTTGAACCTATGTTTTCACAATACAAGTAATCATGCAAACAAGCAGCCCGCTGATGCTTTCCTAGCTTCCCGGCGAACCATCCAAACATCCACGGGATCGAAGCCAGGTTGAAAATAAACCCTGCGGGTACAACTATCTTAATAGGGCCTGTTTCCCAGACCAGCGGCGCGGTGAGCCTAACCTTCCCTCGAACAATAACACCATCAATCACAACGGGCGCATAGTCGAAATCTTCAATCGGAGTCGTGAACATCTACCTACATTCCATTAGACCAGATATAAAGCACAAGTGCCACCAGCGATGCCCCGAGGATGGGGATCAACCAGCGGTACAATCTAACTTCCTTATTCTTAACACCGTCAACCGCGTCACCAAGTGTCATGAATTTAGCATCGACATTACGATGGACCCCTGATATTGAGGTGTTAAGTGACCCCATAAAATCACGATGGTTGTTCTCTGTTTGTTCCCATAACCGGGTCAACTCTTCTTTCGTTTCCCTGGTCGCAACTAAACATCGCTCCTCATGTCCCGCTAACGCGTCAATGGCCTGTTGGCCCATCGACTCCCCTCGTTGGGCTTGCATCCTTGCTTCATGATCAATCACTAATTCTGGCAATGGGTCCACCTCTTTAATTATAAAAATTCTAATACTTCAATGTCAGCGCTACCCAACGTGAAGTCTATTGAAGATGTGGTGGAAAAACTTATACCAAAAATTTGAGCTACCCCCTGTGGCCTGACTTCTCGGATCATTGTCGGCGGAGCATGAGCATACCCGGTAGTGAGTACCTGAGTTGACTCCACATTTATTGAGTTAATCCTCACATTAAACGTGACCGTGGTGGTGCCGAACGCTCCTGTACCCCTGATGTAATACTTAACCACCAACCGCGAGCTATCACTCTTCGGGTAGAAATTAGCAAAGTCATCGGTTAAGGATGTTGCTGCTGCCGCCGATCCTCGTCGATACAAGCGATGTTGTATTATTGACTCCCCCTGCTCGTTTTCATACTTGAGCTGCTGACCCGCGACGTACCCAGCATGACTCGCGTAGAGCGCCAGCGCTGCTGTCCTGAAAGCGGTCTGGGAGGAGTTAGTCTGTGCTGGCCTTAGTGACGCAACACCACTATCACGAAAGCCTAACCACGCGTAGTCCGCTACTGCGTCGACCCATGGGAAAACTTTTTGCATCTGGTCCAATACTCTCCACCAGGGGGCAGGGTAGTCGTTCTGGTACCCATCACTAGTAGCCCATGCCCCTGAAAGAATTGCTGTCCCACTGAACGCGGTACCATCTGCAATCGAGATTTCGCCGGTATACGTGGTGTCAATCGTGACCACCGTGGTCGACGTGAACCCTGTTATCTTCGCCCGTCCACCATCCCAATCGGTTAAGAAACGACCGACATCGCCTGCGACGAATGCTGCCCCCGCTGCAGTAGCGGTAACTGCAGCGCCACTGGTTGCAGATAAAGTCAGCGTTACCGCGTGAGTTTCCCCCATCTGCCATGACTCGACGTTAGCCCATAGCCGGATCTGCCTGGTGGATGTGATTGATATAGCGTTGGCGATATCGATAGCCCCTCGCCAGATTGTGAAATGAGCATCGAGTTGCGACCGGGTTAGCGCGGGCACCCATGTATATCGTGCGTTGATCAGGTCGTTTCCGGGGCCAACACTATCCTGAGCACTGAATATATCGCACCCGGAGTCGATCAGACGTTGTGCGAATGTGCTCGTGGCCGCCAGATCAGCCGGACTGGGAGGTCCTATCATTATTGGCTTTCCATAGGACCGGAGCGAAAGATCCGTGCCACTCACGAGAGTGACGTTCCCTGTGTATTGATTACTGAACTCAAACTCACCCGGTTCGTGTGAAATGTAAAACCCGTGAAATGAGTCGTAGTTGTTGAACTGAGCTATCAGGTCTGCCGCAACTTCGCGAGTACGATCTTGAGCGTTCGTCAATCGAGTCGTGAGAGTCAGACCATATCTCACTGGATCAGCCCCGCCTGCCGGGTTACCTGTGACTCCATCCCAGTATGAAAGCAAATCGCCCGTGAGAGCTGTGTCGCCATTCCTACCGAGGCCGAGGTATACGTGCATGTCTTGCTTTTCACACTCGCTCAAGATCACTTCGACCGGGTTGAAATTATCTACGTTCGGGTAGCCGGGTAGCAGTGTCTTCCAGAACGCACCCGTTTGGCTGGTGTCGTGGTCTGTAGGAAAACTGAACCCCGGTTGATAGAACCAGAATGATAGATACTCTACGTACGGTACGATTGCTGAGCGGATCCCCGCGCTCGCCATCTCTCGGATCACCTCTCTTATGTATAGTTCGGTCATGTAGTTAGCAGCGCCATCCGACGACCGCTCGAAAACAGTGACATTTGGTGATAACCGTAACAGCTCTAACCACGCAGCCGTCGCATAATTTTTATAAGGGAATATGGTGTTATCGTTTTCCGCCATCTTCCTTTTCAGGGTCTGCTTGTCGTTACCCTCTATAGGGGTAACAGCGATCTCAGATAAACTGCGAACCCTTACCCCACCATCTCCGGTTATGACTACCGTGCCCATCGTCTGGAACGTACCGGGCACCGGCGAATCGACCAGGTAACTGCCTGGGGTAATGAGAGGACTCTCATAAAAAGCTGATGCAGCGAGGAAGGCGGTAGAGTCGTCGGTACCGTCTGCCAACGCCCCAAACTGCTTGACGTTAGCCTGACCCGTTACAAACAGCCCGACAAACTCTATCGAAGGTACCGCAGTGGATTTGATCACACTACCGTTATCATCAGTAGCAGCGGTCACTGCACGCGAGAAGTACACATTACCCCCATCGGTACCTTTGCCTGCGGTGTGTTCAATGCAGAACACCAGCTGATCCACCCCGATACTAGCATCCGCTTTCATCGCGGCCACCGTCACAACTTTTCTAATGAAGTCGGACTCCACGAAACTACCGGGTAAGATCGAGGAAGGGTCAATGTTTTCCAGCCCCGTGAGATCCCCCCTCCACCGTAGTATCTGCAGAGACTCAGGGTCAGGCAGTGTCAGTGGTAATGCTCCCGAATAGGAGTCGCCTACCGCTGCCGATCGTGAAAGTGAATCTCTTAATTGCTGTATCAAGAATGTGAGGTGATCCATCTGATCTTCATGCACATCAGGAAAGAATCCGCCCTGTGAGCTGAACGCGGTCAGCTGGTTCTCGATATAGTTCGACCGAATATACCACTCAGCGCCTGTAGGGAGCGGACCGGCGATCCTCAGTATGCTGCCTCCCCCGTCAACCCCAATACCCGAAACGGTGTAATCGGTGTCCACCGCGAGCAGCGTCTCACCCCCGGCGACATCGGTCTCGTAGACCTTAACCTGACTTTTATCTTTAATCCTGAAAGTGTACGAGAAAGTGTCCGTAACGTTGTTACCGATGTACGGTCCTGATGTGATGTTAGTCGTGTTTACAGTCATGGTTATTTACGCTCTGGTCCGAATAGGAATGAGTGCATGCTGGCGTCTTCACCTTCCACGAGAACGTCGTACAAGTGCTCCCCCGTGGCCCATGCCTGATTAACACCGGGGACGCCTACAGCAGCCCCGACAAATTTACTGGAACCCTTCACCTGCCCCTTCGTGATATCTTCATCGGTGAACCCTCGTTTAACCAGTTCAGGTATTGACATGGTGCCTTGCTCAAGAACAGCAGCCAATGGTGTCATATTGTAACCGAATTCCCCTACCGATGCTGACGCCACATCACGGATGAAGGGGATCGACTGTGCAGGGAATAACGCCGTGTTGGTCAACATCCGTTGTAATCGATCATCATCATCTTCAGGTTCTCCGAGTTCACCACGCATCATCATCTCGAATAACACCGGTATGGTGAATAGAAACATCGCTTTAGATGCCACGTTGGTGGTTGAGTATCTCCCCGATTTAGCCCCTTTCACAAGGTCCCTCTCCATGTTCCATAACGAACTGAAAAAGGTCATAAACATCGTGAGCATCCGGCCAGTCTCTGCTTGACCGCGCATGATCCTCGCCATATTCATGGTCGAGCCGGACCCCTGAACATTCTCGATAACCCAGTCCGCGTGTTGATATGCGCGCTTCTGATCTCCGTGCTCGCTCATCGACTTGATATACGCCGCGTGCCATGTGGGTACATCCACCATGTAAGTCTGGATCAACATGATGTGCTTCATCGATGTTTCTTGTGCTGCCTTCAGAAACGGTAGATTGCCTACCGTATTGAACGCATCCTTAACTTTCCGACCGGTCTTAATGTCCGCCGAGCTGGTGATATTCGCCATCGCGTTCTTTATCTCACGGTCCATCGTGGTCGTGCGGTGCTTCATCACTTTGGAGTTTTCCATCGCGAAATCCAGCGAGTCTTTCATACTGGCGGGACTCTTCAAGATACTACGCAATGCCTGGTAGACGGGCCCTATCCCCAGCTCAGCGATGGAGTTGGACAACCCTGATATCTGGATGATCCCCGTAGACGCCTTGAACCCCATCACACCAAGGGTGGTGCCGAAACGCAGTCGACCTAGTATATCGTCCCAGAACATTTTCACAGGCGCCTCACGGCCATCCTTGGCGATGTCATTGAGCCACGGCGACAGCTGTGCATACTCTTCTGGACCGAGCTTCGCACTGATGGCTTTAGCAACCCTGGAGTCATTGATCAGCTTATTAACTTCACGAACGGTGTCGTGATGCGTGATGTAGTGAATGGTCTCCTGGAAGTGCGACGGCACCACATCCAGGCTCAACCGGATAGCATCATAAGCCCCTGTCCGCTCACTGGTAGCACTAGCAGTGACCGACGCCTGAATGCTACTGGTAGAACTGAACATTGATTCAGTTTGGGCATCCCGCCGATCTTCATTGAGCTTAGCTTTCTGTGATTGTTTGGGGTCATATTTGACCGGGTAGTACCCGCCGCGATACTCACCGAAAGGAGTGACCACCGGTACTGCTTCCACTTTCGGTGGAGCCAGTCCAGTGGTACGACGATGCACCTCTGCCAGTTGCGGGTACAGTTCGTCCATCTTGTCCCAAATTAGCTGCACCATATCCCAATCGCTTTTGGTCATGTGCGCCAGGATCGCTTGTAACTGGGGATTATCGAGGGTAATCGACGCGTCCACATCGGGGTCAGCCCACTGTTCACCAAGTAACATCTTACGCAGGTTCCCCGTGTTACCAGTGTTCAGTGCCACTGCGAGCACCTGATGACCGAAGAGGTTATCCTCGATCTCAGGGATATACAGTTTCTGGTTGTGCCGTTTGATATCTGCTTTACTGCGGTTCTGAATGGCGTTCATAACGTCTACGCCGGTCTGGTCCCACAACGCCTGTTCACTGTCATAGGCGTCAACGAACCCCTGAACCAATATCTGATGGCTAATACCTGTGCGCTCTCCACCATCTAACCAGCTGGCCATGAAGGGGATCTTGGTCATCTGAGCCATCATCCAACGACCCCAGTGGGCACCCTCAACAACAGTGGTACGACTGGTGCTGAACTTATCGTCAGACGCCTCATCCATGCTGTCCACCCAATTAGTGACCAGTTTGTCGAATGTGATCTGATCCTCTAACCGGGTGATCTTGTTTGAATACCGTGCAACGTGTTCGATGTTCTTCAATGATTCGTCGACACCTTTCAGCGCTGCCGACGGCACCTCCTTCCAGTGGGTCACGTAAAGCTCATCGAGTACCTCGGGCGTGAGCACCAACCCTTCACCGTGAACCTCCATTCGGTCCTTGGCCCACATTGCGATGTTTTCGTTTTCCTTATCCACCGCCTTCAGGGTGGCGGATTTGCGGAATTCAAAGCGGTTCAGGATCTTGACGATCTGCCCCCAATGACCGCCGTCTGCTTTCATGATCTCTTCGCGAACAGATTTTTTAGAGTACCGAGCGACACGATCCACAATACCCTCGGTGGTTTCACGAGCTTTGGTCGCTTCCATCCCCAGGTAGTAATTCACCACCTGGCGGCGTTTAGCTTCCATCGCCCCTTCCTTATTCCCCTCAGCGAGCATACGTGCAGACTCTTGAGCTGCGCGGATCTCCGCCTTGCGATACTTACCGGGGTGAGTCTCACGGTACGACAGCTTGCCTATGCGCTCCTCTGCCACCGCCTTGATGGTAGCCCGATCAACCGTGGGGGTGCGTGACTGCCTAGCAAGTGCTTTCAGCTCTTTGAGTAGCAGCTTACCGCGTTCCTCGTTCATCACTGCAGCGTCTGCACGCGCTTCGAGGGTGCCATCGGTCATCACATCACCGTGACGTTCCAGCATGATCTGCTGCGCCCGTGCGTCGGCTGCGTGTTCTATCTTCGGTGCGTTGATGAGTTCGCCCAACATCTCTGACCCGGAAGTGAACCCGAGCAGCCCTGCAGCTTCATCAGGGTGCAACCCTATACCACCCTTGGCAGTCATGCCTCGCAGCGGCGGCGGGATCGACACTGATTTACGACCGAGCTTGTCGACCTTCTCCTCGCTAACCTGGTCCTTCACCGTAGCGTGATCCAACTTGATGTCACCGTCGCGCAGGGTTGTCCGTGCGCGGTATACCGGCTCATCGCCAAGTGCGACCATCTGCTCATCAATGATGTCCTGCTTTTCCTCTTTCCACCATTCTTTAGTTTGATTGGTCAAGTGTCGGAGCATCTCATCACGCAGCGTCTCGGTCTGCTTGTCCTTGGTCTGTTCGACCTGCTGCTGGTACGCGTGGAACTCCTCCTCGGTCATACCCGCCATCGTCGCATCGGTGAACATTGGCTCGTGCTGTGCCCGTGTCTCTGCTGCTGCGATCTGCTCCTCTGTTGCCAGCAACCGGTCGAACACCTCACGCATCTCGGCGTCGAGATTGACGTTCAGCTTGCCCCGGAGCGACCGGTAGAGCTGGGTCAGCCATCGAGCGAACGTGCGGAACACGTTACGCAGCTCTACCGATGGGGCCTTGCCTTCCATCAGATAGGTCTCGAATCCCCGTGCGAACTGCTCATGCGCTGCCCGGCGAATCGCTGTATCCTTTGCCGGGTTGCCAGTGGTAGTCTGATCCAGGAACGCGACCACATCGTCTTCAGTGATGGGGCCATCTTTACGAGTGGAGCCTGCTTCTTGCCCCAGCACCTCAGTCGTATCACCCAGGTGTGTGTTAGCTTCTTTCGCAACATCGGCAGCGTTACGCTTGAACCACTCGTTGATGGTTTGTACGGTATCGCTACCAGTCTTCAGCTCCATCTCATACATGAAGTGAGCGAACTCGTGAACAAACGTGGACAGATCCGCAGCCTCGGTCAACCGGATCACCGAGGTAGCAGGGTCGAAGGTGCCTCGTGTGTTCTGAAACAACAGTTGCGTCTGCTCTGCTGTAACTTGTTGGCGAGTTTTACCTTTACCGCTGGGATCGTACACTCTGATTTTCAGTCCAGCATCCTTCAGAACTTGCTTTGCTTCACTGGATAGACCGCGAGGTACTACTGCCGTGTGAAACTCACTGAAACTCACTGGTCGTTGTATTTTAGTTTCAAAATAACTGGTTGGCAGTGCTACAAGGTACTCCGTTAAATCGTTGATCACTTGCCATGTTTCGGGGGTCATGTCGAACGTTTCAAGCACTTCTCTACGTCCACCCATTATCGCGGTGCCGGCGTCGTCGGCGTACCCCCACGACGACGCGTCGAATTTATAAAACGGTTTTAGTTTGTCGAGAGCATCCATGAACACCGTTTGGGATTCATCCTTAACCTTGGTCAGTTCCTCTTCAGTGATGATTTGGTCGCGGCGAGCCTGCACTTGCTTGATCGTTTTCATCTCGTTAGCGTATGCCGACCTGACGGATCCCGCACCGTAAAACGATGCCTCGCCGCCTTGCAACTTCTGCGTCATCGCTTTCACCACGTTGGTGAGGTTGTAATCCACGTACTTTCTGTTGCCGCTGGGGGTAAACCCTTTGAACAGCTTTTTACTCTTGACCATGCTGTTAAACTGATCAGTCGCCCATTGGTCGTACGCATCGCGTGTCTTTTTAACCCGCATCTTCTTATCGATGTCTGCTCGCAGCTGATGGGTATCGACCGCGCCGTGCTGCTTGAACCGGCGAACCTCTGCCTCGAAACCACGCAAATTACTGTCCTGGACTTCCCCTTCCTCCGTGAACCAGAGGTCAGCGTATCGCTCAGCTCGATCTGGACTCGCCTCTTCAGCATTTTTCAATATAGCGGTGTAATGTTGTTTCGCTATTTTCCGAAACTTATCACTACGAGAATCCGCGACATCTAGCTTTGCTGCTTTCCGAACTGTCGAACTGATCTTCTTGTTCTTCGGTTTGGGTGCTTTGTTTTGTTGTTGAAGCCATAAATACTGTGCTGCCGTAGATCGCTGAAAGCTCTCCGCTCCCCCTTGGCCCTCCATCGAGTCGATATCAAGATCATCCAGGTCCAGGTGTCGAAGCTCTCTTAACTGAAGGTTGATTTCATTGAACTTGTCGAGATCGATATCATAGGTCGCCCGAGGTTGACGAGGACTGTAAATGTCACTATCAAAAGTGCGCGCACGTTCAGAGTTGAGAATCGACGGATCGGCTAGTAATGACACCTCACCGAACGACGTGAACTCTCCTTTATCAGTGCGAAGAGTAGCAAGGGATGGTGCCGCTAACCCACCCAAATCCGCTGCAGCCAGTATGTTCTCTGCGGACAGGTTATGTGTGACGATAAGGTTTTCATCTACAGACTGAGCCAGTAGATTAGCGGACCCGCTCTCATCAGGGTCAAACGCTGCATTGACTGATCGGGCATTCGACGCGTCATATATAGCAGTGTTAAGAACATCTGCCTCTTTAACCACGAATGAGTCATACCCGAGGCTGCGGATCGCTGCCTGCACAGGCAAGCTCTCCACGGTCTCCCAGTTTTCCATCGCTTCGTTGTCCGACATTTCAACGATCGTGTCCTTGGCTTGAGTAGCAGCATCGCCCTGGTCAACGCCTGTTTTCACCAGCTCATCGGTCAACGCCTGCTCAAACGCGGTGCTCTCCGACTCACTCCAGTCCAACGGATTGAACCGCTTCTCGTTCCTCAGTATCACCGGGTAGACGGTCGGTGACACCTCATCGCTTGCCTCCCCTCGCTGTTGAGAGAAGATGGTGGCGAACGCGCTCTCCGGCGTGAAAAACGTATACCCGCGCCCATGCCCCGCTTTACTCGGTTTGAACTCGTTAATGTCCCCGGTAGTGGCACCGTGATACATGATCGTGTTGGTGTCAAACCCCATCTCAGCGGCCCGCGTCATGCGGCCCTCTTGAGACATGTCCAGACCTTTATCCGCAGCGTTTATCCACTCACGGCCTTCACCGATGTCAACGCCTTCGTACCCTTCAGCGGCGGCCTGTTCGAGTACCTCCCCCTCTGCGATGGCGTCAGCCCTACCGGTCTGTGGCCCTTCAACGGTAAGCCCTGATTGAGTGTAAGCCTCTGTGATCGAGATCCCGTTCTTCTTAGCATGAACAGTCGCCCACGCAGGTAAGAGCTGCGCCATCACCCCCGCGTTTTTAGGGGTGACCATACCGGTGTCGACCAGTTGACCCTTGAGCGACTCGTACATCTCCTGCGCTTCAACGTACGCGCTGGCATCTTTGCTGGCATCTTCGATCAGCGCATCAACAAACTTCTCGTGCTCTTTTGTTGCCTGCTCCTGACGAAGCGGTGAGATGGCGTCAGGGTCCATGGTCATACCCGGGCGCAGCGCATCGAAGTGCTCCGTGCCGCTGATCTCTGATGCAAATTTCTCAGTCGGAACCACGACATCGATATCCAGTACCGCCGCTTCCCGCGCCTGTTTCTGCAATAACTGTAACGCGGCATCCGATGCTATTTCATCCGCCGTCTTGCCTTGCAGATAAGTAGCTACCTGTTCACCGTCGATGTAAACGTTCTCGTTACCTTCACCGGTCACCCCGGAGACGAACTCCTCGAACTTACCCTTGTTCCGTGCTTTCAACTTGTCGTTGGCAACGGCTGCGTTCAGTGAATCGATTTTCTTCTGGTCGATCTCGTTCAGTTCTTTTCTGCGATTAGCATCCGACCGAGCGTGAATCGCTGTACCAATGCCACCAGGGATGATAGACGCCTGGAATCCTGTGACCGCTGCCTCGGCAACCCTGGGCACTGCCTCGGCCATGTTGTCGAATACCTGCTCGAAGTCGTGATCGGTGAACGCACCATCGTCCATGAGCTTGACCACTTCCCCCATGCTCACGTTGGTGAACTCCTGGAACCCCTCGGTCGCACCTTCAACGAATAGCGCGCCGGCATACCGCCGACCTAACCGCTTCATCGCCTGTCGGCCTGTCTCGGTTCCAAGCGCTTCCATGACTTTCTTGCGGATCTTCGACTTCATCATCGGGTTGAACTTGCCACCGACCGCACCCATCGTCCCGCCGATCGCTGCGATACCGAGTGACTCCGCTGCAGCGTTAATAACGCCCACCACTAGCGCACCGTACCCGGCAAGCTCAGGGTCTATGACATTACCATCGTCATCGGTCAGCGCTGCCAACTCGTTAAAGGCGATGCCTGACTCAAGATCGAACGCGCCCTTAGCCGTTCCCACGCGAGCGCCGACACGAACCCCTACCGCTGCCCCTGCTATCGCGCCAGGAAGCGCCCCTGCCCCTGCAGCGGTCGCGCCAACTGCGGCACCGATCGCCCCGCCGGTGACACCACCACCTGCACCGAACTTAATCGACTCGGTGAAGATGTCTCCCATGATGGGTAGCATCTCGGTAGTTGCCAGAGGCGTGTTCAGTATCGGACCGAAGTCTTCAATGGGGGACGCCATCTCCTCCTCGATCTCGCGCAGGCGTGCAACCTGGTCCTCGGTTAACGGATCCCCCATGCTGATGGAGTTCCACATCCCCACCTGACCCAAACGTGACGACTCTACCGCTAACTGGCCATGACCGAACGAATCCTTGACGGCCTGTCCGTAATCTTTGACATCATCGACCACCTCACCTGCCGTTTTCAAGGTGTCCTCAATGATCTGCATGACATCTATATCATCTTGAGCAATGATCGCATTGTCGAAGTTGCTGACAAACTTAGCAGTGCCAGGACTCTTCTCAGTCATGGAGTCAAAGTCAACCTGGTCCAGCTTCAGCTTTTGCTCCATCGCTTCTGAGTCAGCTTCCACCGCGATCATCGGAGCGCCGGTCGCCGCACTGAGGTTCATCTTCTTGGCGTGCGCGTCGGGATCAACTTTGACTGCTTCACTGAAGTTCGCAATCTGACGGACCGGGTCAACCCCCGGCGCGGTTGTTGTTCCTATGTCCAGTGGTGCCAGATCCAGCGGAACGGGTGGTGCCACCCCTTCATCGAGTGGTTTTTCTTTGGCGATACCGAAAGCGCCGAAATCAACGTTCTCTAAATTTAATTCCATTATCTCGCCTGGTTGTAAACGCTAAGAATATTTTCCGCTGACACTTCTCGGTTATTGGCCTCTAACGCACCGATAACTTGCTCCATTGCATCTAGCGGAATACCTTCAAGCACTGAGAGATTTGCGCCGGTAATGGGCACCCCTGCCGACGATAACACCTGTGCCGTCATGTCGATATCTACTATGTCCAAGTCGGTGAGATCGCGGGTGCTGTCAAATATGAACCCGCTTTTAACCCATTCACCTGCTATACCCTGAACCACCGCAGTGTACTCAGCGGTTGTGAGGTTAACGCCGCCTTTCGCTTCCGATTGGGCAGCCACCTCGGTATCGATCAACGAATAAAACTGACTGACCCTCTTCTGGGTGTTCGTGTCCCATTTAGACTTCTTACCGAACAACTGTTGCGCTGCGAGGTTGGTCTCACTGGCGCGGGTTCTACCGGTAGCACTTTCAAGCCTGTCAACATCGGACCCGCCTTCGCGAGCTACCATTATCTTCTTAACGAGTTTGTCGTAGTCAGGCTTAGCCAGCTGATCAGCGTACTGTGCCGGGTCCATATCTTTCAAAAGATTACTGTCATCAGGTGCCATCATCAGTTCGCCGAATAACACCTTATCCGTGACTACCGGCTTACCTTTGATCAGCGATGCCTTTTGAACTGCCGATAGCCGCTCCCACCCTTCAGGGTCTTGAGCCTGGAACGTTGTTGCGGTATTGCCGGGTAATAGTACATGGTCCTGAGCCTCGTGGTACGCGTCCACCTGCGCCTCGCTCTCAGCCCGCCTTGCCAGGCTGAACCTCGACATCGCTTCTCCCATAACTTTTTTCTGAACATCGACATCCTTAATCTTCTCGACCTCAGCTATGATGTCCTCACGACTGTCAAAGTTACGCACCAACCGTTGGCCTTCTGTGACCGCGTACATGGCATCGCGCTGAGTCTTCTCGGTGCGGGTCTTGGTCTCGATCCGCTTGGTGAGGTTGATCTTATCAGGACCCTCCAGATACTTACCGAGGGTGTCCATCGACTTTCGCCCATCAGCAGCACTGTTCGCCGTGGCAGCGGTGATGGCTGCATCCGCTACCGACGCATCGAACGTCTGCAGCTTCTCTGCGAGTGCTTCAGCGCTGATCCCCGATAACTTCGCTGCGTCCGCTATAGCAAGCCGACCGATCTCACGCTGTTCGGTCAACGCCTTTGGTTGGTTCCAGTACAGTGATGAAGTCTCGACCGCGTTCTCTACCTGCGCTCCCAGGGTGGACAGCTCCCACACTTGAGCGCCCTTACTCGCGTGACGCGCGATGTCTGAGGTGCCACGGGTAACATGATTGTCCGCTATCTTGCTGAACATCTGGCGCGCGCGGTCGGACTCGATCGACCCTTCATACTTTTTCTGCAGGTCCTGCAGCGCCTTACCCGCAGCCTCGCCCCCTTCAAAGGCGTTCTGACCTTGAGTGTTGAAGTACCCGTTATCGGCGTTAAAGAACAAATCGTTCTTCTCGCGCTCGAACTGTACCAGTGTATCCTCGGCGACAGTGGTATCGACCCGCTGTCCCATCGCATTGAGCGCCCCCGCCAACCGAGTAACCCCCACACCTATTGAGGGGGACGCGGGCCCGGCCGTGGCGCGGGGTTGCCGAACAACCTGTGACCCGACCTGTGACTGACCGTATTGAGCAATTTTTGGCATATTAAAATCCGCGTTGTTGTTCTTTCGGAACAGAGCTTCCCAGCCCCCCGGTTGTGACCGCTGCACTCTCCGGGGTAAACCATTTATCTGCCACTCCGGTGTTCGCGAGATCCGCCGCACCACCGAAAAGGGTATTGGTCGCTCTGAGGGTGCTATCACTTCGTGCGTTGTCCCCCTGACTACGGGTCAAACGCGCCTCACTCTGTGAAGCATTGAACTGCTGATCACCGGTATCACGGATACGCAACGCATCCACTTCGCCCAGCTCGATGGTATCGGTCTGCAACTGTAACGCTGACCCAGAGTTTAGAGAGACTCCCGACGCTCCCAGCTGTGCTGTCTGTTTAGCCAGTAGCTCTGCTGTGATCCGTCGCCGCTTACCTTCTTCCTCGGTTGCCGCGTTACGGGTCCGCTGAGCTTCGTCCTCAGCCAGTCGAGCGTTATATTTCGCTACGCCTTCCTGATATTTTCCTTCCTGTACTTGCTGGTATGCTGTGCCTACTGCAGCCGCTGCTGCAATGTAAGGTGATGCGGTCGATATGGCGCTACCTACATACCCCGCCCCGGCTGCTAGTGCTGCGTACCCACACATATCAATTACTCCTGTTCATGTGAAACTCATAAAACATCTCGCCGTTGACACCGATGGGCATGGCCTCGCTAAAGGTGAACCCCAACCGGCGCAACCACCGGACGCTCGATGCGTTGTCTGCGTGAACGTGATTACTGATCCGTGGGCAAATATCTAACATCGCTTCGATCACTTTCGGTGTCACAGTCATCAGCTCCCGCCTTGCTTTGAACATGCCATTGGTAGTCAGCATCCACAGCGTTCCTTCCCCTATTAGAATATCACGTATACCTAACCCGTATATTCCCAGGGGGACCCCATCGCCACGCACCACCGTGAGGTAGTCCGACGAAACCATCCCGATATTCATCGCCTGAGAGGGTGTGTGGTTGTGAGACGCCATCACCTCGGCGGCATCTGCAGCACGCATATTCGCTGCTATGTAATCCGCGTCCGCTTGTGTGGGTTGACTGAAAGTGATCATCCGCCTACCGATATCACTGGAATCACCGACAGCACCGCCAACGGCAGTGGAGATCTCTGCTCGACCCGGACTCCTCCCCCTTTCGCCCACTGAGGGTCAATGAAAACTTCATCCTTCGCTGTTCGCAACATCACAGGAGCATAGTCATCAGAGTCGTATCGGGGCTTAATCTCCCTCATGGGAGCGGCGGATCCGTCATCTTGAGTGGGGCCCACAAACCCTCCACGCGACTGCTCCGTTTCGATGGTCACCTTCGATACTGAGAGTGACTGAGCCTTCAGGGTGTCAGTGACCGACCCCACATCCAGATCAAGCAGTTCCATCGCGGGAGTGTATTCAAGACCGACATGAACCCTTGACGCTGCGCGCGGTAGAGTAATGGCGCCCGCCGTTACCGTCAGCCCTGTCACCACGTTGCCGTTAGCCAGGACACCCACGTTCTCCCCCTCCAAGTGGCCCAGCCCTGACACGGAAGTAACCGCCTGTCTTGACTTGCCGCCAGAGACGTACGCGGTAAACCCCGTACCATCGATATTGGCGTCGGTGAATTGGTCAGTCAGCTCATAAGCGTTAGCGCTCACGTTCACTAATTTATATTGAGACATGTTCAGCTCAGTCATCCCAACAACATCACTGATATCAACCAAGTCACCTTCAGAGTAAGGGTGCCCGGTGTCAGTGATCACCACAGGAGAGGTCTGAGTCGCATTGCTGATCATGTTCGGCGAATCCAGCGTCAACCCTGAGTCAACGAAGAAGGCGTCCCATGCGTTGGTAGACTCACGCGGATCCAGTCGCTCGATGTACCTCACAGTGGTGCCACCGATCGTCCGCTTGATGATCACATACACCGCGTCACGGGACCCCTCAGTGATCACCGAGACATCTTCAAACTCACCATCGGTTGTGTGCTGATGCCATCCCCAGACCTGGTGTTCGCGCTTGTACGTCAGTCCTAACAACCGGCCATCATCGCGCACGCACCACAAAATGCTATACGGCTCTGCTGCATAGGCCATTGAAATAATCTCGTGACCCTCGAACATGTGCTCTGACATTAACGACAGGTCATTACCGGTGTACTTATCTGAGCTGAATTCGTACCCCAGGTCACGGATACGCGCACCCTTCTCCTGTAAATACAAAGCGGTACTGTTGATCACCACAGGAGGCACCTTCGATGACCCGTTGTACGACTGGATCCTCACACCGATTGTGGAGGGTGTGAGTACATTGTCCTGACCCTCGGTCACCAACCACTCTCCACCTGATGTCAGCAGTATCAATGAGTCCAGCGATAAGAGGTGTCGGATCTCGTTCACTTGCTGGCCAACGATGGTGAAGGTCACCGCATCATCGTCTCTGGCAGGGACTGATCCCCTCATAGAATTGTAGTTATCCGTCTGAGAGGTGAACGTGGCCTGCGGTTCATTGGTTGTGTTCGCGAACACCTGCCGCTGCTGGTAGTAGTTCACCGTCGAGGGTTTATTACCGACACCACTGAACGGCTGACGGTTCTCTGGTGGAGAGTCAGTCATCACGGGTGCGATGTTGAAATCAGTGAACGTCAGTGTCTTAGAGTCCCCTATCCACCCATAAACGTTACTGGTTAGCGACGGTTCCTTGTAAACACGATAATGGTCCGCTGCCGCGACTGATGTCCATGTTAGCTGAGCGCCCCATGTAGTCGTCAATGATGTGGGTGCGATCGTGGCGACAAGTGACGGTAACGACTCTACCCCATCCGCGTCGACCGCGGTCACCACGTAATAATAGGTTTTATTGTAGGTGCCACCACCAGCTCCCACGCTAATTATCGATGAGATCGATGGCGCTGCCACCGTCGATGCATAGTTGATTGTGGTGAGCGTCCACGCGTCATCCGCTGATCTACTCAGATTAGTTGGATCATGTTCTGGATGTACGATGGTCATCACATCCGCTGACTGGGTAAAGTTCAGGTCACGCAGTTGTGCTTCAGTGTACGGTGTGACCAGTGAGAATATCGTAGGTCCCCCACCTGCGAGCACTAACCCGCCGTCCTTCACGACACGCATTTTCAGGTGCTCAAAAACCAGCATGTAAGTCTGTTCAGTGTTGAAACTGAACGGGATTAACCGGGCCTCTTTGGTGGAGTCGTCCAGCTCTGCAACGAACCGGAACCCTGGCCGTGAGTAAACACCCCCTTGTGCCCTGATGAAGAAGTTCTCACACAGCGCGAGTCCAGTCGCGTACTTGGTGAGATCCGCCCGCGACCGTAATGCTGGCGCAATCTCTCCTGATGTGAAACTGCGTTGAATGGTCTGGGGCATTACTTATCTCCTTGCGTTTACGTACTCGCTGTTCTCTTGCGTCGCATATTGTTCATTGGCGTCTTGCGCCTCCGCGCTAGCGAGGTACTGCTGGTACAGTGTATATGAATCGTTTCGCAGGGATCTGCCTGCTTCTGACCCCACAATGGGTATCGCTATCTCAGCCGCCAACAGGTGTGATAGCGCGATAATAAATGTGGGAGAGAACAGATTGGTATCGGTAGCCTCCACCGCGTAATCGATACGTAGATCTGTGTCGTTACTACCGATAACCTTATTGCCGTCGATGTTGAGGATCTCATAGGGGATCTGCACACGAAGCTCCCCCGGGGTAACGTACAGATCCTCGCGGTAGCTACGCGTAAATGACGTATCAATCAGGGTTATTTCTTCCTGTTCCCCCACCAACCGATGAATCTTCATGCAGTCCGATGGGTACTGATACGCGTATCCCCAATTGAATATCTCATCGGTTAGTAGTGCTAACGGCTTGATCGAGCGAGCGAACTGCCATGTGCCCGTTTGCAGCAGCATGTCCCGCATCAACGGGTATCTCAGCTTGCACGTCTGTGCCTGCACGCTCGATTCATCCAGCGAGTTTATGCTCCCAGCCCTGATGTTGCCCAGCGCCAGGTTGCATATCTCCACTACGGAAGCTATGACTCACCCCCACCGTAGAGCACGGTAGCTGCGTCAGATTTCTCCATCAGCTCAACATCTATCTCGGTCAGCTGAATAGTCATGGAAGCGTTCTCCCCCATTTTAGCGTCCTTAGATTGCCGGACATTCTCGACAAACGCTACCGCGCGGACCTCAACCACGCTACCCACTTGCATCCCATCGGTGTTCAACGCGTTCAATAGCTCATCTGAAAATGACAGAGACGTGCCATAGGGGTACCCCTCATCGTTATTAGCCAGAGTCTCCTGTGAAGGGGTTTCCAGCTTAATCTTAGTGAGCACCGGATTACACCGATTCTACGTTTTTATTGCCAAGGAAACTGACACCATCAATATCCTTCTTGTTCTCGGCAACTTCATCGATGTCCTTCTTCAACGCGGTGACCCG
>Ga0209013_10000271_pt1 | contig 45030 bp, 39 predicted proteins | sample Cruoilmetagenom2_FD_187291 | JGI IMG/M metagenome (GOLD analysis project Ga0209013, IMG submission 187291) | Oil polluted marine microbial communities from Coal Oil Point, Santa Barbara, California, USA - Sample 2 (SPAdes) (version 2) | ecosystem: Environmental > Aquatic > Marine > Oil seeps ...
TTCAATAGCAGGTTTCCATTAAAGCTCGTCAATCTACCCAAAGCAAGCCTGCGGTGGGCTTCCCAAAACAGCGGGTTGGCGTTGGGGTGAATGACAAAAGGCATACAGATACGTGCAAAAGCGTTTACGTTTCGGCTTCAAATATTCAGGCGGGTTTTGCGGGTAAGCCCGCCTGAACGGTGGTAGTCGGGCAGGCATTTGAATGCGCCTCTTTTGCCGTAGATGTTGCCTTTTGTCAGAGCGCGAGGGAGCATTTGTTTTGGGTCACTTTCTTTGGTTCGTTTCTTTTTGATAAAAGAAATGAATAAAAAAAAACTTTCACAGGTATCTCAGTGCGACAAACAGGATAATCCTTAATTCGGGTTTAAAGTTCGGAGTTGTTATTTCTTGGCTGGAAATAAACGTTTTACTAGAAAGGTGTAATCGTCAGGCCCACTGAAAACGGAGCCATAGCCGGCCCACTCCCTTTTTCAAATATATCAGAGAACTGGTAATATCCGTACAAACTGACAAATTTATACCCGATTCGGAAAGTAGCGCCATACGACCATTTCTGAAGCTGACGGATGGTTTTTGTTGTTTCTTTCACCATGATCTGCTCATCAAAGCGATCGCCTTTATACTTTTGCTTGCTGTCGATCAAATAACCTACCTTAAAACCCGGCACGATCTTAAGGCCGTTTTTCCATCTCAGTTTTATTTCAACCGGTAAATCAATATAAGTAAGGTTAATTTTGGCTTTTCTGTACTCCACATCACTTGGTATGGAAACAAATTTTATCGTATCATCTTTAATGTCTTCAATGAGCGAGTTTGAATACATGTTGTGATTTCTGATACCCAACCCGATGGCAAAAGAGACTAACTCCTTTTTACCGATTTGCATGTTGTATTGCATAAATCCTGTAGCCCCTTGCTGTATGGTTCTTAATTCAAAAGACTCATCCATGAATGGCTCTTCCTTGCTAAATATCCATATATCGGTAAATACGTCAGCGCCAACAGTAAATTTTCGTTTAGCACTCTCACTGATTACCTGCGAGAACGATTCAAAGCTTATAAGTACCAGTACTAAGGTTATGAGAAAAATATGCGGTTTTTTCATCTGATTAAATTTTATTCTTATTCTGTGCGCAAAGATAGCATTTGATATGACAAAATACCGAACTATTCCTGCAGCAATTCATCAAGTATTCGTTTCATTTTCCCCGAGTTCCACCTGGCAGCCCCCTTTTTGCTTATAACTACCTTTCCATCTCTGCTGATAACAAATGTGGCAGGAATACTTTCTGAAGCAAAATCACGTGGAGCACTCCTGCTAAAATAAAACGGAAGGTCATTATACTCGTGTTTACCGGCAAAATCTTTTACTTTATCAGGTTGTTCGCCGGTTACTAAAACAAAATGAACTTTATCTTTATATGTTTCATGCAATTCATTAATTCCGGGAAGTTCGCCAATACAGGGTGGACACCAGGTTGCCCAGAAATTCAGAAATACAGGTTTGTCCAGCAGTTCGTCCAGCAAGACGGTATTCCCTTGCATATCATATACCTGCCAGTTGCGGGCTTCATCACTTATTTTATACTGGCTGCCGGCGGATAATTCGGATGGAGGCAAGGCTGTAATTCTTGTGAGCCATGACGAAACTTCTTTTCGAGTTCCCGGAATGATCAGCAGGATGATGAAAACAATAAAAAGAACGTCGGTGAAAATACTGAACGGTTTTTTCTTTTTAAGGTAGTTTTTCAGGTAATTTTTTAGTGAAAAAGCCATAGGTCAGGACGGAAATATCAATGTTACGGTTTGGTGAGTTGTGCCCTTCTGTCCAGCAATTCGTCTATTTGCTCAGCTGTGAGGTTCGGGTCTTTCAGTATTTCGTCAATTTTTTTAATGTCACTTTCGGAAGTGTCAATCTCAACTACCGGAACTTCTTCTTCGGCTTCGATAAAATCAAACTCTTCACCCAATTCTTCTCTGAGTTGTTTTACCAGTGTCCGTACCATTTCTTTAACAGGCGCGCCAAACTGCCCCTGTAGCTGGCTGGCAATTTGATCTTTCATGTCCTCGTAATTGTTAAAAAAGAACTGAAACTGCTGCAACATGTTCTTATCAACCCCCGGAATATCATCCATCGATTTCTCTTCCACCAGTTTTTTAAACAGCCTGAAAAGCTCGTCTAGGTCGTGTCTGAAATTTTCGTCTTCCATGATAACGCCAAAATTAGGTATTATTTAATTTTTCCATCGTTTTGTTAACGGTTATTAACAAACTAAATTATACATATCAAAAATTAAACCAGGCTTTTATTCTTCTTAAGAATGCCATTTACAATGGAAATTAATAGGAGGGAAATGCTGATGAATACCGACACACGAGCAATATAGTCACCGTTTTTAACATAATATGTCAATTTGTCGTTCACATTGATTTGTTGGCTGATTACAGCAGGCTCCCAATAGGCGGTTTCTTGAAAGACGTCGCCACGTTGATTGATAAATGCCGAAATTCCGGTATTTGCCGAACGGGCAACACTTCGGCGCGTTTCAATGGCCCTCAGCACCGAAAAGAGAAAATGTTGCCGGTGACCGGGCGTATTTCCCCACCAACCGTCGTTAGTGATGACAAAGATGAAACCAGCGCCTTCGTTGATAGTATGTGCCACAAATTCGCCATAAACCGATTCGTAACAGATAACAGGAGCTACTTTGCGGTTTTGTTGGTCGGTTAAAACAAAAATTTTGTTGTCGGTTCCCAGCGAACCTATGGTGCCACCCAAATCAATAGCCAGATTTTCGAGTGGTTTTAAAATACCCCACGAAGGCATGTTCTCCACTCCCGGTGTGAGTTTCGATTTGTGATATAATTGTATTTGGGAAGAAGTATCAATTAAAAGAGCTGTATTGTATGCGTAATAATAATTATCAGTATCGGAAAATCGGCGGGCAGCATGGTTTCTCTTTTCGCTTTTTTTAATTTCCCGGTAGGTGGAAGCACCAATCACGATGGATAGCTGTGGATGTTCTTCTGTATATTGTTTGAGTTTGCTGATGAGGGGGGACCATTCGATATGGCTTTCCCAGATACTGTTACTGCCACCATACAGGGTTGACTCAGGAAACACTATAAAATCAGTTGTTTCCGCAACCTTCATGTCTGCCAACGCAAGATTTTTCTCAAGAAGCACTAGGGGATCTTTGTTGTATTGCTCGTTATAAGGATCCGTATTGGGCTGTACCACAACCACTTCTATAGGGTCTTCTTTTTCCGTGTACTTATCGTACATGATAAACGAAACAATGATCGGTACAAACAGCAGCAGTACAAGCAATACCCTGTTGGCATTCAGCCGCATACCGGTTACCTGTTTAAGCCCAAGCTCGATAATATGGTAAGCCACAATATTTACAATAATAACCCAGGCGGTACCTCCCAACGTTCCGGTGTATTCATACCACTGGATCCATTTCGGGGTGGAAGCGAATACATTGCCGAGGTTGAGCCACGACCATGTGAGTTCCCAGTTCATATGGAAATACTCCCAACTGATCCAGTAAAACAACAGAATAAAGAAACCCGTCCGGTTTTGTGAGAACCATATTTTACTTCGGTGGAAAAGGTAAAAAACAACTGCCACGAAAAGAGAGTTCAGAGCAATGGCCAGGATAGAGCCCACATCGGTTGAGTACCATATCCACCAGGTGGTTAATGCGTTCCAGATAAAAAATGAAAGCCAGGCATACCAGAACATGCCTTTTTTTTTCGCGTCGCCCAGATACTGTTGAATGAACAACAATGGAACGAAGGCGACAAAAATCAACGGGGCCAGACCATGTTCGGGCCAAGAGACAGCTAACAGAAGTCCGCTTAGCAGGGATAATAAAAACAAATGAACCCGTTTCATCAATTTAATAGTTGAAGTGCTAATTTAATTCAATTATTCATACATCCGGGAAGCCTTTGTTAAGTTGTTGTTAAAGTTGGAGTTCTTAAACAGGGAGGTTTTCTTGCAGGAATGCTGTCACTTTAGTCCAAAACCCTTTTTCGTGATGGCAATCCGAGTGCCCTCTGTCGGGCTGATTCCATAAATGAACTTTTCCTTCTTTACCTGCCCGGTACAATTTTTCGGCCTGTTTATAAGGAACCGTAACGTCTTTTTCACCGTGGATCAGTAAAAATACGGCCTCAGAATTATGGATGTGTTTTTGCGGAGCGATGTCAGAAAATTTAAAACCTACTTTATGCTCCAGATAGCTTAAGGTCAGCTTAATGATCGGCGTGGGAATGTAATGATCGCGTAGCTGTTTTATCATCACTTCGCGCGGGTTGGCGAAAGCCCCAACGGTGATAACGGCTCTGATACGCTCATCATGTGCTGCTGCATAGATGGAAGCCGCCCCTCCAATAGAAAGGCCGATGAGGCCTATTCTGCTGTCATGAATGAACCCTTTTTCAAAACCATGATCAATAACTGACCGGATATCTTCAGCGAATTTCAACATGGTCGAAAAACTATCTTTATCACTGCTGCCATGGTTTCTCGAATCAAACGCAATCAGGTTGAAGCCTTTCTCGTGCAAATTTCTGATGTACGGCATCATCCGTCCGGCATTCCGGCCCCAGCCATGTATCAGGATGATAGTCGGCGCTGCATTGTTGCCGGGGATCCACCAGCCGTAAAGTACTGTATTGTTGTTTGCCGGAATCTGTATCTCTTCAAACGGAATGTCAAAATCATCCGGAGTTTTGTCGTGTATTCTGACCGGATTTTTAAATGATTTTGTGATCATTAGAAATAGTCCCAATGAGGCGGCCAGAAGAAATAAAAATATCCAGACAAATATCATAGCCATGCTTTAATACAAAAAGTCGTTATACGGATATCTGACGGAATGAACATCGCGAATGTGGTTGTAAAGCATGTCTTTGAATGCTTTAAAATTTTCTTTGGTTTTAGCTGAAAGAAAAATACACGGATGGTTGTCTTTGGCCATCCAGCTTGTTTTCAACTCTTCCAGGCTGATATTTTCTCTGGTAGCCGGTGTCAGGTCATCCTCCTCCTTTTCAATAAAGGTGTAAGCATCAATTTTATTAAACGCCATGATTACCGTTTTGTCGCCGGCACCAATCTCTGCCAGCGTTTTATTTACCGTTTTAATCTGGTCTTCAAATTCGGGATGCGAAATGTCCACCACATGCACAAGGATATCTGATTCACGCACCTCATCCAGGGTAGATTTGAACGACTCCACCAGCCCGTGCGGCAGCTTTCGTATAAAGCCGACGGTGTCAGATAACAGAAACGGCAGGTTTTCAATAACAACTTTTCTAACTGTCGTGTCCAGTGTGGCGAACAATTTATTTTCGGCAAAGATGTCCGACTTGCTGATGAGGTTCATCAAGGTAGATTTCCCCACATTAGTATAACCCACCAGTGCAACCCGCACCAGTTTCCCTCTGTTTTTACGCTGGGTGGCTTTTTGCTTGTCAATCTGTACCAGTTTCTTTTTCAGCAGGGCTATTTTATCGCGGATGATCCGGCGGTCGGTTTCAATTTCTGTTTCTCCGGGTCCGCGGAGGCCAATACCTCCCCGCTGCCGCTCAAGGTGCGTCCACATACGAGTCAGTCGGGGTAATAAATACTGGTATTGAGCCAGTTCCACCTGCACTTTGGCATGAGCCGTCTGGGCACGTTTGGCAAAAATGTCGAGGATCAGGTTGGTGCGGTCGAGGATTTTGCATTCCAACATCTTTTCCAGGTTACGGATCTGTGAAGGGCCCAACTCATCGTCAAATACTACCAGGTCAATTTCCGCCGCTTTCACGTACTGCATGATCTCTTCCAGTTTGCCACTGCCCACAAATGTTTTGGAATTGGCAGTGGACAATGCCTGCAGAAAACGGGCTTCCACTTCGCCACCGGCTGTCTGAACCAGAAAGGCCAGTTCATCAAGGTATTCATCTGCTTTCTTTCTGTCAATGTTGGCAGTGATCAGACCGACCAGCACCGCTCGTTCAGGCTGTTGTTTAAGGCTGTTCTCTTTTTTCTCCAGCATTTTTTCTTCCGCTTCAAGCCCTGTTAGTAAATTTTTCTGTAACCAATTATCTCCCGTACTTCACGGACGGTTTTTATAGCGCTTTCATTTGCTTTTTCTGCCCCCATAGCCATCAGCTTTTTAATATAAGCATCATCGGAAGAGAGCGCCTTGATCTTTTCACGGAAGGGTTCTGTAAAGGCAATAACATCTTCAGCCAGCTGTTTTTTCAGATCACCATACCGGATTGTACAATTGTTATATGCCTCATCAAAATGTTTAATAACATCCGGTTTTGACACCACTTCCATTAAAGAGAATAAATTTTGAATGGGCTCGGGCTTTATCTGGTTCATCTCAGTAGGTCCGCTGTCCGTTACCGCCCGCATCACTTTTTTGCGGATGGAAGCAGGGTCTTCGCCAAGGAAAACAGCATTGCCTTCACCCTCCGATTTACCCATCTTTCCACTTCCGTCAAGTCCGGGTATTTTAACCAGTTTGTCGCTGAAATTAAATGCACGTGGTATGGGGAAGTAATCTACCTTATACATACGGTTGAAACGGCGGGCGAAAGTGCGGGTCATTTCCAGGTTTTGCTCCTGGTCTTTGCCAACGGGTACCAAATGAGATTTATGAATGAGAATATCGGCAGCCATCAGCGTGGGATAGGTGAGCAGGCCGGCATTGACATTACTGGGTTGTTTGCGTGCTTTTTCCTTAAAAGTGGTCACCCTTTCCAATTCGCCGAGGTAGGCATTCATATTCAGGAAAAGGTATAACTCGGCAACAACAGGCACATCGCTCTGCACATATAAGGTAGCTTTTTCGGGATCCAATCCGGCTGCCAGGTATTCAACAAAAACCTGCTTTACATTTTGTTGTAGGTGATCGGGTTTGGGGTGCGTGGTCAGCATGTGGTAGTCAGCAATGAAAAAGAAACACTCGTTGGTTTCCTGCATCTTTACAAAGTTCTTCACAGCTCCAAAGTAATTACCCAGATGTAAATTTCCTGTGGGACGAATACCGCTTAATACAATTGCCTTTTTTTCCATGGCGGCAAATTTAGTAAATTAAGAACAAAAGGATAAAAAAAGAGAAGCCCTAAAGCCCCCCTTCCTACAATTCAACGAACGTTTAATTATTCACTGAGTTTCTTTTTCACGAGGTAGAAATCAACTTTCTCATCAAAATCACCGTCAATACGTTCCTGCATTTCGTCCAGAGTTTTTGGCGGTGGAACGATTGCCAGTTGTCCTTTATTCCAGTCCAGTGGCAGGGCCACACCTTGTTTGTCGGATACCTGCAACGCGTAAAGTGCTCTCAGTATCTCATCCATATTTCGGCCCACATTCAACGGGTAATACATGATCAGGCGGATTTTTTTAGCGGGGTCTATAAAAAATACAGCACGTACGGCAGCGGTTTCGCTTTCATTGGGCTGTAACATTCCGTATAATTTCGATACGTTCATGTCGATGTCAGCAATAATCGGGAAGTCGAAATACACGCCGGTATTTTCCCTGACATTATTGACCCAGGCCAGGTGTGCATGAATACTATCGATGCTCAAACCCATAAGCTCAGTGTTCAGAGCATCAAATTCGCTTTTACGTGTGGCAAACCCACTCATTTCGGTTGTACAAACCGGCGTGAAGTCAGCCGGGTGCGAGAAGAGCACGATCCACTTGTCTTTGGCATACTCCGAGAGTTTGACAGGTCCTTTGGTAGTTACGGCTTCAAAATCAGGAGCCGTGTCGCCGATTCTCGGCATCTGGTTTACGGTAATATTCATTTCTTGTTCCATGATAATTTATTTTTTTAGTTATTAAATTTATTTTCTGTTTTGCTGAGGCAAAGATGCGCATAGTTGTAACATAAGTCAAATCAATAATATTTATTATATCATAGATATTGTCTATATTTGTCACATGATAACATTTATTCAACTGGAATACATCACGGCACTCGACACTTACAGGCATTTTGCCACAGCCGCCGATAAGTGTTTTGTCACGCAACCGACACTGAGCATGCAGATCAAAAAACTGGAAGAGGAATTGGAGGTAGTACTTTTCGACCGGACTAAACAACCGGTTATCCCGACTGAACAGGGAAAGCAGGTAATTGCACAAGCACGGGTAGTGTTGCAGGAAGCGGCAAAAATAGAAAACCTAATCAACGATCTAAAGCAACAGGTAAAGGGTGTGTTACGGATAGGTTTGATCCCTACTGTTGCACCATATCTTTTACCCCTGTTTGCCGGTAATTTCAAAGTAACTTATCCTGATGTCGAGCTTATTGTGGAAGAAGCCGTTACCGAAAAAATTGAAAAAATGTTGGAACAGGACACCCTGGACGTGGGAATTGTAGTCACTCCGCTACATAATAACCAGATTATAGAGCACCCAATATATTACGAGGAAATGCTCATTTATCACCATGCCGGACATCCGGTGGCACAGCAACCTGTGATTAAAGTGAATGAAATTGATCCGAATGAGATTTGGCTGCTGGGCGATGGCCATTGTTTCCGCAACCAGGTGATCAATTTTTGTGATCTTAAAAATATAAAAACCAGTCAGCTACCCTTTAAATTTGAAGCCGGTTCGATAGATACGCTGATGAAGATAATTGACCGGGAGGGCGGCTACACACTGATCCCCGAACTGGCGGCTTTGGAAAAAGAAGGATCGAAACAGATAAAGAGTTTTGATGGCATCACTCCCTTGCGCGAAGTGAGCCTGGTTTACACACGTAAGTTCGCCAAAACCCGGCTGATCGAATTGCTGGCCGAAAGTATAAAACAATCCGTACCGGGAAAACTTTTGGACAGAGAAAGAGGTTCGGTGGTAGAGTGGAGGGAATAAACTTGACAATGTGTTCTAATCATTCAGGCAAAAACAGCGGTTTTGAAGCCAGCTTGTTCCACCATTTTGGCAATAGCTTTCAGTTCATCCTCACTCAATTTTTCAAGGTTGTCAGCCGGGGTACCCCGCTCAAATGTATAGATCATCACCGATTCAGGTTGTATTTTTTTGACAAGATGCAACCATGCATCTAACTCTTCTGTCGTTGTATTGTCGCTGTATTGCCCGTTGTATTCGCCGCGGAAAAACAGAGTTTGCAGAATCAGCTTACCATCAAAAGCAAGAAGGCCGTCAACAATCTTTTTAAAGCTGATGCCAGCAGCCGGCTGATTGATCAGGTAAAATGTTTTTTCAATGCCGCTGTCCAGTTTCTGGATATTCAGCTCGATCTTTTTTAATGCTTCAACTACTACCGGCTTATGTAACATACTGGCATTTGAAAGAACACTGATTTTTGCTTTCGGCGCATATTGGTTACGGATATTGATCGTGTCATCAATAATGGCTGCAAAGTCGGGGTGTACCGTAGGTTCGCCGTTACCGGCAAACGTAATGGTGTCCGGTTCGTTGACGGTGCCTTTTAACTCTTTGAGCTTTTCGGTGAGGCGTGCAATCAACTTTTCCCTTTTGGGCAAAATAATCTTTTCCCCTTTTTTGATTTCCGTCCACCCGCATTCGCAGTAAATGCAATTGAAATTGCAGTATTTACTGTTGTCGGGCAGGAGATTGATGCCCAATGAAACACCCAGCCGCCTGCTGTAAACAGGCCCGAAAACCACTTTATCAAATAAAAATCCTGCCACGGAAAATGTTTTTCACAAAAATAGGTTTAAATTTGATTTTGATTCTGCCATGAATAGCTTAAGCGATATAAAACGACCTGTTAAAGAAGAACTGGCTGCCTTTCAGAAGGTTTTCCGCCGTGCGGTAAAGTCTAAAGTACCTCTGCTGGATGTAATCATGCGCTATATTTTAAAATCGAAAGGAAAGCAGATGCGCCCCCTGATTGTTATTTACAGCGCCAAACTTTTCAACAATGTTAATGAATCCACGTACCGCGCAGCTACGCTGATTGAACTGATGCATACGGCTACCCTCGTCCACGATGATGTGGTGGACGACTCTTCGCAGCGACGGGGCAGATTTTCGATCAATGCACTCTGGAAAAACAAGATTGCCGTACTCGCGGGCGACTACCTGTTGTCGCGGGGACTGCTGGTAGCGCTTGAAAGCAAAGATTATCATTTGCTGGAGATCGTTTCGGGGGCAGTGAAAGAGATGAGTGAAGGGGAACTGCTACAGATTGAAAAAGCACGGAAACTGGATATTGAAGAAGATGTGTATTACGACATTATCCGTAAAAAGACCGCTTCCCTGCTGGCTTCATGTTTTGCCACCGGTGCTGCCTCGGCCTCTGCCGGTGTCGATGTGGAAAAGATGTGGAAAATCGGCGAACTGGCAGGTATGGCCTTCCAGATAAAAGACGACCTGTTTGATTTTTCCAAAGGGAATGCTACGGGCAAGCCCACGGGCATTGACATTAAAGAGAAAAAAATGACCCTCCCACTGATTTATGCATTAAACAAAGTTTCCATAGCTGAAAAGCATAAAATGATCCGCATCGTAAAATACCACAACACGAGCAGGGAAAAAGTAGACTGGTTGATTGACCGGGTTGCGGAATCAGGTGGCATGGAATATGCCCGCAAAAAAATGCATGAGCTGACCGATGCGGCCATTGAACTGCTCTACGAATTTCCGGAAAACGAAGCACGGCAGGCTCTTGAACAACTGATTGAATATTCCGTTGACCGGAAAAAATAATTCCTGATTATGCTTTTTCCAAAGTGAAAGAAAAGGTAGTCCCTTTTCTGTAATTACTCCTTACCGTAATTGTTTGCCGGTGCGCTTCGATAATGTGCTTTACAATAGCCAGCCCCAAGCCTGACCCGCCTTTCTCGCGTGAACGGCTGTAATCGGTGCGGTAAAACCGCTCGAAAATACGTGGCAAATTTTCGTCAGGAATACCGATACCGTTATCGGATACTTCAACCAGGTAATTGTCGTGGAAGTCATAAAAAGATATGTCAATCTGATTATGTTCCTCATCTCCATATTTGATGGCATTGTCGATGAGGTTGATAAATACCTGGCGGATCCTGCGTTTATCGGCATGAACTTTTGCGTTCCTGAACGGTGATTTTATAATTATTTCTGCTTTAAATTCTTCGGCTTTCATTTCCAGAAAATCTACAACCTCTCTGGTAAGTTCTATCAGGTCAAAATTTTCCTTTTTTAATTTCAGCTCGCCCGACTCCAGTTTGTTGATTTCTTCCAGGTCTTCTACAATAGCAATCATCCTGTTGACAGATTTTTTGGCTTTTTTCAGGAACTTTACATTAATCTCCGGGTCATCAATACCACCATCCAGCAGAGTGAGGATGTAACCTTGAATGTTGAAGATGGGCGTTTTCAGTTCGTGTGACACATTACCAACGAATTCACGTCTGTATTTGGCCATCTGTTTCAGTTCATCAATTTCTTTTTCCTTTTCTTCGTTCCAGTCGAGAACTACCTGGTTCACCATTTCCAGTACATCTGCCGACTTTGATCTCTTTTTCAGTTCTTCTTTCTTGCCAAGTTTGAGCCGCCCAATGGTTTTATAGATGATCTTGATCTTCTGATAGATGAATTTTTCCAGCGAATAATTGATGATCACGAAAGAAACGATAAATACGACCACCAGTGTCAGAATAAATGGCAAAGGCTTAAAAAAATCATAAACGATAACGATCAGAATATCGAAAACAGCTGTGATGAGCGTAATGACCGCGGCATTGACAACAGCAATTTTTTTTGGGTTGGTGTTAATCATCCGATTTTTTCCAGTTTATAACCGATTCCTTTTACGGTGCGAATATAATCAACACCAGTCTTTTCCCTGATCTTACGCACATGCACATCTATGGTACGGTCGCCCACGATCACATCATTACCCCATACTTTGGAAAAAATTTCTTCGCGGGTAAACACTTTATTGGGTTCAGAGGCCAGCAAGCGCAGCAATTTAAATTCCTTTTTCGGCAACCGAATTTCTTTATTTCCTTTGAATACCAGATACTGCTCCCGGTCGATCACCAGGTCGTTGACGCGCATAATATCGAATTTGCCTTTTTTAGCAGACCGGCGAAGCAAAGCTGTCAACCGGCTGATCAGTACTTTAGGCTTGACGGGTTTCGATACGTAATCATCGGCACCGGATTCAAGTCCTGATATTTGAGTAACATCATCAGAACGTGCTGTTAGGAAGATGATCAGAGTATCATCTAGATCCGGGTTTTTTCTAATTTTTTTTACCGCTTCAATGCCATCCATTTCAGGCATCATTACATCCATAATTATCAGGTGGGGTTTTTCCGAAGACGCTTTTTTAACAGCTTCCAAACCATTGAAAGCAGCACTCACCTGAAATCCTTCCTTTTGCAAATTATAGGTTAAAAACTCGATAATGTCCTCCTCGTCATCTACCAGTAAGATTTTATAATCGCTTTTATTCATCAATTATCGTTTTCAGAGATTGTAAAGCTAAAGTATTTTATTCTTCATACAAGGGCAAAGACAGCAGGTTAAATTTAGGTTAATTTTTGTTTTTACCTTTGATGCATGAGAATTTCTGCAGCCTTTATTATTATTTTCCTGGTTAGTTCCCTATTTTCCGGAGCCCAGGAATTCCATGGAGGGGTTTCTGCTGGAGTTGTGGGGTCGCAGGTAGCTGGCGATGGTTATTCGGGTTTTCATAAAGGAGGCCTGTATGCCGGTGGCTATGTTAGCCTGGATGTGAGCAAACGGTCAGCCTTCCAGCTGGAGATTACTTATTTTATGAAGGGAAGCCAGGAGAATCCGAAAGAAAAAAACGGGTACACTAACTATCTGTTCCGCATTAACTATATTGAAATACCTGTATTGTACCAGTTCAAGATCGGCAGGTTCATTATCGAATCCGGACCTTCGGCAGGCATTTTAACAAGTTATTATGAAACCGATGCGAATGGTTACGAAATAAGCGATGAATCGGGGTATAACAAACCGGCCAGGTTAACGCTACAGATAAATGCTGGTCTGAGGTTTTTTATCACCAAAAAATTCGGCGCCGATTTCCGCACCAACAATTCGTTACTGAACCTACGGTCGGAAAACACTACGGGCGATGTCTGGCGCCTGTGGACATATGGCCAGTTTAACGATTCGTTGGTATTGTCGTTTTTCTACCAGTTCAAATAATTATGCTTTCCATTTAGTCATCCGGGTAAAGTAATTAATCCGTTTGTGTAACTTTGCCTGCAAACCAGCATCCGTTTGAAAAAGATATTGCTCATACGATTCAGTTCTATTGGTGACATTGTACTCACATCTCCTGTTGTTAGAGTATTAAAAACACAACTTAGTTGCGAACTCCATGTGCTGACAAAGTATAAATTCTCCTTTCTTTATACAAACAATCCTTACGTTGATCATGTGCATACCTTGCAAAATGATATCGACGAGGTATTGCCCATCCTGAAATCAGAAAACTTTGATTTTGTGGTTGACCTGCAGAAAAACCTGCGTTCGTTCCGGGTAAAAAAAGCATTGGGTAAGCCATCGGCTTCTTTTCCGAAGCTAAACGGACAAAAATGGCTGCTGGTGAATTTTAAAGTAAACCGGATGCCTGTGCGGCATATTGTTGACAGATATTTTCAGGCAGTTAAGGATTTATCGGTCACCAACGATGGAAAAGGGCTGGATTATTTTGTTCCTGAAAACGCCGATGCAGATCCATCATCCATCAATCCGGGCCTTTCGGAGGGCTATATTGCCCTGGCCATCGGCGGGCAGCATACAACGAAGATCATGCCGGTGGAGAAACTGGTAGCGGTCATCGAAAAAATAAAATTTCCGGTAGTGTTATTGGGCGATCAGTTGGACAATACCCGTGGGGAAGAAATCGTCAGGCAATTGAACAAGTTGAATGTTTACAATACTTGCGGGCAGTATTCCCTTGATCAATCGGCTTCAATTATACGGAAATCGTCAGCGGTTATTTCGCACGATACCGGCCTGATGCATATAGCTGCCGCATTTAAAAAACCTGTTGTCAGTGTCTGGGGCAATACTGTTCCGGATTTTGGCATGTATCCTTATATGCCTGATGCTCCTGAGTTATCGATAATAGCAGAAGTAAATAATCTGAAATGCAGACCTTGCAGCAAACTGGGATATCAGAAATGTCCTAAAAAACACTTCAGATGTATGATGCTCCAAAACGAAATGTTTATTGCTGAAAATGCCAACAGGTTAGCGGAAGCCAGCCTATAGAAAGTCTTTCCCAATGGCCACAAAAGGATTGTGCAGCTTTTCGTAGTTAATGGCGGTTTCCGGTCCGTGGCCCGAATAAACTGTAGTTTCATCAGGCAGAGTGAACAACTTGCTCCAGATACTTTCCTGCAACAAGTCGTAGTTCCCGGTCGGTAAATCAGTACGTCCGATACTCTGGTAAAAAAGCACGTCCCCGGTAAGCACAAAACCGGCTTCTTTTGCATAAAAACACAGGCTGCCATCAGCATGGCCAGGTGTATAAAAAACTTCGAGAACTGATGTGCCAAAACGAAGCGGTGTGTTTTCATCAATAAAAATATCTATCGTCTTAACTTCGTCCAGTTTAATGCCAAACGTAAGGCCATATTCTTTGGCCTGCTTTAGAAAATCTTCACATTCTTTATGCGCAGCCAGTTTTATATGATACAGGTCGGCTACAAATTTATTGGCAATAATATGGTCGATATGAGCATGCGTGTTGAGCAGCAAAACAGGCTTTAATTCATTCGTAGAAATGAACTCTTCAAATTCAGTTTTCTCATTTTCATAATACATGCCGGGGTCAATAATGAGGCATTCTTTAGTGTCATCGTAAACAACGTAAGTGTTTACCTGGAAGTCGTTAAAACCAAATTGCTTAATATGCAGCATAGTTTGAAATATTTCTTGTCAAAAATACATTATTAGTTCTTACAACCATCATCCCTGACAGAGTAATATTTTGGTTTAAATTTTGTTATAAATTAGCATCTCACTTTTTTACTAATTGTGACCAGTACAAAAAGCAGGACATACAGAATTGTTTTGTTTGGGTGGGTCTTATGTTTTTTACTCCTGTCTCCAAACATATATTCCCAGTTTTACAATGGGATGAACATGACTTTTGGCAAAAACAGGGTGCAGTTCAATGAGTTTTTATGGACATATTATAAGTTCTCTGATTTCGACACTTATTTTTATCTGAATGGGAAAGAACTGGCCCAGTTTACTGCCGAATATGCCAACGAACAATTGCCGCTAATGGAGTCCAGGTTCGAGAGTTATCTGGATAAAAAATTACAATTCATCATTTTCAACAACCTGACTGACCTGAAGCAAAGCAATATCGGATTGATCACCAACGAAACGTACAACACCGGAGGAATTACGCATATTATCGGCTCCAAAGTATTCCTTTATTTTGATGGTAATCATGTGCATTTTCAACAGCAGATCAGGGCGGGGATCGCCGAAGTATTGTTCAACCAGATGATGTTTGGTGGCAGATTGGGAAAACAGGTGAAAAATTCTACGTTTTTTTCCATTCCCGAATGGTACCGAAAAGGCTTTGTATCATACATGAGCCAGGACTGGGATGTGGAATTTGATAACCGTGTGCGCGATGGAATTTTGTCGGGCAGGTATAAGAAAGTGAACAACATCAACGGGATAGATGCCGTTTATGCGGGCCATTCTTTATGGCGGTTTATTGCGGTTAAATACGGTGAAGCCGCCATTAGTAATATCATCCATATGACCAGCGTAAGCAGCAGTGTCGATAAAGGGATTATGTATGTCCTAGGGATGCCTTTTAAACGACTTATTGAAGAATGGCAGAAGTTTTATATCGAAGAATACAAAGAGTTTGAAAATAATGAACGGGATCCTGAGGGTTTGTTGCCGGTAAAATTTAAAGATGAGGTAGTCTATGGACAGCCGCACGTTGATCCATTCGGGAGAACTCTCGCTTATACCGCCAATGATTTTGGGAAATATAAAATTTACCTCTACGACTTACAAAGACACAAACGTAAAAAGATATTTAAAAAAGGAACCCGCATCAACACCAAAACCGACTACAGTTATCCGTTACTCGCCTGGCATCCGACAGGTAAATTGCTGGCGTTTGTTATCGAGCGAAAAGGGATGCCCTGGTTGTATCTGTACAATCTTGAGGAAAAGAAAATGACGAAACAAATCATCTATAACGTACAGAAAGTAACCGATCTTTCTTATTCAGATGACGGGCGGTTTCTGGTTATGTCGGCAGTGCAAAAGGGCCAGAGTGATGTATTTGTTTTTAACATTGCGGCCAGCTCGTTCCGCAAAATCACTGATGACATTTACACCGACCTGAGCCCCCGTTTCATCAACAGGTCAAGTCAGATCGTTTTCAGTTCCAACCGCGATAACGACACCCTGGGCTTACAACCCGCATCAAATATTGAATTTAACAGCACGTTCGATCTTTTTGTTTATGATTATAAACATAACACACAGGTGCTAAAAAGGATTACGCAAACACCCATCACTAATGAAATTCGGCCCGAGTCGTATGGGTATAACACCATTTCGTACCTGAGCGATGAAAACGGTATATACAATGCATACCTGGCAACACTCGATAGTACGGTCAGTTCGGTAGATACGGCCGTTCATTACAGGTATTTCATCCGTTCAAAAGCCGTAACTAATTATACGCGGAATATCATAGATCAGCACGCATCGGTTTCAGGTGGAAAAAAAGCTATGGTTTATTACCATGATGATTTATACAAAATATATGTCAACTCCACTCCTTCCTACGAAGCAAGCTCATCTCTTGCGTTGAAAGATACCCGCTATATAGCTTCTATAAAAAAGAAATTTGAAGAGGAGCATATCGGACAACTTGCAGTAAAAAAGAAAAATACCATGCTGGAAAAGCCTGAAGAGCCGCAGCAGCAGCAAGTTAAACTGAAAAGATTCCGGATGGTGTATGTAGATGAAGATGGGACAGAATTTACGGGAACCAGAAAAGACAAACAAATGATGGACAGTGATGGAAACCTCTTTGTAGTGAATCTGGCAGGCTCAGGAATAGAAGACGGTAAATTCAAAATTCCCAAACGGTTAAATTACAGAGTGGAGTATTTTCTGAACGACATGATCTCGCAAATTGATTTCAACTACATCAATTACAGCTACCAACCATTTACCGGAGGCGGAGGCCCGATTTACCTTAATCCCGGTTTCAACGTGTTTTTACAAATGGGTGTCAACGACCTGATGGAAGACTACCGGTTCGTGGGCGGGGTAAGGCTCAACTTCAGTCTCATCAATAATGAGTATTTATTTAGCTATTCCAATTTAAAGAAGCGATTGGACAAGGAGATCGTTTTTCATCGCAATACACTGGAAGGAACGAACGGTTATACGCTGATGCGTGTGCATACGCACGAATTGTTTTACATACTGAAATGGCCGTTTACAGAAGCACTGAGTATACGCGGAACAGCATTTTACCGGAACGATATGTACGTCACAATGGCCACCGATCAGATCAGCCTTGAAACACCTACGGTTTATGAACACTGGGCCGGGCTAAAGGCCGAGTTAGTATTTGACAATACACGAAGTGTCGGACTAAATCTGTATTATGGTTTGCGGTATAAAATATTCGCCGAGTACCACCAGTTACTCGACATTGACAACACCGACAGAAACCTGATTGTTGTAGGATTCGATATCCGGCATTATCAAAAAATACATCGATCATTTATATGGGCTAACCGTATAGCCGGTAGTACTTCGCTCGGTAATGAGAATCTGATCTATTATATGGGAGGCGTTGACAATTGGTTGTTCCCGGTTTTTAATACCTCAACACCGATCGACCGCGAACAAAATTATGCCTACCAGACATTAGCCACTAACATGCGGGGATTCAATCAGAATATTCGTAATGGAACCAGCTTTATCGTGCTGAATTCGGAATTACGGTTTCCTTTGTTTCAGTATTTCTCAAAAACGCCTTTAAGCTCGGCATTTCTGCGTAATTTTCAGCTGGTTGCCTTTGGTGATATCGGAACTGCCTGGACTGGCACAAGCCCTTATTCGTCTGAGAATTCGTTGTATACAAAGTATGTAGACAGCGGGCCCTTACACATTTCGGTTGAAATGCAAAAGGAACCTTTTGTCGGTGGTTTTGGCTTTGGGGCAAGGATTCATTTGCTGGGATATTTTATCCGGGGAGATGTTTCCTGGGGTGTAGAAGATTATAAAATCCGTGAACCTGTATATTATTTGTCATTAAGTCTCGATTTTTAACAAACTCCTTTGTTTATCACCCTTCCGGATTTTTGTTGTCTTGGGTTAAAATTCATCTGACAAAATTGTGCCAAAATAGGTTGCTATTTTTTTTTAAGCTTTTTTAAAGTTATAAAAACTTAATTCCATGCGTTTTACTTTTTATCCACTCCTCCTTGTTGAAAAATAATAACAAAGTGTATTGGGTTTCTGTTGTATATTGCAGCTCAATAAAGGCCCGCTTTCCCTTTTTATAACATATAGATACACAGGCTTTTAACTGGTAAACAATTTTAATAAGCGCACTTATTATGGAGAACGATCTTTTCTTAAATTTTGAAAGAAAAACAGAGGTAAATCAAAGTATAGAGGAAGGTTCCGAAGAGCGGGGAAACGATTTTTATGAGAAAGTACTGGATAAAAGAAGACAATCGGAAATGAGAGAAGAACAGGTGGAATTTAAAGAAGTCCATATTGAGGTTATGGAAAAAAGAGCGGATGAAAAAAGTGCAGACCCGGAAAAAAAAGAAGCCCCTTCAATAAAGCAATATACACATGAAGAAGTTTTAGAAACTGCCACAGAATATTTTAAAGGTGATGCTCTGGCTGCAAGCGTGTGGATGAATAAATATGCCCTGAAAGACAGTATTGGTAATATTTACGAGCGAACACCTGAAGACATGCATCGCAGAATTGCCCGTGAAATTGCCCGGATAGAGCAAAAATACCCCGATCCGTTAAGCGAAGAGGAAATATTTCAGGTGTTCGACAGGTTTACATACATAATACCGGCAGGAAGCCCGATGGCAGGTATCGGAAATAACTTTCAGATTTCTTCTCTGTCAAATTGTTTTGTAATTGGTAACGACGGCGATTCCGATTCTTACGGCGGTATCATGAAAACTGACCAGGAGCAGGTACAGCTGATGAAACGCAGAGGCGGCGTGGGCCACGATCTTTCACATATCCGCCCTACAGGAAGTCCGGTAAAAAATACCGCTTTAACATCTACGGGGGTAGTACCTTTTATGGAGCGATATTCCAATTCAACCAGAGAGGTCGCACAGGACGGAAGGCGCGGGGCTCTTATGTTAAGTATCAGTGTAAAACATCCTGATTCGGAACGATTTATAGATGCTAAGCTGGAGCAGGGAAAAATCACGGGAGCTAATATTTCGGTAAAGCTCGATGATGAATTTATGAAAGCGGTTAAAGATAATAAGCCGTACGTACAACAATTTCCGATCCAGGCTAAAACATCTAAATACGAAAAAGAAATTAACGCACAGGATTTATGGAAAAAAATAATTCATAATGCCTGGGCTTCGGCTGAACCTGGAATTTTGTTCTGGGACACCGTGATCAATGAATCAATCCCTGATAATTATGCCGAACATGGATTTAAAACTGTATCAACAAATCCTTGTGGCGAAATTCCTTTATGTCCTTACGACAGCTGCCGTTTGATTGCTTTAAATTTGTACAGTTACGTTAAAAATCCCTATACCAAAGAGGCTTACTTCGATGGTGATCAATTTATAAAACATGCCCACATAGCCCAGCGCATTATGGACGATATTGTTGATCTTGAAGTAGAAAAGGTTGACGCCATCCTGGGTAAAATCAACACCGATCCTGAAGCGGAAGAATTAAAATATGTGGAAAAACGTTTGTGGGAAAAAATCAAGGAGAAATCAATACAGGGACGCAGAACCGGCATCGGAATAACCGCTGAGGGAGATATGCTTGCTGCTCTGGGCCTTACCTATGGATCGGAAAAGGCTATTAGTTTTTCAACGGAAGTGCACAAAATACTGGCTCTGGAAGTTTACCGTTCTTCGGTTGATCTGGCAGAGCAAAGAGGAGCTTTCCCTATTTTTGATTATAAGAAAGAAGTGGAGAATCCCTTCATTCATAGAATTAAAGAGAATGCGCCTCATGTATATGAGAAAATGAAAATAGTCGGCCGACGCAACATTGCCATGCTTACTATTGCGCCTACCGGAAGTGTAAGTATCTGTGCACAAACCAGTTCGGGTATCGAGCCTGTATTTATGGTTGCCTACAAGCGCCGCCGAAAAGTAAATCCGAATGATAAAAATGTGGTGGTCAGCTTTATAGATGAGGTAGGTGATGCCTGGGAAGAGTATAACGTGTTTCATCCGAAATTTGAAGTGTGGCTGAATACAAACGGATATGATGTTGAAGAAGTTAAAAATATGCCCGATGACAAGTTGAATGAGGTCATTCAAAAATCGCCATACTACAAAGCTACTTCAAACGATATCAACTGGGTGAGCAAAGTGAAAATGCAGGGAGAAATCCAGAAATGGGTAGATCATTCCATTAGCGTAACAGTAAACATCCCAAATGATGCCACAGAAGATCTGGTAAGCGATATTTATCTGACGGCCTGGGAAAGCGGCTGTAAAGGAATGACTATCTATCGTGACGGCTCCAGGGCAGGTGTTTTGCTGGAAAAAGATAAGGACGATGATAAAGATGAATTCCGCGAAACCAAAGCACCACCGCGGCCAAAAGTAATAGAAGCCGACATCATTCGTTTCCAGAACAATTACGAAAAATGGATGGCGGTTATCGGTACGATTAACAATAAACCGTACGAAATCTTTACCGGAAAAGCAGACGACTTTTACCTCCCACCCGGGATTGAAAAAGGCTGGGTTGTGAAAGAGAAAATAAAAGGCAAAACAACGCGGTACGATTTTAAATTCAAAGATAAAGAGGGTTACGATATTATTGTCCAGGGCTTATCGCGTTCATTTGAAAAAACATATTGGAATTATGCCCGGCTGATTTCAGGTGTGCTGCGCCATGGTATGCCACTGCCTTATGTCATCGACCTGGTATCTAATCTGAATGTGAACGAAGATAACATCAACACCTGGAAAAACGGTGTTGTACGTGCATTGAAAAGATACGTGCCTGACGGAACAGCAGTAGATACAAAATGCCCGGACTGTGGCGAACATACACTTGTTTACGAGGACGGATGCCTTATCTGTAAATCATGCGGGCATTCCAAATGCGGGTAATCATATATCCTGGCTTCTTTACTTACGTCCTGCGATTTTCTGACCTAGCCTGCCATTATTCATGTATTTAGTTTGATGCAGATGTGAGGCGTCTAAGCCTGCCGATATAGTAGTCTATTTCAAAGGCTTAGCAACGAAGCAGATGCGTTAAAATAAATGCACTTGTAAAAAAATGAAAAATTAAATTTCTAAATGAATTCAGCATATTGATAAGACAAACAGTTATTGATAATAATTTGTCATTTCCTTATGAATAATGCAGGCTAGAAATGTAATTTGTGGTAGTCAAAAGTTTGATTGTCGCGGAAGTGTTTTATTTTTTTTGCCAGATGAATAAATATTTCCAGGTTCTTTTTCTTTAACCATGCAATGGCATCAGATTTATTATTTATAGCATCGGCAAAAACGGCTAAAAAATAATATTCATATTTCATCAGCCAGTTATACGCTCCCTGCTTTTTATCAATGGCGCCATCCAATGCGGCAAAATGCTGGTATTTATGTTTTATCAACCAGTCGAGGGCTTCCTTGCTCCCCCTGATACCGCTGCTTAAAGCTGCCAGTTCGGGATATCCGTTTTCGAGCAACCATGTATAAAAACTTTCTCCTTCATCGGTGAAAGTTTCCCCGAAAGCCATTAATACTTTAGGCTGATAATCCAACATGATGAACATTTATTGTACCATACAAAGGTAGCAAGAAATAAAGATTCGTGCAAAATCCCGTCAGTAACCTGCTGTGGGTGTCGACATGATATCTCCGGCACTGCCTACACTCCAGTAAGTGACGATTAATACCTGTCGATGCAGTTCAAATCGGCAAAGGCCTGTTTCAGGCGTTCTACCATGGAAAGTTCACCAGCCTGGAGCCATTTGCGTGGATCATAATACTTTTTGTTGGGCTTGTCGTCACCTTCAGGATTTCCGATTTGCCCCTGTAGATAATTGAAGTTGCCGGCAACATATTTTCGTACACCGTCCCAGAAAGCCCATTGGGTATCGGTGTCAATATTCATCTTGACCACGCCGTATGAGATAGCCTCTTTGATTTTTGCCGGTTCTGATCCTGATCCGCCGTGAAAGACAAAATTGACAGGATTGGATTTCAAATTAAATTTTTCGGCAATGTATTTTTGTGAATTGGCCAGAATGACCGGCTCAAGCTTCACATTTCCGGGTTTGTACACGCCATGCACATTTCCGAAAGCTGCCGCAATGGTGAAGTTAGGGCTGATTTTTGAAAGAACTTCATAAGCTTCGGCTACTTCTTCGGGCTGGGTGTACAATTTCGAGCTGTCGATACCTGTGTTGTCAACGCCGTCTTCTTCTCCTCCTGTAATTCCCAATTCGATTTCAAGCGTCATATTCATCTTACTCATCCGTTTAAGATACCGGGCACATACCTCCAGATTTTCATGTAAAGGTTCTTCCGACAGGTCGAGCATATGCGAACTGAAAAGCGGTTTATTGTGCCGCGCAAAATAAGCCTCGCCCGCATCCAACAGTCCGTCAATCCACGGAAGTAATTTTTTTGCCGCATGGTCGGTATGCAGAATTACCGGAATACCGTATATACTCGCTAGCTGATGAACATGGAGGGCACCGGAAATAGATCCCGAAATGGCAGCCACCTCCCCGTCATTCGAGAGTCCCTTGCCTGCATAAAAAGCTCCTCCTCCGTTAGAAAATTGTATCATTACCGGTGAGTTCACTTCCTTTGCCGCCTGCATTACGGCATTGGTGGAATTGGAGCCCACTACATTGACAGCCGGCAGGGCATATTGTCCTTCTTTTGCTGCTTTAAAAATTTTATTCAGGTCGGTCCCGGTGGCAACACCCGGTGCTACATATTCAGATAATTTTGTCATGTGTATTTTATTTTATCTCAGTATTAAAACGCAAATTTACATGAAATTATAGCAACGGTTCCCATAATAATTTGATATTCTAAATAAAGTTGATTGCCTGCATTCACATATACGGAACAAATGTATATTGCAATCGTTTGTGTAATTAAATACATATTCGATAAATCCAATATGTCAGGATTTTATATCTTTACCCGCTCTAAGCAAGTGTTTTGTGTTGCACAAACACCTGAGTTTCTTTAAAATAAAGCAAAACACTATGATTAAAAAGGTTTTAGTAGCTAACAGGGGCGAGATCGCCATACGTGTCATGCGTTCATGTCGTGAAATGGGGATTCAGTCGGTAGCCGTATTTTCGGAAGCCGATCGTACATCCATGCATGTCAGGTATGCCGATGAAGCTTACTGTATTGGCCCGGCGCCGTCAAATGAGAGTTACCTGGTAATTGATAAGATCATTGAGGCGGCCAAAGAAAGTAAGGCAGACGCCATTCATCCCGGTTATGGATTTTTATCTGAAAATGCTGAGTTTTCTGACCGTTGTAAAAAGGAAGGGATCCTGTTTATCGGTCCTTCTTCGTACGCCATTAAGACAATGGGCGATAAAATAACAGCCCGCAAAACCATGCAGCATGCTAACGTGCCGGTTGTTCCGGGAACAACAGAGCCGATCAAGGATTTGGATAAAGCCGTTCAGGTGATTCGCAAAATCGGATTGCCCGTGATGATAAAAGCCAGCGCCGGGGGTGGTGGAAAAGGTATGCGCCTGGTAGCTAAAGAAGAGGATATTCTTGCAGCCGTCAGCTCGTCAAAGTCGGAAGCTAAAGCTGCTTTTGGGGACGATTCCGTTTATATCGAAAAATACATCAATTCACCCCATCATATCGAGTTTCAAATTTTAGCCGATAACCACGGAAACTGCATTCATCTTTTTGAAAGAGAATGTTCGGTACAACGCAGGCACCAGAAAGTAATTGAAGAAACACCCTCACCCATTATGACACCCGAAGTAAGGGAAGAAATGGGAAAGCATGCAGTGGCAGCTGCTAAAGCAGTGAATTATTCAGGTGCGGGCACTATTGAGTTTATTGTGGATGATAACCTCAATTATTACTTTCTGGAAATGAACACCCGTTTGCAGGTGGAGCACCCAATCACTGAAAGAGTTGTACAGGTTGACCTGGTAAAAGAACAGATAAAAATTGTCAATAATGAGCCGCTGAACCTGAAACAGGAGGACTTGTCGCAAAACGGTCATGCCATTGAATGCCGTATTTATGCCGAAGATCCGGAGAATAATTTTATGCCTAATCCGGGGCTGATCAAACACATTACGGAACCACTCGGACTGGGCGTACGGCATGATGGTTACGTGTACAAAGGATATGAAATTCCTATGTATTATGATCCACTTATTTCAAAATTGATCGTTTGGGCACCTACCCGCGAAGAAACTATTGACCGTATGAAGCGGGCGCTGTATGCCTATAAAATAATCGGGGTTAAAACATCCATCCCGTTTCTGAACAGGATCATGGATGTCCCTTCATTCAGGCAGGGAAGATACAACACACATTTTATTCAGGATAATGAAGAATTCCTGCTAAATGAAGAAAAACCATCACAGAAGCTTAAAGACATTGCTTCTATAGCTGCGTTTTTCAGTTATCTTAAAAAAATAGAAAAACACCAGTCTCCGGTAAACCTTAACGGGGCTTCCAAATGGAAGGTTTTCGGTAGAAAAAAAAGTCTTGAACGCCTGTAATTATAAAATCTGACAGCTATGCAATACGATATTAAACTGAATGATGAGCAGTATAAGATTGAACTGCTTGACCTAAAAAATAACAAAGCAAAAATAGCTTTGGACGACAGGATTTATGAAGTTGATATAACTGAGGTAGAGAATGGCGTTTATTCCATCATACTGGACAACACATCGTTTAACGTGGAACTTGTTGAAACCGAAAACAAAAAATACAATGTGAATACATTGTACAATTCGTACGATATTGAAATCATTGACGCCGAAACAAGATATGCCAACAGCCGGAAGAAAGAAGATGTTGATGATGCTTCGTTTATATCGACACCAATGCCCGGAAAAATCGTGAAAATTCTAGTAAAAGAAGGTGATGTGGTGAAAGCGGGTGATACACTAATTATTGTTTCCGCTATGAAAATGGAGAGTGAATACAAAGTAGGGAGTGATAAAATCGTTACAAAAGTACTTGTTAGTGAAGGAGACGCTATTGACGGACACCAGAAACTAATCTTACTGGAAGATATTGAAAACAATTAAAAACAGATAACATGTCGTTACAATCAAAAATTGGGTTACTGGAGCAAAAACGGAAACAAGCGGAACTCGGTGGAGGAAAAGAAAGGATTGAAAAACAGCATAAAGCAGGCCGGAAAACTGCAAGAGAGAGGATTATCACCCTGCTCGACCCGGGTACTTTTGTGGAAATCGACGAATTTGTTACCCACAGAGCCACAGAATTCGGGATGGACAAAAACAAAATTCTGGGCGATGGCGTTGTAACCGGTTACGGTAAAATTGAAGGCCGGCTTATGTTTGTTTTTGCCCAGGACTTTACAGTATTTGGCGGTTCGTTAAGTCGGGCCAATGCTGACAAAATCGTAAAGATCATGGATATGGCCATGAAGATGGGAGCGCCGGTTATCGGCCTCAACGATTCGGGCGGTGCTCGTATCCAGGAGGGGGTGCAGAGCCTGGCAGGTTATGCCGATATATTTTACCGTAACGTACGCAGCTCGGGTGTGATTCCACAGATATCAGCCGTACTCGGCCCTTGTGCCGGCGGGGCGGTTTACTCACCTGCTATCACCGATTTCATTCTGATGGTAAAAGAAACATCCTACATGTTCGTTACCGGGCCGGATGTGATAAAAACTGTAACCAACGAGGAGGTTACGATGGAAGATCTTGGTGGAGCCATGACGCATAACCAGAAAAGCGGGGTAGCTCATTTTACAGCCGAAGATGATGATGATGCCATGATGATGATCAGGGAATTGATGAGTTTTCTGCCTTCCAATAACCTGGAAGACCCGCCACAGAAGGTGTGTACGGACGACCTGTGCCGGGAAGAGCCACAGATGGACAAAATCATTCCTGACGACCCGAATAAACCGTATGATATGATGGACATCATCATACCGGTTATCGATAATGAACATTTTCTGGAAGTGCAGCCGCATTTTGCTAAAAATATTATAGTTGGTTTTGCCCGGATGGCTGGAAAACCTGTGGGCATTGTGGCCAATCAACCGGCGGTTCTTGCCGGCGTACTGGATATTGACAGTTCAACAAAAGCCGCACGTTTCGTACGCTTCTGCGATGCTTTCAATATTCCGTTAATTACTTTTGAAGATGTGCCCGGGTTCCTGCCCGGAACAACACAGGAATTCGGTGGAATTATCAAACACGGAGCCAAACTTTTGTACGCTTTTGCCGAAGCTACTGTACCGAAGATCACGATCATTACCCGAAAAGCTTATGGCGGTGCCTACGATGTGATGTCGAGCAAACACATAGGTGCCGATTATAACTTTGCTTATCCGTCGGCAGAAATTGCTGTAATGGGACCGGATGGCGCGGTAAACATTATTTACAGGAACAAGATCAATACGGATGAAGACCGGAAAAAAGCCGTAGATGAATACCGCGAAAATTTTGCCAGTCCGTATAAAGCTGCCGAGCTTGGCTATATCGATGAAATCATCTTCCCGCACAATACCCGGAAAAAACTGGTTCAGGCGCTGGAGATGACCCAAAACAAAGCAGATAGCAATCCACCAAAAAAGCACGGGAATATTCCGTTGTAATATAAACCAACAATTAAAAAGCCGCGTTTCTTTCAGAAAGCGCGGCTTTTTTTAGATTCTTATGCATATTTACAACGCCAGATGCTTCCTTTCAAAAAGGATCAGCCAGAAAACGCCGATGGTAATAGACGAATCGGCGAGATTGAATATAGGACGGAAAAACACAAACCGGCCATCGTAACCCACTAAAAAATCAGGGAACCAGGCGGGTAATTCCGACTGCTGCAGGTTGATGATCGGGAAATAAAGCATATCCACCACCCTTCCATGCAGGAAACCGGCATATCCTTGTCCGGTTGAGGCGAATTCGGCAACCGTATGGTAGCTGCTTTGCGTAAAGATCAGCCCGTAGAAGGCACTGTCGATGATATTACCCATCGCTCCGGCCATAATCATAGAAATACTGACGATCAGCCCTGTGCTTGTATTCTTTTTGCGGGTGATCAGATAAAGGTAAATGCCGATGGCTATGATGGCCAATATGCGAAAGATACTCAGCGACAGCTTACCCCACTCGCCACCGAACTGCATGCCGAAAGCCATTCCGTAATTTTCGGTAAAATAAAGTTTAAACCAGTCACCGATCATGGGAATATCTTCCCCCAGCGTCATAGTGAACTTGATATAAATTTTTAATGCCTGGTCGAAAAACAGCACCAGAAAAATGACAAGTAACGCTTTTTTCAAGAAACCGACTTTTAAAATTAATTCATTGTTTTGGGTTTCGCCTGGGCCAGCTTCGCATCAATACTTAAAGTGGCGTGCGGTACGGCTCTTAACCGTTCTTTGCTGATCAGTTTTCCGGTTACCCGGCAAATGCCATAGGTTTTATTTTCGATGCGTATAAGTGCATTCTCCAGATTATTGATAAAGCGCGTCTGGCGTGCTGCCAGGCGGCTGTTCTCTTCTTTCGAAAGCACCTGCTGCCCTTCTTCCAGTACTTTGAACGTAGGTGAAGTGTCGTTCGTGTCGTTTTCACTGTGGTTTGTATATGCCTCAGTCAGCAATTTGAGGTCTGCTTTTGCCTTGTTAAGTTTTTCGAGAATGATCTGCTTGAATTCTTCAAGTTCTTCATCCGTGTATCTCGTCTTCTTAGGCTCAGTCTCTTTTTCTTTTTCTTTCATATCCTCTAATTTTTAATACGGATGTAAATTACGTGTTTAAATATACAACACTTTTTATTATAAATCCAGTATTGTTGTTTTTTTATATTTCAATTTTTTTAATTTTCAGCTTTGTCTGAATACCATCAACAAGCTCTACTGTTTCGGCTATCTCTTCGTTGAGATGATCGGCAAACGTTATCTGAGCCAGGGTTTCAGAACAAATATAATCTTTATACTGCGCGAAAGCTGAGTATGTATCGTCCGACTTTTCTATGGTCAGTTGAATTCTGTCGGTAACTTCCAGCCCTTTGTCTTTGCGCAGATTCTGGATACGGTTAACCAGCTCACGTGCCATCCCTTCACTCAACAACTCAGGTGTAAGTGTAATATCCAGAGCAACAGTAACATGATCCTGCGTAGCCACGCTCCAGCCCGGTATATCTTCCGTAATGATCTCTACGTCATCAATACCGATAATTATTTCCTTATCATCAACGCTTAAGGCTGCTTCACCCACCGATTCCAGTCGCTTGATATCATCTTGGCCAAACTGTTGAATTTGCCCTGCGATCTGCTTCATCAATTTGCCGTATTTTGGCCCTAAGTTTTTAAAATTGGGTTTGACCTTTTTAACCAGGACACCTGAATCTTCCGTGATGTATTCCATTTCCTTCACATTCACTTCGGAAAGGATCAGTTGTTCCACAGCTGTTACCACTTCTTTAAAATGATTGTTCAACACGGGTATCATGATCTTATTCAGCGGTTGCCGTACCCTGATATTGTTCTTCTTCCGCAGCGAAAGGACGGTAGAAGATATTTTTTGTGCCATTTCCATTTTCTCTTCCAGATCTTTGTCAATCAGCATTTCGTCAGCTACAGGGAAGTCGGTCAGGTGAATCGATTGCACGTCATAACGATTGCTTACCTGATTGAGGTCGGTAAAGATCTTATCCGTAAAGAACGGAGCAACAGGTGATGCCAGTTGAGTTACTACTTCCAGGCATCTGTATAAGGTCTGGTATGCTTCAATTTTGTCTTTCGAATATGTTCCTTTCCAGAATCTTCTTCGCGACAGGCGCACATACCAGTTACTCAAATGTTCATTCACAAAATATTGAATGGCTCTTCCTGCTCTGGTAGGTTCGTAATTGCTAAATTCCTCGTCCACTGTTTTGATGAGTGAGTTCAGCTCCGACAAAATCCATCTGTCAAGTTCGGTGCGTTCTGAAACAGGGGTCTCATCTTCACTGTACGTAAAGCCGTCGATATTGGCATACAGGGCGAAAAAAGCATAAGTGTTGTATAGAGTTCCGAGAAATTTTCGGCGCACTTCGTCCACACCTTCAAGGTCGAAGCGCAGGTTGTCCCATGGTTGCGCGTTGGTAATCATATACCAACGTGTGGCATCGGGGCCGTATTTTTCGATGGTTTTAAACGGGTCAACACCATTTCCAAGTCTTTTCGACATTTTGTTGCCTGCCTTATCAAGTACCAGCCCGTTCGATACAACCGTTTTAAAAGCAACCGAATCAAACAGCATGGTAGCAATGGCATGCAGTGTAAAGAACCAACCTCTTGTTTGGTCTACACCTTCGGCAATAAAATCGGCAGGAAAGTTTTTTTCGAATGTTTCCGAATTTTCAAAAGGAAAGTGAAACTGAGCATATGGCATAGCACCCGAGTCGAACCATACATCAATAAGTCCTGGTTCCCGGTACATCTTTTTGCCACTTTCCGAAACCAGAATAATATCATCAACATACGGGCGGTGGAAATCAAATGAGTTATAATTATCTGTATTCATATCACCCGGCGCAAAATCGGCCAACGGGTTTTTATCCATGACCCCTGCCTCGATAGCTTTTTCCACTTCAGCTTTCAATTGTTCTGCCGATCCAACAGCTATCTGTTCAGTTTTATCTTCGGTAGTCCAAATCGGCAACGGAACTCCCCAGAATCGGGAACGGGATAAATTCCAGTCCACCAGGTTCTCCAGCCAGTTGCCAAACCTGCCTTCACCGGTAGCTTTAGGTTTCCAGTTGATGGTTTTGTTCAGTTCGATCATCCGGTCTTTCAAGGTTGTGGTTTTGATAAACCAGCTGTCGAGCGGATAATACAGCACCGGTTTGTCGGTACGCCAGCAATGCGGATAGTTGTGCGTATGTTTTTCAATACGGAAAGCTTTGTTGTTCTTTTTCAGATCAACGGCAAGATCAATATCCAGTACAGGGTCATCTTCCTTGTAGTTGGCATCATAATCGTTTTTCACGTAACGCCCTGCATATTTTTTATAGAGTTCGCTGTCCACATAGTTTTTCACAAACTCATCGTCTAGTTCTTCAATCGAGTAAAATCTGCCTTTCAGGTCAACCATCGGACGCCGCTCTCCGCTCTTATCGAGCAATATAAGCGGTGAAATACCCATATTTTTAGCAACACGGTCATCATCAGCTCCAAACGTTGGGGCAATATGAACGATGCCGGTACCGTCTTCAGTTGTTACAAAGTCTCCCGGAATGACTTCGAAAGCTTTTCCCTTCGGTTTAATCCAGGGAAAAAGTTGCTCGTAGCAGGCTCCGGTTAGTTCAAAACCTTTGTATTCACTCACTATTTTATAAGGAACATGCTTATCACCCGGTTGGTAATCCTCAAAGTTGAGGTCTTTGTCTTTTTCGGAAAAATAAGCGTTCACTCGTTTTTTGGCTAAAATTAAATGCACGGGAATTCCGGTATACGGATTAAACGTTTTTACCTTCACATAGTCAATCTTGTCGCCAACTGCCAAAGCTGTATTTGAAGGCAATGTCCATGGCGTGGTTGTCCATGCCAGGAAATATAATTCGCTGTCCATACCATCAAACAAATGACCGAATCCTTCTCCCTTAATCACTTTGAACTGGGCCACCACGGTAGTGTCGGACACATCGCGGTAACAACCTGGCTGGTTTAGTTCGTGCGTGCTCAAGCCCGTTCCGGCAGCAGGAGAATAGGGTTGAATAGAATAACCTTTGTACAGCAGTCCTTTTTCGTAAAGTTGCTTAAGCAGGTACCAGATACTCTCTATGTATTTGTTGTCGAAAGTGATGTAGGGATGCTCCAGGTCAACCCAGTAGCCGATTTTCTTAGTCAGGTCATCCCACTGGTCTTTGTATTTCAGTACTTCAACCCGGCAGGCTTTGTTGTAATCGATCACACTGATCTTTTTGCCGATATCTTCTTTGGTGATGCCCAGGGTTTTTTCTACGCTGATTTCAACAGGCAGACCGTGTGTATCCCACCCGGCTTTACGTTCCACATATTTTCCCTTCAGGGTCTGGTAGCGGCAAAATAAATCTTTGATGGTACGTGCCATCACATGGTGAATACCCGGCACTCCGTTGGCTGACGGTGGCCCTTCGTAGAAGACAAACGGCTGACTACCACGGCGCATATCGAGGCTCTTTTTGAAAATGTCATTTTCTTCCCAAAACGCCCTGACTTCATCGGCAATTTTTGTCAGATTCAACTGTTTGTATTCTTGGTATTTCATTATTTGTTCTAACCTTATGTTATTGTTACATAAAAAATTGGCTGCAAATCTAAGAAAATTGCTGCACTTGATGAATGAGCAGGAAGGTAAAAATTCGTTGGAAATCAATTATAAAGAGGAAAAAGCCACTAAAAAGTAAATTTTTTTTAGCCTGCGTATATATGGTTTGCCAACCTATTTTAACAAAACAGTCCGCGTTTCGGGGAGAAAAAGCATATTTGCCAGCACCTCATTAGCCCCTGTTTCACCCAGGCTTTGCAGAATCTCTTTCACTTTTCTTTTTTTCTCTTCATCACTTTCACCTGACGAAAGAATGGCTTTCAGTTGCTTTACCTGTGCTCCCTTCAATTCATCCAGCAGGCAATTCAACAAGGCCCGAAGTGCTTCTTCGGCCTGATCTTTAATTGACATATCCGGCAAACCAAACGTCTTTAGCTCATCAATGGCAGCCTGTAAAATTTCCTGTGCCTCTCTTTTGCTCTTTTCTTCGTAAGATTCGTTGCCCGATGCATCGCGCAGCGACCATGAACTGAATTCAAAATCAATCTTACGGATCATTTTGATCTTTTCTGTTTCGGATCCGAAAATCCGTTCCAGAAGAACAACTGTATATTTCTTCCACGGATCAAGTTCAAAATCACTGGTATATAATTTGTCGATTTGCTGTTGTAGCAACTTGATTTCTTTCTGTGCCATAAGTTCCGGTTTTGCACCTATAAAGATAGGGTTTTTTCACATGTGCGTCAACATTATTTCCGGAGGCCGGGGTTCTTGAGGTCAATCAAATAAAAAACTGCCGCAATGCATTTATGTATTTATTTTACGGGACTGAAAACCACAATGAGTCAGCAAGCAGCGTGAGCGTTTTCAACGAAAAACTCACTAAAATATCTTTTTTTCACTATGTAATTTTCCTTACTTTTGCGCTGCTTTAATAAAGCAAAAGCAGTTAAATATTAATCATTTATAAAATTATACACCATGGCATATAATCTGAGAAACAGAAACTTTTTAAAGTTACTCGATTTCAATCCAAAAGAAATAAAATTTTTACTTGATCTCTCGGCTGACCTGAAAAAGGCCAAGTACGCCGGAACAGAGCAGCAGAAACTGAAAGGGAAAAGCATCGCCCTTATCTTTGAAAAAGCATCTACCCGGACACGCTGTGCCTTTGAAACTGCTGCTTATGACCAGGGGGCGCATGTTACGTACCTTGGCCCGACAGGTTCACAAATCGGTAAAAAAGAAACTATGAAAGACACCGCCCGTGTGTTGGGCCGTATGTACGATGGCATCGAATACCGTGGTTTCGGGCAGAACATTGTAGAAGAGCTGGGAAAATATGCTGGGGTGCCGGTCTGGAACGGACTGACCAACGAATTTCATCCAACCCAGATCCTGGCTGATTTCCTCACCATGATGGAACATTCGGATAAACCGCTGCACCAGGTGTCGTTTGCATACCTGGGCGATGCCCGTAACAATATGGGTAACTCGCTGATGGTAGGCGCCGCCAAAATGGGCATGGATTTCCGTGCTGTAGCACCAAAGCAATACTTGCCTGATGAAGAACTGGTGAACCAGTGCCAGGAAATAGCCAAAGAAACCGGTGCTAAGATCACCTTAACATCTGATGTGGATGAAGGAGTTAAAGGTGTCGATTTTCTTTACACTGATGTCTGGGTATCGATGGGTGAACCGGAAGAAGCATTCAAGGAACGGATCAAGCTAATGATGCCCTACCAGGTTAATACCGCTGTGATGAAGAAAACAGGGAATCCAAATGTTAAATTTCTGCATTGCCTGCCGGCTTTCCACAACAGGGATACCGTCATCGGTAAGGAGATTTATCAGAAGTACGGTGTGGAAGCCATGGAAGTAACCGATGACGTATTCGAATCGCCGGCTTCGGTGGTATTCGACGAAGCTGAAAACAGGTTACATACCATCAAAGCTGTGATGGTGGCTACGCTGGGCGCTTAGAAAAATTATGAAATTCAAAAAAGGAATAATTATTTTATAAACCCACCCCTACACCCCTCCAAGGAGGGGAACTAAAGGAATTCCTTTTTTGAATTTCAACAAATAAAAACCAAAATGGAAAAACAGGAATACATCTGTCCAAAATGCGGCAACAAACAGTACGAGGTAGACGAAATCAGAACTACCGGAGGGGCATTTGCGAAAATATTTGACGTACAGAATAAAAAATTTACGGTGGTTTCCTGCGCCCATTGCGGGTATTCCGAACTTTACAAAAAGACAACAAGTACCTTCGGGAACGTAATCGATTTTTTTACCAATTAACACGAATTATTAAAACATGGCCAACCAGGAAGATCTTTTTAAGAAAATTATTGCCCATGCCAAAGAGTATGGTTTTGTATTTCAATCAAGTGAGATTTACGACGGATTAAGCGCTGTTTATGACTACGGCCCGAACGGAACGGAATTGAAAAATAACATAAGGGCGTATTGGTGGAAAGCCATGGTGCAGATGCACGAGAACATTGTGGGGATTGATTCAGCTATTTTCATGCACCCGACCATCTGGAAAGCTTCGGGGCACGTGGATGCCTTTAACGACCCTTTGATCGACAACAAAGACTCGAAAAAGCGTTACCGTGCCGATGTGCTGGTGGAAGATCATATGGCCAAAATTGAAGGTAAGATCAATAAAGAAGTTGTAAAAGCACGTAAGCATTTTGGAGATGCATTTGATGAGCAACAATTTCTTGAAACCAACCCACGGGTTCTTGCCAATAAAGCAAAACTGGAAGATATAAAAGGGCGTTTGTATCCCGCCATGGATAATGATGACATGGCAGCTATCAAGCAACTGATTGAAGATTTGGAAATTGCCTGCCCGATATCGGGCTCACGCAACTGGACCGAAGTACGGCAGTTCAACCTGATGTTCTCTACCAATATGGGCTCGACAGCCGAAGGTGCCACCGAAATTTTCCTGCGCCCCGAAACCGCCCAGGGCATTTTTGTGAATTACCTGAACGTACAAAAAACCAGCCGGATGAAAATTCCGTTTGGCATTGCCCAGACAGGAAAAGCTTTTCGTAACGAAATTGTAGCCCGCCAGTTCATTTTTCGGATGCGGGAATTTGAGCAGATGGAGATGCAGTACTTTGTACGCCCCGGCGAAGAAATAAAATGGTATGAATACTGGAAAGAGCAGCGGATGAAATGGCACGTTTCAACGGGTATTCCGGCTGAAAAATTCCGCTTTCACGACCATGATAAGCTGGCGCATTACGCCAATGCCGCCGCCGATATTGAATTTGAGTTCCCGATTGGATTCAAAGAGTTGGAAGGCATCCACTCGCGTACCGATTTCGACCTGAGCGCCCACGAGAAATTTTCCGGCAAAAAGCTGCGCTATCACGATTCCGAACTGAACGAAAGTTACGTCCCTTATGTAGTTGAAACCTCCATCGGGCTTGATCGTATGTTCCTGGCTATTCTCAGCCATGCCTATACCAATGAGCAACTGGAAGACGGCTCCAGCCGTGTGGTAATGAAGATTCCGTCGGTTCTCGCGCCTTATAAAGTAGCGGTATTTCCGTTAACCAAAAAAGACGGGTTGCCGGAAAAAGCCCGCGAGATCATGGACGGGCTGAAAGAAGATTACATGTGCTTTTATGAAGAGAAGGACACCATTGGCAAACGCTACCGCCGCCACGATGCCATTGGCACACCTTATTGCGTAACTGTTGATCACCAAACGCTGGAAGACAATACTGTAACCATCCGCGAACGCGACAGCATGAAACAAGACAGGGTTTCTATTGATAAGATTGGAAGTATTGTTGCAGAAAAATTAAAAGCAAACTAGATTTACTTATTATTGTAGGCGGTCATCGTCCTGTCAATACCGAGTGTTACAAAACTTTTTATTTCTTCAACTGCTTTTTCTACCTGCGGGATCATCAGTTTTTCTTCGGACCGGGTCCACTGGCCCAGCACATAATCCGACTGGTAACCTTTCGGAAAGTCATTGCCGATACCGATTCTTAAGCGCGGAAAGACATCCGTATTCAGTTTGATGATGATATCGGTCAGTCCGTTATGACCGGCGTCACCGCCTCTGGCTTTCATGCGCAGCATACCGGGAGGTAAAGCGATATCATCGAGTACTACCAGCATCCTCTCATTCGGGATTTTCTCTTTCTCCAGCCAGTATTTAACCGCTTTTCCGCTTAGGTTCATGTAGGTAGTTGGCTTGATAATCACCAGCGTGCGCCCTTTGTGCTTTACCTTGCATACTGATGCCAATCGATCCACCGAAAAACTGCCTTTCAGGTCACGACACAAAGCATCCGCCACTACAAAACCAATGTTGTGGCGTGTGTTGGCGTATTCAACGCCTATGTTTCCAAGTCCGGCGATCAGGTACTTCATGCGTTTGTTAGTTTGATATTATTTTTATGCTCTGGTGCTTTATTAATGACAGTTGTCCCCCGAAAGCTTTCGTTCTTCAAACATATTTCTCAAATTCCACTCCTGATATCTGGCATCTGATATCTTCCCTCCTTTGTCAAAAATTTTGCCTCAGGGCAAAAATAAAGGGATAAAGTTACAACACTTTATCCCCTTACAAATATTATGTATTTTTATTAAGACTCAGCGCCTTCACCTTCAGGTTTCGCGGCCGGGGTTTCTCCCTCTGCGCCAGCAGGTACCTCAACTCCTTCACCTTCACCTTCTTCTTCCTCTTCTTCGCCAACTACTTCTTCAACGGCACGTGCCATTTTCACCCTTACGATCACACTATTTGGAGGATCGAGTAAAGTGAGCTTATCCAATTCAATCTCCCTGATTTTTACAGAGCCGCCAATTTCCATTTCGGATACATCAATAACCAGGAAATCGGGCATTTCTTCAATCAATCCTTTAACCCGGATCTTATACATCTTCTTGATCATCTTACCGCCGCGGATTACACCGGGTGATGTTCCTTCAAATTTAACAGGCAACCCTACAATAATTTGTTTGCCGGGTGTAATTTCAAGAAAATCAGCGTGCAGCACTTTATCCGTCACCGGATGATACTGAACATCCTGAAGTATAGCTGAATATTCTGTTCCATTAATGTCTAATTTCACCTCAAATACTTCAGGTGTGAAAATCAGTTTCCCAAAATTCAGTTCAGGAACGGTAAAATGAATTTGCTCTTTACCTCCGTAAAGCACACAGGGGACTTTTCCGTCCTTTCTGAGTTTTTTAGCATCTTTTTTCCCTACGTTCTCCCTCAGAGAACCGCTCAATGATACTTGTTTCATGATAATAGTTTAAATGATTAATTATTGGTATTAAATTTTAAATAATGAACTTATCGATTCGTAATTCTGAACACGCTTAATAACCTCGGAAAACAGATCTGCCGTTGATAAAACGGTGATTTTATCGCAATCCTGTTTCAACGGGATCGTGTCAGTCACCACCACTTCGGTAAATGCTGATTTGGAAATGCGTTCGTAGGCACTGCCCGAAAAAATCGGATGTGTACAAAAAGCACGCACGCTGTTGGCGCCTTTTTCCATAATTAAATCGGCGGCTTTGGTAATGGTACCCGCTGTGTCGATAATATCATCTACCAGTACCACATCTTTTCCTTCCACATCACCTATCAACTGCATCTGCTCCACAACATTAGGTTTGCTCCTTTGCTTGTAACAAATAACAAAGCCTGTATTCAGTGCTTTGGCATAAGTCGCCGCTCTTCTGGTGCCGCCTGTATCAGGTGAAGCCATAATCAGTTCGGGCATGTTCAACTTTTTCAGGTAAGGAATAAAGATGTTGGAGGCAAACACATGGTCCACCGGAACATCAAAAAATCCCTGTATCTGGTCGGCATGCAGGTCGATAGTGATTACTCTTTGTACCCCTGCCGCAATTAAAAGATTTGCATTCATTTTTGATGCAATCGAAACCCTGGGTTTATCTTTCCTGTCTTGTCTTCCATAACCAAAATAGGGTATAACGGCATTTATCTTTCTTGCCGAAGCTCTTTTTGCAGCGTCTATCATCATCAGGAGTTCCATGAAGTTATCGGCAGGTGGTGTCGTCGATTGTACAATAAACACATCACGTCCTCTTATATTTTCTTCATAAGAAGTCTGAAATTCACCATCAGAGAATTCAGTAACAATTGATTTTCCTAAAGGAATATCAAAACTATTTGCGATTTTCTCAGCAAGGTATCTGCTCTGACGCCCTGAAAATATACTTACCATTTGATCTGAAGACATGACGTTGCTATTGATTGATCTTTTTAAGCGCTGCAAAATTAACAATTAATTCATTCGATACAAATATTTTACAGCTTCCTACAGCACATCTGAGAAATTTTTCGGACAGAATTCCCCGACAGGCAACTACTCTATCTGGATAATCGCCAAAATAAATACATGCGCCAAGAATACGCGTTGTCTCATCTGTCTGTTTATCAGCTTATTTAATGATTGTTTTTACCGTATATAAATTGTCGTGCAGAGTAAGATAATTCAAACCAAATTACATAATTTTGCCTCGATATCTAAAACGTACAACACATGATGTGGTTCAATAAATTAGTGGCATCCATTCTTCCGCTGATGCCTAAAAATCTGGTGTGGATATTTTCAAAACGTTACATCGCCGGAAAAAGAATTGAAGATGCCATCCGCCATTCAAAAAATCTTAATAATGAAGGTATGATGGTAACCATTGACCTGCTTGGAGAGTTCATCACCCGGCTGGACGAAGCGGAACAAAATAAAAATGAATATTTGAATATCATCGATACATTTGAAAAAAACAACATTGATGGTAATTATTCGCTCAAGCCAACCATGTTCGGTCTGCTGATTGATAAGGATATCTGTTATCAGTACATCCGTGAAATAGTGAAAAAAGCCTCGGAATATGACAACTTCGTTCGCGTTGACATGGAAGATTCGCAATGCGTTGACATGGAAATTGAACTTTTCCGAAAATTGAAAAAAGAATTCCCGAATCACGTGGGCCTTGTACTTCAGGCCTATCTGAGGCGCACTAAGGATGACATTCTGAGTATGCGGGATTTAAATACAAAAGAAAATCCGTTAAACTTCAGGCTATGCAAAGGAATTTATGTAGAACCTGAAGAAATTGCGTATAAAAAATATGATGAGATCAACGAACATTTTCTGGAAGATATTGAAATTATGTTCAAAGAAGGAATGTACACGGGAATAGCTACGCACGATATTCCACTGGTTGAAGGTGCCTATAAACTGATCGAGAAGTATAAAGTTCCGGAAGAAAATTTCGAATTCCAGATGCTTTTCGGGGTAACTCCCTCTTTACGCAAATCCATTGTCAACAAAGGGCACAGGATGCGTGTTTATGTTCCTTACGGCGAACAATGGTTTGCCTATTCAACCCGGCGGCTAAAAGAAAACCCAAAAATGGCAAACGACATAATTAAAGCACTATTTGTTCGCGGATAAGCCATTATTTAACTTTTTTTAAGGATCCTTATTGCCTAAAATAAAGCACAAACCTCTGTATTAAAAGCAGTTATTATTACCCTCATGAAGGTTCTAAAATTGTTTGGTACGCAAATTTTTACTACCTTTGCACCCTTCAAAACACATATCTTTTTATTATGGAAAAAAAGAGGGTACTCTTTGTTAATCAAGAAATAATACCATACCTTCCCGAATCTCCCATGAGTAATATCGGACGGAACCTGCCCCAAAAGATTCAGGAAAGCGGCAAAGAAATAAGAACTTTTATGCCCCGTTATGGTTTGGTTAACGAACGACGAAATCAATTGCACGAGGTTATCCGGCTTTCGGGAATGAATTTGATTATTGATGACATAGACCATCCTCTGATCATCAAAGTAGCCTCAATACAGCAAGCCAGAATGCAGGTTTATTTTATTGACAACGAAGACTATTTCCATAGGAAATCAATATTTGTCAACGGCTCTGGGAAATTTCACAAGGACAATGACGAACGGGCAATTTTCTTTGCCAAAGGAGTTCTGGAAACTGTTAAAAAACTCGGATGGGCACCGGACATTATTCACTGCAACGGATGGTTTTCAAGCTTGTTGCCTCTTTTTGTGAAAACAGCTTATAAAAACAGCCCTATTTTTGCCGATGCAAAAGTGATTCTGTCATTATACAGTGATGATTTTAAAGAGCAGCTTAGAAAAGGATACGAGAAAAAAATGCTTATGACCAGTTTGGAAAATGATGATTTCGGGCACTATAGCGGAGGAACTTTCGTTTCCTTACTAAAAGGTGCTATAGACCGTTCTGATGCTCTTATTGCAGGTAGTCCGGAGATTAACCCGGAAGTTATGGAATATGCAAAAGCCTCAGGCAAACCTATGCTTGATTATCAGGGAGAAGAAGATTATTATGGAGCGTATAATGAGTTTTATGACACGATTATTGGTGAAGATTAAGTCTTTTTCAGCAAAAGGCACAACCGTTTTATTCCGGATATTTTTTTTATTTTCTATTCTAGTTGTAGCTTCGTGTTCGAAACCTGCGGGAGAAATAGGAGCCATTGTACAACCCGAAGATTCTAAGCTAAAAGTATTTTGGACGGATACTGCAGAAATTTATGCATATTCAATCCCTGATGTTGATACAGTTAGAACAGACGGGCTTAGTACTACCATGCTGGGCAGTATGATGGACCCAACTTTCGGACTGACCATTACCGGTTTTTATACACAGCTAATGCTTTCGAAAACCGGGCAACGTTTTGGTGAAAATGCCGAATTGGATTCGCTTGTACTCCAACTGAGATATACAGGAGGGTCGTACGGAGATACAACCACCATGCAAACGGCACATGTTTACCAGATGGAAGAATCATTACATTACGACAGCATATATTATTCTGATATTGACATCCCCGTATTCCCTACGGATTACGCTAACTACAGCTATACACCCCGACCGAAAGACAGTACTGTTGTGGGAGGTGATACAACTTCACCTGTTTTACGTATCAACCTCAGCAATACAACGCCTGATCTGGGAAACTACCTGCTCAATATGGATACAACCGTGATGGACAGCAACGATGTGTTCATGGAAGAGTTTAAAGGCCTATACGTAACCACCGAACCGGTAAGCCAGGGAGGGTCGTTAATCTATTTTAACTTACAGAGCAGCAGATCAAAAATGATCTTGTATTACCACAACAGCGAAGAAGACTCGCTTTCGTTTGATTACCCGATAACACTGATCACTAAATATGTTTCAAAATACGAACACGACTTCCAATTAGGTGATCCCGATTTCATCGCAGAGGTGGTAAATGGTGATACCGCCAAAGGAACCGATAAATTTTATGCACAGGGAGCCGCTGGCGTTGCCGTCGTGCTTAAAATCCCGAACATCCAGACATGGACCGAATACGGAACAATTGCCCTTAACGAAGCCAAACTTGTGTTGCCCGGAAATTCCGAAGACACCTTGTTTTATGCCCCCATTAAAATGGCGTTAGCTGAAATCCAGGACGATGGAAGTTATGGTTATTTACCTGATGCCGGAGAAGAGCATTATTTCGGGGGCGTATATAAATCTTCAACCAACTCATATACATTCCGTATTACAAGATATTTACAATCACTTATCAGCAACCCCGAAATAAATAATAATGGTTTGTATATGATTGTCAGGGGTGCATCACTTTATCCGCACCGGTTTGTTTTTAACGGAAACGATCCGGTTTCCGATACAACAAGGTTGCATCTGGAAATAACATACACTGACTTAGACTAAAAAATAATTTCATGTGTGGTATCGTAGCTTACATCGGACCTAAGGAAGCCTATCCTATACTTATCAAAGGCCTGCAACGACTGGAATACAGAGGTTATGACAGTGCCGGGATTGCCCTGCTTAACGGAGAGCTCAATTTATTCAAAACAAAGGGTAAAGTAGCCGATCTTGTGGACTTTTTGAAAGACAAAGATTTAAGAGGAAACATTGGTATTGCCCATACGCGCTGGGCAACCCACGGTGAACCCAACCAGGTGAATGCACATCCGCATTTCTCGCAATCAGGTAAACTGGCTATCATCCATAACGGCATTATTGAAAACTACGGAGCCCTGAAAAAAGAGCTGACAAAAAGAGGCTATAAGTTTACATCGGATACGGATACAGAAGTCCTGATCAACCTGATCGAAGAAATCCGGCATAACGAAAAAGTCTCCCTTGAAGAAGCCGTGCGTATGTCGCTGAACCAGGTAATCGGTGCGTATGCTATTGTCGTTCTGTCGCAGGAAAATCCTGATATGCTCGTTGCAGCCCGTAAAGGGAGTCCGTTAGTTATCGGTATCGGAAAAGACGATTATTTTATTGCTTCCGATGCCACTCCCATTATCGAGTACACCAAAAACGTAGTGTATTTGGAAGATGAAGAAGTTGCCATTGTGAAAAGAGGCGAAGAGTTGCAGATAAGAAATATCAAAAACCGGAAAAAGACACCTTACATCCAGGAACTTGAATGGAATCTGAAGGAGTTGGAAAAAGGCGGTTACGATCATTTCATGTTGAAAGAAATATACGAACAGCCCCGGTCGATAAAAGACAGTATGCGGGGAAGGCTGAATGCAAAAAAGGGAATCGTTTCTCTGGGAGGCGTCTCTGAATACGAAGAAAAATTGCTCAAAGCCCGGCGTATTATCATGATCGCTTGCGGCACCTCGTGGCATGCCAGTCTGGTAGGCGAGTATTTATTTGAAGATATCGCACGCATCCCTGTTGAAGTGGAGTATGCCTCTGAATTCAGGTACCGGAACCCGATCATTGATGAAAACGATATCATTATTGCTATTTCCCAATCGGGAGAAACGGCTGACACCCTTGCCGCCATTAAGATGGCAAAAAGTAAAGGTGCTACTATATTGGGTATTTGTAATGTTGTCGGCTCTTCGATACCACGTTTAACCGATGCCGGAAGTTACACACACGCAGGACCCGAAATAGGTGTGGCCTCCACCAAAGCTTTTACGGCCCAGGTTACTATACTTACACTGATGGCTTTGCGTCTGGCCCAGTTAAAAGGCACCCTGCCCAAATCACGGTTCATGCAACTCTTACACGAACTGGAGCACCTGCCCCGGAAAGTGGAACAGGTACTTGACGATAAGGGAATAGCTGAGCAAATTGCCAAAGAATTTAAAAACACAACTAATTTTCTTTATCTGGGAAGAGGGTACAACTTTCCGGTGGCCCTGGAAGGTGCTTTGAAGCTGAAAGAGATCTCTTACATTCATGCCGAAGGCTATCCTGCCGCCGAAATGAAGCACGGCCCCATTGCCCTGATCGATGAGAACATGCCGGTAGTGTTTATTGCACCGAGCAAAGGTATTTACGAAAAAGTGGTCAGCAACATTCAGGAAGTAAAGGCGCGTAACGGAAAGATCATCGCTATCGTGACGAAAGGTGATACAACAGTGAAAGAAATGGCCGATTACATTATCGAAATACCTGAAACGGAAGAGATGCTGGTACCCATACTTGCCACCATACCGCTTCAAAAATTAGCCTACTATATGGCTATTATGCGTGGTTGTAATGTAGATCAGCCCCGGAACCTGGCTAAGTCGGTGACGGTGGAATAAAAATCACACCTTCTAAGAAGGTGACTTTGCTTTGCCCCTGAAAGGGGCTATGAATCATTTCTTCATTTTAATATCAAACACCGATTAACGATTTTAGAATATCGAAGTATTCGTAATCAAAAATCAACATTCGTTAATCGATATTCGTCATTCAACTTATATTATCAAATACAGGCGAAGCCAAAAGAACATGACCACCAGCAAAGCAAGTGGTTTTTCAATGAAAAATAAAAAAGCCGCCGAAAAAATTCCGGCAGCTTCTGATTCGTGTTATACTTTTTTACAATCTACAGCCTGTTGGCTATTGCATTCCAGTCGATCACTTTCCAGAAATCTTCAATGTAAGCAGGTCTCATGTTACGCTTGTCAATGTAATAGGCATGCTCCCAAACGTCGCATGTCATAATGGGTTTGAGGCCGTTTCGTAAAGGATTTCCTGCATTACTTTCCTGCACGATCTCCAGTTTTCCGGCAGGTGTTTTCACCAGCCAGGCCCAGCCTGATCCAAACAGGGTGGCTGCCGCTTTGCTGAATTGTTCTTTGAACGTATCGAACGAGCCGAAATCACTTTTCAGTGCATTCAGTAAAGACCCGGTTGGTTCGCCGCCACCGTCAGGCGACATACAGTTCCAGTAAAATGTATGGTTCCACACCTGGGCACCGTTGTTAAATATGCCGCCATCGGCTCTTTTAATTATTTCTTCGAGGCCTGAATTTTCAAATTCAGAACCCGGCACCAGGCCATTCAGGTTTTTTACATATCCTGCATGGTGTTTGCCGTAATGATATTCGAGTGTTTCTTTAGAGATGAACGGCTCTAAGGCATTCATTTCGTATGGTAAAACTGGTAATTCGTATGCCATAATAGTATATTTTTAAATTTGTTATTTAGATGTATTCTAAATACAAAAGTATAAAAAGTTTTGGTTTAAAACCCGAAAGCTTAAATTATAAGCTTATGTCAAGTTAATCTTTTACTTAAAAACAAAATACATTGTTAATCAAAAATAAATAGCTTTTTTTATGACCCACCCCTGCACCCCTCCCATGGAGGGGATTTATGGAATTTATTTTTTGATTAACAGGATTTTAAAAACTGTTTCACACTTTAAGCAAATTCCATATCAATTCTGATGCAGTTCGTATACTGCCCGATTAAATGTTGTGTCAATTTTTAGGTAAACCGGGTAAAAAGCTTCATCTTCAAGGATATTCCTTCCGACAAATGACTTGAAGAGGGTTTTGATCTTGTTTTTAGACACATCGATCTCTTCCTGTGTAGCTTCTATTCCCTTTTCTTCGGTGTAATTTACCAGATCGGCATATTTGTTGTCGGTCATCTTAAATTCCCGCTCAAACTTTTCAGGCGTTCTGTATTTTTTCAACTCGGCCCGGTGTGCATCGGTGTAATCGAAGGCAAATTGAAAGACAAGCCCTTTATTAGATAGTATATTATAATATGTATGTACCGAGTCGGTGATCATCGGGATATAAATATCCGGCATGATGCCACCGCCACCATACACTACTTTCCCACCCGGAGTAATATATTTTAATGAATCGGCAAAATGAATACTGTCGGCGCTTAGCAACTCTCCGTCAACATAGCGGTGGTAAAACTCGCTGTAATAGTCTTCAATCCCTTTTTCCCCCTCTTCGTAAGGGCGCTGGATAC
>Ga0209013_10000272_pt1 | contig 45014 bp, 42 predicted proteins | sample Cruoilmetagenom2_FD_187291 | JGI IMG/M metagenome (GOLD analysis project Ga0209013, IMG submission 187291) | Oil polluted marine microbial communities from Coal Oil Point, Santa Barbara, California, USA - Sample 2 (SPAdes) (version 2) | ecosystem: Environmental > Aquatic > Marine > Oil seeps ...
ATGGCACATGATTGGACATTTACAGCGTAATAAAGTAAAATATATGGCTAGTTTTGTTCATTTAATACATGGCGTTGATAGCTTTAAAACACTGAAAGAAATTAACAAACAAGCTTTAAAACATCAGAGAATTATAAACTGTTTGTTAGAAGTAAAAATTGCAAGTGAAGAAACAAAATTTGGATTGGCTATAGATGAAGTAGAAAAAATTCTTCTTTCTTCTGAATTTAAAAATCTAAAAAACATTAACATTCAAGGTTTTATGGGAATGGCAAGTTTTACAGACGATACTGCTATTATTCATTCCGAATTTAAAAATCTAAAAAGCCAATTTGAAATTTCTAAAAAATATACTTGTCAAAATTTTAATCCAACAATATTATCTATGGGAATGAGTGGCGATTACACCATTGCTATAAATGAAGGAAGCAATATGGTTAGAGTTGGAAGTGCTATTTTTGGAACAAGAAATTATAATTAATGTACGCCATTTTAGACATAGAAACCACTGGAGGTAAATACAATGAAGAAGGCATAACGGAAATAGCAATCTATAAATTTGACGGGCATCAAATTGTAGATCAGTTTATTAGCTTAGTTAATCCTGAACGCGAAATTCAACCATTTGTAGTTAAATTAACTGGTATTAATAATGGCATGTTAGTAAATGCTCCTAAATTTTATGAAGTTGCAAAACGTATTATTGAAATTACTAACGATTGTATTATAGTAGCTCATAATGCTGTTTTTGATAGTAGAATTTTAACAACCGAATTTAGAAGATTAGGCTACACGTATGAAAAGCAATCGGTTTGTACAGTTGAATTAAGTAAAAAATTGATCCCTGGCTTACCTTCCTACAAATTAGGAAAATTATGTCGCTCCTTGGCTATTCCCGTTGCTAGTAGGCATAGAGCAGATGGCGATGCTATGGCAACCGTTCAATTATTTAAACTTTTATTAAATAAAGATATTGATAAAGAAATTGTAAAAAAATCGGTTAAAACTATTATTCCTAAAAAATTAGCACCAAAATTACAAGATGTTTTAGACGAATTACCTTCTAAAACCGGATTATTTTACATTCATAATGGTACCAGTATTTTATACATTGGTAAAGGAAAAAACATTAAAAAATCCGTAAATCAATTATTTCTTCGGACTTCAAAAAAAGCAAAAGAAATTCAGAACAAGTTGACCTCTGTAACTTATGAAGACACTGGAAATGAACTTATTGCAAAATTAAAATTTGCCGAACAATTAAAAGTTAACAAACCTAAATATAATTTTATAAATAAAAATAATTTAAATGAAGTTACTTTTAATAATGACAATTTTTTAATCGTTGAAAAAGGAAGAGAAACTGGAGAAAAATCGGTCCTATTAATTGAAAACAACGAAGTAAAAGGCTTTTGCTATACTGATTTAAATTATCAAATAAATAATTTAGATGTATTGCATAGCTTAATATCTCCTATGGATAACAGTATTCTTAACAGAAATATTATTAAAAAATACTTACAAAAAAATAATGTAGAAAAATTAATTCGTTTTTAATTTAAATCTTCTATTTTAGTACAAACCAATTCATCTTTTTTTGAATAAATCAAAATCACATAAACACTGGAAAACAAGATTATATGAAATTATTTACGAAGCGGATACAAATGCTGGTAAATGGTTTGATATACTATTAATTTTTGTCATTTTATTTAGCATTATTATTGTAATGCTAGAAAGTGTTAATAGCATTGATGCAAATTATCATAATTTTTTAAACATTGCCGAGTGGGTTATTACCATACTTTTTAGTTTTGAGTACATAGCTAGAATAATTTGTATTAAAAAACCATCAAAATATATCTTTAGTTTTTATGGTATTATTGATTTTTTAGCTACTATACCAAAATATATATCCATCTTTTTTATTGGTACTCATGCACTTGTTGCATTAAGAGCTTTAAGGCTTTTACGAGTTTTTCGAATTTTAAAATTAACACGCTACTTAGGTGCATCCAATAAATTAATGGCTGCTTTAAAATCTAGCAAAATAAAAATTGCCGTGTTTTTATTTAGCGTTTTGGTGCTTACTATAATTTTAGGTACTGTAATGTACATTATTGAAGGTTCTGAAAATGGTTTTACAAGCATCCCTTACAGCATGTATTGGGCAATTGTAACACTTACCACTGTGGGTTATGGCGATATTTCTCCTCATACGCCACTTGGTCAATTAATTGCCAGTTTAGTTATGATTTTAGGTTACGGAATTATTGCGGTACCAACTGGAATTATAACTTCTGAAATGACTAAACAAGATAAAATACATACTAACACACAAACTTGCCCTAATTGCTTATATGACAAGCATTTAGATAATGCAATTTATTGCAATAAATGTGGAGAGAAATTAAATCATGAATAAGTATTTAATAACTGTAGTAGGTGCAACCGCAATTGGTAAAACTAGTTTAAGCATTAAAATAGCAGAGCATTTTAATACAGAAATAATATCATGCGATTCACGCCAGTTTTATAAAGAAATGAAAATTGGCACTGCGGTTCCTTCTAAGGAAGAACTAGCTGCTGTTCCGCATCATTTTATTCAAAACAGAAGTATTTTTGAAGATTATAATGTTGGGCAATTTGAAAAAGATGCACTAATAAAATTAAACGAATTATTTAAAAAACATCCTTTTGTAGTTATGGTTGGCGGTAGCGGATTATATACTAATGCCGTTGTTGATGGTTTAGATTATTTTCCAAAAGTAAACCCTGAAATTAGAGAACAACTAAATAAGGAAATAGAAAATGGCAACCTACCCAAACTTCAAAATCAGTTAAAAGAATTAGATTTAGAAAGTTATAATGCTATAGAAATTGAAAATCCACACAGACTTGTACGAGCCTTAGAAATTTGTATTGGTACAACAAAACCTTACTCATCCTATAAAAAACAAGCCAAACAAAAGCGCAATTTTATTCCAATAAAAATTGGGTTAGAAGCGCCGCGTGAAATTATGTACCAAAGAATAAATGAAAGAGTAGATTTAATGATAAAAGAAGGTTTAGTGGAAGAAGCCAAAAAATTATATGCCCATAAAAACCTAAATGCATTACAAACTGTTGGTTATAAAGAACTTTTTAATTATTTTGATGGAAATTATACCTTAAATTTTGCTGTTGAAGAAATTAAAAAAAATACACGCCGTTTTGCAAAACGACAAGTAACTTGGAATAAAAAAGATACACAAATACATTGGTTTAATTTTGAAGAAGATGAAAATACCATTATTAAACAGATTGAAAACTTACTAGTTTGAATAAAAAAGAAATTAAAGAATTTTTAGATGACAAAGTAATTCAATACAACAATCCAAAATTTATTGAAAGTGATCCTATTCAAATTCCACATCGTTTTACCTTAAAAGAAGATGTTGAAATTGCTGCATTTTTAACGGCAACTATTGCTTGGGGAAAAAGAAATATGATTATTAAAAATGCAAATAAAATGATGGAATTAATGGATAATTCGCCTTTTGATTTTGTTATGCATCATAAAACTGACGATTTAAATAAATTTGAAGGATTTGTTCATAGAACTTTTAATTCACAAGATTTTAAATTTTTTATAGCAGGGTTACAACATATTTATAAAAATTATGGAGGATTAGAAAATGTATTTTTAAAAAATTCTACTTCAAAATCTACACAGTCTGCCATACACACTTTTAAAAAAATATTTTTTGAAATTCCACATGCGCAACGAACTGAAAAACACATCTCTGATCCTTTAAAAGGTTCTGCTGCAAAACGTATTAATATGTTTTTACGATGGATGGTTAGAAAAGATTTCGCTGGTGTAGATTTTGGAATTTGGCAAAACCTCTCTCCTGCCCAACTATCTTGTCCGTTAGATGTGCATTCAGGAAATGTTGCACGAAAATTAGGTTTAATTACCAGAAAACAAAATGATGCTAAAGCACTTGCTGAATTAGATACTTCTTTAAGAAAAATGGATAAAACAGATCCGGTTAAATATGATTTTGCTTTATTTGGCTTAGGTGTTTTTGAAGGATTTTAATTTATCTTAAAACCTGAGTTCGTCATAAGGTTCACTGTAAACAACTGAAAATCATAACGTCCTTGCGAAAATTATAAACGGTAGTGCATAATTTGAAGCAATCTCCATATTTTTAGTAAGATTGCTTCTTCTTTTCATTGCACTTCAATCATCGCAATGACGCAGATTATTGATTTTCAGTCCTGTAATTATTTTATTATTTAGAACTCAGGTTTTAAAGTCTGCGTTAGGGATAGAACGGTTTGTTTGAGCTCTTTAAATTGCTATTTTTTGCAATTTAAAAGCGAGTAGTGATAGCCCGACCGTTTACGGTAACGCCCAAATTTTATAAAAAACTTTCTAAAGCCAACTCGTAACTTTGCAAGCCAAAACCTGCAATTACTCCTTTGGCATTAGGCGCAATATAAGATTGATGTCTAAATTTTTCTCTGGCATAAACATTAGATATATGCACTTCAATAACCGGAGTTTCAATTCCTTTTATAGCGTCGCCAATAGCCACAGAAGTGTGTGTATAAGCACCTGCATTAAAAATAATTCCTTGATAACTAAAGCCCACTTCATGTAATTTATTTATCAGTTCTCCTTCTACATTGCTTTGAAAATATTCCAAACCGACATCAGCATATTTTTTGGTTAAACTTTCTAAAAATTCATTAAACGTTACATTTCCATAAATAGAAGGTTCTCGTTTACCAAGTAAATTTAAATTAGGACCGTTTAGAATAAGTATTTTCATTTTTTAAACTATTATTTTGTAAATATATTTATTTTTAACGAATGAAATGGCTTAACGCTTTACAAGATTATCAATATTATTTAAAAATAGAAAAAGGACTTTCTAAAAACTCTATTGATAGTTATAGTAGAGATGTGAAAAAATTAATTCGTTTTTTAGAAGAAAATGAAATAAAGCACTCTCCCATTTCAATTAATCAAGCTGAAGTTCAACAATTTATGTACGAAACTGCAAAACAACTTAATGCACGTTCGCAAGCTAGATTACTTTCAGGTCTCCGGAATTTTTTTAATTATTTAATTTTTGAAGATTATAGAGAAGACAATCCTACAACGCTAATAGAAGCTCCTAAAATTGGTAGAAAATTACCCGATACACTTTCTGTAGAAGAAATAGATATTTTAATTAAAGCCATTGATTTAAGCACTAATGAAGGGGAACGTAATAGAACTATTATAGAAACTTTATATAGTTGCGGTTTGAGGGTTACCGAACTTACTAATTTAAAAATTTCCGATTTGTTTTTTGAAGAAGGATTTATTAGAGTTCTTGGCAAAGGAAACAAACAGCGTTTTGTTCCAATAAATAATCAAACTAAAAAATATATTAATCTGTATCAAAATTCTATAAGAAATCATATAAAAATTCAGAAAGGATTTGAAGATACCTTGTTTTTAAATAGAAGAGGAAAACAATTAACTAGAGTAATGATTTTTACTATTGTAAAAAAATTAGCGGAGAAAGCTGGCATACATAAAAGTATAAGTCCGCATACTTTTAGGCATTCTTTTGCAACACATTTACTAGAAAGAGGTGCTAATTTATTGGCAATTCAACAAATGTTAGGACACGAAAGTATAACTACTACAGAAATTTATATGCATTTAGATAAACGTTTTTTAAAGGAGGTTATGAATAATTTTCATCCTAGAAAATAAAAAATCTCGCTAATAGCGAGATTTTTTATTTTTATATATCATTGATTTTATTTAGCAATATTAACGGCTCTAGTTTCACGAATAACAGTTACTCTCACTTGACCTGGATAAGTCATATCATTTTGTATTTTTTGCGATATATTAAAAGATAATTCGTTTGCTTTGGCATCATTAACTTTTTCGCTTTCAACAATTACACGTAATTCTCTACCGGCTTGTATAGCGTACGCTTTTTGAACTCCACCAAAACCAAAGGCAATATCTTCTAAATCTTTTAAACGTTGAATATACGAATCTAAAACCTGACGACGAGCGCCTGGACGAGCGCCAGAAATTGCATCACAAACTTGTACAATTGGTGCAATTAATGTTTTCATTTCAATTTCATCGTGGTGCGCTCCAATAGCATTGCACACTTCTGGATTTTCATTATATTTTTCTGCCCATTTCATACCTAATAAAGCATGTGGTAATTCGCTTTCCGTATCTGGTACTTTCCCTATATCATGTAATAAACCTGCACGTTTAGCTAATTTGGCATTTAAACCTAATTCAGCTGCCATTATACCACATAAGTTAGCAACTTCACGAGAGTGTTGCAATAAATTTTGACCGTAAGAAGAACGATATTTCATTCTACCTATTGTTTTAATTAATTCAGGATGTAGTCCGTGAATTCCTAAATCTATAACGGTTCTTTTACCAACTTCAATAATTTCTTGTTGTAATTGTTTTTCTGTTTTTTTAACAACTTCTTCAATTCTAGCAGGATGAATTCTACCATCTGTAACCAATTTATGTAATGATAATCTGGCAATTTCTCTACGAACGGGATCAAAACAAGATAAAATTATAGCTTCAGGCGTATCATCCACAATAATTTCAACACCTGTTTCTGCTTCTAAAGCTCTAATATTTCTACCTTCTCTACCTATTATTCGACCTTTAATATCATCGGATTCTATGTTAAATACAGAAACGCAATTTTCTACAGTTTGCTCAACACCAACTCTTTGTATAGTATTTAATATTACTCTGCGTGCTTCTTGCTGTGCGGTTAATTTGGCTTCTTCAATAGTATCTTGAATATGAGCCATAGCATCCGATTTAGCTTCTTCTTTTAAGGAATGAACCAATTCCTTTTTTGCATCTTCAGCGGATAAACCTGAAATAGATTCTAAGTTTTCAACTTGTTTTCTATGTAGTTTATCAACTTCCTCTGTTCGTCGTTCAAAATATTCTACTTTTTTAGTATAATCTTCTAGTTTTGAGGTAACTTCTTTACTTAGCTTTTTATTTTTATCTAATACTTGTGATACCTGAGATTCTTTATCTCGAGTTCTTTTTTCAGCATCTGAAATTTTATTATTTCTAGATATTATTACTTTTTCATGTTCCGATTTAAGCTCAATAAACTTTTCTTTTGCTTGTAAAATTTTATCTTTTTTAAGAGCATCTGCATCTATCCTCGCTTCTTTTAAGATTTTTGTAGCTTCTTTTTTTGTATTTCTAATAATTTTAGTGGCTTTCGTTTTTTCCAAAACTTTTGCAATAACATAACCTATTGCTAAACCAAGTGCAATTCCAATTATTATTGGTAATATATAATTTTCCATAATTTTAGTGTATAAAAAAACCTACATTAGTACGGTTAATTAAACTCCTTATAACAAGATTAGGACTAACTAATTGATCAAGGATCCGCGCAAAACGGCATGCTTTTACAACTACGACTCATCCTTTATAAAGATATAGTGTTGAGTTAACAAACAAAAACTAATGTAGGCAGTATTATTATTTTATTTAAAGAACTTATTTTTTTAATTCCTCTTCAATTAAATTACTTAACTGAAGCATTTTTTCTGTTGCTTTATTAATATCATCATCTTTATTGATAGCATTTATTTCTAATAAGGATGCAAACTGTAGTGCACACATTGCTAAAACATCCTGCTTATCACTAACAGCATAATTTTTTTCAAATTTTGTAACTAAATCATTAATATTTTTAGCTGCTTTACGCATGCCTTCTTCTTCATTTTCATGGTTAACCCTAATTGGATAAACCCTCCCAGCAATAGTTACTTTTATTTTTAAAGGTTCTGCCATTTTAAAGATCTTATTCGCTTAATTGTTTAATACAAACATCCACTTCACGAATTAAAGCATTTATTTTGAGTTTTGTTTCTCTTCTATCTTCTTTACTGCCTTCTATAGTTTTAGCAATTTTTAATGAGTCATACTTTTGGCTTAGCTCGTTATATAATTGCTTATTCTTAATAATTTGATTTTCTAATTCTGAAATTTTTTGAAATAATAGCTGATTTTCCTTTTTTAAAAAAGTATAATTTTCTAAAAGTTTTTTAAGCTTTATTTCAACTAAATTAACAACTTCAGTAATTTTATTCATATTATATGTAAGAATACAAACTATGTAATACAAAGTTAGTGTTCGTAAACCAATATTACAACTGTTTTAATTTATTTTATAAATTTTATTTACAAAACAACTTCTATTTTATTACTATTTAAATTCAAATTTTAATAAATATTAGTATTTTAGCTTTAAATCCATACGTTTGAAAAAATTAATATTTTTACTTTTTATTCTTTCTTTTATAAAAGGCTTTTCACAAGGTGATATGTCTATAAATAATTCATTTTCAAAAGAATATTTTAAAAATCCACTAAATATTCCTTTGGTACTTTCTGGCACTTTTGGAGAATTACGAACCAATCATTTTCATGCAGGCTTAGATATTAAAACCCAACAAAAGGAAGGTTTACATGTTTATGCAGCTGCTAAAGGATATATTTCTAGAATAAAAGTTTCATTATGGGGTTATGGTAAGGCTCTTTATATTACACATCCTAATGGTTATACCACCGTTTATGCGCATTTAAAAAAGTTTAATCCTACAATTGAAAAATATATAAAGCAAAAACAATATAAAAAAGAAAGTTATCAAATTCAGGTATTTCCAATGCCAACTGAATTGCCTATTAATTCTAATGAAATTATAGCTTATTCTGGTAGTACTGGAGGTTTTGTTGGTCCTCATTTACATTTTGAAATAAGAAACACAAAAACAGAAAAGCCAATTAATCCAATGCTGTTTGGCATAGCTATAAAAGATAATATTAAACCAACGGTTAATACGCTTATTGGCTATTCACTAAGTAATAATTCAGCTATAAATCAAGTAAGTACACCAATTAAAATTTCATTCAAAAAATTAAAAAATGGTAATTTATTAGCCACAAAAATAACTGCAATTGGTACTATTGGATTCGGAATTAATGCTTTTGACCAATTAAATGGAGCTGCCAATAAAAATGGTTTATACGATTTAAAAATGTTAGTAAATGGTGAAAAACAATTTGAGTTTGAAGCATCCTCTTTTTCGTTTTCTGAATCGAAATATATTAACTTATTAATTGATTATAAACGATTTGAAGAATTAAATGAGCGAATACAAAAATGTTATATTGAACCTCAAAACAAATTAAGTTTATATAAAACCTCAAAAAATGGATATATAACCATTAAAGATGGCTTAAATTATACCATTAAAATTATTACTTCTGATTTTAAAGGAAATAAACGTACGATAACTATTCCTGTTGAAGGGAAAAAATCACCAATATTGGTAAAACCAAAGCTTAGTACAACTCCTTATAAAATTGATTATACTAAATTTTCAAAATTTACGAAAAATGGCGTTACTGTTGCCTTTCCTAAAAATACATTTTATAAAAATCTGAATTTAAAATTTGAAGTTACCGATAGTTTAGCTAAAATACATACGCCAACGGTTCCTTTAAATAAAAAGTTTACGTTAACTTTTAATGTTTCAAAATATAATTTAAAAGATAAAAAGGAACTTTATATTGCTTATGTGAATAAAAATGGAAAAACTAATTATCAACCAACCGTTAAAAAAGATGCTACATTTTACACATTATCCAAAAAACTTGGGAATTATAAATTGATGAAGGATAGTATAGCGCCAGTTATAAAATTAAAGAATTTTAAAGACAAACAGTGGTTAACACACTATAAAACATTACAAGTTAAAATAAATGATACAGATTCTGGAATTAAAAGCTATAGAGGAGAAATTGATGGCTCATGGATTTTAATGGAATATAATGTTAAAAGAGGATTATTAACTTATAATTTGACGGATAAAAAATTTGATGCGGCAAAACATCAATTAACTATAACAGTTACAGACAATGTTGGAAATAAAAATGTTTTAAATTCCTCCTTTTTTAGAAAAAAATAAGAATAATTTTGAAAAATATAACCCTACTTTTTTATTTACTTTTTAGCACCTTATTAATGGCTCAAACAACAACCATAAAAGGTATTGTTAAAAATATTGATAAGGAACCAATAGAAGGTGCTGCTATAAATGTTAAAGGTTTTGGAACTACTACTAATGCAAAAGGAGCTTTTCTTTTAAAAGTTCCTAAATCCAAAAAAATCACCATTACATTTAGTCACATTTCCTACGAAACTTATAAAAAAACAATTTTCACTTCAAATAATACTTACCAAATACATCTAATATTAAATGCTAAAATTGAACAAATTAATGAAGTAACTGTTGTAGATAAAAAGAAAGAAGCTCAAGGAATGATTGCTGTGAACCCGACAGATATAACCAAAATACCGGGTGCAAACCAAGGTGTTGAAAATATTTTAATGACTTTGGCTGGAGTAAATAATAATAATGAATTAAGCACACAGTATAATGTTCGTGGTGGTAATTTTGATGAAAATTTAGTTTATGTTAACGGAATTGAAGTGTATCGTCCATTTTTAGTTCGTTCAGGGCAGCAGGAAGGATTAAGTTTTGTAAATGGTAATTTAGTTCAAAATGTGAAATTTTCTGCAGGTGGATTTCAAGCGAAATATGGGGATAAATTATCATCTGTTTTAGATATTACCTACAGAACTCCAAAAGAGTTTGCCACGCGAATTAATGCCAGTTTACTTGGAGGAAGTGCAACCGTTGAAGGATTACTTTTAAAAAATAAATTAAGCGCTTTATTAGGAGTTAGATATAGAAATAATAGCTTATTTATCAATAGTAAAGATATTCAAACCAATGCAAATCCGAATTTTACCGATGCTCAATTATTTTTATCCTATTTGGTAAATCCTAAATTTAAAATTGATTTTTTAGGTAATTTTTCATTAAATAATTACAATTACACTCCAAAAACTCGAAGAACTAAATTTGGAACTATTACCAATCCTCAAGAATTAATTGTGTACTATAATGGAAAAGAAGAAGATAGTTTTAAAACTACTTTCGGAGCTTTAAAAGGAAGTTATATTGTTAATCAAAATTTAAATATCAGCTTAACAACATCAACCTATCATACCATTGAAGAAGAATATTATGATATTTTAGCAAATTATAATTTAGGAGATGTTAATACTGATTTTGGAGATGATAATTTTGGTGAAGTTAGCTTTTCCGAAGGTATAGGTTCTCAGTTAAATCATGCCAGAAATGATATGGATGCATTAATAAGTAATGCACAATTAAAAGCTACTTACAAAAAAGGAAAACATCAAATTGATGTTGGATTAAAATACCAAAATGAAGATATAAAAGATCGAATAAAAGAATGGGAAGTAATTGATTCTGTTGGATTTAGCGTTCGTCCTCCAAATCAATTCTCTAACAATCAACCTTACGAACCTTTTACTGGAGAAATTGTTCCTTTTCAAAATATAAATAATCAAAATCACATAACTATTGATAGACTTGTCTGGTTTGCACAATATAGCACATCATCCTTTTGGAACAATAATAAAATATGGTATAATTTAGGACTTCGATCTCATAACTGGAATGTAAATGGTAAAAATTCACCAACTTCTAATCAAATTATATATAGTGTTCGTGGACAATTTGCAATAAAACCCGATTGGCAAAAAGACATGCTTTTTAGAATAGCTGGTGGCTTGTACAACCAACCTCCATTTTATAAAGAATTAAGAGATTTTAACGGAAATGTGACTCCTTCTGTCAAAGCTCAAAAATCGGTACAAATTGTTTTAGGCCATGATTATAGTTTTAAATTATGGAAACGTCCTTTTAAGTTAATTTCGGAAATATATTATAAAAATTTAACTAATGTTAACACATATACTGTTGATAATGTTAAAATTAGATATAAAGCGGATAACAATGCTACAGGTTATGCAACTGGTATTGATGTTAGACTAAACGGTGAATTTGTTCCAGGAACACAAAGTTGGGTTAGCATTGGATTTTTAAAAACAGAAGAAAATTATAATCATTTAGGGTTTATTTCTCGTCCAACCGATCAACGATTTAAATTTGGAATGTTGTTTCAAGATTATGTTCCTAATATTCCAAATATTAAAATGTATTTAAATTTAGTATTTAATACCGGAGTTCCAGGAGGTTCTCCTTCTTATGCCAGTAGTTATGATTACCAAAATAGATTAAATGCCTATAAAAGAGCAGATTTAGGAATCTCTTATGTTTTTACCGATAAAAACAACAAAAACAATAGTCCTTTTCTAAAGAATTTTAAAGAATTTTCTATGGGTGTAGAAATTTTTAATATGTTTGATATTCAAAATTCTATAACAAATACTTGGGTTAGAGATGTGTACACCAAACAATTTTACGGCATACCAAATTATATGACCCAACGGATTTTTAATATTAAAATGGATGTTAAATTTTAACTATTTTAAAATTTGACTAGTATGTTCTTTGGTTTTAACCTTAGTAATAATATCTTCTATAATTCCGTTTTCATCAATAATAAAAGTTGTTCTATGAATTCCATCATATTCTCTGCCCATAAACTTTTTAGGTCCCCAAACGCCAAAAGCATTAATAACTTGTTTATCTTCATCTACCAATAATGGGTAAGGCAATTCATTTTTAATTATAAAATTTTGTTGACGTTTGGCAGAATCTGCACTTACGCCAAGCACCTGATAACCTTTAGCTAAAAATTGAGAATAATTATCACGTAAATTACAAGCTTCCATGGTGCAACCTGGCGTACTTGCTTTTGGATAAAAGAATAATACTAACTTCTTACCTTTATAATCCGTTAATTTAATGGTATTTCCATTTTGGTCTAATGTTTCAAATTTTGGGGCTTTATCTCCTATTTTTAATGTTATCATAATTTGTATTTTAGCTTTTTGTAAATATACTTAAAAAATGACCAAACAAGAAAGAGTTAAATTTGTAATAAACACCCTTGAAAAAATTTATCCTGAAGTTCCAATTCCTTTAAAACATAAAGATGCCTATACCTTATTAATAGCAGTTCTACTTTCCGCTCAAAGTACAGATGCAAGAGTAAATACCATAACACCAATATTATTTGCAAAAGCAGATAATCCATACGATATGGTAACGCTTTCCGTAGAAGAAATTAGAGAAATTATAAAACCAGTTGGTTTATCTCCAACCAAATCAAAAGGAATTTATGGTTTATCAAAAATTATTATTGAAAAATTTAATGGAAAAGTGCCACAAACTTTTGAAGATTTAGAAGCATTACCTTCGGTTGGACATAAAACAGCAAGTGTAGTTATGAGCCAAGCTTTTGGTTTTCCTGCTTTTCCTGTGGATACACACATTCATAGATTAATGTATCGATGGAATTTAAGTAATGGTAAAAATGTACAGCAAACTGAAAAGGATGCCAAGCGGCTATTCCCAAAAGAAATTTGGAATAAATTACATTTACAAATTATTTTTTATGGTAGAGAATTTTCTCCTGCTCGTGGTTGGAATATAGAAAAGGATATTATTACAAAAACAATTGGCAGAAAATCTGTTTTAAAATAAAAAACCCATTTTAGCTAGTAAAATGGGTTAAAAAAGAACATTAATTCAAATGTAATTCAATATAGTTTAAGTTGGTTTTAACTACTCTTAATTGCTTAGAGTAATTGAGCAAATATTGAATTATTTCTTCGCTAGGTTGCTCCTTAACAGGAGACTTTTCAGAGTAAAGTTTCATCATATATTATTGGTTTATAATAGTATAACGGCAAATATTTACTCTTAGTATATATTTTTATGAACTTACTAAAATAATTTGATGTTTTTCAATTAATTTTCTCAAATTAATCAGCGCATATCGCATTCTTCCTAAAGCGGTATTAATACTAACATCAGTACTTTCTGAAATTTCTTTAAAGCTCATGTCTTTGTACATTCGCATTACTAAAACTTCTTTTTGATCTGCAGGTAATTCTTCTACCAAATCTTTAACATCTCCCAATATTTGAGCTTTAATTATTTGGTTTTCAGCATTTAAAACATCATCACTTATTATTGAAAAGATATCAAATTCATCTGTATTATTAATTGTAGGAATTCTTTTTGAACGTCTAAAATGGTCTATAACTAAATTGTGTGCAATACGCATTACCCAAGGTAAAAATTTACCTTCTTCATTATAATTTCCTTTTTTCAACGTTTTTATTACTTTAATAAAAGTGTCCTGAAAAATATCTTCTGCAGTATCTTTATCTAATATTTTAGATAAAATAAAACTAAAAATTCGTTGTTTATGACGGTATATTAAAATCTCTAAAGATTTTTCATCACCATTAATATAATTGCTAACTAACACGCCGTCAGATTGTTTAGTACTTTTCATAATTGAAATACATTTAGGGGTTAAATTGGTTTGTATTTTATTTTAATTTATAAAAAGTAATGTTGTAGTATAGGCGTTCTTTTGTTTTTAAATGAGATTTCAAATATGCTATATTTTTTTTACAAAAACAAATTATTTTACACATAATCATTTAGTTAAAAATTAATTTATTGTAAGTATCTTTGCATTTATTCTTTTTTTTTACAAAAAATGACAAAAAATATAGCAACATTAGATCCAAAAAAAAATATTTTAATAAAAGGGGCAAAACTTCATAATTTAAAAAATATTGATGTTGCAATTCCTCGAAATAAGTTAGTAGTAATTACGGGATTATCTGGCTCAGGAAAATCAAGTTTAGCATTTGACACTTTATTTGCTGAAGGACAAAGAAGATATGTAGAAAGTTTATCGTCTTACGCACGTCAGTTTTTAGGCAAATTAAATAAACCGAAGGTAGATTATATAAAAGGTATTGCTCCAGCAATTGCTATTGAGCAAAAAGTTAATTCCACAAATCCAAGGTCAACCGTTGGTACTTCTACAGAAATATATGACTATTTAAAGTTACTTTTTGCTAGAATTGGAACTACCTACTCTCCTATTTCTGGTAAAAAAGTTAAAAAACATTCTGTTGCCGATGTTATTAATTTTGTAAAAACACTAGAAGAAAACTCTAAACTTTTATTACTTGCACCTGTGCATATACCAAGTAAAAGAAGTGTTAGCCAATCGCTTAAAATATTAGCACAGCAAGGTTATGCAAGAATTAAATATAAAAATGAAATTCTTAGAATTGATGAAATAAATACTACTATTAATAACGACTTTTATTTAGTAATTGACCGAATTGTAGTTAAAACCGACGAGGATTTTTATAATAGACTTGGTGATGCTGTTCAAATTGCTTTTTTTGAAGGTAAAGGAGAATGTATTATTGAAGATATTTCAGATAATAAACAAACGTTGTTTAACAATAAGTTTGAATTAGATGGATTGCAATTTTTAGAACCTAATGTTCATTTATTCAGTTTCAATAATCCTTATGGAGCTTGCAAAAAATGTGAAGGTTATGGAAGTATTATTGGAATTGATGATGAATTAGTTATCCCAAATACTGCTCTTTCTATTTTTGAAGATGCAATTTTACCTTGGAAATCAGATTCCTTTAAAAAATATAAATCCGATTTAATTAATGCTGCCTATAAATTTGATATTCCTATTCACAAACCTTGGTTTCAACTAACAGAAACGCAAAAACAATTGGTTTGGGAGGGAAATAAATCTTTTAAAGGAATTAACCACTTTTTTAATCATTTAGAACAAAAAAGCTATAAAATACAATATCGCGTAATGCTTTCTCGATATCGTGGAAAAACCAAATGTCCGGATTGTAATGGTAAACGATTAAGAAAGGAAGCTAATTATGTAAAAATTAACAACAAAAATATTAGCGATTTAGTTGATTTACCTTTAGATGAATTAACGGAGTTTTTTAAAAATATTCAATTATCTGATTTCCAAAAAGAAATAGCAAAACGTTTATTAGTAGAAATAAATAATAGATTAGCTTTTTTAAACAATGTTGGATTAAGCTATTTAACGCTAAACCGAACCTCTAACACACTCTCAGGAGGTGAAAGTCAACGAATTAACTTAGCAACTTCCTTAGGTAGTAGTTTGGTAGGCTCTATGTATATTTTAGACGAGCCTAGTATTGGACTTCACCCAAAAGATACCCAACGTTTAATAAAGGTACTAAAAGACTTACGAAACTTAGGCAATACAGTTATTGTAGTGGAACACGATGAAGACATTATGAAAGCTGCCGATGTTATTATTGATATTGGTCCTGAAGCTGGTACGCATGGCGGCAATATTGTAGCCGAAGGAAGTTTTAATACTATTTTAAAATCGAATTCATTAACCGCTCAATATTTAAATGGGACTTTAAATATTGAAGTTCCTAAAAAAAGAAGAACCTCCAATAATTTTATAACAGTTGTTGGAGCTAGAGAAAATAATTTAAAAAATATTGAAGTAACTTTTCCTTTAAATGGATTAACTGTGGTTACAGGAGTTTCTGGAAGTGGAAAAAGCACTTTAGTAAAAAACATATTATATCCTGCAATTCAAAAATCTATTGGAGGTTATGGCGAAAAGGTTGGACAATTTACCAAATTAGAAGGTAATTTTAAATCTATTGAAGTAATTGAGTTTATAAATCAAAATCCTATTGGACGCTCCAGTAGATCTAATGCGGTTACCTATTTAAAGGTATATGATGATATTCGTAATTTATTTACCCAAGAAAAATTATCTAAAATAAGAAATTACCAACCAAAACATTTTTCATTTAATGTAGAAGGTGGAAGGTGCGAAGTTTGTAAAGGTGAAGGCGTAGTTACTATTGAAATGCAATTTATGGCAGATGTGCATTTGGAATGTGAAGCCTGTAAAGGAAAGCGTTTTAAAAAAGAAATTTTGGAAGTGAAATTTCAAGATAAAAATATTAGCGATATCTTAAATGCTACGGTAGATGATGCTATAGATTTTTTTAAAGAACATAACGAAAATAAAATAGTTAAAAAATTACAACCTCTACAAGATGTTGGGTTAGGCTACATTACACTTGGACAATCTTCTTCAACCCTTTCAGGTGGTGAAGCCCAACGACTTAAATTAGCATCATTTTTAGTAAAAGGAAACCGACAAAGTAAATCCTTATTTATTTTTGATGAACCAACAACTGGTTTACATTTTCATGATATAAATAAATTAATAAAATCATTTAACGCTCTTATAAATAATGGGCATTCAATTATTGTTGTAGAGCATAATATTGAGCTAATTAAATGTGCCGATTATATAATAGATTTAGGTAAAGAAGGTGGCAAAAAAGGAGGAAATTTAATATTTGAAGGCACACCAGAAAATCTAGTTAATTGTAAAGAATCGTACACAGCTAATTATTTAGCCGAAAAATTACATTGATTTTTAAAATTATAATTCAATATTTTACTCCTTTTTTAGTTTTCTTGTTAAAACTTCTTCTGGAAAAGGAAAAACAATTGTTGAGTTTTTTTCTGATGCAATATTTGCAAGTGTTTGATATAGTCTTAGTTTTATTGCTGATGGCGATTTATCAATAATTTTTCCGGCTTCTAATAATGCTGCTGCCGCTTGCTCTTCTGCCTTAGCTAAAATAACGCGTGCTCTTCTAGATCGTTCTGCTTCTGCTTGATTTGCCATCATTCGTTTCATGTTTTCTGGCAATTGAATATCTTTTATTTTTACATCTATAATTTCAATTCCCCATTCATTAGTTTCTAAATCCACTATGGTTTTAATATTTTTACCCATTTCTTCACGTTTAGATAAAATAATATCTAATTCCACCTTTCCACAAACATCTCTAAGTGCTGCTTGTGCAAGTTGGGTAATGGCAAAGGTATATTCCTCAACCTCTAAAATTGCTTTTTCTGGGTTATTGATTTTAAAAAACACAACCCCATCAATACTACAAGGAACATTATCGGATGTCATCACTTCTTGAGACACTATATTTATGGTAATTACTCTGACATCTACAATTTGAATAGTTTCAACAAAAGGTATAATCCACCTAAATCCAGGCTCTAAAACAGATACATATTTTCCAAATCGAAATTTCAAACCTCTTTTGTATTCATAAATAATTCGAATACCAGCAAACAAAAAAAGAATAAATAGTACCAAAAACAACATTGTAAAGTTCATTTTTAAGGATTTTTATTTTTATTGGGATTATATTAATAAAAGACCTAGAATCTTATTTTTATAAAATTACTAGTAATATTAAGCAAAGGATTAGTTATAATTAGCCTTACTTTATGTTTCAATCTAAAGTTACAATAAAAGTAAATAATAACAAAATTATTAAACAGTTGATTTAAAAAGACTTAACTCTATAAATAATAAAAGCTTCTCAAAGAACGAGAAGCTTTTATTTGGGTGAAAGACCGGTTTCGAACCGGCGACCTCCGGAACCACAATCCGGCGCTCTAACCAGCTGAGCTACAATCACCATTTATTTGGAGTGCAAATGTAAAACATTTGTTTTTTTTTACAAACCTTTTTTTAAATTAAATTATCAAAAGATTTTACAGCCACATAACGCTCTGTTGTAAAGCCTTCTGCATAATCCGTGCCAATTAATCTTCCTAAATCTTTTGCTCTATATTCAATACTATCCAAAAAGTTTTTACTAGTAATAGGTGAAATAGCTTCCTTACTATCCGGATTATAAAATTGTGAACTATAAGCTTTAACAGCTTTAATTTTTAAATCAATAAACCCCGTAACGTCCACAACAAAATCAGCTTCTATATTTTTCCATTGAATATAATGATAAACATGTTTAGGTCTCCAAGCTTCTTGTAAATTATCATCTAGATGGGTTTCTATTTTTATTAATCCCGATAAAAAACAAGCATCGGAAACTAATTTACTTCCTTTACCATGATCTATATGTCTATCATCAATAGCATTACATAGTACTATTTCAGGTTTATATTTTCGAATAACTTTTATAATTTCAAGTTGATTTGTTTTATCATTTTTAAAAAATCCATCTGCAAAGCTTAAATTTTCTCTAACTTTAACATTTAAAATAGTGGCAGCTTCTTTTGCTTCTTTTTCTCTAATTTCAGCAGAGCCACGAGTTCCTAATTCTCCACGAGTTAAATCGATAATTCCCACTTTTTTACCTGAAGCTATTTCTTTTGCAATAGTTGCTCCACAACCCAATTCAACATCATCTGGATGAGCTCCAATAGCTAATATGTCTAATTTCATAAAAAAAAACTTATTAATTTATCGTACAAATATACTATAAAAAAAAACAGGTTTTAAGTTAATAAATCCTAATAGGAATAAGTAATTCAGTAAATATTAACTCTTTATAAAAAAATTCAATAAAAAAATAAATGGTAAAAAAAACATAATAAATGGTATTTTTATTTGGTTGTATGGAATTTATTATATACATTTGGAACAAGTTTTACCCCAATACCCCCACATTATGAAAAAAGTAGTAACCCCTATCTTAGTTTTTTTAGCAACTTTTCAGATTGCTTTTTCTCAAATTACAGATACCGAAAAAAATGCTTTGCTTGATTTATACAAATCAACAAATGGCGAAAGTTGGAACAATACTTGGGATTTATCTTCAGATGTAAATACTTGGTATGGCATAACTGTTGAAAATAATACAATTACCAAAATTGAATTAGGAATGAATAATTTATCAGGAGAAATTCCTGCATCAATTGGTAATTTAAAAGCATTAACCACGCTAAATTTAGGTTTTAATAAATTAGGTGGAAATATTCCAGAAGAAATTACTTCTATCCAATCTTTGGAAACAATACAATTATATATGAATCAATTAGAAGGTGAAATTCCTGCTTCTATTGGTAATTTGAAAAATTTAAAAGTTTTAGAAGTTTTTAATAATTTTTTAAGTGGTAATTTACCTGAGTCTATGTATAACTTAACAAAACTTGAAAAACTACAATTAAGTAGTAATCGTTTAACAGGGTATCTTTCTTCTAATATAAAAAACTTACAAAACTTACAACAATTAAGTGTTTTTGATAATTCATTCTATGGAAAAATTCCTCAAGAATTAGGTTCATTACTAAGCTTAACAGAACTTTCATTAGGAAATAATTTATTTGAAGGAGACGTTCCTTTACAATTAAATAAGTTATCCAATTTAAAAACATTATTACTAAATAATAACAGATTAGTTGGATCTATTGATGCTAGCATTAAAAATTTACCAAACTTATTAACTATTGAGTATGGTAATAATCCTACCGCTATTGATGTTAACACCAATGTGCTTACACAAAATACAATGAAACCATAATAACTTTAACTTAAATAAACAACCCCACGAAAAGAGGAGACTGAGAAATCAGCCTCCTCTTTTTTATTTCTTACAAGATTAATTAATAACCTCTAAATCCTTTTTGATTTTTTATATTTGCCAAAGAATAACCATTTAGCATTGACATTATTAAATAATAATCAGTTACAACAAATATAAATTATAAAAAAATGAGAAAATTAATTTTCATAATTTTATCAGTAGTACTTCTAGTAGTTTCTTTTTTTTTGGCTAAATATTTAATAGCCAATAAAAAAAAGGTAAAACCCTCTTCTGAAAAAATAGTTAATACAGCCTATACAAAAACGGTTTTAAATTCAACTATTCCAATTAAAATTTCTACAACTGGAAATTTAGTTGCAAAAAATAAAATAGATTTATATGCTGAAGTTCAAGGAGTACTTGAAATATCTAAAAAAGATTTTAAACCCGGAACACATTATTTAAAAGGACAAACCATTATAAAAATTAATAGTAATGAATTTAATGCAAATATAAAGGTTCAAAAAAGCAACTTATATAATGCTATTATATCCATTATGCCTGATATAAGACTCGATTATACTGAGGAATATACCAAATGGCAATCATATTTACAAAATTTTAATATTAATAAGGAAATTCAAAATCTTCCTAAACACAATTCAGAAAAAGAAAAGTTTTTTATTTCTGGTCGTGGAATTACTTCTGCCTATTATAACGTAAAAAATTTAGAAGCTAAACTTAATAAATACACTTTAAGAGCACCATTTAATGGAATATTAACAGAATCTTTAGTAACTCCTGGCACTTTAATTAGACAAGGTCAAAAGATAGGTGAATTTATTGACCCTTCCGTTTATGAAGTTAGTGTTGCTGTTAAATCAGAATATAGAGATTTGTTAGAAATTGGTAAAAAAGTAGAGCTATATAATCTTGAAAAAACCAAAACTTGGATTGGAAATGTGGTTAGAATTAATGGTAAAGTTGATGCATCTACTCAAACAATAAATGCTTTTATTCAAGTTCAAGGTAAAGACTTAAAAGATGGTCAATATTTAGAAGTTGCATTACATGCAAAATCAGAAAACAATGCTTATGAAGTTAAAAGAAAACTTCTAATTAATAATTCAAAACTATTTATAGTAAAGGATTCTAAATTAAGCTTAACTCCTATTTTAAAAGTTTTCGAAAATAAAAATTCTGTTATTTTAAAAGGGTTAAAAGATGGAACTCAATTATTATCCAAACCTATTCCTGGTGCATTTGAAGGTATGTTGGTTAAAGTCTTAAATGAAAATAAAAACTAAAAATGAAAAAACTTATTGGATATTTTATAAATTTCCCAGTTGCAGTTAATATTTTTATTTTAGCTTTTGTTGGTTTTGGTTTAGTTGGTGCCTTATCCATGAAGTCTTCTTTTTTCCCATTAGTGCCTTCACAAAATATTTCGATACATTTATCTTACCCTGGTGCTTCACCAGAAGAAATGGAAGAAGGTATTGTATTAAAAATAGAAGATAATTTAAAAGGTATTATAGGAGTTGACCGTGTTACTTCGGTATCAAAAGAAAATTCAGCAACTATTAATATTGAAACTATAAAAGGTAAAAACATTGATGTTGTTTTATCCGATGTTAAAAACGCTGTGGATAGAGTTCCATCATTTCCTTCTGGTATGGAGCCTCCTATAATTGCAAAAATTGAAACTATGCGGCCAACCATCAGTTTCACTATAAGTGGCAATAATATTCCTCTAACAACTTTAAAACAATTTGCAAGAAAGGTTGAAAATGATTTACGAAATATAAGTGGAATCTCACAAGTTGTTCTAACAGGATTTCCTGAACAAGAAATTGAAATTGCAGTAAGAGAAAAAGACTTAAGAGCTTACAATTTATCCTTTACAGAAGTTGCAAATGCCGTAAATAAAACAAATTTACTTATTTCAGGTGGAAATATTAAAACAAATAGTGAGGATTACTTAATTAGAGCTAGAAATAAAAATTATTATGGTAACGAGCTATCAAACCTAGTAGTTAGGGCTAATTCTGATGGTAATATTATTAGATTAAATGATATTGCAAATATTTCTGACACCTGGTCTGAAAATCCAGATAGATTATTTTTTAATGGAAAAAAAGCTATTGAAATAACTGTAAACAATACTAATAGTGAAGATTTAATTTCGTCTGCTGAAAGTGTTAAAGAGTATATAACTAAATTCAATCAGCAACACCAAAATGTTCATATTGATATTTCTAGCGATAATTCTATAACCTTAAAACAACGTACTAACTTATTACTAAAAAATGCTGCTATGGGCGTTTTTTTAGTTCTATTTTTCTTAGCTATATTTTTAAATGTTCGATTAGCTTTTTGGGTAGCAGCTGGTATTCCAATTGCATTTTTTGGTATGTTTATTTTTGCCTCATATACAGGAGTTACTATTAATGTACTATCCTTATTTGGTATGATTATAGTTATTGGTATTTTAGTGGATGATGGAATTGTAATTGGCGAAAATATTTATCACCATTACGAAAAAGGAAAAACCCCGATAAAAGCTGCTATTGATGGCACTCTAGAAGTTATTCCTCCAATAATATCTGCAGTTTTAACCACTATTATAGCTTTTTCAACTTTTTTCTTTTTAGACGGTAGAATGGGAAACTTTTTTAGTGAAGTTTCCACCATTGTAATTTTAACCTTAACGGTATCTCTTGTTGAAGCTATTATAATTTTACCAGCTCATATTGCACATTCAAAAGCTTTAGAAAAAAAAGATAAAAAACGGAATAGATTAAATGCTTTCTTTTTTAAAGTAAATCAACTTTCAGAAAAAGGTCTTTTTTATTTTAGAGATAATGTTTATGCTCCTTTTTTAAAGTTCTTTCTAAAAAATAAATTATTAGGATTTGCCATTCCAATATCTCTTTTTATTTTAAGCATTGGTGCTCTTGGTGGTGGTATTGTTAAAACCTCTTTTTTTCCTTCTGTTGCCAGTGATCGAGTTTCTATAAGTTTAAAAATGCCTCAAGGAACTAGTGAGATTATTACAGATTCTATTATTTCTAATATTGAAAATACAGCTTGGCAAGTAAGCAAAGAATTTACAAAAAAACAAACGGGCAATACTCCTGTAGTTCAAAATATAATAAGAAGAATTGGTCCAGGAACATCAAACGGAAGTTTAACTGTAAATCTACTTCCTGGTGAAGAACGAGATTTTTCATCACCAGAAATAACCAATGCTATAAGAAATAAAGTTGGAAAAGTATATGGAATTGAAAGTTTAACTTTTGGATCAGGTGGAAATTTTGGTGGTAGCCCAGTTTCTGTAGCGTTATTAAGTAATAATATAAAAGAACTAAAAAATGCTAAAATTGAATTAAAAAACATATTAAGTAAAAATGTTTTATTAAAGGATATTGCAGATAATGATCCTGCTGGCATTAAAGAAATTCAAATTAAATTAAAAGATAATGCTTATCTACTTGGATTAAATTTACAAACTGTAATGAATCAGGTTAGGTATGGTTTCTTTGGATTACAAACTCAACGATTTCAGAGAGGTCAAGATGAAATTAAAGTTTGGGTACGATATAAAAAAGAAGATAGGTCATCTATAAAAAATTTAGATGATATGTGGATTACTACTCCTTCAAACAAAAAGGTGCCTTTTTCAGAAATTGCAACCTACACTATTAAACGTGGTGATGTTGCTATAAACCATTTAAGCAGTAAACGCGAAATTCAAGTAACAGCAGATATGGTTTCCCCAAAAGAAAGTGTAACAGATATTTTAGAGGATATTAAACTAAATGTTATGCCTAAAATTTCTTCAAAATATCCAACAGTTTCAGCTTCTTACGAAGGACAGAATAGAGAAATGCAAAAAACTATGAAATCTATTAAAATTGTAGGATTCATCATTTTAGCTCTAATTTATATTGTTATTGCCTTTACATTTAGGTCTTTTGATCAACCAATTTTACTAATTCTACTAATCCCATTTAGTTTAATAGGTGTTCTTGTAGGGCATTGGATTCATGGTTTTCCAATCAATATCCTATCCTGGTTAGGAATTATTGCCTTAATTGGAATTATGGTAAATGATGGTTTAGTGCTTATTGAAAAATTTAATACTTATTTAAAAGAAGGAATGAAATACAATAAAGCTCTAGTTCTAGCATCTGTTTCAAGGTTTAGAGCCATTCTTTTAACCTCGTTAACTACTGTGGCCGGATTAGCTCCCTTACTTCTAGAAAGAAGTAGGCAAGCGCAGTTTTTAAAACCAATGGCAATTTCTATTTCCTATGGTATTGCCATTGCCACTGTGCTCACCTTAGTTATGCTTCCTTTGTTATTAGCGGTTTCCAATAGCATTAAAGTTTTTATAAAATGGGTTATAACAGGTAAAAAAGTCTCTAAAGAAGAAGTAGAAAGGGCAATTATTGAATTAAAAAATAAAGAGAATGAAATACATTAATAAACTTACCATTTTATTATTAATCAGTTTTTCCGCTACTTTTGCTCAAGAAAAACTCACCAAAGAACAAGCTTTAAAAATAGCATTAGAAAATAATTATAGTATTAAAATAGCTAAAAACAATATAAAAATTGCTAAGAATAATGCAAGTATTTATAATAGCGGTTATTTACCAAAAATAATTGCAAATGCCAGTGGTAACTATAGTATAAATAATACTGAACTTACAAATAGAGATGGTGTAAAATCTGAAATAAATGACGCCGAATCTCAAGGTTACAATGCTTCAATAGGTTTAAATTATACTATATTTGATGGTTTAGGAAGATCCTATAATTATAAAAAGTTAAAAGAAACTTATAATTTATCTGGGCTCGAAGCCAAAACCATTATTGAAAATTCAGTATTACAAATATTCACCTTATTTTATGAAGTAGCTAGGTTAGATGAAAATGCTAAAATCATTTTAGAATCCTTAAATATTTCCAAACAACGATTAAAAAGAGCTAAATATAGTTTTGAATACGGGCAAAGCACAAAACTTCAATTATTAAATGCCCAAGTTGATGTTAATAATGATAATATTAACTATATAAATACTTTACGCTCTTTAGCTAATGCTAAACGTGATTTAAACTTACTTTTAGGAAGGCAGATTAACACCAAATTTACTACAAATACAAATATAAAATTTACTGCAATTTTTGAGCTTCCAACTTTACTAGAAAAAGCAAAAAAATATAATATTGAAGTTTTAAAATCAAACAAAAATATTGCATTAAGTAATTTCGATTTAAAAGTAAGCAAATCAAAGTTACTACCTAACCTAACATTAAGTGGTTTCTATGGTTATAACAATTCAAAAAACGATGCTAGTATTTTTACAAATCAATTATCAAATGGTTTAAATACCAGCTTAAACCTAACTTGGAACTTATTTGATGGTGGAACAACTAAAACACGCATACAAAATTCAAAAATAATTAAGGATAATTTGTTAATTCAAAAAGAACAAATTGAAAATGAATTAGAACGTAATGTTTCAAATTCATTAGAAGTTTATAATAATGCATTATTCATTTTAAGATCTGAAGAAAAAAATGTAGAAACCAGTAAACGTAACTTCTCAAGATCCAAAGAACAATTTATATTAGGACAAATTACCTCTATAGAATTCAGACAAGCTCAAGTTAATTTACTTAACTCTAAGTCTAATTTAAATCAATCCAAATACTTAACAAAAAATGCTGAATTAAAATTATTACAACTATCAGGAGAATTATTAAATACCAATTTTTAAAATCTAACTAATTTGATAAAAATATTTTGGTTGCAGTTTGGTTTCCAATTTTATCTTCTGCTAATATTTCTGTAATTTTTATTACTAAAACGTTTTCGCTCTAAAAATCAATGAGATAAATCATTAAAAATAAATTAGCAATTCGTAAATTTGTAGCACTTTTTATTAAAAAACTAAAATAATATAAAATATAATTAAAAGATGGAGACATTAAAAAATGTAAAACAACGGGTATTTAAGTTTGGCAATAAGACTGCGGATGGTAATAGCAGTATGAAAAACTTATTAGGTGGTAAAGGAGCTAATTTAGCAGAAATGAGTGCAATTGGAATTCCTGTTCCTCCTGGATTTACAATTACTACAGACGTTTGTACTGAATATAATAAATACGGAAAAAATGAAGTAGTTGCTTTATTGAAAAATGATGTGGAAGCTGCGGTAGCCAATGTTGAAAAATTAATGGGAACAAAATTTGGTAGTAATGAAAATCCTTGTTTACTTTCTGTTCGTTCAGGTGCAAGAGTTTCTATGCCAGGAATGATGGATACCGTTTTGAATCTTGGTATGAATGATAATTCAATTCAAGGATTAATTGCAAAAACCGGTAATGCGCGTTTTGCTTGGGATTCTTACAGACGATTTGTTCAAATGTTTGGTGGTGTTGTTTTAGGTGTAGGTGCCAAATCAAAAGAAGATCACGACCCATTTGAAGAAATTATTTATAGCGCTAAAGAAGCTAAAGGAGTTAATTTAGATACTGAATTAGAAGTTGAAGATTTAAAGCAAATGGTTACCGACTTTAAGGCTGCTTGTACTGCACAAACAGGTGAAGCTTTTCCTGAAGATCCTTGGGATCAACTTTGGGCTAGTATTACAGCTGTATTTGATAGTTGGATGAATCCAAGAGCAATATATTATAGAGGTATGAACCAAATTCCTGAAGAATGGGGAACTGCCGTTAATGTTCAAGCAATGGTTTATGGTAATATGGGAAATAATTCTGGTACAGGTGTTGCTTTTACAAGAGATGCAGCTACTGGAGAAAACATATTTAACGGAGAATATTTAATCAATGCTCAAGGTGAAGATGTAGTTGCTGGTGTTAGAACGCCACAACAAATTACATTAGAAGGTTCAAAAAGATGGGCTGTTTTAGCTGAAGTTTCTGAAGAAGATAGAAAAACTAACTATCCTTCATTAGAAGAATTGATGCCAGCCGTTTATAAAGAATTAAATAATACTCAAAATACACTTGAAGAACATTATAATGATATGCAAGATTTAGAGTTTACCATACAAGATGGTAAACTTTGGATGTTACAAACGCGTACTGGTAAACGTACTGCTGCAGCTATGGTTAGAATAGCAATGGAATTATTAAATGATGGCAGAATAACTGAAAAAGAGGCTATTTTAATGCAAGAACCTGCTAAATTAGATGAACTTTTACATCCTGTTTTTGATGGTGACGCTATAAAAGCAGCAAAAGTTTTAGCAAAAGGATTACCTGCATCACCTGGTGCTGCATCCGGACAAGTTGTTTTCTTTGCAGATGAAGCTAATAAATATCCTGTATCTATTCTTGTTCGTGTAGAAACATCTCCTGAAGATTTAGAAGGAATGAATATTGCTAAAGGTATTTTAACTGCTCGTGGTGGTATGACTTCACATGCGGCTGTTGTAGCACGTGGAATGGGTAAATGTTGTGTGTCTGGTGCTGGAAATATTAAAATTGACTACAAAACCAGAGTAATGACTGTGGATGGTGAAGAATTAAAAGAAGGAGATTGGGTTTCTTTAAATGGCTCTACTGGTGAAGTTTATGAAGGTAAAATTGCAACTAAAGATGCTGAATTAAGCGGAAACTTTGGTAAAGTAATGAACCTTGCTGATAAATACAGAACACTTGGTGTAAGAACAAATGCAGAAACAGAGAGAGAATGTAAAGTAGCCGTTGAATTTGGAGCTGAAGGTATTGGACTTTGTCGTACAGAACACATGTTCTTTGAAGGAGAACGTTTAGTACGTATGCGTGAAATGATTTTAGCAGAAGATGAAGCTGGAAGAAGAGAAGCATTAAATAAATTACTTTCTATTCAACGTAAAGATTTTAAAGATGTATTTGCTGCAATGGCTGGCTTACCTGTAACTGTTCGTTTATTAGATCCACCATTACATGAGTTTGTACCTCACGAAGAAGAAAATCAAAAAGAAATGGCTAAAGAAATGGGTATTTCTGTAGATGCTATTAAACAAAAAGTTAGCGATTTACATGAATTTAACCCAATGTTAGGTCATAGAGGTTGTAGATTAGGAAATACATATCCTGAAATTACCGAAATGCAAGCAAGAGCTATTATTGAAGCAGCAATGGAATTAAAAGCAGAAGGTGTTAAAACGTTTCCTGAAATTATGATTCCTCTTGTTGGAACAGTAAAAGAATTCAAATTACAAGAAGAAATTGTAAGAGGTATTGCTGAACAAGTATTTGCAGAAAAAGGAGATAAAATTGATTACTTAGTTGGTACAATGATTGAAATTCCTCGTGCAGCTTTAATTGCAGATAAAATTGCAGAAGCAGCAGAATTCTTCTCTTTTGGAACAAATGACCTTACTCAAATGGGCTTTGGTTATTCTCGTGATGATGCCGGTAAATTTTTACCTATTTATATTGAAAAAGGAATTTTAAAATCTGATCCTTTTCAAGTATTAGATCAAGAAGGAATTGGACAATTAGTTGAAATGGGAACTACAAGAGGTCGCTCATCAAATCCTAAATTAAAAGTTGGTATTTGTGGTGAACACGGTGGCGAACCAAGTTCTGTTGAATTTTGTCACAGAGTTGGTATGAACTATGTTAGTTGTTCTCCATTTAGAGTGCCAATTGCACGTTTAGCGGCAGCGCAAGCAGCAATTAAAAATGAAGCATAAATAAATTAAATTATATTTATATTCAAAATTCCATCTTTTTTAAAAGGTGGAATTTTTTTTATCCCTCAATTCAATTATATTCGTTGTATGATTAAAGTAGTAATACTCGGCGCTGGAAATGTTGCTTTTCATTTAACTAATTTTTTATTAAAAAATAAAAAAGTAGCATTGCTTCAAGTTTATAATAAAAACATTAATAAAATTGATTACTTAAAAAATGCGGTATCCGTTACCGATAAAATATCTAACTTAAACAAAACTGGAGATATTTATATAATTGCTGTTTCAGATGACGCCATTTCTTCACTATCTAATCAATTAATGCTACCTAATAAATTAGTAGTACACACTTCAGGAAATGTTTCTATAAACGAATTACAGTCAAAAAGTGGTAAAGGTGTTTTTTATCCATTACAATCTTTTTCGAAAAATAAAAACATCAATTTTAAAAATATTCCTTTTTGTATTGAGGCAGATACTTCAAAAAATTTATTCCTTTTAAAAACATTTACAAAAATAATTTCTGACACGTATTTTCTAATAAATTCTGAACAACGAAAACAATTACACTTAGCTGCAGTTTTTGTAAATAATTTTGTAAATCATTTATATTATTTAGGCAATGAAATTTGTGAGGAAAATAATATTCCTTTTGAAATATTAAATCCTTTAATTAAAGAAACCGCTAATAAAATTGAAGAACTCTCCCCTTTTAATGCTCAAACTGGACCAGCAAAAAGAAATGATAAGGAAACCATGAAAAAACAGTTAGCAATGTTACCAAAAAAATCAAAAGAAATTTATACATTGCTTAGTAATTCTATCTTAGAAACGTATGGAAAAAAGTTATAAAGAAATAATGCCCGAAATTACTACATTTATATTTGATGTAGATGGCGTTTTAACAGATGGCATAGTTAATGTTACTACAAATGGTGAGCTTATACGAAATATGCATACAAAAGATGGTTTTGCATTAAAAACTGCGGTGTTAGAAGGTTTTAATGTTTGCATAATTTCAGGAGGAAATAATGAAGGAGTTAGAACCCGTTTAAGTGGATTAGGAATTCAAAATATTTATTTAGGAGCTCATAATAAAATAGAACAATTTGAAGCTTATATCCATTCAAATAAAATAAATCCTAGGCACATTTTATATATGGGTGATGACATTCCAGATTATCCAGTTATGAAAAAAGTTGGTTTGCCAAGTTGCCCAAAAGATGCTGTTCCAGAAATACAAGCTATTTCAGCTTATATTTCTCAAAAAAAAGGAGGAAAAGGTTGTGTACGAGATGTAATTGAACAAGTATTAAAGGTACAAGAAAAATGGCATAAACATTTTGATGCCAAATACGATTAAATGAAAACAAATATAAATAAACATAAATTCTTAAACTCATGAAAAAAAACATTTTTTTAGCAATTACACTTGTATTTACCTCTGTTTTAATTAGTAATGCACAATCTATTTTTGGCAAATGGAAAACTATTGATGATGAAACAGGCAAAGAAAAATCAATAGTTGAAATATATAAAGTTGATGGTAAAGCTTATGCAAAAGTTTTACAACTTTTAGAAAAAGGTAAAGAAGATAAAGTTTGTGACAAATGTAAAGGCGCAAAAAAAGACCAACCGGTAAAAGGAATGGTAATTATAAATGGGCTATCTCAAGATGATGATGAATGGAATGGTGGTAAAATTTTAGACCCAAAAAATGGTAAAGAATACAAATGCTATATTACGCTAGCTGAAGCTAACAAATTAAAAGTTAGAGGATATATTGGTTTTGCCCTAATTGGTAGAACTCAATATTGGTATCGTGTAGAAGAATAAGCCTATTTAATCCTAATTTAAAAAGTCAAGAAATAATATTCTTGACTTTTTTTATATTATAAAATCCGTTGTAGACTAATTCTTTTTTTTAAGCATAGGAACAAATTTAAAATTTCCTAGTTCGTGTTTTTCAAATTTTTTAACTCCAGTTCTTTTAAAAAGAGTCATAACCTGAATATCTTCTCCTATTGGAATTACTAACCTACCTCCTACTTTAAGTTGTGCTAATAATGGTTTAGGCACAAATGGTGCACCCGCTGTAACAATAATCCCTTCAAATGGTGCTTCCTCAGGCAAACCTTTATAACCATCCCCAAAAATCATTCGTTTTGGATTGTAGCCTAACTTTGGTAAAAACAAATTAGTTTTTTTAAACAATTCTTTTTGGCGCTCAATGGTATAAACTTTTGCTCCCATTTCAATTAAAACTGCAGTTTGATAACCAGAACCTGTACCAATTTCTAAAATTTTATCTCCATTTTTAACTTCTAACAATTCAGTTTGGTATGCTACAGTGTAAGGTTGAGAAATGGTTTGTTCCGCAGCAATTGGAAATGCTTTATCCTTATAGGCAAAATCTACAAATCCTGAATCCATAAATAAATGACGTGGCACATTAGCAATTGCTTTTAACACATTTTCATCCTCAATCCCTTTGTTTTTAATAATACTTACTAATTGATTTCTAAGTCCTTTATGTTTATTTGTATCTTTCACTAATTAATTTAATTTCAAATGCTAAAAATAGGAATAAATGCATAAAGATTAGTATTTTTGTTATCTTAAAATTAAAAAATAAACTATGCTTAATGTAGGGGTTTTAGGTGCTGGTCATCTCGGAAAAATTCATTTAAAATTATTACAACAATCTAAAAAATACAATTTGGTTGGGTTTTACGATCCAATGGAAGAAAATGCGAAAAAAGTAGCAGAAGAGTTTGGTTATAAAGCTTTTAATAATATAAGTGAACTTATTAAAAATGTGGATGTGGTGGATATTGTTACTCCAACACTTTCTCATTTTGATTGTGCAAAAGAAGCTATTACTGCCGGTAAACATATTTTTGTTGAAAAACCAATTACAAAAACTATTGAACAAGCAGACATTTTACTTGAACTTATTAAAAAACATAAAGTTAAAGGTCAAGTTGGGCATGTAGAACGCTTTAACCCAGCGTTTACAGCGGTTAAAAACAAAATAAATAGTCCAATGTTTATTGAAGGCCATCGCTTAGCCGAATTTAATCCTAGAGGTACTGATGTTCCTGTGGTTTTAGATTTAATGATTCACGATATTGATATTATTTTAAGTATTGTAAATTCAAAAGTAACACATGTAAGTGCAAGTGGCGTTTCCGTAATTAGCGACACTCCAGATATTGCTAATGCCAGAATTGAATTTGAAAACGGTTGTGTAGCTAATTTAACTGCAAGTAGAATTTCCTTAAAAAACATGCGCAAAACTCGTTTTTTTCAAAAAGATGCTTACATAGCAGTTGACTTTTTTGAAAAAGCTACAGAAGTAGTTAGAATGAAAGATGCTCCGGAAAACCCTGGTGATTTTGACATGATTTTACAAAATGCAGAAGGAATTAAAAAACAAATTTATTTTGAAAACCCAAAAGTTGAAGCAAACAATGCTATTTTAGATGAATTAGAAACCTTTGCTGATGCCATAAATAATAATACAACTCCTATTGTTTCCCTAAAACAAGGAACTGAAGCGCTAAGAGTTGCACATAGGATAATTAATGATTTTTAAATAAAAAACAATGAAAAATATAGCTGTTATTGGTGCAGGAACAATGGGTAACGGAATTGCTCACGTATTTGCTCAAAATAATTTTAATGTTAATTTAATTGATATTTCTGAAGAAGCTTTAAATAAAGGAATAGCTACCATAACAAAAAACCTAGATAGATTATTAGTTAAAGAACGAATTACAGAAGAAATAAAAAACAATACGCTTGAAAATATAACTACTTTTACTTCTATTGCAGAAGGAGTAAAAAATGTAGATTTAGTTGTTGAAGCTGCCACTGAAAATGTAGATTTAAAGTTAAAAATATTTAAACAAATAGATAAGGAAGCTCCAAAAAATGCAATTTTAGCATCCAATACTTCATCCATTTCTATTACAAAAATTGCAGCAGTAACTAGCAGACCTGAAAAAGTAATTGGTATGCACTTTATGAATCCTGTTCCAATTATGAAATTAATTGAAATTATTAGAGGCTATTCTACTTCAAAAGAAGTTACTTCTACTATTATGGAATTATCAAAAAAACTAGGAAAAACACCTGTTGAAGTTAATGACTACCCAGGTTTTGTTGCAAATAGAATTTTAATGCCAATGATTAATGAAGCCATTGAAACTTTATATAATGGCGTTGCAGGAGTTTATGAAATTGATACGGTAATGAAACTAGGAATGGCTCACCCAATGGGACCATTACAATTAGCGGATTTTATTGGTTTAGATGTTTGTTTATATATTTTAAATGTAATGTATGATGGATTTAAAAATCCGAAATATGCTCCTTGTCCATTATTAATTAATATGGTTCAAGCAGGGAAACTTGGTGTAAAATCTGGTGAAGGTTTTTACGACTATTCAGAAAACAGAAAAGCAGAAAAAGTTGCTTCGCAATTTGCATAGAAAAAAGAGCCGTTTTTAAACGGCTCTTTTTTTTTATTATAAATATTTTAGGAAAAAATCCATCATATGTTCTTTAAGCTGATAGTGCATTTTTACAAATGTTTTCATTTCTTCACGAAGTAACACTTGTTTTTCATGAAATTTAGCTTCGCTGCCATCTTCAAATTTAGTTTGGGCTAATTCTCTTTTTTTCATTCTAATTCTATGTCTTAAGTGGCCCATTACATCCTTTTCTCTAATTATTTTGTTTTGAAATTTTTCCAGAAATACATCTACTTCTGAACCTAATTTACGCATTGCAACTTCTTCTAATTTTTCTTCAAAATAATCCATTTCATTTTCTTGAAATTTCAATTCTCTTTTCCAAACTTCTAAATTGAAGTTTAAATCACTTAACAATACTAACTGACTTTCCATATCCTGTTTCCGTTTTAAATTTATATTATAAAGTTCTTATTTTTAATCTAAAATTCTATTGACATAAGTCATAAATTTTTATTTTTTTACAACGTTTAAATAGAATAATACTTTCGTTTTATAAAGGTATAAAAAAAGCGTTTTAAAATTAATTAAAACGCTTATAAATTTATATTAAAAATTATTTAGTCGTTATTTTCTTCTTCTTTATCTTTTTTTGAAGTTTTATTCCAAATTTTAATTTCATCCTCTTTTGTAACACCAGAAATAATTTCTACATTAATTCCATCTGAAATACCTAACTCTACGTCTTTCTTTTCAAATTCTTGATCGCCTGTTTTTACATCTACATAAGGTTTCTCTGTCTTTTTATCAAATTGTAAAAGTGCTTCTTTAATTGAAAGTACACTATCTTTTTTTGCTAAAACAATATCTGCATTTGCACTATAACCTGCTCTAATAAAATATTCGTCATCTAAAGTAACATCTCCTTTAATTTTAAACTGTACAGCTCCATTTTCTTCTGTTCCTTTTGGTGCTATAAAATTTAATTTAGCAGGATATTTTTTCTTTTCAATTGCTCCTAAAGAAACTTCTAAAATGGTCCCTTTTTTAATTTTTCCAACATCTGCTTCATCTACCTTACCTTCAAAAATCATTTTTGTCATATCTGCAATGGTTGCAATTGTTGTACCAGCATTAAAAGTATTAGCTTCAATTACTTGATTTCCTTTACGAACTGGAATTTCTAAAACAGTTCCTGAAATTTCTGCTTTTACATAAGTATTAGCTGTTTTTCCCATACCAGAAGCTGAACCCTTTCTAATAATTTCAAGATTATTTTTAGAGTTTAATAAATCTTGTTTTGCACTATTATAATTTAATTCTACAGTTTCAAAATCTTGTTTAGAAATAACTCCTTTTTCAAACAACTCCTTATTTCTATTATACAATGTTTTAGTATTATCAAAACGAAGTCGTGCGTTTTTCACGTTTCCTTGTGCACTATTTAAGGATTGAACATTAGGAACTACACGAATGGTAGCTATTAAGTCTCCTACTTTTACCTTTGCACCTTCTTCCACAAAAATTTTATCAATAATACCTGATACTTTTGGTTTAATTTCAATTTCTTCTAAAGGTACTACTTTACCTGTAGCCACTGTTTTTTTAACTATATTAGTTACAAATGGTTTTTCAGTTTTATATTGAATTGGTGACTTTTTATTTTTAATGCCAAACCAAACCAATACCGCAATTAGTAATACTGCAAGTGTTCCAAAAATTATTGTTCTTTTCATTATTATTGATTTTTCAATTTATTACTTATTTATTCTTCTCTTAATGCTTCAATTGGTTTTATACTAACTGCTGTTTGAGCAGGTATTAACCCTATTAATGTTCCTAAAATAACCAAAGTTAATGTTGCTATTAAAATTACAGGAATATCTACTGTTGGATTAGTTAATGTTGGATTATCTCCTTTACCTAAAGTTGCATCTATAATCATTAAAATTAATCCTCCTGAAATAATTCCTAAGGCACCTGCAATACTTGTTAAAAAGACAGATTCTAAAATTATTTGCCTTTTAATTTCCCAAGGTTTTGCTCCTAATGCTCTACGTATTCCAATTTCCTTAGTCCGTTCTTTCACCGTAATTAATAATATATTACCAATGGCAAAAACACCAGCAATTAAAGTAGCAATACCCACAAACCAAGTTAAAAATTGCATCCCTGTTAAAAACCCAGTCACTGATTTTATTCTTTCTCCTAAATTAAAGCTTCCAAAAGCTCTATTATCCTTAGGATTTACACCATGTAAATTTTTTAAAAGTAGTTTAACATCCGCTTCTATTTGAGAAATATCAAAACCTGGTTTACCAGTTATCATCATCCAGCCAATTCTATTTCCCATATTATACACTTGCTGAAAAGTAGTAAATGGTATATGAATATTTCCTTGTGGTCCGCCAGAGCCAACTTGCCCCTGTTTATACATACCAATTACTTTATAATTGATATCATTAATTTTAATATAAACTCCAATTGGGTAATCATCTTTATCAAATAATTGCTTAAAAATTTCTTCTTCAATAACACAAACCTTTCTTTTAAGTTTTATATCTTCAAGGTTTATAAATCTTCCATAAACCATGTCCTTTTTTTGAACTTTATCCAATTCTGGATAGTCTCCAAAAATTCCAAAAGTTCCTGTTTTAAACTTATTAATAGCTAATGCTTGGTTTTGCAAACGCGGCACTACAAATTCTAATCCTTTAATTTCATTTTTTATATTTTGTAAATCCGACATTTTTAAAGTTAGCTGCCTACCTTCTTGAAATCCTTTAAATGGTTTACTTGTTTGTTGCGCCCAAACAAATACACTATTGGTTGCAAAATTTCCAAATAATCTATTAAAATTATTTTCAACCCCTTTTGCTGCACCTAACAAAACCACTAATAAAAATATACCCCACATAACTCCAATAATAGTAATGCCTGTTCGTATTTTGTTTTTACGAATGCTACTATAAATTTCTTGCCATGTATCTCTATCTAATAAAAAACTCATAATTATTGGTCATTTAATGCTATTATTGGTTTTATACGTGCTGCTCTTTTAGCTGGAATATATCCTGCAATAGTGCCTGCTATTACTAAAATAATGGTTGCCCCTACAACCACATAAGTTTCCACGCTTGGATTTAAAATAAAATATTTTTCTAAACTTTTACCTAAAGCTCTTAAAGAAAATACTCCTATTAATAATCCTGAATAACCAGAAATAGCAGTTACAAAAATAGATTCAAGCATAATCATACCAACAATTGATTTTGGCGTTGCTCCTAAAGCTTTTCGAATACCAATTTCTTTGGTACGTTCTTTAACTATATATACCATAATATTACTAATACCAATTATACCCGCGACCAAAGTACCAATACCTATAAAAAGAATTATTATGTTTAAAACGGTCATAAATTGTTGTACATTTTTAGTGCCTTCAGCATAATTTTGAACTCTAATTGCTCTTTGATCTCGAGGATCGATATTATGCTTTTCTTTAAGCATTTTAGTTAATAAATTTGAAAAAGCAAGCGCCTTATCTACACTTAATTTTGGATTAAAAGTTAATCCAAATCTATCCACCTCATCATTTGGTTTATAAATGCCCTGAGCTGTGGTAAAAGGTGTGTATATAAAACGTTCGTCATTATCGCCTCCTGGATCACTAAAAACTCCTATTACTTTATAAGAAATACCATCTAAATTTAAGTTTTTACCCATGGCACTTCTGTTTCCAAATAAATCCTTTTCTACCATTCTACCAATAGCTATAACTTTTGCTCTTTCTTTTAAATCGATAAAACTTATAAATCTGCCTTCTTGTATAGCTGCTTCTTCTAATGGCTGGTAATCTGGATAAACCCCACGCAGCGTATATCTGTTTTGCTCTCCTTTATAAATTGCTTGAACATTCCGTTCAATATTTGGACTAAAAAATTGAATATCGCTTTCAAATTTTTCATTCATAAATTTGGCATCGTCATTTCTAAACTGAATTTTTCTGCCACTTTGTAATCCTTTATAAGGTTTTGTTGTTCTTCCTGAACGAATATAAATGGAATTTTGAGCGTCTCCAGCAAATTGTTTTTCAAAAGTATGTTTAAGTCCGTTCCCTACACCAAATAATAAAGTAAATAGCAAAATTGCAAAAGCAATGGTAAACCCAGACAAAACGGTTCTTAGCTTATTTTTGCTAATGGTTTGAAAAATTTCCTGCCAACGATCTAAATCAAACATAATTTATATAGTTGCTTTTTTATTAACTTTTTCATCACTTGTAATTACACCATCTTTTAGGCGAACAATTCTATCTGTTTCTTCTGCAATATCTTCTTCATGAGTAATTACTAAAACGGTCATTCCTTCTCTATTTATTTCTTTTAATAATTCCATAACGGAATGTGAAGTAGTAGAGTCTAATGCTCCTGTTGGTTCATCTGCTAAAACAACTTTTGGATTTGTAGCTAAAGCTCTGGCAATAGCAACGCGCTGTTTTTCACCACCGGAAAGTTCACTTGGTAAATGGTCGGCTCTATCTTTTAAACCAACTTTTTCCAAATATTGTAAGGCTATTTTTTGACGATCTTTTCTTCCTATTCCTTTGTAATATAGTGGAAGTGCAACATTTTCTAAAGCATTTTTATAATTTATTAAATTAAAGGACTGAAACACAAATCCTAAAAATTTATTTCTTAAAATTGCAGCTTTTTTTTCATCAAGGTGCTCTATTAACTGTCCATTTAAAAAATACTTTCCTTCGTCATGTTCATCTAATAATCCGATAATATTTAATAAGGTAGATTTTCCAGAACCTGAAGAACCCATAATGGATACAAATTCACCTTCTTTTATATGTAAATCTAAACCTTTTAAAACGTGTAAAGAATCTTTACCTATTGGATATGATTTATGTAGTTTTTCAATCCTAATCATTTGGTTATTGTTTTAAACGAATATAAAAATTGCTTGTTAAAGCTAATCCTAATTTTTTGTTAAAAGACGATTTAACTTTAAACTTGTAACTTTGAATCGTGGATTATTTTGAAAAAAAATCTATAATATTATTTGATGGTATTTGCAATTTGTGCAATTCATCCGTCAATTTTATTATAAAACACGATACTAAAAAACAATTCTTATTTGCTTCACTTCAATCAGACGCTGCAAAAGAATTATTGTTACAATATGCTATTAAAAATTTTGAAGTAACTTCAATACTTCTAATTGAAGAAGATAAATTATACGATAAATCCACCGCGGTTTTAAAAATTGCTAAACAACTTAACCATGGATTAAAATTTAATTATGTTTTTATAATTATCCCAAAATTATGGCGGGATTATATTTACAATTTTATTGCAAAAAGACGTTATAAATGGTTTGGAAAAAGAAAAAATTGTAGATTACCAACTCCCAAATTAAAGGATAGGTTTTTGTAAAATACGTTAATACTATTTATTGATTTTATAAAAATTATTTTTTCGGATAGTTATCGTCCCAATCTTTAACTTTTGGTTTACCTAATTTTCCTATAGATTTTGCCACTAACATAGATACGGTTGCATCACCAGTAACATTAACGGTTGTTCTACACATATCTAACGGTCTATCAATAGCAAAAATTAAAGCTAACCCTGCTTCGGGTATGCCTGCTTGTGCCAATACAATTACCAACATAACCATACCAGCTCCAGGTACAGCTGCCGAACCAATACTCGCTAATGTTGCCGTAACAATAATTCCTAATTGAGTTCCTAAAGTTAAATCCATTCCAAACGCTTGCGCAATAAATACGGCTGCAACTGCTTGGTATAAACTTGTTCCGTCCATATTTATGGTGGCGCCAATCGGTAACACAAAACTACTTACTTCTTCATCTACACCTAAATGTTCTGTAACACGCTCCATAGTAACTGGTAATGTAGCTGCGCTACTACTAGTTGAAAACGCTAATAGTTGCGCTGGCGAAATTCCTTTTAAAAAGAAGGATGGTGTTTTTTTTGTAACAGCCCAAACTATTAAATTGTAAAAAGTAATCATAAGTAAAAGTCCTAATAAAACGGTAAAAGCATACCAAATAAGCGCTTTAAATAAATCGACACTTGGTGATTCAACTACCAATGCAGCCAACAAGGCAAAAACGCCATAAGGAGCTGCCAGCATAATTAAATCTATAATTTTTAAAATGACTTCATTAAAACCATCAAAGAATTTTTTTACCGGTGTAGCCTTTTCTTCAGGAATTAAAATAAGACCTATACCAAATAAAATTGCAAAAAATATTACCTGAAGCATATTTTTATTATCTGTTGCAGCACCAAATATATTATCTGGTACAATATCTACCAAAGCTTGTAAAGGTCCACTTTGTTTTTGTATAGCGGCTTGTTCTTTATATTTAGTGGTACTTTCTCCGTAATTATCAACTAATTCGTGTCTAGTTTTTTCAGAAATTGAATTACCTGGTTTTATAACATTTACTAATAATAAACCAATGGAAACAGCAATAACAGTTGTAATTATATAAATTCCGATGGTTCTACCTCCCATTGCAGATAATTTTGATATATCTTTTAAATCGGAAACTCCTTTAATTAAAGATGCAAGTATTAACGGTACAGCAATTAATTTAAGTGAATTAATAAATATTTTTCCAAAAGGCTTTATCCAATCTTGCACAATTTCTTTTCCTCCATCAAAATAGGTAAATAAAATACCTACAACTACTCCTAATACCATTCCTATTAAGATTTGCCAATGCAATGCTAATTTTTTCATGTAGTAAATTTAAAATTCTTCGAAAGATAAAAAAATACTTAAAACTATTACTGTTTTAATAAAAAAAAAGTACTTTAAAGTACTTTTTTTTAAAAATTACATCTAATAATAGTTTCTTTAAAATTGATATCGCAACGAAAGGGCAATATCCAAATCCGTATTACTACCATAATTACCTAAAATTCCTATTTCAGGTCTAAAATCTAATGAAATTAGTAAGGGAATATCAAAATTATATTCTATACCTACATTGCCATCTCCATTTATAAATAAACCATCATCACGAGATGAATTTACTCTTGAATCATTCCAAGAACCTATTCCTGCTCCAAAACCAGCATACCAATTAAAGCCTTTATCTATGCTCCAAACCCATTGATAAATTCCACTTAATTTATAGGCATTATAATCGTTTTGATTTCTATAACCTAAATCCAGTTCAAATCGATTTATTTCAGATAATTTTCTTTGATACGAAACTTCTCCACCAAATCCATCATTATTACCAAAGCGAATTCCTAAAGCATGTTTATGCACTACTTGTGCAAAAGTGGCAAAATTAATAGCAAATAAGAATATAAAAAAGCTAACAATTTTTTTCATAATATTGTGTTTATAATAATTAATTTAAAAACGTAAATTTATAAACATTATTTTAATTGTGACATTTTGAATTTATTGTGTCCAATAAATATACTTTAATTAAAACATAAAAAAACATGGCGGGATTATTAGATTTATTAAACAGTGACTTAGGAAAAACACTTGTTAGTAGTGCAAGTCAACAATTAGGGCAAAATTCAGGAAAAACAACTTCAGCATTAACAACTGCGTTACCTTTACTATTAGGAGCAATGAAAAACAATGCATCTTCTTCTGAAGGAGCACAAGGATTATTGAGTGCATTATCAGGAAAACATGATGGAAGTATATTAGATAACCTTTCTGGGGCAGTTTCTAACCAAGATGTATTAAAAGATGGAGCGGGAATTTTAGGTCATTTATTTAATGGGAAAGAACAAAATATTGCTCAAGCAGTAGGTTCAAAAAGTGGAATTGATGCTGGTTCGGCTATGAATTTATTAAAAATGGCAGCACCTGTTATTATGGGATATTTAGGAAAGCAAACACGCCAACAAAATGTAACTGACGGAAATGGAATAGGTAATTTATTAGGAGGAATGTTAGGTGGTAGTGGCCAAACTGAACAAGGTTTAGTTACTAAACTATTAGATGCTGATGGAGATGGAAGTGTAATTGATGATATTATTGGAATGGCTGCTGGAGGAAAAAAAGGTGGATTAGGCGGTCTTTTAGGTGGTTTATTTGGAGGGAAATAAATTATTTCAATAATTAAAATATATATATAATAGCTCAGAAATATTTCTGAGCTATTTTTTTGATATAAATTTTATCCATGTATTTTTGCGGAAACGGATATATTTATATGAGCAAATTAAAAGAGCGTTGGGGAGTTAACTCAAATTTTCAGGTAGTTTTAATAATTGTTGTATTTTCTTTAAATGGCTCTTTTGCTACATACATTGCAAAACCAGTAACTGCATTGTTTGGTTTAAACTCAGAAACTAGTAATCCTTGGATGTTTTGGCCAGTAAGAATTTTATTAGTTTTTTTAATTTATCAATTTACCTTACCAATTGTTGGATATTTATTTGGTCAATTTAAATTCTTTTCAAAATTTTCAAAAAAGACTTTAAGTAGAATGGGATTTAAACGTTTTTTTAAAGAAAGTTAATGCTTTAAATATTTTTTAATTACAAATTTATAAATCCAAGTTAGCGTAAATGTTGGTAACAAATCTGTGCCTAAAATACCAGCTTCTTCAATAAAAGAAACAACACTTGCCACTTTTCCTTCAACTCCCTGATACATTTGAAATATTAAATATGCCGAAAGAGGAGCCCAAATAACATCTGAAAATTCACCAACAAAAGGAATAACAAAAGAAAGCATTCCTATTCCATCAAATAGAATACTTAACCAAAGCAATTTGTATTTTTTACTCATAAATATATTTTAAATAAATAAGGCTATTTATATACCAAATTATTATTCTTTTAACTTTGCTTTATATTTTTTTATAAATTTTTCTAATTTAGGATGAATAACTGCTCTACAATAACCTTGATTTTTATTACTATTATAATAATTTTGATGATATGCTTCTGCTTTATAAAATTCTTTAAAAGGAACTATTTCAGTAACTATTTTTTTATCAAAAACATGGGCTTCTGTTAATGCTTTTATAAAATTTTCTGCTACTTCTTTTTGATTTTCAGAATGATAAAATATTGCTGAACGATATTGAGTGCCAATATCATAACCCTGTCTATTTAAAGTAGTTGGATCATGCGTACTAAAAAAAACATCTAATATTTCTTGATAAGATATTATAGAAGGATTAAAGGTGATTTCAATAGCTTCTGCATGACCAGTTGTACCTGTAATTACATCATTATAAGAAGGATTTTTTAAATGACCTCCAGTATAACCAGATTCCACGGTTTTAACCCCTTTTAATTGTTGAAAAATAGCTTCAGTACACCAAAAGCAACCATTTGCAAATGTTGCTATTTCTGTTTTCAGACTCATTTTTGATTTTTTTTGTTTAGTAGATTGTCCAAATATACTATTTCCTAATACAAAAAATGAAATTAGTAATAAAAGTAGTTTTTTCATATTAAAATATTTGTACAATATGTCGAAAATTACAGAAATTAATTACATACTTTTTGGAATTAATTTGTACTATTACAAACCGATTTTTTTATGATAATTTTTTAGCTTCCTATTAACTAAAACTTAGCAAATTTTATAAACTTCCAATAGTCTTAACCACTACATTTAACATTTCTTCCGTAAAATCTAAATGTGTAACCATTCGTAATTTTCCTTGTCCCATAGAAATTAATGAAATTCCAGCTTTATTTAATCGATTAATAAAATCCTGCTCATTAATATCATCTTGCACATTAAAAATAATAATATTCGTTTCAATAGGTTCCACATTTTTAATTAATGCGCATTTTTGTAACGCACTACCAATAGTTTTTGCGTGATTATGATCCGTTCCTAATCGTTCTACATGGTTATCTAAAGCATAAATTCCTGCTGCAGCTAAATAGCCAGACTGTCGCATAGCGCCACCAAATAATTTTCTAATTCTTAATGCTTTTTCTATATGTGCTTTTGTTCCTAAAAGAACTGACCCAACCGGAGCTCCTAACCCTTTGGACAAACAAATGGAAATAGTATTAAAAACCTTTCCATATTGTTCTGGTGTTTCATTTTTAGCTACTAAAGCATTAAATAATCGAGCGCCATCTAAATGCATTGCTAAATTATGTTGATTAGAAATTTTACTAATTTTTAAAATTTCATCATAATTCCAACAAGCACCACCGCCTTTATTTGTGGTATTTTCTATGGCAACTAATCTAGAATATGGCACATGAATATCCGATCTTCCTCCTGAAACGGCTTCTTCTAACTGGTTTGCAGTAAACATTCCTCTATTTCCATCCATTAAATGCGAGGTTACTCCTGAATTAAATGCTGCTCCTCCTCCTTCAAAATTATAAACGTGTGCCCATTTATCACAAAACATTTTATCTCCTGGTTGTGTATGTAATTTTATTGCAGTTTGATTTGCCATTGTTCCGGAAGGAAAAAACAGTGCATCTTCCATACCAAACATTTCTGCCATTTTATGTTGAAGCTTATTAACAGTTGGATCTGACTTAAATACATCATCGCCAACTTTGGCATTCATCATGGCTTTTAACATTCCTTTTGTAGGTTTGGTTACGGTATCGCTTATTAAATTAATTTGCATAGTTTAAAAATGAAAGGTTATTTTTGTATTTCTTAATCATTGAAATGATAACTAACGAACATATAAATAAATTACAGGAACGCACTGGCAAGTTAAAAACTTACTTGGATATTGACAAGAAAATAATTGAAATATCTAATGAAGAAGAACAAACTGCAAATCCTGATTTTTGGAACAACCCAAAGGAAGCAGAAATAGTTATGAAAGCTATTCGCTCAAAAAAACAATGGGTGGAAGATTTCACTAAAATCACTTCTAATTTAGAAGAAATTTCTATTCTTTTTGAGTTTTATTCTGAAGGAGAAGCAACCGAAGATGAAATTGAAAAATTATACCATGCAACAATTACTTTAGTTGAAAATTTAGAATTTAAAAACATGCTTTCGCACGAAGGAGATAATTTAAGTGCCGTGTTACAAATTACTGCTGGAGCTGGAGGTACAGAAAGTTGCGATTGGGCTGAAATGTTGTTACGCATGTATTTAATGTGGAGTGAAAAGCAAGGATTTAAAGTTAAAGAGTTAAATTTTCAAGCTGGTGATGTTACAGGAATTAAAACCGTTACTATTGAAATTGAAGGCGAATTTGCCTTCGGTTATTTAAAAGGTGAAAATGGTGTTCACCGATTGGTACGAATATCTCCTTTTGATAGTAATGCAAAACGGCATACTTCTTTTGCTTCGGTTTATGTATATCCTTTAGCAGATGATAGTATAGAAATAGCCATTAATCCGGCAGATATTTCTTGGGAAACTATGCGATCAAGTGGTGCTGGTGGACAAAATGTAAATAAGGTGGAAACCGCTGTTCG